>Ga0208480_1001076_pt1 | contig 10057 bp, 9 predicted proteins | sample NGESurshal092012_4_FD_184485 | JGI IMG/M metagenome (GOLD analysis project Ga0208480, IMG submission 184485) | Arctic peat soil microbial communities from Barrow, Alaska - NGEE Surface sample F53-1 shallow-092012 (SPAdes) | ecosystem: Environmental > Terrestrial > Soil > Wetlands > Peat ... | reverse complement strand
GCCGTCACGACCACAGCCGCCAATGCCGGTGCCCACATGTGGGCCAAGAACTGAGAGCCACTCAGGTGGAAGTGGCCGAGGACGATGAGGTTGGTCAGGTTCGAACCGGGCAGGAACAACGAACCGGCATTGGACAAGAGCAAGCAGCCGTAGAGGAGCGGCGCCTCGCCTCCTCCCCTGCTTCGGGCCGTGTAGACGAGCACCGGAGTGAGGAAGGCCACCGCGGTATCGAGATTCAGGACGGCAGTCACGACGCCCACCATGACGCTGGCGCCCATGAAGAGGACGATGCCGTTGTTGGCCGCCCGGGCCAACGTGTGGCCGGCGGTGGCAAAGAGGCCGTCGTCGTTGGCCACCAGTCCGATGAGAAGCAGGCCCGTGACGAGGACGAACGGTGACCAGTCCTGAGACGCCGCCGCCCTGGCGTCCGACGGGTGCCAGGCGAACGCGACCACCAGCCCGATGACCCCGAGACAGGCGAGCAGCCAACCGAGGCGGCTGGATCTGGAGGCGGGCGCCTCAAAGGGTCCGTCACCTGGGCGAGGCTGCCCGGCCGTCGTCGGTCGTCCGATCACGATCACCACCATGCCCGAAAACCGTGCGATCGACTCAGGATGTGGCTACACCGCCCGACCTCCATCAGGGACGGGCGAAGGGCGAGCGACGAGGTTCTCCGCTCCCCTGGTGTCGACGGAGCTGGCGCCCGAACGGCAGGTATTCAGCTTCTCCCCGGCCGTCTTACCCACCGGCCTGCCGTTCCGCGAGCAGGAAGGTGTCCGGATGCCCGCCCAGCCGCTCGCTTCCAAGGGAATTGGACGCGAACAAGGGCGGGATGGTGACGGTCGGGTTGCCGCAATTGCAATCGACCTGTAACCAATTTCTGCGGGGGCCTTTATGTGAACCCGTTAGTTTGGAACCAGGCGTCAGGACGCCCCATCCTGCGTCATCGTCCCGCCCGGGTCGGTGGGCTCCCAACAGGTCCCCCCTGATACCCACAGACCCGGAGCGGGGCACTAATTAAGCACTCGTCGCCCGGTGTGTGGCTTCAGGTTTAGGCCAATTTTATATGGGGTCGTCGGACCCGACGATGTGGAAGCATTCCCTTGGGCGACTGCGGCCAGTGCGCTCAGGCCATCTTCAGGTACTGAAGGGCGGTAGCGTCGGTTCCGTGACCGTTTGCCTCTTTGAGATCTGCTGTGATGCGCCAGGCTGCCAAGCCGGCATTGGCCACGGCCCTACCCGTCCGGGGATGAAGTTGGAAACACTCGGCGGTGAGATCAAGAAGCTCCTCGAAGCGCATGCGTGGACATGGGACGGCCAGGGACTCGAGTTCTGCCCGACGCATTCCGGCTGAGGCGTCGTCATTCAGGTTCCGCCGATGCCGTGGCCGGCCTCCGATACCGTTCGTGGCCATGCCGAAAGAGACGACTCCAGAGAATCAACGGTTGAACCAACCGACCATTGACCCCTTCGCCAATGTCATCAACGTCCCCGGACGTGGCGGCGAGCCCTACGCGCGTTTCGCCGAGTTGTTCCGCACGCTGCAGGACAAGGTGATCGTCTCGAACCCTCCAGATTCCGTGTGGGACGAAGGCGCAGCCCAGATACAGGCGACCATTGACCTGCTCGAGCCCTGGGCCGCTCCGGAGCGGGAACGGCCGGCCGGTACTCGGATCGACCTCCCGGGTCGAGGTAGTCCCATGTTGATCCCATTCATCTGGGACGAGATCACCAACGATCACGTCCGTGGTCGCGCCACGTTCCGCCCGTTCCATCTCGGTGGCAACGGTGCGGCCCACGGCGGCACTCTGCCCCTGCTCTTTGACGAGGTCCTGGGGCGGGCAGCCAATACGGGCTTTCCCAAGGTGGCCCGAACGGCCTATCTAAAGGTGAACTACCGCGCCATCGCCCCGCTCGATGTGGAGCTCCAGGTGGACGCCACCGTCGACCGGGTTGAAGGCCGAAAGCGCTGGGCCAGCGCCCGCCTGTACGACGGCGGGATACTGGTGGCGGACGCGGAAGGCCTCTTTGTCGAGCTTCGGCCGGGACAGCCGTAGCCCGTAGCCTGCACGGGTGGCACTTCGAGCCGGCCTGTGACATCGACCCTGCGCTACCGCTCACCGCCTCCGGCCACCTCGGCGCCGAACTCAGGCCGGCGGACCCGTTCCGAGATCCTCGGCGACCAACCGCCTGACCACCTCGTCGACCACCTCCGACGTCGAGGACTCACCGCCCAGGTCAAACGTTCGAACGCCCTCGGCGGCAGCACTCAGGGTGGCGCGGCGGATCGCCTGGGCCCCTCGACCCATGGCGGGAGCCCCATCCGTGGCGGCCTGCTCGAGGACGGCGGCGCAGGCCAGCAGCATCGCCATTGGATTGGCCACGTTCTTGCCCGCCAACGACGGGGCCGTGCCGTGCGGCGCCTCCGCCATCGCCACCACCGGTCGCAGCTCCTCATCGAGGGCCAACAGCACCGACTCTGCTCCGGCGATCGAGCCGTAGAGGGCCAGCACGAGATCGGACAGGCAGTCACCGTCCCGGTTCAAGGCCGGCACCACGAGCCCCTGATGTCCCGCCTCCGTCAGGAGGCCGGCATACGCGGCATCGATGAGGGTGGGTCGGTACATGACGCCCGGATGGCGGGCCGCCGCGGCATCCATCTCTTCCTTCAACATGCCCTCGTACGTGGCCGAGACGGTCCATTTCGGACCGCCATAGACGCAGGCATCCTGGGCGGCCGCCGTGCGGAACGAGTACTCGGCGACCTGGCGGCAGATTGAGCGATCGATCTTCTCGGTCCGCCAGGCCAGCTCGTCGGGTCCTCCGGGTGTCCCCGTCCGGTGCTCTTCGGCACCGTAGGCGTCGCCCACCGCCATCCGCACCACCACGATCGGATGCACCACGGGTGCCAGCGGAGAGACTCCGGGGATGCGTCGACCCGTCCGCACGATCACCGACCCACCGATTCCCTCGCGGAGAATCCGGTTGGGGCTCCCGATGTCGCCAATCTTCTCCGGGGTGATCGTGGCCGCTTTGAGCCCCAACCCCACCTCGCGCATGGCATCGGCCGCGTCCCGCACCACTGCGTTCTTGGTCTCCCGCCGGTTGCCCAGGGAGAGGTCGAATCGAATCAGCTCCAGGTCCACTCCGAGCACGCGGGAGTCGAGGACACGAAGCGCTTGGTCGAGGAGTTCCTGCCCCGTCTCATCACCCTCACACACGACGAGACGTGGCCGGTCACCCGTGGGCACGGTCATGGCGGACATGGATAGCATTCTACATTACATAGATAATTCTATATAGTTTGGGTTATGATTATGGTCATGACCCCGCGAGCACGCACGCCACGGAAAACGGAAACCACCAGGAGCTGGATGATCGGTGAAGCCCTGTTCGGGCTGGCCACGGCCGCGGTGAGAAGCGAACCACGCGACATGAGCCTCACCTCGTTGTCGACCATGGCCACGCTGGAGCGATCCGGGCCCCGCCGCATCACCGACCTGGCCGCGGTCGAAGGCGTCGCGCAGCCGTCGATGACGGTTCTGGTGAGCGGGCTGGAGCGATCGGGCCTGGTCGAGCGGCGCGCCGATGCGGCGGACCGACGGGTGACGTTGGTCACGCTCACCGCCGCCGGGGCGGACTACATCAGGGCCCGCCGGCAAGCCGGGGTGGCGGTACTCGTGCACCTGATCGACGACCTACCCGCCCATGAGGGAGAAGCGCTCGCCGCGGCGATTCCCGCGCTCACGCATCTCGCCGCCCTTGAGGACGAACGGCGGAACCAGATCACCCAGTCGGCTTGAGGAAGTTCGGGAGGTTCAACCATGAGTGTGATGCCGGAACACGAAGGCCAGGCACAACGAGTGGGCGAAGGCTTCGGGGTGCCCGTTTCTCCCGTTGTCGTGGTCGGGATTGACGGTTCTGCGACGTCGTGGGATGCCTTCTCGTGGGCCTGCGGAGAGACACGACGCCTCTCCGGACGGGTCGTCGCCGTTTTCGTCGGTCCCACCTCGGCCAGAGCGGCCGCGAGCACCGCTCCCTTGGGCGCGTCATGCATCGCCCTCGGGGTCATCGAACAGTCCGAGAATGAGCAGGCCACACACCTGAGCGAGGAGGCATGTCGGTATGCCGCGGACCACGCCATCGAGTTCACGTTCGTCCACGCGCACGGCGACACAGCCCAAGAGCTCCTGCGGGTGGCGGTGGGAGCGCGGGCCGATCTGATCGTCGTCGGTAGATCCGCCAAGGCCCGCCACCACATCGCCGGGTCACTCGGGAGACGCCTGACGAGGAGTCACAAGGCGCCGATCATCGTCGTCGTGCCGTGATCAGCGACACCCGACCCCGCTCGGCCCCGAGGTTGACATGACCTCAGCCGTGGCTTCCGGTCATCTCGGGCGTCTGTCACCCACGTTGCACCCACCGGCGAGGGATCCGGTGGATTCCCCCATCCCCTGTGTGGGAATACAAGTGAGGGCGGGCCACCGCCACCAGCACAGAGAGACCGCCACCGTCAGAGAAAGGGAGCCCCATGGATACCGACGTCAGGACCTCAGCACCGATGACCCGATCGACACCGATGGAAGAGACAACGGTCAGCCCGCCGCGGCCGACCACGGTCGGCACGAACGCAGCCACCACGATGGGGCCGTTCCTAGGGGCGTTCTTTGACGACGGGATACCCGTCCGACTCGAGTTCTGGGACGGCAGCGCCGTCGGACCCACTGACGGTCCCGGAACGGTGCTGGTCCGTTCAGCCAATGCCATCAATCGGCTGCTCTGGGCGCCGGGCGAGCTGGGCCTGGCTCGCGCCTATGTCACCGGCGACCTTGACATGGACGGTGACATGTTCGAGGTGCTCCGCGCGTTGCAGACGGCAGCCCCACCGGACCTGAAGACGGGAGTCCGCGTTGCTTCACCCGTCGTGCAGGCGGCACGCCAGTTGGGAGCACTCCGACTTCCCCTGGCCAGGCCGGTCGAGGAAGCCTCACCCCGTGGCCGACGCCATTCCAAGAGTCGTGACGCGGCCGTCATCAGCCATCACTACGACATCAGCAATGAGTTCTACCGTCTGGTGCTCGGGCCCAGCATGACGTACTCGTGCGCCCGGTTCGTGACGGACGATGCCACCCTGGAGGAGGCCCAGGAGGCGAAGCATGACCTAGTGTGCCGCAAACTGGGACTGAGCGGACGTCCGGGCATGCGCCTGCTCGACGTGGGCTGCGGCTGGGGCTCCATGGCCCTGCACGCCGCGCGCCGCTACGACGCCCAGGTCGTCGGGGTGACCTTGAGCAAGCCGCAGGCCGATCTGGCCCGCCAACGCGTCACCGAGGCCCGGCTCGACTCGAAGGTCGAGATCCGGGTCCAGGATTACCGGGATCTCGGTGGCGAGCGCTTCGACGCCATCTCGTCCATCGGCATGTTCGAACACGTGGGAGAGGCCAGGGTGGCCGAGTATTTTTCGACCCTGTACGCGCTCCTGACCGATGGCGGGCGACTGCTCAATCACGCCATCTCGAGTGTGGGCGGCTCCCGGATGAGCCGAACCTCATTCATCGGGCGCTACGTGTTTCCCGATGGAGAGCTGATCGACGCCGGCCAGGTCATGCTGGCGATGGAGCGGGCCGGCTTTGAAGTCCGGGACGTCGAGTCGCTGCGCGAGCACTACTCCACCACGCTGCACGCCTGGGTCGAGAATCTGGAGAACAACTGGGATGCCGCCGTCAGAGAGGTGGGCGTCCGGCGGGCCCGGGTCTGGTTGCTCTACATGGCCGCCTCGGCCAACGGCTTCGACGACGGCGGCGTGTCGCTGCACCAGGTCCTCGGCGTCAAAGCCAGTCCCGAGGGGAAGAGCTTCATGCCGCCGACGCGGCGATCGTGGGAATGAGGGACGCCGCGGCGACCGTGACCTCCGCCTCGCTCTGACCGGCCCGCCGGCCCTCCCGGGAGACGATCGCCACCTGGGAGAAGAGCCGGGTGTTTTCTAACTATGACGTTAACGTTATACTAAAGATCATGCCCCTGAGTTCCCCACCCGCCCCCACCGTGGACCGGCACGGCTGGTGAGCGGCACGGCCACCCTCCGGGGCGGACCGGACGGCACCTTGCCTGCGGAGGCTGACCAGTCTCGATACAAGTGGGTGGCCCTGTTCACGATCACCCTCGGGACCCTGATGGTCTTCATCAATCAGTCCATTGTGCTGATTTCTCTTCCCGACATCTTCCGCGGGATCGGTCTCAACCCGTTGACCCCGGGCAACACGGGCTACTTGCTCTGGATGTTGCTCGGCTTCATGGTCGTCCTGGCCGTCCTTCTGGTCACGCTGGGTCGAGTCGGAGACATGTTCGGGCGGGTGCGAGTGTTCAACCTCGGCTTCGCCATCTTCACCGCCTTCTCTGTGCTGCTCTCGATCACCTGGCTCTCGGGATCCGCCGGGGCCTGGTGGCTCATCGTGATGCGGGTCGGACAGGGCGTCGGGGGGGCCATGCTGTTCGCCAACTCCTCCGCCATCGTGACCGATGCGTTCCCGACGCATCAACGCGGGCTGGCCCTTGGCATCAACAATGTCGCCGCCATCTCTGGAGGCTTCATCGGTCTCGTCTTGGGCGGGTTACTGGCGCCCGTGCAGTGGCATCTCGTCTTCTTGCTGTCGGTGCCCTTCGGGATATTCGGCACCATCTGGTCCTACGCCAAGCTCGAGGACCGTGGAGTCCGCACCCCGGCCAAGATCGACTGGCTGGGCAACTTCACGTTCGCGGCCGGCCTCATCCTCATCCTGGTGGGCATCACCTATGGCCTGCTTCCCTACGGAGGCCACACCATGGGGTGGTCAAGTCCGGCTGTGTTGACCGAGCTCGTCGGCGGCGTCGCCGTGCTCCTTCTCTTCGGCGTGATCGAGACCAGAGTGGCTCAACCGATGTTCCGCCTGACGCTGTTCCGCATCCGGGCCTTCAGCGCCGGCAACGTCGCCAGCTTCCTGGCCTCGCTGAGCCGCGGTGGCCTCATGTTCATGTTGATCATCTGGCTCCAGGGGATCTGGCTCCCCCTGCACGGGTACAGCTTCTCGCAGACACCGCTGTGGGCCGGGATCTACATGATCCCGCTGACGGTCGGATTCCTCTTGGCCGGTCCGGTGAGCGGGATCTTGGCCGACCGCTACGGCGCCCGGCCGTTTGCCACCGGCGGCCTGCTGGTCGTGGCGTTGTCCTTCATCCTCTTGTTGATGCTTCCGGTCGACTTCTCCTACTGGGGCTTCGCCGCGCTGATCTTCCTCAACTCAATCGGCATGGGGATGTTCATCGCGCCGAACCAGGCCGGCATCATGAACAGCCTGCCGGCCAGTCAGCGGGGCGCGGGCGCCGGCATGTCCGGGACGTTCAATTCCTCGGCTCAGGTTCTCTCCATCGGCATCTTCTTCACGCTGATGATCCTGGGCTTGGCCGCCACACTCCCGTCGGCTCTCTACCACGGCCTGATCGCCCAAGGGGTGGGGCCCGCCACCGCATCGCGGGTGTCCCACCTTCCCCCCGTAGGAAGCCTTTTCGCTTCCTTCTTGGGCTACAACCCCATGCAGACCCTGATTGGACCGGCCGCGCTGTCCCATCTCCCTCCGGCCACCGCGCACTACCTGACCAGCCGCTCGTTCTTCCCCCACCTCATTTCCCGACCCTTTGGTCGCGGCCTCACTGAGGCGTTCTCCTTCGCCGCCGGCGCCTGTGCCCTCGGAGCGGTGGCCTCGCTGCTGCGCGGCGGGAAATACCACTACGTTGAGCCAGGTGCAGCGCCGGAGACCGTGCAGGAACCCGCTGTGGTGACGGCTCAAGAGGCGATCGCCGAAACCGAACCGCTGTTGGTGGACTGACATGGCCGCACGGACCGTCACCAGCGCTGACCATGATGTCGGCCAATCTTCACCATCGGAAGGCGGGATTCGCATCAGCGATGCCGCATCCACCGCCGGAGTCTCCGCCCGCACGCTGCGCTACTACGAAGAGCTCGGGCTCCTCAGCCCATCGCTGTACACCAGTGGAGGTGAGCGGCGGTACACCGAGGAAGATCTCATCCAACTCAATCGGATACTCGAGCTCCGCGAGGTCCTCGGCATGAATCTGGATGAGATCAAGGAGTTCCTGTCGTTCGAGACCCGATTGGACGAGCTGCGCAGCACGTATCGCGCCACCAAAGGATCGACCACCAAGAAGGCCAGGGCGGAGCAGAAGGAGACCTTGCGGGAGGCGCTCGAACTCAACGAAACACTGGCCGAGCAACTGAACGCCAAGCTGGCTCGAATGGATAGCTTTCGAGCGAAGCTGGCCGGGGACGCCCGCAGATGCCGCGACCTCCTGGCTGAGTTGGACTGACCAGCCGCCGCCCGTCAAGCTGCAGCGGTCCGCTGGACGCCTTCCTGGGCTGGGAGCTAAGCCGGATGAACCTCTCGGTCGTCCTCGGTTTCTTGGGTGTCGCCGCCCGTCCACGTCGAGGGGGGATCACTGGCCGGGAACGACTCTTCACTCGCTTCATCGATCGCCTCGTCAGAGGAACTGGGTGAGATTCTCGTCGTTGACAGTCGACCTGGACCCTGAGCCATGGGGCCATCTCCTCACGTTCGAGTGCACCCACGACCTTAATCATCTCCCACCTCATGTGAGACCTGGCATTCCCGGCGCCGAGCGGATTCCGTTCACGTTCGGGCCGACCGCCGGTGAAGTGTGACTCGGCGTTCCGGCGGGTCGTGGCGTGGCTGGCTTTCATCGGGCATGCCCCCTTCCGCGGGCAACCGATTTCAGCCTGAATAGGTCTCGACCCCGCCGGCAATGGTCACGGCCACATGACGGCTGGACGGATCGGACAGCACCTCCCTCTTCGGAACATCGAGCAGGCAGAGGTCGGCTGGTCCCCCAACCCGGACCTGGCGGACCGGGCTCCCGGGCCGATCGAGCGGTGCCAGGAAGAGATCCAAGGCCCCCGTCGGCTCGAGGCCCCGGTCGAGTCCGACCCGCACGCCGAGCGGGGATCGGCGATCGACCGCAGCGCCAATGGCGATCCATGGGTCGTCGGGTCCGAAGGGTGCATCGGTGCTTCCCCCTACATCGATCCCGGCGTCACGCAGTGAGGCGCAGCGGTAGAGATCAGCCTGGTCGTCCGGCTCGACGTCACGCAGGTACGTGTCGCCCCTGGCGGCGAGAAAGGCTGGTTGGGTGACGACGGCGATCCCCAGGGTGGCGATGGCCGCCGCCAGGTCCAGCGGCGTGACGGCGGCGTGCTCGATCCGATCGCCTGGAATGCTCCCGGTCTCCTGCCAGGCAGCCAGCGCGAGCACCAGGGCGGCCCGGGTAACGCAGTGCACGGCAACCGGCCGGGGAACCCGGTGGGCCCGACGAAACTGCTCGGCCACCACCCTCAACTCCGGCAGCGAATGATCGGCAATGACGACCTTGACCGGCCCCCGTCGCAATGCTTCCGGCGGAACCGTCTCGGAGAGTTCCGGGCCTCCGGTCACCGCGACGGTGAAGGGCAGGGCGCCGCGGTTCACCGCCTCGGCCAGGGCGTGCAGATGGTCGAGCGTCGTCGCCGGTGTGCAGTCCGTGACCCCGGTGACGCCGTACGAGGCGAGGCGGCGGCCGACGGCGGCGAGGTCAGGTGGGCCACGGTCGGGCAGGCGGTCGTGCAGCCAAGAGTCGAGGCGGAACAATCGGCCCGTCGGGTGGCCGCCCGGATCTCGTTCGATGCCGGCCTCCCTGGACTCGAGAGCGCCGATCCCTTCCAGGGCGGCTGAATTGAGCACCCACATCGAGCCCGAGCGGTGCTGGACCCTGACGGGTCTTCCCGACGCCAGCTCGTCGAGTCTCCAGCGGTCGAGCAAACCGCTCTCGGCTTCGTCGTACCCGACGGCGCGGATCCATTCGCCCGGCCGGGCGTGGCCGTGCGCCGCCCGGATGGCGTCATCGAGGGCGCGGCTCACGTCGACCGAGTTCAGGGCGGCCGCCATGGCCATGAGATGGAGGTGGTGGTCGTGCAGTCCCGGCAGGAGGGCGCCCCCGCCACAGCGGATTTCCC
>Ga0208480_1001074_pt1 | contig 10072 bp, 12 predicted proteins | sample NGESurshal092012_4_FD_184485 | JGI IMG/M metagenome (GOLD analysis project Ga0208480, IMG submission 184485) | Arctic peat soil microbial communities from Barrow, Alaska - NGEE Surface sample F53-1 shallow-092012 (SPAdes) | ecosystem: Environmental > Terrestrial > Soil > Wetlands > Peat ... | reverse complement strand
CCTCGGTCCTCGGGATCGGGTTCTGGCTCTGCCTGGTGGCGCTGCCGAACCAGGTCGTCTCGGCCGTGCCCGCCGCCCGGACCGGATCGGCGACCGCCGTGAACACCGTGCTCCGCAACGCCGGCGGCGCCCTCGGCGGGCAGCTGGCGGCGGCGATCATCGTCTCCTCGGCGGCGGCGTCGGGTAGCGGTGCGCCCGCTGTGTCGGGGTACGTCGGGGCGCTGGTTCTGTGCGCGGCGGCGACCTGCGGCGGCGCCTTGGTGGCGTGCGTCATTGCGCGCAAGAGCCGAAGCTAGTCGGCCGGGCGCCTGGCGCCTGGCGTGGATCGCTGACCGCCCTCACCGGGTGGTCAGCGATCGACGTTTTGGCGGCCGGGGGCGGTCAGTGCCCTGCTGGTACGCTCGCCAGCGTGGGTAACGCCCGGGCTGACATCATGGGGTTGTCTGACTACGTGTACCAGCGCACCCAGAGCAGGCTGGCCGGGCTCAGCGACGACGAGTACTTCTGGGAGCCGGTGGCCGGCTGCTGCACGATCCGGCGGACGGACGCCGGGGCCTACCGGGCTGATGACCCGGACCGGCCTGTCGCGGTCCTGCGTCCTGTCACCGGGGCCGGCCACCCGCCGTTCACGACCATCGCGTGGCGGCTGTGGCACCTCGCCGAGACCTACGGCGGGAAACGGAATCCGCAGTGGCTGGGGGTGGAGCGGCAGCCCGGCGGGTTTGAGCGGGACGACCCGGCGCCGGCCACCGCCGCCGAGGCCATCGCCGCCCTGGAGCGCGCGCACGCGTTCTGGCAGGGGGTGCTCCAGGAGTTGCCCGACGCCTCCTGGTGGGAGCCGCTGGGCGTTGTCGCTGGCCCGTACGCCGAGGACGACAAGGCCTCCCTCGTGCTCCACCAGCTTGACGAGCAGATCCATCACGGGGCCGAACTGGGCGTGCTGCGCGATCTGTACGCGGCCCGGTTCGCGTCGGCAGCAGGAGGAGCGTTGTGAGCGGACAGGCACGGATCCTGCTGGTGTCCGGGAGCACCAGGGGCGGCTCTTCCAACACGGCCGCGCTGGCGACGGCGGCCGCCATCGCCCCCAGCCAGGTGACGCCGGTCCGGTATGACGGCCTGGCCGAGCTGCCGGCCTTCAACCCCGATCAGGACGGCGACCTCCTCCCGGCCGCGGCAGCGGAGCTACGTCGGCAGATCGCCGAGTCGGACGCGGTGCTGTTCTGCACCCCCGAGTACGCGGGAACGCTGCCCGGCAGCCTCAAGAACCTCCTCGACTGGACCGTGGGCGGCGGCGAGTTCTACGGCAAGCCGGCCGCCTGGATCAACGTCGCGGTAGCGGGCCGGGGCAAGGGCGCCGAGGACTCCCTGGCGGCCGTGCTCGGCTACGTCAGTGCGGACATCGTCGAGGCGGCCTGCCGCCGGATCCCGGTCGACCGCGAGGCGATCGGGCCGGACGGGACCGTGATCGGCCTGCCGTTCGCGCTCGAGATCGCCGAGGTCTGGGACGCGCTGCTCAGCCATCTCGGCAAGCTCTGACGATCCCTTGCCGTTGCCCCTGGGGCCAGGCGCATCATCGTGGTCATGACCATAAGAGCGGTTGTCTTCGACATCGGCGGCGTGTTTGAGTTCACCCCGGACCTCGGCTGGGCACCGGCCTGGGAGTCCAGGCTCGGCCTGGCCGCGGGCGGGCTCGGCGAGCGGATGGGCGACGCCTGGCGCGACGGCGGGATCGGCGCGATCAGCGAAGCCGACGTGCGCCAGGCCGCGCGGAAGCGCCTCGGGCTCGACGAGGGCCAGTTGGCGGAGTTCATGGCCGACCTGTGGCGCGATTACCTCGGCACCGCCAACACCGAGCTGATCGAGTACGCGCGTCGGCTGCGCCCGCGCTACCGGACCGGGATCTTGAGCAACAGCTTCGTCGGCGCCAGGGAGCGCGAGCAGGCCGCCTACGGCTTCGAGGACCTGGTCGACGAGATCGTCTACTCCCACGAGTGCGGCCTGAGCAAGCCCGACCCGAGGGCCTACGCCCTCGTGTGCGCGCGGCTGGAGGTCGAGCCGGCCGAGACGGTGTTCCTCGACGACACCGAGATGTGCGTGGACGGAGCGCGGCAGGCCGGGCTGCACGCGGTGCTGTACTCCGACAACGCCCAGGCGATCGGCGAGATCGAGGACGCGCTCAGTCGTTCCTCGCCGCCTCCGGTCCGGTGATGCGGGTCAGCAGCGGGAAGGTGGCCGCGATGACGCCGAGCGCCACCAGGATCCCGCCCGCGGTGATGAGGTAGTAGGCGGCACCGGGCGCCACGATCGAGTGCCCCTGCTGCAGGGAGGCGTTCATCTCGGCGCCGCCGAACCCGGCCCCGATCGCGACGGCGGCGACGGTGAGCAGCGGGACCGCGCCTTCCAGGGCGACGACGCGGCGCAGGGTGGCGAGCCGGGCGCCGGTGAGCCGCAGCAGGCTGAACGGTCGCTTGCGGTCGGCCAGCCCGGCCGCGATGCCCGCCGCGAGCGTGCAGCCAGCGATCACCAGGCTGACCAGGATCACTACGTTCGCGAGCTGCTGGTAGTCGTTGTTGGTGGAGTTGTCCGCCACGATCAGGTCGCCGAGGGTGGCCGGCGCGTTGAGGTCGATCAGCGTGTACGCGTTCTCAAGCGCCGTCCTCGCCCGTTCGACCGCCGGCACCGAGCCGTCGGTCGCCACGCTGACGGCGTCCACCCGGAGGCTGTCGAGCCGGGTGACCGGGACGTTCACGGCGGGCCAGACGAAGCCGCTGAGGTTCGAAAGACCGAACAGGGGGCCGTCGACCCCGTCGGCCGGGAACGCCGCCGCGGTCGCCCCGGCCGGGCAGCGGCCGAGGACGGGAACGGTCGCGAGCTGCGCGCAGGACACCACCCCGGCCGGAATCGGGCTCGGCGGGCTGCCGCCGAGGTCGTGGAACGACCCGGGGATCGACAGCCCCGGATCGTCGCGGACCACCATGACTCCGTGGACGCCGGGAATCTGGTTCAGCCGGGCGGCAAGCGGCGCGACCGATGCGGCCGGCCCGGCGCCGGTCGTGGCGGCTCCGGTCTGGGAGTAGTTGTCGCTGAATTGCTGGTCCGCCACCTGATTGGTCAGCAGGTTCAGAATTGGGCCGCTGCCGAACTTGGTCTGCTCGACCGAGTCCTGGGTGGCGATGGCCACCACCGCCGCGGTGGTGATGAGCAGGGCGAGCACCAGGCCGCTGACGGCGCGGAAGGCGGCCCTCGGGTCGTCGGCCAGGCGGCGGGCGGCGATCAGCGTGGCCGGGCGGCTGGTCCAGCGGGCCATCAGCCGCGCCGCGGCCATGGTGAGCCACGGGCCCGCGATGACCAGGCCGACGATGATGAGCAGGTAGCCGGGCACGAACGCCTGGACCTGGGCGGCCGGGCTGGCCGGCTTGCCGTGGGCGACGAAGAAGCCAAGGTCGGCGAAGCCTGCCAGCAGCGGCAGCACCCGCCAGGCCCGCGGCGGCTTCGGCGTCACCCGGCGGGCGACGCCAAGCGGGGAGATGCGCACCCGGCGCAGCGCCAGCCGGGCTGCCACGGCGGCGGCCGCGGGCACGCCGAGCGCGACCAGGAGGATGTCGGTCGGGCTGAGCGTCAGCTCGGCCGGGAAGAACGGCTGGCCGATGAACGGGATGCCCGCGACCGGGACGCGCAGCAGGAAGAAGATCCCGAAGCCGAGGGCGACCCCGAGGACCGCTCCGGCCGTCGATTCGACGGCGGCGAGCAGCGAGACCTGCCTTCGGGTGGCGCCGGCCAGGCGCATCGCCGCGAACCGCTGCTCGCGGCGGGCGGCCGACAGCCGGGTGGCGGTCATGATGAAGATCAGCACCGGGGCCAGGATGGCCAGCGCCGCCACGGACAGGATGAGGTCGCTGGTGCTGGCCGGGATTTGGCCCTCGGGCGGGCTGTAGGCGAGCCCGGTGGGGTTCGCCACCTGGGCGTTGCCAGGGTTGGCGAAGTTGGCGCGCCTAGCATGGTCGACGGTGTTGCCGGGCAACGTGGTGGGGATCGACGTCACCCGCACGCTGTCGGGCGTGGCCGCCAGCTGGGCCGGGGTGCGCCCGACGATGAGGATCAGCGAGCTCGGCGACGGCAGCCCGGCGTCGCCGATGGTGCCCGCCAGCCGGCCTGGGTAGCGATCGGCCAGCTGGTCGGCCGGAGTGCTGCGCAGTAGCGCGGCCAGCGCGGGCGAGGCGTAGTACTGGCCCGGGGCCGGGTCATGCGGGATGCCAGGCGGCACCGGGGACGAGGCGGCGGTGGCGGCCACGTCGTAGCGGCTGATCTGCTGGCCGTCGAAGGTGTCGCCGCTCGGGTGCCACCACAGCGGGGCAACGCCCGATGTCGGGCCGGCCGGCACAGAGGCCGTGCCGGTCCACTGCCAGGCGTACCGGCTGCTCCAGGCGGCCACCGCGTTGGTCGCGGCCAGCGCGGACAATAGCAGGCCGACGCCGAGGCCGACCGCGACCGACAGGATGACCAGCCGGGTGATCGCCTCGCGGCCGCCGTTGACCACCAGCCGCAGCCCCAGCGGGATCACGGCTGGACCCCGGTGAGCGTGCTGACCTTGCCGTCCCTGACGACGACCTCGCGGTCGGCGTAGGCGGCGACCCGGGCGTCGTGGGTGACCAGCACGACGGTGGTGCCGTGCTCGCCGACGGCGGCGGTGAGCAGGTCCATCACCAGCTCGCCGGAGACCGAGTCGAGTGACCCGGTCGGCTCGTCGGCGAACAGCACCTCGGGGTCGGCGACCAGGCCGCGGGCCAGCGCGACGCGCTGCGCCTGCCCGCCCGACAGCTCACCGGACCGGCGGTGCTCAAGCCCGTCCAAGCCGAGCGCCGCGAACCACTTCCTGGCCGCCGTCATCGCCGGGCCGCGGCGGGTTCCCGACAGCAGCAGGGGCAGGGCGACGTTCTCCTCGGCGGTCAGCTCGGGGACGAGCTGACCGGACTGGAACACGAAGCCGAACCGGTCCCGGCGCAGCGCGCTGCGCCGGTCGTCGCTGAGCGTGTTAAGCCGCTGCCCGTCATAGGAGACCTCGCCCCGGTCGGGGACGAGGATGCCGGCCAGGCAGTGCAGCAGGGTCGACTTGCCCGACCCGCTCGGCCCCATGACCGCGACGATCTCGCCCCGCCGGACGCGCAGCGAGGCGGCGCGCAGGGCCGGCGTTTCCCCGAACGAGAGGGACAGGTCACGCGCCTCGATGATCGTCGCGGCACCCTGGTTCGCGGTCACCGGCGCACCGCTCGCGAGAGCAGGTCCAGCCGGGCGGCGGTGTGATCGATCCATCTCAGGTCAGCCTCCAGTCGGTAGAGCGCGTGGTCGGCTAGCAGGACGCCGAGCGGGTCGCCTTGTCTCTTGAGTTCGGTGAGCTCGCGCATCCGCTGCAGGTGCGCCGCCCGCTGGGCGTCGAGGTAGCCGTCAGCGGGCCGGTCCAGCATCAGCGCCAGCACGACCTTGGCGAACAGCTCGCTCTGCAGGTCGGGCTCGGCCGGGACCGGCTCGGCCAGCCACCGGTCCACGTCGGCGACGCCTTCCTCAGTGATCACGTACCGACGGCGTTCCGGCCCGGCCTCCTGCTCGACCGGCCCGGCGATCGCCTTCCCGTCCCTGGCCAGCCGGGACAGGGTCGCGTAGACCTGGCTGTAGCGCAGCGGCTTGCCGAGGCCGAAGTACGCGTCGTAGTCGCGCTTCAGGTCGTACCCGTGGCTCGGCCCGCGCTCAAGCAGGCCAAGCAGCGTCAGCGGAACACTCATAACCGAGAGAATACTCCAAGAGTATTCTCTCGGTAAGTAGTTAGGGGAAAATGCTTGGTTCTCTGTCAGTGACAGGGAGGATCCGCTCGGCCGACAATCACAACCATGAGCATCCCGAACGGACCCGTGGCTCCGCCCGCACGGCCCGCCGACTTCCAGGACCCGGCGTGACCGAGCCGGCGGTCGAGTTCATCTGGCACGACTCCCCCGTCCCGGCCGGCCTGCGGGTCACCCAGGTATACGGCTGGCTGCTCTGCCGGGACACCGGCCGGGTCCTCGTCCAGGAACAAGACGATGGCACCCACAGCCTGCCCGGCGGCAGCCCCGAACCCTACGACGCGGACCTGGCGGCCACTCTCGCCCGCGAGGCCTTCGAGGAGAACCAGGTCCGCATCGCCCCCGCCCCCGCCTACCTCGGCTACCAGGAGGTCATCGAGCCCGGCCGGCCTCCTTACGCCCAGGTCAGGATGGCCGGCGTCATCACCGAGTTCGCACCTCGCGGCCCCGACCCCGACAACGGCCGAATCAACCAGCGGCTGATGACGTCGCTGGCCGCCGCACCCGGCCTGCTCGGCTGGGGCGAACCGGCCGAGGCCCAGGCCCGCGGCGCCGCCCGCGCCGCCAGGGAATGGGGCCTGCCCGTCGACAGCCCCGCCGCCGACGGCTACGAGGACTAGACCAGCCGGGTCGGCTCAGGTCGCGGCCAGGGCTCGGTGGACCAGTCGAGCACCGGTGCCAGGCTCTCCGGCCCCGGCCAGCCGTTGATCACCGCCAGCAGCGTCAGGTACCGCTCTCTGCGCGGATCGTTCACGGCCTCCAGCCTGGCCAGCAGCTGACGCCGGAGCCCGGCGTCATCGGGGCGGCCGAGGATCTGCGCGTAGTGAGCCGTCAGCGCCGCGACGACCGGCGAGGCCTGCGGCGAGCCTGGCTCGAGGCCGGCCTCGAGGGCCGGGCTCGAGGGCCGGGCTCGCCTGGTCGCGGACGACCGCGACGAGGTCGCGGCGCAGGACCGGGGCGCTGCCCTGGCCGCGCTCGGCCGCCTCGTCCATCGCCATCCGCCGCATGCTGGCGCGCCGTAGACCACCTACTGGAGGGTCAAGTCCCTTGCGCTGTGACATGTCAGGAAATATCGTACCGATGTATCGCTTCGATACATCGAATGGATATGTCGGAGCGATACCGAGAGTATCCGGGCAGAGAGGCAGCGCATGTCCAGCGGGCAGTTGTACGACACCATCGGAGTCACCTACACCGCGACGCGGCGGACCGAGCCGCGGATCGCCGCGCAGGTCTGGGCCGCGCTCGGCGACGCGCGGACGGTCCTGAATGTCGGGGCGGGCACCGGCTCTTACGAGCCCCAGGACCGCGACGTCACCGCGGTGGAGCCGTCGGCGGTGATGCGCGCGCAGCGCCCGGCCGGCGCAGCGCCGTGCGTGGCTGCCTTCGCGGAGAGCCTTCCGTTCGACGACCAGTCCTTCGACGCCGCGATGGCTTTCGCCACCATCCATCACTGGCGGGACCCGATCGCGGGCCTGCGCGAGATGCGGCGCGTTGCCCGCCGCGTGGTGGTGTTCACCAGCGACTTCAGTGACCCCGATCTGTTCTGGCTGAATCGTGACTACCTGCCTGAGTTCGCCGGCCTTCTCGTCGGGCGGCCTTCGCTGGCCGAGCTGGCCGGCGCGGTCGACGCCCGCGTGGAGCCGGTGCCGATTCCGTGGGACTGCGCGGACGGCTTCTACGAGGCCTACTGGCGCCGCCCGGCGGCGTACCTGGACGAGTCTGTCCGCCGCGGGATATCGATCTGGGCCAGAGTCGGGCCGGACGCCGAGCGGCGGGCCGTGCGCAGCCTCGGCGATGACCTCGCATCCGGCCGGTGGGCCGAACGCAACCGCGAACTCGTTGATCTCGACTCCGTGGACCTCAGCCTTCGACTACTCGTAACCTGAGGCCCCGCGCTCTGGTGGTGACGAGGTGTTCCTGCCGCTCGTCGCTCGGGGCAGGATGGCCTCATGGCAGGTTCTGACGGTTCGGCGGCGCTGCCGATCATTGATGTCGGCCCGCTCCTGCGCCACGGCCCAGCCGCGGCGCAGGCCGAGGTGGCCGGGCGAATCCAGGCGGCCTGCCGCGAGCGCGGGTTCTTTTATGTCGCCGGCCATGGTGTGCCCGCCGGCCTGCTCGACCAGCTGGCCGGCGCCAGCGCCGAGTTCTTCGGACTGCCGCTGGAGGACAAGCAGGAGATCGCCATGGCGCGGGGCGGGCGCGCCTGGCGGGGGTTCTTCCCGGTTGGAGCCGAGCTCACCTCCGGGCGGCCGGACCTGAAGGAGGGTCTGTACTTCGGGGCCGAGCTGCCGGATGACGACCCGCGGGTGCTGGCCGGGATCCCGCTGCACGGCCGCAACCTGTTCCCGCGGCAGGTCCCCCGGCTGCGGACGCTGGTGCTGGCCTACCTCGACGCGCTGACCACCCTCGGGCAGGCCGTGCTGACCGGGGTGGCGCTGAGCCTGGACCTGGACCCCGGCTACTTCGCCACCGGGTACGCCGCGGACCCGACGGTCTTGTTCCGGATCTTCCACTACCCGCCGGCGGCGCCGCAGGCCAAGGACTGGGGAGTGGGCGAGCACACCGACTACGGGCTGATCACCCTGCTCGCCCAGGACGACAGCGGCGGGCTGCAGGTTGCCACGCCCGAGGGCTGGATCGAAGCACCGCCCGTCCCCGGCACGCTGGTCTGCAACATCGGCGACATGCTCGACCGCCTCACCGGCGGCTGGTACCGGTCAACGCCGCACCGCGTCCGCAACCTCAGCGGCCACGGCCGGCTCTCCTTCCCGTTCTTCCTTGACCCCGGCTTCGCCGCCGAGGTGCCGCCGCTGCCCGACCGGGCGGCCGCCGGAGACGACGGCAGGCGGCGCTGGGACGGCCAGGATCTGCGCGCCTTCACCGGCACCTACGGCGACTACCTGCTTGGCAAGGTCGGCCGGGTCTTCCCCGAACTCCGCCGCGACGCCCTGGAGTAGGCCCGTTGTTGCCGACCGGGGGCAGGCCGGCAACCTGTGGCCGCGTGCAGGCTGTATTTACCCGGCGTCGCTGGGCCGCTTCCCGAAGGCGCCGATGCGGGCGTGGAATATGCCCATGGGCAGGACGCCGAGCGCTCCGGCGATCAGCGCGGCGAGGGGGTGCTGGGCAACGTGCGCCCACAGGAGGAGCAGCGCGGCCAGGACGTACATGGCCCAGCCGCCGATCAGGTTGGGCAGCGGAGCCGGGCTGAACGGCGTGGGGAACTGTTCTTTGGTGATCCCCTTGACGAAGTGGGGCGTGGCGTTCGCGGCCAGCACTCCCGCAACGAAGCACAAGGCGATGGTGGACATCATGGCGCGTCCTCTCACTGGGCTGGGTGGTCGAGGCTGCCGATCGTGAGGCTCACCAGCTGGCGCAGCCGGCGCTGAAGTTCCTCTGCGGGCTCGTCCTGCTGGGCTATGCCGGTGAGGGCGTCGAGCAGCACGACGGCGATGTCATGGGCGCTGATCGCGGAGGCGGCAACGTCGAGGTCGGCGGCCGAGTTCAGAATCCTCTCGATGACGGCGCCGTGCCGTGCCTTCATGGATGCCTGGAGGCCCGGCAGGCGCGCGGACGCCTCGGCGATGAGGTCGCGGCGAAAACGGGAGTCCACCAGGCCGGCGGTGGAGTCGAGCTTGACCGCCAGCGCGTGGTACAGCCGGTCGGCGCTGGGCCCGTCAGCCGCCGCAGCGGTTTCCGCAGCGGAGACCAGCTCGTCGGCGATGCGCTCGCCCGCTGCCCGGAAGATGTCTTCCTTGCCGCTGAAGTGCTGATAGAGGGCGGGCCGGGAGATCCCGGCGGCCTTGGCGATCAGCTCCATCGAGGTTCGCTGGTAGCCGTAGCGCCCGAAGACGTCAAGCGCGGCCGAGACAACCTGGTCGATCTTCGAATCGGCTGCTGACATCCTGACAGTTTAGATACAAACTGTCAGGATGTACAGCCTCCGCCTGGGCCGGTGGAGCCGGCGCAGTCAGGGCTGCCTAGGCTCCTGCGAGCTCCTGCTGGCTGGTCAGCGACGGCTGCCCCAGTTCAGCGCGGATGGCGTCGGCTTCCGGGGCGCCGAGGGCGGAGTAGAGCTCCAGGGCGCAGCTCCGGTGATGGCTGGCCAGGCTGACGTCGCCGACCGCGCGCAGGGCGCCGGCCAGGCCATGGTGGGCACGGGCCTGTTCGTAGGCGTCGCCGAGCTGGCCCATGGCATCGAGCACCCAGTCGGCCGGCAGGCCCGCGAAGGACTTCAC
>Ga0208480_1001072_pt1 | contig 10079 bp, 6 predicted proteins | sample NGESurshal092012_4_FD_184485 | JGI IMG/M metagenome (GOLD analysis project Ga0208480, IMG submission 184485) | Arctic peat soil microbial communities from Barrow, Alaska - NGEE Surface sample F53-1 shallow-092012 (SPAdes) | ecosystem: Environmental > Terrestrial > Soil > Wetlands > Peat ... | reverse complement strand
CAAGGAAGCTTTCTGCAAGCTGGTCGTATCGCATTGCGATGGCGCGATTGATCTTGAGATGGCCGAAGACGCGCTCGATGCAATTGCGCTGCCGATAGAAACGTTTGTTGTAGCGGATCACCGCTTTGCGGTTTGACTTGGGCGGGATCACGGCTTTGATGCCGCGCTGTTTCAGATCGGCCCGGATGGCATCCGGTGTCATAGGCCTTGTCGGCGAGCAACGCTTTTCCGCAAAAGAATTAATAGGTCCTGAGCCTAGTTGAAGGGCAATTTATTTGTGCTGCTGGATTTGATGCCACAACATGGACCAATCCAAGCATTAGGTAAAACTGCCGGGCTGGCGCGCCACGATATGTTCACCTGTGATAGACTCCAAAAACGCTTCGGGTAGCACTCGTTCGAAAATTTCGATAGCTGTGCGTACCAGTATCAAATATTGGTCTGAATCGCCGCCTTCAACTCTGCGCCAAATGCTGGGTAAATATCGGACGGCAATCGAAAGCGCATAAAGAACAACCAGTGCGTTAGTGCGGTACGCCTCCGCTCCGGCGAGGCCTGGTAAAATCAGAGCACCTGATGCCAAAAACGGACTGTAATGAATAGGCACGGCACCATGCCACGTGCTGTAACCAACATGATCGACGCGGGCACGAAAAGTACTTTGACCGTCCTCATCTTGAACCGGAGTAATCTCCGCAAGGGGCCATCCTGCGGACTCCAGTCGCGCTTGCGAAACGCGGCCGGAGGCATCTAGAAGACGGATGTACGTAGCACCTGCCTCTCTAGCCGCACGAAATCCACTCAATGCGCCGTTGGCATCCATGTCCGAGTGAGGGATTACCCAGGACGGTTCCTGATTGAATATTTCCAAAAAGAGGTCTCCCAATTCGGGAATGGAAGAAAATAACCCCGCCATTGTAGAATGCGTGGTCGCATCCAGTCTTGCCAGATCGCTATCACTTCCTGCCTTTTGCTTAGGGTATCCGCTGACGTCCCCTCCCAAGAAATTGACCCAGTTCGGATAAAAGCCCCGGCTCAACACACCAACTTTCAGCGTACCGAGCTCATCGCCCGCTGATGTTAGCGCGTACAGACCGTGCCCGGCTTTTGTGAACCCCTCAACCTCGTCGAGATCAGAAGGTCCAGAAGGAGATGCTAACATCTCCGCTGATGCTAGCGCTATTACGCCATAATAAAGGCTTACTATTCGTCGGCTAAGACTTTCCCCATCACTTCGGCGAAAATATTCAACTCCGCTGCGCACCGAATATGCGACGCCTTCGGCCTTCGCCTTTAGTGTTTTTGGTTGCAAGGTTTCCTCGCGATTCCAACGTCGCTCGACAATCTTAGCCGCCAGGCGAACGCTTGCGAGACGCTCAAGCCGGGCCCAAATGGCGTCAATTGGCTTCTCTGCTGTGAGACGTAAAATGACTTTTGGGGCGTGCGGCGGTCGAATGGCGGCTTGGGGCCCCAAAGCCTTATTCCATTCTACCAACGTACTAAAGAACTCATCAACAGGCTTGACAGGTTTGGAAATGCCTTGAGCGAAGCTCTCAATCATGTAGAGAGCACCGTTAGTAAATATGGCGTCCACGGTCGCATCAAGCGTGCGGTAGTAAGCGTTATCGGTTGCCGAGCTATAAAGGAGTGCGACTGATCTACGTACACCAAGTCGGCGGCCTTCGATTATGATATACTCGCCCGGCATAACCTCAGAGATGATATGCGCGTCCCAACCATGGGTCTGCATCGGCTTAACGATCTGTTGATCGGCAGCCTGACGCAAAATACCCATGCGCAGAGATGCGCCATTGTCTTTCATATAATTACTTTCACACCTTTTGCAGCCAATTATCTGTCCATGCTGTGATCGATTGTTTGGAACGCTGGCAGGCGGTAACCCGTTGGCATGTGTTCACCTATTGCCGTGCGGCAGCAAGTAGTCTTCGGAATGACGGCGTTGCTTCCGCATGGGGCGACACCTTTGTGATCTGAGCGAGAGCTTGGCTGAGATCATAAGGCACCACCGCACCGTCGACAGACCCAACGGTTAAATCCAACAGTCGAAGCAATGCCTCACCTTTTTCTGCGGAATCTACAATAGCAAGCCTTGGCCCACCTCCGTCTTCCCCAAAAAGTCCATAATCAAGCAAAGACCAGCAATCAAAAGGAACCAGGAAACGCTCAATGGCGTTCGCGGCAGCAACAAATGCGCCGCCTGAATAGGCTGGCAATTCAACAAGGGCAGCGCTCGTACCCGGTGTTACCAACGCAAGCTCTTGCGGCCAAACATTCTTAAGAAAAGGAGCGGCGCTCTTGGTCATTAGATTTTCTTGCGTAAATTCCTTTGTGTTCTCCCTTACAAAGCGAGCTATAGTACCAGCAGCGTGTGCGCGTACTTCATCTTCCACTGAGCGAAGCATTTGCTGGATGTCTGCGGGTTTGATTGCGGAGCGTTGGCCTCGCAACATAGCGTGTAAACAATCTACCACAATATAGAACACCAGGGCTTTACGGGTTTCACGACCCAGGCGTTTGTCCAGAGCACGTTTCAGGATCGCATCCTTAAGTAAATGGATGACTTTCCGATGCAAGGGCCGCCGCACTACGGCTCGCCACAATGCTAATGCTTCCGGTGTGTCCGCCAGAAGATGCGGCAGCAAGTGCTCCTGGGTCCATTTGCTATCCGCGTTGTGGAAGTACGGCAGCAGTTCAATAAGTCTGTGCTTGACAATTAGGCCGGCACGTCCCTTCTCCTTGATTATTATATCACGAATAACTCGCGGTTTGGTGCGCGCTGCAAATGGCTTGCCCCCTTTCTTGGTGGCCCTCCAGGCTTCCTCAAATATTCCAACCATTCTTCCCGCAGGAGTATTGAGAGTGTCCAAGTCCATAGGTTCCCTGTCTTCATTTGAAGAACTGACAACCAGGTTCAGATCAAGCGTTCCCTCTTCGGCTTGACTGGCATTTGTTGCAGCCACCGCAATCGGCCAAATTTTTTGCCATACCAGCAATCCCAACTTTTGTTTCAAAATTTGCTTTTGCCAAGTCGTCATCCAATTGGTGATTCCGTCAATGGCCTCCAATATGGTTTTTCTTGGAAGCTGCTTGAGCAACGCCAATACTCGACGGAACTGTGTAGGGTCTTCAGCTATACTTTTTTTGTTCGCATCATTCGGACTATTTTGTCCGTGGGCCCAGCCAAAACGCTCCCATACCTGGGGGAATTCTCCCGCATTCTTTGAGGCCTCAAAATCGTCAATTAGCAATCGGGCGTTATCGCCCGCACGTATCCAATCAAGAGCGCGTTCTGAAGGGTTGTCGTCCCAGCTAACGCGCTTGGCTTTGAGCCCCATTTCCAAGGCGGAAAGTCGCGACTCGCCTCGGAAGAGGTCATACTTATTATCGGGATTGGCTTGCCGCCATCGCGTTTGAGTGCCGCCCAGAAATCCTTCGTCCACCGCAATCGACTTTGCCAAGTCGGGAAACTGGTCGATATGTGCTGTCAGCCAATCCTTGCCTAATTTAGGCAACTTGCCTCCTACGGCTTCGATGCGGCGGAGTTCACGCACTGCCCAATACAGGCGGGCAGTATCTAAGCGCTCGCCTCCGGCCTCACGCCACCAACGTCTTTTTGGGGGCAATCTTTTCAGACGATTGGCGATTTTTGATTGAACGTCCTGGGCAAGTACCCCAAACCGCACTGCGCGCATTTCGGCGATCTCAGGGTATTCGTTCGTGTACCAAAACATCTCATCGTCAAGGTTCAGCAAAAATGTTGCCACTTCATCTGGAGTGGCTAAACGAGGGTCCCTTGCGAGTGCTGCCCACAACCGCTTATGCAAGGGATGGTCGCTGTCGCTCCATCGGTGAACCAACCGCGAAGCCGCCACCGAGTCTAATTTTGATAGTTGAGCGACAACCGCATAAAGCGTCTTTACAGAAACTGCGATGCCACGGCCAAATCTATCGGGCTCGTTTTCGCCGTCATCCGTTTCCGCATAATAAACGCGACGGACGCCGCCCAGTCGCCAGCGCGATGATTTATTCCAGCCTAAGCGTCCCGCGCGTTCAATATTCTCGGTGACAGAAACATCCAAGGCTCCGGCAAGGGCCGTTAGAAAGCCGACGTCCTTAATGCTGGATATGCCCAGAGTTGATGGGTCAAGGGGTTCATTGCTTGTGAAAGTTACACTAAGTATCTGATGTATTGTGAGCGGCTTCTTTCCCTTCTTCGGTGGAGTTTTCCGTGGTGAAATCTCAAAGCGAGCCGCGACGGCGCGAACAATAGCGGCAATGAGAGTTCCAGTGCGGTCACCCTGAACTACTCGCTGCTTGATCCTGATTGCACTAAGCGACCCAATCTGCCGCTCCAACTGAAAATCCCACATTTCTTCAATCAAACGCCAAGCGGTCGTCCAATCCCCAGAGAGCTTTCCGGATGCAGGGTGGTCAACGAGATTAAGCACTGCTTGTTGTTCCGCCACATGATTTGGCGTGAGTTTCAAAGCCCAGGCAATGGATTCATGGCTCTCTAAACGACCATTGAGAAATGTCTGTACAGTTTGTGCTACTGCACGCTCTGTGTCAGTTAAAACCTGATGGCGCTGCCAACTCATTGGCGCTCTTTTCCAATAGATATAATTGCATCTAGCCAGCCTGTATCAGCTCCTAACGAGGATATGAGGCCGGTAAGCCGCACCCGCTCGTTGTGATCGCCCCGACGTATGAAATGATCGAAAAGATCACGGTCCGTTTCCGCGCACGTCTCACGACTCACACGAACGATGCGTTTGACCTCGGCGTCTACCCTGTTACGCTTGCCGTTGTTAGCCGAGAATATTGCCCAACGTTCTAGGGTGCGGCTTAAGGCCAGGTGTGCGTTCTCGTCCGAATATGGGATGGGTGTGATACCGCGCATTTTCCAATCCTCCATAGCAGCGGAGTCCGGTTCGGCATTTCCGCTCACCAGCGAGAATCGTTCCTTTAGATCGGAGAAGCGCGAACCATCCGCTGCCACTGCGTTTAAGAGGTAACGCATCGGAGCGTCATTAGCGCTATAGCCAACCAGCACAAGATGAAAGAGTCTGGCTGCATCATATATAAAGTCAGAAATTAGGCGGCGCCTGAGATAAAAATCACCAAAATCTTGATCCGTGACAATGATGTCCGAAAGGCGCGCAGGGTTTGTGTCTAGCGCACCGTGGATGTGAAATATTCCCGAAAATTCTGACCGGGCGCTTGGGCGCGGAATTGCCCCCAAGGCATAGGATTGAAGTTTCGGCCGTAGAGTGTGGGCCGCCTTTTCAAGCAAAAGGTCAAAGTTAGTGGTGATTATCGTAACGGCTCCACTTCGATCAGCGAGCCGCATTAGCGAGCGATGGATTCCAGCAGGACCAACCGATGCCTTTCTTAAAACATCAGCTATCGTTTGCCTAACTTGAGAGGCCCGGGTTGAACTTCCATCCATTCGCCTTTCGAGCATACCAAGAATTACGTCGTAATCGCCCTTGATGAACCTCTGTACCTCAGCACACTGCTGAGGCTGGAGCCCGCCCAGCTTGGTACGATGATGACTGGAAGCATCATGCGGGATCGTTTTCAACACTGCGTAGGTTGCAGGGTCAATTGTTTGATAGGTTTGAAGTACTAACCCTCGGAAATCTGGGAGGTTGGCAGCCTGGGACGTGCCCGCGCCTGTAATAAACAGAACTTGCCCACGAGCATGGGCAAGCAGAAGTTTTTCAGGCAATGCGGCGCAATCTGGTCCGAGCTTTATGACGCGGTCTGCGGTTGCTTTCGGAGAAGTTGGCACCTGTATTGTCTCCGAGCAGCGTTGCGGGCGCTCAACGATCCAAAACTATCTATCTTTTCTCGCAATCGAGGGCTGAGTGACCTTACGCCCTTGAGCACCTGCGAAACAGTGGAATGGTCAGACCCCAAGGCGCGAGCCAATTTACGCAACCCGATTCGGTCTCTCACTATCCTAGCCTGCTCCGGCAAAGTTTCAACGTCGCGGCGATTGCCTTCGTCACCAGCGGCTATTCGTTTTAGACCAGCGATGATTTTCTTCAGCGTATTGCGCTTGGGCACTACTTTCCCATCCCGGACATCCGTTAGCCGCTGCCGGGATACGCCGGACTCGATCTGGAGCCTGCGCAGGTTAGCTGACTGAAGGTCCCTGCGCGCTTGATCTAGCAAAGCCGCAGCGATGGTTTTCACGTCGATAAAGAAGCTCCGGCGCGCACGCCCACCGCGTATCAGGCTGGTGAATTGGTAGAATGCATCTCTGCTGGAGCGATGCTTGATGCGAATGCGTGACCGCTTGTGCTGTGATAGCTGGAAAGTGAAGCCCCCGACCATACTCCGACTGGTCACCTTTATATCTGGATCATCTTTACGCGAAAAGGTGACAGCTCTTGCAGCCTCGTGATCGACGGCCAACCGCGAAAGATCAAACGGCAAATTGAACCCTACGATGGCGGCACGGAAATGATAGCCGACCTCATAGAATACATTGTCTATAAAGTCCGCGACTGTTCGCAGTTTTGGCAGGAAACGCCACCGACGGCAGGTCATGTCAAAAGCGACCTAGCCCTAATTAATTGTGACGCCACACCATCTTTCCGTTAAAAGCTTGTGGACGAGAATCTATCCAACTCGCTGAGGGGCTTACACAATTGTCTGATGCGCTGACAGTTGATGCATTTATACGGAAATGGAAGGCCGTCGAACTTAAAGAGCGTTCGGCGGCGCAGGAGCACTTTATAGACCTGTGCCATTTACTGCATGAGCCAACGCCTGCCGACGCCGATCCAAAAGGGGAATTCTACTGCTTTGAGCGAGGTGCCACTAAGTCAAGCGGCGGTGAGGGGTGGGCTGACGTCTGGAGGCGTGGTTGTTTCGGGTGGGAGTATAAAGGAAAGCGTAAAGATCTGGATGCGGCGTTCGCGCAGCTCCAACAGTATGCTTTAGCCCTCGAGAATCCGCCCCTCCTCATCGTTTGCGGTCTCGACCATTTTATTATTCGGACAAACTGGACCAATACCATCAGCGTCAAGCACGAGTTCACACTTGGAGAATTGCGAGACCCCGACAACCTACAAAAACTCAAATGGGCAATGTCCGATCCGGAGAAGCTCCGGCCAGGGAAGACACGTCAAGGCTTGACTGAAGACGCCGCCGCGGAATTTGCGGAACTTGCTCAAAGCCTTCGCAGTCGCTTTGATGCCCATAAAGTTGCGCATTTCATCAACCGACTAATCTTCTGCATGTTCGCAGAAGACGCCGATCTTCTGCCAAATAAAATGTTCCAACGAATGCTGGAAGCGGCCAAAGCTGATCCCTCACAATTTCAGACACTCGCCTCGACGCTCTTCAGCGCAATGCGAAATGGCGGGTTAGTAGGATTCGAGAAGATAGATTGGTTCAATGGCGGCCTTTTTGACGACAACGATGCGCTTCCGCTTACGGTAGACGAAATCGACCGCTGCTTGCGCGCGGCCGAGCTGTATTGGAGCGACATAGACCCGTCTATCTTTGGCACCTTGTTTGTTCGTGGGCTGGACCCAGAAAAGCGTTCTGAAGCCGGCGCGGAATACACTGACCGCGATAAGATCATGATGATCATTGAGCCCGTTATCACCCAGCCGCTGCTTCTGGAGTGGGACGCTGTTAAGCGCGAAATCGCTGCAATGGTCGGGCCCGCGCAAACGGTTGTGGAAGAGGCGATAGCTAGTGCATCCGGCTTTCCCGAACTTGTTGAGGAAGTGCGGACGGTCCAAAGCAGGTTGACCTCCGGTCCTCAACTTGAGCTTTTTGCGGACCTTGCCAAGCAAAAACGTGTACGCGGCGTAGATGCGGTACGCGCAAATCTTCGTTCCGCCGACCGGGATTTAACGGAAATGCGGAAACAAGGGCAAAAGCTCTTCAACGCGTTTTTGGCCCGCCTGCGTGCGTTTCGCGTATTAGACCCGGCCTGCGGATCAGGAAATTTCCTATATCTCGCACTTGTCGAACTAAAGAATATCGAACGCAGGGTTTCAATAGATGGCGAACTTTTCGGATTTCCGCCGCAGTTCCCGGCAATAGGCCCTGAAGCCCTGCTCGGGATTGAACTTAATCCTTATGCTGCTGAGCTTGCGCGGGTGTCAGTTTGGATCGGCGAAATTCAATGGATGCGTCGTTCTGGATTCGACATTGGCCGCCAGCCAATTTTGAAACCACTGTCCACAATTGAATGCCGCAACGCTATCATCAATGCAGACTGGTCGGCAGCAGCTTGGCCGAATGCCGACGTTATAGTGGGAAATCCTCCTTACTTGGGCGCTAAACTTCTCAAGCGTCGTCTTGGAGTCGAGACGACAGAAAGGATTCGGGCATTGTACGATGGCCAACTGCCTGGGTTCACAGATTTGGTTTGCTATTGGTTTGAGAATGCACGGGCAATGATAGAGCGCGGCACCGCCGTTCGGGCAGGTTTGGTTGCAACCAATTCAATTCGAAAAAACACGAATTTGCCCGTTATGCATCGTATAACTAGTACCACCCGTATCTTCGAGGCCTGGAGTGAGGAGCAGTGGACAGTTGATGGGGCCGCCGTTGACGTATCGCTAATATGTTTTGGTCAGGTCAATCAGGCCGATGTAAGACTCAACGGGAATCCCGTCGCTTCGGTAAACGCTGACCTCACGACAGGGCTTGATCTTACCGCTGCACGAGCATTGCCAGAGAACAGGGACGGTGCGTTTCTTGGAATTCAAAAGAGTGGCCCATTCGACGTGCCGGGCGAACTTGCCCGTGCGTGGATGCAAGAGCCCACCAATCCAAACGGACAGCGAAACGCAGAAGTTCTCAAACCATACTGGAACGGAGACGATCTGACCGGCAGACCGCGCGACGTCTGGTTTATTGACCTGCCGCTCGGTCTAACCAAAGCCGAAGCCTCTCTCTATGCGAGCCCATTCCGCCACATTGCGGAGACGCCAGATGAAGATGGTAAGACAGTCCAAGAGTTGCGGGCCGCATTGGGGGATCGCGCCGGTCCGAGATGGTGGGAGCCACACTGGCCTAGACCGGAAATGCGATCCCGTATTGAAGAACTGCGCCGCTACATTGTGACCGCTGAGACTGCGCAACATCGCATTTTTGCTTGGCTTTCATATCCAATACTTCCGGACAAAAACCTCATCGTCATCCCGCGCGAAGATGATTTGATGTTTGGTCTGCTGCAAAACCGTTTTCATGCTGCGTGGGCGTTGAGGAAGGGTTCAGATTTAGAGGACCGCCCGCGTTATACCCACACGACCACTTTTGCGACGTTTCCCTTTCCAAATGGAATGGCCCCGACAAATGATTTGGAGGCTGCACGACGGCTTCCAACTGCGCAGAGGATCGAGCACGCCGCAGCTCAGCTAAACGAGGTGCGAAATCGTTGGCTGTATCCGGCGGAATTGATTACACGAACACCGGAAATTGTGCGTGGATTTCCCGAGCAGGTAATTGCAAGGAACGAAGATGCTGCACGCATCTTGGCACGCAGGACGTTGACATTGTTGTACAACGAAATGCCGGAATGGTTGCGCCAGGCACACCAGGAGATTGATGAGGCAGTCGCGCTCGCTTATGGCTGGCTACCAAATATTAGCGACGACGATGCCTTGCAAAATCTGCTAGAACTGAACTTGGCGCGTTCCCAATGAAAGGTCAGGCGTGAAATTCCACGCCGCCAAGCGCCTTCCTAGCTTTTAGGCCTTTTCGTTAATGGTAGTAGCGGATGACGAGGACGCACGGGGTTTCTTATTTAGCTATGATAAGCTTTTGGCACGCATGATGGCACGAAACGGCCGTCGCTCTTGGGCGCTCCTATCGTGATCCCGATTCCGGCGGAAGCTCTTTTACCGGAAATTTGTTGGCCGCGACCTCTTTGAGCTTTGCGACAAACGCCGGATCCTGCAAAGCCCAACTCCACTCTATGTTGCCGACGCCGGCGCTGATTATCACGACAGCCACCATGCCCCCAATCGGCCCGTAGGGTGCTCGGGTTGTCGCGCCAGGACTAATTCCACTGGCGGACGGTC
>Ga0208480_1001071_pt1 | contig 10088 bp, 8 predicted proteins | sample NGESurshal092012_4_FD_184485 | JGI IMG/M metagenome (GOLD analysis project Ga0208480, IMG submission 184485) | Arctic peat soil microbial communities from Barrow, Alaska - NGEE Surface sample F53-1 shallow-092012 (SPAdes) | ecosystem: Environmental > Terrestrial > Soil > Wetlands > Peat ... | reverse complement strand
CATGAAAAGCCGCACGGTGCGTGGCCATACAAACGACGCCGACAGCGATCCGGGGTCGTGGAAGAACGTGTACACACCCGCCGCCGAGGAGAGCATGTCCGCGGTCCGCTCGTCGGTATGGGTGGTCGCCCACGTTCTGAAGTCGATATCCACCGGCGCTTCGCGCCCGCGCAGGCGCAGCACCGATGGCAGCGCGCCAAGCGGTGGGGTACGCCGCAGCGCGCCGCCAAGCCGCAGGCGTGCGCCGGTCAAGCGCGGCGAGACGTGGTCGGGCAGAAGACCACGGTCGTGCATCCAGGACCAAAACGGGCCGGTGTAAAGGGCGTGAGGGCCAAGATTTGCCTTATAGGGACCATCGGTCGAGCGCGCGCGCCCGCCGATCTGCTCGTGAGCCTCGAGCAGATGCACCTCGGCACCCTCCTCCGCGCATGCGATCGCCGCGACAAGACCGGCTATACCTGCCCCGACGATCGTGATCTGTGGCTTGACGGCGCTCTCGCTCATCGGACTCATGGTCGCTGCCTCCTTCGAAGATGATCGCACTTGCTCCACGTCGTCAGATGACAGGTGGATGTGAGACCGGGAATGGGGTTTTGGCTCGTGGTGCTGTGCTCGCAAGACATCGGGTTTGGAGCGGATTTCGCCGCGAGGTTCAAATTACGCCGACACTGGCCTCTATTACAGTTCCAGTAATGAGCGAGCGCGGAGGTCCAGTTGTAGGGTCGGAGTTGCTCGGTGCGATCCGCCACGGCGGAGAGCTGCCTTTGCACGAGCAGCTCGAGCGCGCCTTGCGCGAGCAGATTCGTGCGGGCCATCTACCGGCGGGCGCGGCGCTACCCTCAACGCGCGGCCTCGCCGTTGAGCTGGGCGTCTCGCGCGGGGTGGTGACCGAGGCATACGGGCAGCTTGCTGCCGAGGGCTACCTGACGACCCGCCAGGGCGCGCCCGTGCGCGTGGCGAGCGCGGTGCGCGCCGCGCCCGCTCGCCCTCCCGCCAGCTCGCTGGTGCAGAGCTTCGCCTACAACCTGCACCCCGGGCTACCCGACCTCGCGGGGTTTCCACGCGAGGCGTGGCTGCGCTCGCTGCGGACCGCGCTGCGCGACTCGCCGCTCGATTCGCTCGGCTACCCCGACCCCCGCGGCGCGCCGGCCCTGCGCGAAGCCCTCGTCGGCTATCTCGGGCGTGCGCGCGGCACCGACGCCGAGCCCGAGCACATCCTCGTGTGTACCGGCTTCATGCAGGCACTATCCCTACTGTGCCGCGCACTAAGGGCACATGGCGTGGAGCGGATCGCGCTCGAGGATCCCGGCTGGCACTCGCACCGGCTGATCGTCGAACAGGCGGGCCTCGAGGTGATCGCGATCCCCGTCGACGAGCACGGACTGTGCGTGGAGGAGCTCGCAGACAGCGACGCGACCGCGGTCGTGGTTACCCCCGCGCACCAGTTCCCAACCGGCGCAGTACTCGCCCCACAGCGGCGCACCGCTCTGATCGAATGGGCCGAGGAGGAGCGGTTGATAATCGAGGACGACTATGACTCCGAGTTCCGCTACGACCGTGTGGCGGTCGGCTCGCTGCAAGGGCTCGCCCCCGAGCAGGTGGCGCACGTCGGCTCGGCGAGCAAGCGGCTCGCGCCCGGGCTGCGCCTCGGCTGGCTGCTTGCGCCATCGTGGCTCACGTGGGAGCTGAGCGCAGCCAAGGCGATCGAGGACGGGGGCTCCGAGATGCTTGGACAGCTGGCGCTCGCCGATTTCCTCGAACGTGGTGAACTCGACCGGCACATCCGCCGTACGCGCCCGTGCTATGAGCGCCGCCGCGAGGCGCTGCTTGGCGCGCTCACGGCGCGACTCCCCGACGCGACCCCCTCGCGCGCGAACGCGGGCCTGTTCGAGCTCGTGAGCCTTCCCGTGGGCACCGATGAGCCGGCGTTGGTGCGCGCCGCAGCCGCGCGCGGGGTGGGCGTGGAGGGCCTGTCGCTGCACCGCTACGCCCCCGGTGGCGAGCCGGGGCTCGTGATCGGCTACGCCAACGCCGCCGAGCCCGCGCTCCAACAGGCAATGCGACTGCTGGCCGAGGCGTACCGCGAAGCCATCGCATGATTCGCAAGGCGCATGCCGACTACCAGACCACAGGTACATCGTATAGATGCAAGATCTCGTCTTTGCTGAGAATCGACATGCCCTCGGCCATTGCCTGCGCTACCAGAAGCCGGTCGAAAGGGTCCTTGTGATGCGCTGGCAGATCGGCGACAGCAGCAGCGTGCGCATCGGTAATGGACAGCCCTCGCACGCCTTTTCTCTCCATACGCTCATGGAAGTCTGCAGGCGCTCTCAGCTTGCCCGTACTGCGCTTGATCGCGACCTCCAAAACCGACGCCGCGCTCAGCCTGCGCTCGATCGCGCCATCTTCGATCAGGCTCAGCGCCACCGCGGACAAGCTCGAATCGCCCTCCAGAAACCACAGAGCGACATGTGTATCGATCAGCAGCTTCAATCGATCATGCCGAATGCGCGCGCAATGTCGTCCGGCAGCTCATCGAAATCGTCGGCCAACTTGATCTGACCTTTGAGCGAGCCGTACATGCTCTCGTGCGGTCGGACGCTCACGGGCTCTAGTTTGGCGACCGGCTTGCCCCTGCGCGTTATGACGACATCCTCGCCTGACTGGGCGGCGTCGACGAGTCGCGAGAGCGTTGTCTTCGCCTCGTGCATGCCCACATTGATTGCCATATGAAGACCATAACTTATCTAGCTAAATTAGCTAGTTGTTTGTCTTGCGCGGTCGGCTCGGCTTGTACATAGTCTTTCGCAAGCGGGCGCTATCGCCGCACAACCAGCACGACGCCCGCCACGAGCAGCACGAGACCCAGGATGCGGGTTGTGTCGATCGGCTGCTTGGCTATCCCCAGCAGGCCGAAGCGGTCGATCAGCACGGCCGCGGTGAGCTGGCCGGCGATTACCACGGCCGTCAGGGCGCTGACGCCGAGGGTGCTCACGGTGAGGATCGCGACGGTCACGTAGGCCGCGCCCAGCAGGCCGCCCACGAACGCCCACCAAGGAGCCTTGTCGACGTTTGCGAGGCCGGCGAACCCTTCGCTGGTGAACGAGACGATCAAAAGCAGCGCGACGGTACCGACGGTGAACGAGACGGCGGCCGCGGGGACCGCGCCGACGGTCCGGCCAAGGCGCGCATTGACCGCCGGCTGAGCGCCTACCAGGACGCCGGCGATCGCGACCAACACGACGGCCAGCAGCCGGCTCATTTGGTCTCCAGCCAATTGCGCCGAAGTCCCGCACCGGCAGCTCGCGGTCGGCTCACTTCGCCTCCAGCCAGTTCTGGCCCACGCCGACGTCCACCGCCATCGGCGGCGAGTGCTCCCACACGCCGCACATCTCCTCCTCGATCAAAAGACACGCCGCCTCGCACTCGTCAGGCGGGCATTCGAACAGGAGCTCGTCGTGGATCGTGAGGATCTGCTTGGTGGCGAAGCTTGCGTCGCGCAGCTCGTTGTGGCAGCGCACCATCGCCAGCTTGATGATGTCGGCCGCCGTACCCTGGATGACGGTGTTGACGGCCAGCCGCTCGCCGAGCGAGCGCACTTGATAATTGCGGGCCTGCAGCTCGGGGATTTGGCGGCGCCGGCCCCACAAGGTCTTGACATGGCCCTGCTGCTTGGCCAGCTCGATCGTCTCCTGGATGAACTCGGCAACGCGCGAGAAGCGCGCGAGATATGCGTCGATGAACGCTTTGGCCTCCTCGCGCGGGATGTTCAGGCGATCGGCCAAGCCGAAGTCCGAGAGCCCGTAGACGATCCCATAGTTGATCATCTTGGCCTTCGAGCGCATGCCCGGGTCGATCTGCTCGGCAGAGACGCCGAACACCTCCGATGCGGTAGCGGTATGGACGTCTTCGCCGCGCTTGAAGATCTCGACCAGCACCTGCTCGTCCGCCGCATGGGCAAGCACGCGCAGCTCGATCTGGGAGTAGTCGGCTGAGATCAGCAAACGGCCCTCCTCAGCCTCGAAACAGCCGCGGATCTCACGTCCCAATGGAGTCCGAATCGGGACGTTCTGCATGTTCGGGTTCGTGGATGCGAGGCGCCCAGTCTGCGCTCCGGCCTGCAAAAAGGTGGTGTGGATGCGCGAACGCTCGTCCACCTGCTGCGGCAGCACATCGAGATAAGTCTTGATCAGGGTCGAAAGCTCGCGCCAGCGCTCGATACAAGGGACGATCTCGTGCTCCTCGCGGATCGACTGCAACACGCGTGCGTCTGTGGAGAAGCCAGTCTTGCCACGACGCTTTCGCGAAAGACCGAGCTTCTCGAACAGGATCTCGCCCAGCTGTTGGGGCGAGCCGATCGTGAACTCCTCATCGGCCAGCGCGAAGATGCGGGATTCGAGGGACGCGATCTCCTCGTAGACACGCTCCGTGATCTCGCGCAAGCGCTCCACGTTCAGGCGCACGCCGTGCAGCTCCATCTCGCGCAAGACCGACACCAGCGGCAGCTCGATGTCTCCCATCACCGCCAGCAGATCGCGCTCGGCGATCTGCTCTCGTTGCCACGTGGCCAGCGCACCGAGCAACAGCGCCTGAGCCGCCACTGGATCCTCGACATCGGCGAGCAGGCCGCGCTCTTCGCACAGCTCCTCGAACGGATAGCCGCGGCGAGCCGGCTCGAGCAGATAGGCGCCGAGCAGCGTGTCGTGCGCGAGACCCGGCGGGACCAGACCGAGCGCCTTCGCGTCGTGCGCGACGACGGGGCGATCGGCGCATGCAACCACCACCTCTTCCGGACCGGCACAATCGCCGACGAGCACACTCCCACACGCGCTCACCGCAAAGCGCCACGGCGGACCTTCGGCGAACAGCTCGCCCTCGGGAGCCTCGATTTGGTGAGCCACCAGGCACAACTCCTGCGCTTGCGGTTCGCTTGCAGACGGGAACCTGGCAATGTCGGCGACCGCTCCATGGCGCACATGTGCCGTGAGCCTCACCTCCTCCGAGGAAGTCGTCTTCGCCAGCTCCACCTCACCAAGCGCCTCCTCCAGGCGGCGCAACGGGTCGCGCAGCTCATAGCGACGGAAGACCTCGCGCAGACGCGAACGGTCGGGCTCGCGCACAGCCTCGCCGTTCGGGTCGAAGTCGAGCGCCAGGTCGCGCTGCACCGTGGCAAGGCTCATCGACATGCGCGCATCCTCGGCGTGCTCGAGCAAGTTCTGTTTGCGCTTGGGGCCGCTGATCTCATCAACATTCGCCAAGACCTGCTCGAGGCCGCCGAAGCGCTGGATCAGCTCGCTGGCGGTCTTCTCGCCGATGCCGGGGATGCCGGGGATGTTGTCGGAGGTGTCGCCCTTCAAGCCATAGAAGTCGGGGATCAGCTCGGGCGACAGGCCGTAGCGGTCGATCACCGCCTGACGGTCGTACAGCTTGGTCTCGGTGATGCCACGAGCGGTTGCCATCACCTGCACGAGTCCCTGCTCGTCGATCAGCTGGAAGACATCTCTGTCGCCGGTGAGGATCGTCACCGGCACACCGGCCACCCGCGCCTGCTCGGCAAGCGTCGCGATCACATCGTCTGCCTCATAGCCCTCGAGCTTGACGTTGCGATAGCCGAACGCTTCGACCAACGGTTCCATCGCCGGCCACTGCGCCTTGAGCAGGTCCGGGCGCGAGCGTCGCCCCGCCTTGTAGTCGGCGAACAGCTCGGTGCGCCCCGAGCTGCCCGCGTCCCAGGCGACGACGGTAGGCTGCACGCCATAGTCGGTGATGATCTTCACGAGCATCGAGGCGAACCCGAAGATCGCGTTGGTGGGCTCGCCTGTCGAGGTCGCGATCGACTCCGGCAACGCGTAAAAGGCCCGGTAGACGAGACTGGGACCGTCGATCAGGAATACGCGGCGCTCCACGCCGAGCACTCTATTAGGCGCCCTCCTCACGCCGGCGCAACCCCTCATGGGGCACAAGGCCAACGCCGCGGCTCGCCGTTTGACACAGTGCAGCCGTTCGCAGCACCAGGATGGGCACGTCTCCAAAAGGAGATGCCCCTGCGCGCGCGGGGGACATCGTCAAAATGGACACATCGGCAACCCAGCTCGGGGTGGAGAGTCCCAAGCAAATAACATGCCGGGCCGCCCGGCCAGCGCGCCGGCCATTCGAGCAGGAGTCCCGTCCCAGTGAGCGTCACCCCCAGCGCGCAGTACCGGCTGACCATCCGCGTCAAGATCGACGAGCGCCACGGCATGCTCGGCCAGGTCACCGACATGATCGGCGAGCAGGGCGGAATGGTGGTCGCAGTCGACCTCGTAGAGGCCGACGCTGGGTACAGCGTGCGCGACATCCTCGTCGATGCCGGCAGTCGCGACCACTGGAACCGCATCCTCTCGGCGCTCGCCTCGCTCGCCGGCGCCGAGGTGATCGACACGACCGACCGCACCTTCCTGCTGCACGTCGGCGGCAAGATCGAACAGCACAACAAGCATCCCCTGAAGACGCGCGACGACCTGTCGATGGCCTACACGCCCGGCGTGGCCAGAGTCTGCACCGCGATCAAGGACGATCCCGACAAGGCCTTCCAGTACACGATCAAGCGCAACACCGTGGCTGTCGTCTCCGACGGCACCGCCGTGCTCGGCCTCGGCGACATCGGACCGGCCGCGGCGATGCCCGTGATGGAGGGCAAGGCGTGTCTGTTCAAGGAGTTCGCCGGTGTGGACGCCTTCCCGATCTGCCTCGACACGAAGGACACGGATGAGATCGTGCGCGCCGTCACACTGATCGCGCCATCCTTCGGCGGGATCAACCTCGAGGACATCTCGGCGCCACGCTGCTTCGAGATCGAGGAACGCCTCAAGCACGACCTGGACATTCCCGTCTTCCACGACGACCAACACGGCACCGCCGTGGTGGTGCTGGCAGCACTGCTGAACGCCGTCAAGTTGACCGGCCGCAGCCTGACAGAGCTGAAAGTGCTCGTGATCGGGCTCGGGGCTGCCGGCGTCGCCGTCACCAAGATCCTCCTGGAGGCGGGCGTGCGCGAGATCGTCGGCGCGGACTCGCGCGGCGCGCTCTCTACCTTGCGCGAGGACTACCTCGACGGGAGCATGAACTCAGTCAAGCGCTGGTATGCCGAGGCGACCAACAGCCAGCAGCGCACGGGCAGCCCGGCCGATGTGATCGACGGCGCCGACCTGCTCGTCGGCCTCTCCGGGGCCAGGGCACTGCCAGTCGAGGCGCTCGCCAAGATGAACAAGGACGCGATGGTCTTCGCGATGGCCAACCCCAACCCTGAGGTGATTCCCGAGGAGGCCGCTCCCTTCGTGCGCATCATGGCCACGGGACGCTCGGACTACCCCAACCAGATCAACAACGTGCTCTGCTTCCCCGGCATCTTCCGCGGCGCGCTCGACGTACGCGCACGCTCGATCACCGAGCAGATGAAGATGGTCGCAGCGAGCGCAATTGCAGCGATCGTCGCCGAGGACGAGCTTCGCGACGACTACATCATTCCCTCCGTCTTCAACCGCGACGTGGCTCCCGCCGTGGCGGCGGCTGTCGCCGAGCAGGCGCGCGCAAGCGGCGAGGCGCTCGCCGGGCAAGAGGTCGGCTACGCACAGGGCGATACCCTGACCGGTATGGGCGAGCAGCGTATTCACAGCAACGGCTGAGCCGCGATGCGGATCGCGGTCACAGGCGCGACTGGCCTGATCGGCCGTCGAGTTGTGGCCGCGTTGAAAGAACGCGGCGACGAGGTGACAGTCCTCTCGCGTAACCCCAAGCACGGAGAACAGTGGGACCCGATGAGCGAACCGGCACCCGCGCGCGCGCTCGCCGGCCGCGACGCGATCGTGCACCTGGCGGGCGAGAACATCGCCCAGCGCTGGAGCGCAGCGGCCAAGCAGGCCATTCGCGAAAGCCGCGTGACGGGCACAAGGCAGCTGGTACACGGAATCGGAGAGCTGTCCGAGGCTGAGCGGCCGCCCGTGCTGGTGAGCGGCTCGGCGATCGGCTACTACGGCCCCCACGGCGACGAGCCGATCGACGAGGACGCTCCCGCCGGAAGCGACTTCCTCGCACAGACCTGTCAAGCCTGGGAGGTCGAGGCCGAGGCGGCCAAGGGCTACGGTTTGCGCGTGGCGAAGATCCGTACCGGCGTGGTGCTCGACCGCGACGGCGGAGCGCTCGCCAAGATGCTGCCGCCCTTCAAGCTGGGGGTCGGCGGACCAGTCGCCGGCGGACGTCAATACATCTCCTGGGTCCACCCCCAAGACCTCGTTGGGATCGTGCTCGCAGCGATCGACGACGCTCGCTGGCAGGGAGCGATCAACGCGACGGCGCCGCAACCGCAACGCAACACCGACTTCTCCAAAGCACTTGGCAGGGTGCTGCACCGCCCGTCGCTGCTGCCTGTCCCGGTCGTGGGACTGAAGCTGATGTACGGAGAGATGTCCGAGATCGTCACAACCGGCGCGCGCGTGCTGCCGGCCAAGGCCCTGGTGCTCGGCTATGAGTTTCGCCACCCCGAACTCGACGGTGCGCTGCGTGCCGCGCTCGGCGGTGACTGACCGAGCCTCGACGCGTGCCACCAGCCACCGCGCAACAGAACGCGTAAACGCCGCCCGGCACACAAACACGAGCCACCGGCAGGACTGGCTCGGCCTACCGGCGAAGACGCTCAGCCGGCTGCGTCGAATGCACGCCAGAACACGGGCGTGCCGTTCAGGAGGCGATCAATCGCGTAGGTTGACAAAGTCGTCTCGCCGTTCGGCTGTATCGAGTACAAGCCGAGCACCGAATGACGTTCGCGGGTCGCGAAGAACTTGTCGATCACCGCCTGACGATCGTCGCCGTCTGCGCCCGCTGCACGGATCGAGGCAAGCACAACGCTCATCGCCTCGTATCCGTACAGCGCATACGCTTCGCCGGCCGTCGCAAAATGGCGCCCGTATTCGCTGAGCACACGCCGCGCCGAGAGCGGGTAGAGATCGATGGGCAGCACCGGCGAGCCGATGAACGTCGCGCTTTCAGCGCCCTGCAGGTGCGAGGTGAACACGCTGTTGTTCATCGTCGTCGACGCAAGCAACGACAGGTGCGGCGCCGCTGTATGTAGCTCACGCCAGAGTTCGGCCGCTTCCTCGGTCGCGGTAGCGCTGACGAACACGGCCTGCGCGCCGCCCTCAGAGATCTTCTTCACCTCGCCTGTGAAACTCGAGCCGGGAGCGATCGTGACCGTGTCGTCGCCCACCACCTTGATCCCGGCGTGTTCGGCGTCGTCCTGAACGAGCGCAGCCAACGGCGTATCGAACGGGTCCTGGTCTGCGACCAGATACAACTTGTGTACCGCGAGTCGACGCAGCAGCGCCACCTGCGCGGCCGCCTGAACCGCGTCGCCGGGCGCAATCCGTCCAAACGTGCGCTTGCCTGTCAGATAGAAGCGTTCCGGCTCGCCCTGGTTCGCGTCGCGAGAGGACGTCAGCCCGATGTAGGGACTTGCCGGGCTGACCTGCAAGATGCCCGCGGCATTGGTCAGCGGCAGCGACACGGCGCTCGCGCCGGAGTTGAAATCGCCGAGATAGGCGATCGTCGTGGGGTCCTGCGCCGCCGCCTTCGCATTGGAAGCGGTGACCCCCGGATCCCACTCTCCCGTCGTGTGGCTCGAGTCATCGAGCGATACGTAGTTGACCGTGAAGCGACCGACATGCCCCTGCTCGTCCGAGAGCGCGAGCTTCTCGCCACCGACGATCTGCTGTGAGATCGATCCCTCGGGTCCCTGCAACGGCAAGCTCGAGTAGATCGTCAGCTGACTGCCGACGTTCTCCGCGGCGGTCGAGCTGCCTACGCCGCCACAGCCGGACAAAGCCGGCAGCAGGGCGAGAGCCGCAAGAACCCCGGTGCCCGCCCAGCGCGCGCGCACGCGATGGCTAGTGCCCGGAGTCGTGACGACCAGGGAGGTAGCCGGAGAGGATCTTCAGCGAAGCGCCGACGATGGTGACCAGCGTCGCGAGCATGAAGGAGTCGAAGCCCTTCGCGCCAAGCGCCCACAGCACGATCCAGATGACCAGCCCGGCGGTTACGGTGAGTGCCAGTCCCAT
>Ga0208480_1001070_pt1 | contig 10092 bp, 7 predicted proteins | sample NGESurshal092012_4_FD_184485 | JGI IMG/M metagenome (GOLD analysis project Ga0208480, IMG submission 184485) | Arctic peat soil microbial communities from Barrow, Alaska - NGEE Surface sample F53-1 shallow-092012 (SPAdes) | ecosystem: Environmental > Terrestrial > Soil > Wetlands > Peat ... | reverse complement strand
CGCTACGCGCATGAGAAGCAGGTGGTTCACCGAGACCTCAAACCCTCGAACATTCTGGTAAGCCAGTCGGGACAGGCACGGCTTCTTGATTTCGGGGTTGCCAAATTGCTCGAAGGAGACGAGGCGGACAAAGCTTCCCTCACGCGCATCTACGGCCGCGCACTGACGCCCGATTACGCGAGTCCGGAACTGCTGCGCGGCGATCTGGTCGATGTGCGAAGCGATGTTTATTCGCTCGGTGTCCTGCTGTACGAACTCTTGACAGGCATCAGGCCCTACCGACTGAACAGCGCTGCTTCCATGGGTCTTCTTGATCAGGCAATCGGCACAGTAGAGATCCCAAAGCCGAGTGTATTGTCTAGTCTGTCCGCGAAGCAAGATCGCACGTCCGCTCTGAGCGAGACGTGGGCTCGGCAATTGCGCGGCGATTTGGACGCCATTGTGCTCAAAGCGCTCGACAAGGAGCCATCGAAGCGATATCAGAGCGCTGCCGCCTTCGCGGAGGATATCGAGCGCTACCTCGCCAGAAAACCCATCCAGGCGCGCCCGGTGCGTATCCCTGATCGATTGTTCAAATTCACGCTGCGCAATAGATCGGCCGTTGCAGTTGCGGCGATCGCACTCCTCGCCATCATCGGCACAGTGGGATATGCCATACATGAAACTGCTGCCCGAGCAAGCTTGGCGTCCAGCGCAACCGCGTTACCGGTTTCAATCGAAGCCCGCGCATCTGATGCATCGATTGATCCGTCGGTTGTTTCCGTAACGGCGCCGGAACGCTCGGTCGCCGTCCTGCCGTTCGTCGATATGAGTGAGAAGAAAGACCAGGTATATTTTGCCGATGGACTCGCCGAAGAACTCCTGGATCTTCTCGCTCAAGTACCGGATCTTAAAGTACCTGCGCGCTCATCCTCGTTCTACTTCAGAGACAGCTCCGTGCAGGTCAGAAAGGTCGGGCACGAGCTTGGAGTTGCCTATGTTCTCGAGGGCGGCGTGCGCAAAGCGGGCGACACCGTTCGTGTCAGCGTGCAGCTGATTCGCGCAGATACCGGCTACCAAGTTTGGTCAGACACCTACGAGCGCGATGTCCGCGATATCTTCAAGGTACAGGACGAGATCTCAGCCGCCGTGGTCAATGCCTTCAAATTGCAGCTGAGCTCATCGGGCCCACAACTCGCAGAACGGCGTACCGCGAATCCTGAGGCCTATGATCAGTATTTGCGCGGTAAACACTTCTTTCAGCTCGGCAACTACGACGGTTTGCTGTCTGCTCGCGACGCCTATCGGCGAGCAATCCAACTCGACCCCAATTTTGCACCGGCGTTTGCCGGCCTCGCGAATGTCGAGTACTTAACCGTGAAGGACTTCTCCGATACGGATCAGCCGGATGTCATTCGTCGAGCGATGGAGGATGCCGACCACGCGGTGGCCTTGGCTCCGGCGTTGGCAGAGGCTTATTCGGGGCGCGCGTTGCTGCGGTACGTCCAATATGACTGGAGTGGTGCTCGCGCCGATCTTCGCAAGGCGCTTGCGCTCGATCCGAATGACGTCAAGGCAAATCGGCGCATGGTGCTGCTTGAGCTGTCCCTCGGCAACGTGGACGCGGCGCTGGCGGCACAACAGCATGCGGTGGATCTTGATCCGCTCGATATGGATTCCGTCGAGATATTGGGCATGGCTTACTACTACGCGGGTCATGGCGCCGAGGCGCGCAGAACGTTTGAGAAAATACGGGTATTCAGTTCCAACTACGAAGGATTGTCAGGCAACGCCGGATTCTCTTATCTGGCGGAGCACCAACCAGAAGCTGCAAGAGTCGAGTGCGCACCTCACTTCGATGATACCGCGCGCGCTTGTCTTGCGGCGGCCGAACATGCGCTCGCGCACACCGACAGCGCGCACGCGATCCTGACCGACCTAATTGAGAAACACCCGCGGCGTGCCTCCTATGTCATCGCCAAGGCATACGGCTTTTCGGGCGATTCCGTACTCGCGTTCGAGTGGTTGAATCGGGCATTCAGTGCGAAAGCGAAACTTTTGACCAATGTGAAATCTGAACCCGCCTTTATCGCGCTGCGCGGCGATCCACAATACCTGGCATTGCTCCGTAAGATGAAATTAGCGCAGTGATGAAGCGGGGCCGCGCAATAAGGGGAGCTTGCCGATTTCTTTTCAAGACTGCATCTTTCGCGTTTCATAACGGCACTTTTGCAATAACGTGCTGCAGCAGCGAATCAAAACAGCAGACATCAAAGTAGGTGAGATCGACAAGCCCTAACCAATCGCGCGAACTACGCCGTCGAAGCGGTCTTCAGTGATCATCCTTCGAACGGTTGCGCGCTTCCCCAAGGCGGTCCGTTGCGAGTCCGCCTATAGCGGCTTACGGCGCATGCGCCTGATAAGGCGGGCGTTATCAGGAGTTGCATGCGCACGTGAGGACGCGCTCACGGGTGGGGACATGCTTCGCAGTTTGCTTCGGTTGAATGAACGGATAGGACCCTCGCACACGCGCTGCCTAGATCGTAGTCAAGTCAAGTCACCGTTTCCCTGTTTCCCTGCAAACGATCGCAGCTTTACAACACGAAGTTATCGGATACTACATTTCGTCCATGACTTGCGCGTAGGACAATACGGCAAATAGCGCCGCGCCACCGACGATGTTACCCAATAGGACTGGGATACTGAAATCCGAAACCATGCGCCATAATCCCAGTTGCCCATTCACCACCAGGAGGAAACCTTCAAAACTTCCTGCGATAATATGAGTGAACCCGCCGGCGGCGATAAGGTAGGTCGCCATCGTCACTACTTGAAATTTCGCCCCCTCGGCGCTGGGGATCAGCCATACCATCGTTGCGATCAGGAATCCGGCGGCGATGCCCTTAAAGAACATTTCAGGCCAGCTGTTTTCCATCATCTGTCGGCTCAGTTCCAACATACCATCGCGCAGGAGGGGTGCGAGCACTAAGCTATAGCGACAAAATAGTGCCGCACACAACGTTCCCACCAAGTTCGCCGCCAACACGACGCCCCACATGCGGCCCAAACGCCTCAAGTTGCGGACGTTGAACTTGGCCATCAGAGGCAGCACCACCGTTATGGTATTTTCAGTAAACAGCTGCTGGCGCGCCAGCACCACCATCAGGAAACCTACCGAGTAACCAAAGCTGCTGATGAGAGGTCGCCACGCCACATCAGGCAAATGCACGTAGGCAATCGCTTGGGCGAGCAGCGAAAAGCTGATTGACAGCCCTGCCGCTAATCCCGACCACCAAAGCGACGTAATCGGGCGAGCCATTTCTCGCTCGCCTTCGCGGCGCACTATTTCGTAAATGATCGGTGTTCGAAGCCGCGCATGATCCTCGATATCGTCGGCCTCGTGGGCGCTGACTTCCTCGATAGGCTCGGATTTGCGATCAGAAGAGTTAGTACGATGCTGAGCGGCGCGCGAACCAGACGCTTTGGAGGCGGGAGCCTTTCGCGGTTGAGAGGTCACAATGCCTCGCGTCTTCGAATCGGCCAAGAATCGGACATTAAATGTAGGTTCATTTCTACCCCTTATTCTGGAAGCGTAAGCCCGTAGATCGCGGATCTTAACAACGGCGATGAGCTGTGGCATCAAGTGTCGTTCTCGGGCTCAGCAATCCCTCCGCCAGTGATGCCCGTTCAGTCGGAGGCTGTGCTGCATTGCACCGTAGTCTCGCGGACGGACACGTTAGAAGCAGTAATCATGTGGAGGATTCAATTCGAGACTGGCAAAGCTGAACCGTAATTTGCTTCCTGTGTGTCCTTTCATTCGCCGCGGTCGCGAAGGGCAATTAGCGCGACCTTACGAGCAGAGGCGTTCCCGGCTGATATGGCTGTCGCAGAACACGGCCCAATCCCTGTTCGATATAGCAACAATCCAAAACCCTATTTCGCTTCGTCGCTACAATTGCTGCTGTCGCGGCTTGCAGCTGTCGCCAATCGCGCATTGGCCGAATCGGATCAGGACCCGAACTCTGTCTTTGCGGATATAGTCGATTACAGTCAGTCGTCTGAATACAAGGTAAGCTTTTCGAATGGTTCTCCGACGGTAACTTTAGTAAATTCGCAGGTGACCTCAGGAGAAGATCGGCTTGCAAGGATAAATGACCGATAGCTCGGCAAGTAGCAGCGCTCCAAGACAGACGGCGGCATCAATGCAAGGCCACTCCAAACCACCCTTCAAATGGGCCAGCATTAGTCCAGACACCTAATTGGTTGTCGCGGGTTTCGAGGAACCTTCCATTGCCGCGATGACATCCGCAATCATCTATAGGACGGCCGATTTATTTAACGTCATGCGGATCGAATCCGTCGGCCGAATTCGCGATCTTCTGTGGTCTGCAAATTCCAAGTGGTTGACAGTATTGGAGTCCACGGACCGAATGGAAAAGACGCCATGGGGACTTCTAGCCGAAGTTTCTGGGCATCCGATTGAACTGCAGACATCTTACGTGACACGGATCGATGTCGAGACTTCAAGCATTTTGCGAGTGAAAATCGCAGATGATGTGGCACGCCAATCGTCGGGTCGCCAAAGGCCGCTTCAGACCGCTTCGTCAGGCCGGTCCGGTACTCGCGGAGGCCTAGAGTGCATAAATTTCCAAATCGTGAGCGGACCCCAAGCTCACTGCTTTCAAACGTTCCTAAAGTTACCAGCATTGGGATGCTTTTGTGCTACACGCACGGGGGGCCTATTGTCAGCCGACCATCGATTTTGGCCCAGCACTAGGGCTCGCTGGCTCGATGATGTATCCAGGGTCCCTCAAGATATTCCCATTCCCGCCGATAGTTTGAACTAACCCCAGTCACCGCACAGGAATGTCGTCATGGCTCAGTGCCGATCCTCGGAGACGCTTTCGCACGACACGTTTGAACAAGCGCCAATTGGCATCAGCTACATGGATCGTGATGGGAGAATCCTGCGCGCGAACCCCGCCTTCTGCAAATTGCTTGGCTTCGATACCCGTGAAATCGAATCGAAGATTATTAGTGAGGTTACCCATGAGGGAGACATCGCGCACAATGCGGCAGAGCTTGAGCGCCTCTGGCGCGGCGATATCGAAGTCATCGACGTCGAGAAACGCTATATGCGCGTGGATGGTTGCCCGCTATGGGTGCGTGCGACGACCGCGTTAGTTAAAGAGGAGACCGGTTCGCCCAGCTGTTCGGTGGAATTCTTGCGAGATATTTCCGCCCGTAAAGACCTGGCAGCCGCGTTGATACAAAACCAACAGTTGCTTAAAGCCGTCATCGCCGACCTTCCTGTCGCAATCCGCGCCTGCGATGTGGAAGGTCGGGTGTTTCTGCACAATCCGGCAGCGGCGCAACTCTTCGCGATGAGGACACCGGACGACGCAGTCGGGTCGACACCCGATCTGCGTGCCGTTGAGATGTTCCTGCCTGACGGGAAGACACTCATACCGTACGAGGAGCGGCCGTTGGCGCGCGCGTTGCGTGGAGAGAACGTCACGAACGTGGAACTTCTCATCGCTCAATCCGGGGGCGCAGTTCGGACGACACTTGGCAGCGCGCGCCGTCTCACCGGCCAAAATGGCGAGTGTCTGGGCGCTGTCGCCATCACCCAAGACGTTACGGAGAGGAAGAAACTTGAGCGTGAATTGGCGAACGCCCAAAAGCTGGAGTCTATCGGGCAACTCGCGGCTGGTATTGCGCATGAAATCAACACACCGACTCAGTTTATTGGCGACAACGTTCGCTTTTTGCAGGAATCCGTGGGGGAGCTGCTTGGGGTCGTCGATCGCTTGCTGAAACTGGGTGCTACCCAAGATGCCGCAATGATCTCGGCCGAAGACCTCGAAGCACTTTTCGCGGCAGTGGACATAACCTACTTGCGCGAGGAGCTGCCTAAGGCAATCGTGCAGTCACTGGACGGAGTTGAGCGGATCTCCAGGATCGTCGGTGCCATGAAGGAATTTTCTCACCCCGCTACGGAGAAGGCGCCGCACGACCTCAACCGGGCGATACTCAGCACTATCACTGTGGCCACCAATGAGTGGAAGTACGTCGCGGATGTAGTGACCGACCTCGCGGCGGACCTCCCCTTCGTTCCGGTCATGCCCGGCGCTTTCAATCAAGTGGTCCTGAATATCTTGGTCAATGCGGCCCATGCAATCGGCGCAGCCAATGCCGCGACGACCCGAACGAAAGGCGTCATTACTGTCTCGACTCGCAAGCACCAGGATTGGGCTGAGATTCGGATCAAAGACAGCGGCTGTGGCATGCCGCAAGAAATTCGCGACCGAATTTTCGATCCCTTTTTCACCACCAAGGGAGTTGGCAAGGGCACTGGGCAAGGCTTGGCGATCGCACACGATGTGATCGTGAATAAGCACCATGGCACCATCGCGGTAGAGACTGCTCCTGGATCGGGCACTACGTTTGTTGTGCGGCTACCGTTGCATGCGACCGATGCTGCCGCAGCATAAGATTTCCCGCGAGGTTATGACGCCATGATCCGGATCCTGTTCGTTGATGATGAGCCGAATGTGACTCAGGCGATGCGGCGCACCATGCATTGCATGAAAAAGGAATGGGATATGGAGTTCGTGTCGAGCGGCCCCGAGGCACTTCAGTGTCTTGCCGGTAATCCCGCGGACGTCATTGTGAGCGATATGCGCATGCCCGGCATGGACGGCTGGCAGCTGCTGGCAGAGGTCAAGAGGCTCTATCCTCAGACTGTGCGTTTGGTCTTGTCAGGTTACGCGGAGCCCGGTGCAATCATGCGTCTGGTCGGCACGGCGCACCAATACATCGCAAAACCGGGCGAGAGTGAAGTCTTGAAAGCCGCCATCGCCCAAACCCACTTAATGAGACGTTTGCTTTCAAGCGATGAGATCGCTCTGATGGTAGGCAATGTCGGCACACTGCCGAGCTTTCCGAAGGCATTTCAAGAGATTTCAAGCTGCCTGAAACAGCCGAGTGCCACTGTGACGGAAGCGGCACGCATCATTGGCCGCGATGTAGCCATGACAGCCAATATCATGAAACTCGTTAATTCGGCGTTCTTCGGCGCACGCCGGCACGTGACGAGCGTCGATCGTGCCGTCGCCTTTCTGGGATTGGATACGCTCACCGCGCTGGTGCTAGGACACGGACTGTTTCAAAGCGGCGGTTCGAATGCAACGGAAGCTCTTTGGTCACATAGTTGGAGGACTGCCATCGCAGCGCGAGCGATTGCGCTCCATGAGCGGCTTCCTGCTCCTCGCGTCGACGAGGCGTTTTTGACAGGTATGCTGCATGATGTGGGTCGGGTCGTCTTCGCCACGCGAATGAGCGCGACCGGTGGAACGGAATTGAGCTCAAGCGCAGACACGATAATGCGGGTCGATAAGCATCATGCCGAAGTCGGCGCCTATCTATTGGGCTTGTGGGGATTTCCGAGCCACATTGTTGCCGCTGTCGCACTGCATCACACTCCGAGTCAACGGGCCGACACCGGTTTCGACCTAACCGCAATCGTGCACGTTGCAGATCGATTGGTCCACCGGGAACTCGGTGTGAACTTGGAGGCTGGGGAATTTGGAATTGAACCGGGACTATTGGAGCCTCTTGGCTTGGCCGATCATCTGCCGCAGTGGGCAACGGCGCTAGATCAATTGGACGTACAGCACAAGGCTCAGGAACGCACTGAGCAAAACCAATGAGCACAACCGGTCCTGCGAGCGAGCGTGTTCTGTTTGTGGATGATGAGCAAAACGTGCTCGATGGCATTCAACGGAGCCTGCGCAAACACATCATGATTCAAACGGCCTCAAGTGGCGCCGACGGTCTGCGTCTCTTGCGCGAGGCGGGTCCCTTCGCCCTCGTGGTTTCCGACATGCGTATGCCGACCATGAATGGGGCGCAATTTTTGACGAAAGTGCGGGAACAAGAGCCGGACACAGTGCGGATGATCTTGAGTGGGCAGGCAGATCTCGAGGCTACGATCGCCGCCGTCAACGACGGTCACATCTATCGCTTCTTGAGCAAACCCTGCCCGGCCGAAAAGCTACTAGCCGCAGTCGAGGATGGCCTCAGGCAGCATCGCCTGATCAACGCAGAAAAGGTGCTATTGGAACAAACCTTGAGCGGTGCGGTTAAAATGCTCATCGAGATTCTGGGTATTGTGAGCCCAGCCGCTTCGAGCCGAGCGTCGCGATTGCAGCGTTACGTGCTTGAACTCGCTTGCGCACTGTCGCTGCCCGCGCACTGGCAATGGGGTTTGGCGGCGCATGTGTCGCAAATCGGATGTGTGACATTACCTCAGGAAATATTATCGAAGGTCGAGGCCTCTCAAGCCCTGACCGAAGAAGAGAGAGGATTATTCGAATCGCATCCGCAAGTAGCCGGCAAGCTCCTTGCGACCATTCCGCGGCTCGATGACGTCGCCGCGATCGTCTCCGCTCAATTCGGCCAACCCAATTGCGCGGGAAAGCCAGACAATATCAGCGACTGGAATCTGCGCAGCGCAGGTGAACTCCTGCTTCAGACAGCGTGTGAATTCGATCGTTTGATTACGCGCGGGGCAACTCGCGAAAGCGCTGCCGCGGCGCTAAAGGCATCGAAACCCGGATTGCTTCAGGCAATCATCAAACCGCTACTTTCTCTCAAGATCGCCAACCAGGGACTTATCGTTCGCCAAGTCCGTTTAAAGGACCTGGCGCTGGGTATGATTCTCGACGAGGACCTCGTGAGCCCGAAAGGAATCCGCTTGGTGCCCTCAGGCCAAGAGATTACTCGCACGCTGATTGTCAGGTTATCGAGCATTGCTGATGGTGTCGGAGTGGTCGAACCCTTCCGCGTCAGGGTGTCGGTGTGATTTGTAGGGCGTCGATTACATAACTTAAGTGAAGCCAAATCTATGAGCGCGGATACCAACATTGCGACTATTCTTCTCGTAGATGACGAGCCCAACGTCACCGACGCCCTGAAACGCGCGTTTAGGCGTGAGCCCTATGAGCTGCTGACTGCCACATCTGCCTTTGCCGCACAGCAGATCCTTGAGCGCCAGCATGTCGATGTCGTCGTCTCCGACGAGCAGATGCCCGGCATGTCTGGGTCCGAGTTTCTGTCGAGTGTTCGCAAGCAGTTCCCACACACCATCCGGATGATCCTGTCGGGTCAGGCCAGCCTTGAGGCGGCTGTGCGGGCGATCAACGAGGGAGAGGTCTATCGATTCTTTCTCAAGCCTTGCAATCCCACGGACTTGATTTTCACCATCCAACAGGCTCTTTCCCACAAGCGTCTCGAAGAGCAAAGTCGACGTTTGCTACGCAAGTATCAAAAACAGGCAACCTTGCTAGCAAAGCTCGATCACAATGGCTCCGACCTATTGCGTCTGGATACCGACGAACAAGGTGCCGTCGTCCTCGATGAGACTGATTCTGAAATGCCGGTGATGGATCTACTCGCAGAGATCGAACTCGCGATGAAAGCGCGCTGACGAAGGTGTTCTGTACTAACTGGAAGCGGTGGTGACTACGTTGGCACCTCACGGTGGATTGATTTCTGCCAGGGCGCTGCGAGTGGGGTTTTACGGGCATTGGCTCAAACTTCAAGGAAGATACTCCCGTTCTGTACAGCCCCGGAGCCCCGGTCCCGACGTTTCCCCACGGGTCTGAGCAAGTCGCGGATATATGGTGCGCAGACAATCCGATACCCACCGAACCGTCGAGATTCATATGCACTAGCTTCATGTTTTTCGCAAAATACACCAAGGGGCTACCAGACTCGCTTCTTGCTGCCCACCCATACGTGTTGAGTCGAGGGGTAGAAAGCATCGCATTTGTGGACGACCCCACCAAGTCGATCGTCATGGCTAAAGCGGACGCTGGCCGCAGGCCGTAAAGTGCACAGAGCTGGCGATCACTCGCTTCGCTGTCAACGCGTCGCTGCCGGTCCCTATATTCCGTGGTCGAGCGCCTCACGGCGCACCCGCGCGATAAATATAATTATCAAGATAGTGCGCCGTGAGGCGCTAGGACGAACGGTGAGCTAAGAACTGGCCAGAAGGAGCATAAACCGGAGAAGGCTGGAGGAGCCGTCTTCGCGACTTTGATACTGAGA
>Ga0208480_1001069_pt1 | contig 10098 bp, 8 predicted proteins | sample NGESurshal092012_4_FD_184485 | JGI IMG/M metagenome (GOLD analysis project Ga0208480, IMG submission 184485) | Arctic peat soil microbial communities from Barrow, Alaska - NGEE Surface sample F53-1 shallow-092012 (SPAdes) | ecosystem: Environmental > Terrestrial > Soil > Wetlands > Peat ... | reverse complement strand
CAATTGCGCGGCAATCGCCGCATCCACGGCCGATCCGCCCGCGCGCAACATTTCGAGGCCCGCTTTCGCCGCATACGGATTGGCGGCGGCGATCATGTGGTGTGTGGCAGGCGCGTCGGCGGCAAAAGAGGGCGCGGAAATCGCGAGCGCCAGTGCCGCGGCGAGTGTCTTCAATTTCATGGTTTTCTCTTGGGGGCTGCGTTAGCGTCGGGCGATGATACGCCCCGGCGCGCGAAATCTCATCACCGATGTTGCGAGCTTGCGTGTGGGCCAGGCGCATGACGCCTCCGCGCGCACGGGCGTGAGCGTGCTCGTCACGGACGAGCCAGCCGCTGCTGCCGTCGATGTGCGCGGCGGCGCGCCCGGCACGCGCGAGACCGAGGCGCTCGATCCGGTGGGGCTAGTGGGCATGGCCGATGCCATCGTGCTTTCGGGCGGCTCGGTTTATGGCCTCGATGCGGCGTCCGGCGTGACGGCTTGGCTCGCGGGACAGGGCCGCGGCTTTCGCGTTGCGCCCCATGCGCCGCCCGCGCCCATTGTGCCCTCGGCAATCCTGTTCGACCTTATCAATGGCGGCGACAAGAATTGGGGCGCCGTGCCGCCCTATCGCGCGCTTGGCATTGCGGCAGCGGAAAATGCAGGTGCAGATTTCGCGCTCGGCAATGCGGGCGCGGGCTTTGGCGCGGTCGCGGGTGCATACAAGGGCGGTATCGGCAGTGCTTCATCGGTCAGCGATGACGGTTTCACGGTCGGCGCGCTCGTCGCCGTCAATGCGGTGGGATCGCCGCTCATACCGGGCACGGATGTATTTTGGGCCTTCGCGCTGGAGCAAAACAACGAATTTGGTGGACGCAAGGCGACAACACCTTTCGCGCAACTCGATCTCGATTTGCCCGCTGACATGAAAGGCGCGCCGAAGCCGGGCGCGAATACGACAATCGCGATTGTCGCCACCGATGCGGATTTTTCGCGCCTCGAACTGAAGCGCATTGCGATCATGGCGGCGGATGGTTTTGCGCGCGCGCTTCGCCCAGTTCACACCCCATTCGATGGCGATACCGTGTTTGCGCTTGCAACCGCCAAACGCCCGATTGCGGAACCGCGCCCGCTACACGTCATGCGGATCGGACATATGGCAGCGGATTGTCTGGCGCGCGCAATTGCTCGCGGTGTCTATGAAGCGCAAACCATCGCGCAGCTGAAAGGCTACCGCGATGCGTTCCCGAAAATTTAGCGCAGGAACACTCGCACTTCGCCGGCGCTGATCGCCGGATCGGTGGACGACGAAATCGCCAGCCGCGAAGCGGGCACGCCCATATCCGTCATCGCGCGCAACACTTCCTGCGCATGGCGCTTGGCGGTGGTTTGCGCGATCTGCACGGCAGCGGCGGAGCCGCGCGTCGGCGAAACCGCCACGATCTCGAAATTCGCACCCGGCCGCGACGCCAGCGCCTGATTGAGCGAGGCATACAGCGATTGCTGATAATTCGGATTCTTGCGGTCGAAATGCACCACGGCCACAACGCCGCCCGGCCCCATCGCCATGGGTGCTGCCGCCGACATCATCGACATCGACGAAAGATCGGAGGAATAAAGCTCGCCGTTCTTGATGCCATTGGCCAGCGTCGTCAGGTTCGCGCGCTCATTGGCGACATAGGCCGTCTGGCGCTGAATATCGTCCGACACGTCTTTCAGCAGGCGATCCACCAGCACAATGGTCTGGTTGGTTTCGTCTTCCAGCACCGCAAGCTGGCGATGATCTTCGTCCACCGCGCCGGAAATATTGAACGTCGCCACGATGGAATCGAGCGCGAAATGCGCCGCCGAGGAATCGCTCGTCACGTCGGTGCCCAGCGCATTGAGCGTGTTGATGTTGCTGGACATCTGGTCGAGGGCCGCCTGTGCGCCGTTCCATTGCGAAATAAGTTCGGGGTTCCCGCGCGTGGTGCCCAATTGCAGATGCGCCATGATATGGGCTTTGTCTTCCTGGTACGCGCCCGCCGAGGAGGCATTGGCGTTGCGGATGTCGGCCAGCCGCTGGGCGTTCGCCCCCAGATGGTTCTCAAGATTTTCGATCTGGCCGCGCAATTGCTGAATGGTCTTGCTGACACCGGTGCCGGTGTCGGAACCGGGCGCGATGGCGACCGGCGTGATGACGGAGCCTCTGGCGGCCATGGGCATGGCCATTGGCGCTTGCATGGTGGCCTGCATCGCAGGCGCGCCGGGCGTGCCGCCCGCCGGCTGTTCGCTGGAGGCAGGGGTTGGGTATTTCGGTTCCTCATCGCTGGTGCCGAACAGCATGTCGTCGATGCTCTCGCACCCGGCCAGGCCCAGCGCCGCGGCCAATGCCAGCGCGCTCAGCAGCCCACGCCGCGAACCCATCTTTTCCGCCACAATCCGGTTCATTTCCGCTCTCCGTTCAGGCGGTCGCCCTGCTTTAAGTGAAATGGATCGCCCCGCCAAACCCATGCGGCCGCGCCTCGAATCTTTAAGGCGGCTCAAATCCCAGTCTTAACTAAGCCTGTTTGCCGCGACAAGGGCAGGCCATGCGGCATGTTGCAGGAAGTTGTTGGTTCTACTGGGGACTTGGCAAAATCTTTCGCCGAGTTCATGGGCGCGGGAGTGGGGGCCTCGGCTTGGCGGGGCGGAAATCCATGTGGGCATTGATGTCCCAGCGGAAAGTGGCGCGGGTCGCCGCCTCGAATGGGAAAGCCGTATTCCGACCGGCTATCCGCGCCGCGCCCCAGGACCGCCGCTCCGCGGTGCTATATATAAGTGATGGATGACGGTGCCCGGCACGCGGCTTGCCCGGCGGCGAAAAGGCCAACCCGGCGCTTGCGTTCTGAAGGTCGCCTGCATAGGTTCTGCCCCCTTCGCGACACGCGCGCCCGTAGCTCAGCTGGATAGAGCACCAGACTACGAATCTGGGGGTCAGGAGTTCGAATCTCTTCGGGCGCGCCATTTTTTCCTTGGTATTACTCGAAAAATCTTAGCCCTTCGCCGAAATCGCATCGCTGGTTTGCAGCCGGTTTGCAAAATCTGTTGCTTTCGCGTTCTCAAATTTCAGGATTGCCGCATCCGAAATCGCGCTGGTGCGGGCAAGATATTTCTCAAGAATCCGGCTTGCGGATTGCATGGTGTGTCCGGTGATCGAAACGACTTCCTGAGGCGTGCAACTCGCTTCGGAGAGCAGCGTCACGGCTGTACCGCGAAGATCGTTGAAGTGTAGGCGGATCGCTTTGTCGTCGTGATAGAGTCCGGCGGCTTTCATATGATCGCGCCACGCCTTGCTTAGCGCCTTATTGTTCTTCGCAGTATGCCACGGGCGACCGTCTTCCCGCGTCAATATGAAGGGACCGCTCTTAGGCGTCTTGTCGAGCATCGCCTTGAGCGCAGCAGTTGCCTTCACCGCAACATACGCGGAAGTTTTCGACTGCTTGATCCGGATGTGGGTGCCGTCATAGTCCGCCCACAGCATATGTATCAAATCGTCGTAGCGTTGCCCGGTGTGAATCGCGAGGATAAGCGCACGCTGCAATTCAATCGGCGCGCCCTTCATGAATTTGGCAATATCGGATTCGGTCCAGATCAATTCCGAACGGTCCCCGTCGTAGAGGCGCATGAAACCGTCAAGCGGATTGCGCGCGATGCGCCCCTTTGATTTGGTATAAGAGAACACCGCTGACAAAATCGTCAGTCGATTGTCTGCCTCGCGTGGGTGATCAAGGCCGATCTCTTCTTGATAGTCGATGAACTTCCCAATGACACGCGGCGCGGCGAGCGCGGAAATCGGCATCGTCCCGAACTTTTCTTCAACCCGCGCAAGCAACCGTTTGTATTCGCGCTGAGTGCTGATCCGTTTCTTGGCGAATCTGGGTGACTTGAGATACTCCCGAAACAAAGCCGCGACCGTACCAACGTCGCGAGGGCTGACACGATCCGCGTCCTTGTAGGCTTCAAGAAAGTCCGCCGACCCCGGTTCACCCGGCAGGCGTTTGCCGCTGGCACGATGGTAGTAGTACGTCTCGGTCTCGCCATTCGCGAGGATCTTGGAAACCTTATTGATGCCCTTGAGCTTGATAGTGGTCATGCCGATTCCCATTCCCTCAACGCGCGTTCCGCATCGTCAGCCGGGCCCGCGCGTTCCGCAATACCATCCAGTTGCAGGCAGGCCCGCTTTAACGCTTCAAGGCTAACGCGCCGCGTCGCATTCATGCGCGGAAGCAACCCCTTGCTTGCATACTTGTCATAGGTCGCAACACTCATTCCGCAACGCCGCGCCGCTTCCGTTCGATCTACCATGAAGGGTTCCGGCGAGCGCACGGTTTCCGCCAGCACGCTTAACGTGTTGTGGAGACGATCTAGAAACTCACGCGGCGTAAGCAACGCCTCGTTTTCGAAGACCAGCCAGTCAGGGTACCGTTGTGCGGCTTGGCGAGGCGTGAGCAGCGCGGGGGTGGGCGAATCCGAATCCGAAAACATCTTGATGCCTTATCCCCCGCGTGGGGAGACGAATCAACGAATCCGTGCCGCCATGATTCAATTTTATTTCTCCCATTTTTCTTGACACGTATTGGGCCGAATCCTTTAGACACGCGAAAACGCGCATCGGTACGAAACGTTTGTGATTCTTGACTCCACGTCTCGGTCGTTCAATGCTAATTTTCCGCGTTCCAACTTTACGTCTGTTCGCCGCCTCTGAACGGATTCGTTGACTTTCGATTTTTTGGGCGTACCTTCTAGAAACGATCTGATGATGTTCTCGCCGGTGGCGTAGTGAGTCAGAGCGGCCCGCATGAGGCCGGTGGCCCCAATTTACTCAACATCCTGCAAACAGGAACATCCACCAGCCGCGCACACGCGCGGCTAAACATCAATTGTACGAGGAAAACACACATGGCCCGCTCAAAAAAGGACCAATATGATAGAATCATCAAGTCAAATGCGCTCGACGACGGTCCCCGATCCGCCACCGGTTCCATCCGCCCCGAGAAGCTTTCTGCAATCATCAACCGGATGGAAGCCGATGATGTCGAAGCCAGCGAACACGCTGTGAGGAGCTGGCTCGGGCGTTTCAAACTGCGTTACGGAGAAAATTTCTATACGCGCGACGAAATCGAGCAAAATATTCAGCGTGCAAGGTCAGAGGCCAACGCACCTCGTAAACCTGCCGATGACGTGACGCGCGACACGTTGAAATCCATGTCGGCAATCGAGCGTTTGGAATTCGCGAACGCCCGCGAACCACAAAAGCCGGTCGTTTTATCCATCGATGCTGACGAAAATTTCACTGAGGGAGACGAATAACAATGTCTAAGTTTATTACATATGCCGACTTCTCACCTGACTGGCCGATTCAGCCTCCGCCATCGCGCGAGAAAATCATCTCTTGGAGTAAGCACGGGCTGTTTCCTAAATTTTTTAGACCCGCTGGAAACCGGAAAGCCGAACCGCTGTTTGAAGAGCAGGCAGTAAAAAATTGGCTGCGCGATGCTTATGCTCCGATGTTCAGAGTGCCGGACACACGCGCGAAAACGCGCAACAAATGAACGCGCCGGAAACAACATTTAGCAACGCCGAAATCGCGGCTGAGTTGCGGCGCATTGCGAGGCTCGATGCACGGTCTCTCGCCGCTCGCATCGCGCCATCGATGTTCGACGGCGTTCTTGCGGTTGTCGTTAGAAATATTGCCCCCGGATTCGATATCGAAGTGGCGGTCCTTGCTGCTTTGGGAAGGGCGCGCGATTGCCTTCCTGATGCATTCACTCGTCGAAAGCGCAGGAAGCGTCCGATGGCGAGTCCTTGGCACTTGCCCGACTAACGAAAACAAATGCGTGCGATGGGACGCGCGCCACATAACCTAAATTGGAAATCAAAATGCAAAACGACAAGTTTCTCGACGCGCGCCTTCTGACGCCGTTTGACATCAACGATGAACGCTATAAGCAGCGCGTTACGACCACGACAGCGCCCAACAAGGATTCAAAAAAGTGGCAGCGCGACGCTCAGACGCCCGATGTGGCGGCCCTCATTGAGCGACTCGCATCGCACCGCGAGGCAAAAGAGAAAGAAGGACCGGGATTCGTTCCCGGCGACATGCTGTCGGGGCAGCGCAAAGATTCCGCTATTAAAAGCCTTTGGGAGGTCGTTCTCGACTGCGATTTTGACCCCGACCTAGAGGCGGCTGCGGATGCAATGGTGCGGTCTGGTAAATGCTGCATTCTCTACACGACGTTCACTCATCTAAAAACCACGACACAAATCAAGCGTGACGACCTCACGAAGTTCGCGCCGGGGAAAGTTCACGACACCGCATTGGCGCGTCGCTATCTGACCGAAAGGAAAAATTGGCCCGCTCGGTTGACGGAAACGGTTGAGGTTGAACCGGGCCTGCAACACACGACCGAGGGAATCATGATCGTGGTCCGGCACAAGCCGATTGCGAAATGCCGGATCGTGTTTCCGCTCAAGACGCCTTTCGTGGTCGCAGATTGCCCGACGCTCAACGCAGCGAAAGACGAGTGGCGCAAGATCGTGTTCGCGACGGCGGAGTTGTTGGGCCTCGCGGGTGAAATCGACAAGAGCGGCGCGGACCTCAATCGTTTTTTCTATTTTCCACGTCATGCGGCGGGAGCAGAATACGACGCGATGCTTTGCGGTGGTGATCTTCTCGACTGGCGCGAACTCGATTTAGAAGACAAGTGGGCCGTTGAGGCGGAGAAAATCGCGGGGGGTGGCAAGGGCGGCAAATCCAAAACCGAAGCCGGGCGCAATCTCGGTAAGTGGTCGAAGATTTTCGCAACCAGATTCCAGATTGCCGAGGTACTGCGCGAGCTTTGCGACGAACGGATTCGCGGCGAGGGGAGCATTGGCGTTGAAATCGAATGTCCGAACGATCCCGCGCATTCCAACGCCGGAGATTCGGACGACCGTGCTTGTCAAGCGATCAACGCGGGCGACGGGCGCGCGCCAGTCTTTTCAATTAAGTGTCAGCACGCCAATTGCCGCGACCTAACAAATCTCGACATGCTGGGTCTGATGCTGGCGGATGAGTGGTTCCCGCGCGATGTTCTCGAAAGCGACGATTTTAACGCGCTTCCTGATTCTAATGATGGCGACACGTCAAACCCGACACTCGCACAGGAAAAGAAGACTGAACACGATTATCATTTCGAGGACAAAGACGCGCTGGTTGAGGCGATCAATGCTATCTGCCAAATCATCCCGCACGGCGATGAAATTCGTTTTGTGTTCCGCGACAAGCATGGTGTTCCTATCTTCCGCAAGCGCCAGTCCACCATGGATGCTCTTGCGCAGTTCAAGTTCTTTTGGATCGAGGGCAAAGGCGAAAAGCAAAAAGAGAAGCAGAAACCCGGTTTTAATATGTGGCTGGAGTCCCCGGATCGTAAGGAATACCGCTGCGCCGTTTTCAATCCCGACCTAAATGCAGTCGCGCCCGATGAACTAAACCTGTTCACTGGCTTCGCCTACGAACCAAAACAGGGCGATTGGTCACTCATGCGCGCGCACATTCACGACAATATCTGTCGGGGCGATGATGAACTTTTCCGCTGGGCTTTGGGCTATATCGCGCAGATGTTTCAGCGGCCTTGGGAAAAGGTCGGAGTCGCGGTCGTGCTTCGTGGCCTGAAGGGTGTGGGAAAGTCCATGGTTACGAAATGGCTGCTCAAGATCGTGGGGAAGCGGCACGGCTTCAAAGCATCGCAATCCGAGCAGTGCACTGGCAAGTTCAACGCACATCTTGGGATAAATATCCTGCTTGTTGCGTCCGAAGCGTTCTTTGCGGGCGATCCGCAGATTAAGGGGCCACTCAAAGACCTTATTTCCGAAGACACGCAGGCAATCGAAGCGAAAGGCATTGATGTTCGATTCGATATTAGCTGCTCGCACCTATGGCTTGATACGAACGAGGAATTCGCCGTGCCAGCCGAAGACGACGAACGGCGCTTCTTCGTTCTCGACGTGGGCGTCGGGCAAAAGAAGAATACCGAGTATTTCGAGGCGATCAATAAACAGATGGAAAACGGCGGAGCGGAAGCGATGCTCTATGATTTGCTCCGCTTCAAGTATTCCGATCTTGACCTTCGAAATCCTCCCGTGACGGATGGACTGAGGGACCAAATCACGACCGGCCTGAAACCCCAGCTTCAATGGCTTCGAGACTTTCTCACGGATGGGGAACTCCCGTTCGAAGACGTCGGGGGTCGAGTTGATATCACCGTTGACGATGATGGCGGCAGGATCGCCCGTGATGACGTGTACGCGAGCTATGCTGGTTATCTCAGGGCGTCTCGCGTGTATCGTGCGCCGTCTCGTGAGAGTTTGGGCATTATGCTGGCGAAGCATTTCCCCGGACTCAAAGATGACAAAGCACAGAAATACGGACGGGATGTTCGCTATTATGTTTTTCCGTCACTGGCGACTATGCGTGAGCAATTCTTGACCAAGCATCCGGGCGTGCGCGGGTTCCTTGATATTCCGCAGGCGGATGAGACTACGCAAGCGCCTGAGGCGACTATCGTCTCACCAATCGAGAAACAAGAGGCTGCTCCAGTCACGAACCTAATGCAGCATCGGGCAAAGCGTCGGGTTTCTTTCTAGCTTTGATGTCGTGGTCGGCAGGGTTGAACGGGGGAGAACCTTGCCGACAACCCTGCCGACACCAAAGACGCTGAAATTATCGTACTAAAGCAAGCTCGGCAGGGTCGGCAGGGTATTTCTTGGAAATTCCTATGGGAGAATTTCATCACGTCCCCGTTTTTGTTGCGTAAGGGGTAAATATTTTTTGTAGTAGCTATTTCCAACCCTGCCGACCCTGCCGACCTTGCCTTAGTCAATAGAAGCCAAGTTTTTTGTCGGCAGGGTTCAGGCAGGGTCGGCAAGGTCGCGCTCACACGCCCCGCTCAAGCCGCATCGGAGATGAAAAGCGCATACTTAGTTATATGAGAATTATTATAGTACTATTTCACATTCACGTACCGCTGTTTTTCTTGAGCTATGACCGAGTCGGGTGTAAAACTACTTTATCGGCGTCATGGTTTCCGCGCCGACAATCGCGAGTCTGGTTCCATACTCACTCGCACGAAAAATGGGGCGGTCGCTCTAGCGTCTTGCCGTTTTTAGACGGGACGGACGGGACGGACCCGGTTGCCGCCTTTCGGCCCAATAGCGAAAGCTATGGGGCCGTTTTCGTTTGTGGCTGTCAGGCCATCGCCCGAACCTCCACCCCGCCCCTTACCGTGCGCTGGCGTCCCGGCGCGCGCTGATAGGTGGGCACTATATCTAGTTGGTATGGTGGAAATGGCGCTGCGTGTAGTGCTTTGGCACTACATTTAGTGACACATATAACAATAGGCCCTAGTAGTTGGGCGGAGTTATCATCGATCTATATTGATCGTCCGTCCCCAAATTCTGGCATACCGCCCCTTCGCAAAATGCGCCAACACGCGATTTGACGGCTCACCCAAGGGCTTTTCTAGATGCGTCGCGCCCTTCACACGCGCCGAATTGACCGCGCCAGCGCCCGGCGCAACCGGCACGAAAAGCCAAAGTCGGCAAGCCCATGCGCGCCGCCAAATCGGTAACACCCAGTTAACCAACCGCCGAATCCATGCTGGAATTCTCATGCGGACTGTGGCACACAATCCAAGCAACGAACGTAAGTGGGATTGTGTGATACTCCAGAACGTGACAAAAATCGTCGCCTACTATCGCGTATCGACCGCAAAACAGGGCCGTTCGGGTCTTGGGCTTGAGGCGCAAAGGAAGGCCGTGGCCGACTACGCCGCGTTCCATAGTGCGAAGATCGAAGGCGAAGAATTCACTGAGATAGAGTCCGGCAAGGTCAAGGCGAACGACCGCCCGCAACTGAAAGCCGCCATCGCACTGGCGAAGGCGAAGCGCGCAACCCTTTGTGTCGCGAAGCTAGACCGGGTGGGACGCCGCGCGGCGGACGTTCTCAACCTCTTGAACGACTCTAGGGTCAAGGTCGTGTTCGCGGACTCGCCTAATGCCTCACAGCTTCAAATCGGCATTCTGGCGGTTGTGGCGGAAGAAGAAGCCCGCGCCATTTCGGTT
>Ga0208480_1001068_pt1 | contig 10100 bp, 10 predicted proteins | sample NGESurshal092012_4_FD_184485 | JGI IMG/M metagenome (GOLD analysis project Ga0208480, IMG submission 184485) | Arctic peat soil microbial communities from Barrow, Alaska - NGEE Surface sample F53-1 shallow-092012 (SPAdes) | ecosystem: Environmental > Terrestrial > Soil > Wetlands > Peat ... | reverse complement strand
CAGCTCAAGCCACGGACGTCCGCCGGCCAGCAGGCGCACTAGGGAGAACGCCTCGCGAGCGCCTGTCCCGCTACTGCTTCGGACGAAACAGGGCAGTGTGCAGGACTCGACGTCAGCTGGCTCGCGACGATCGGATTCGTCGCCAGCGGTCGTCCGCGACGGTTGCGGCAGCGCCTTCAGGCCTCAGATCCTTCGGAATGAGGCGACCTTGCGCGAGTTCGTCTCGAACCGTGGCTGGTAGTAGAGATCGGCGGCTATATCCACGAGCGCGATCGCATGGTCAAGGCTTCCAAGCTCGATCGTCGTCGGACTCGAACCGAAGGCAGTCTTTGGAAGCTTGGCGTCACGAAGGCCGGCTCGAAGGTCCTTCGCTGTCATTGCGCTGAGCGACGCGGTGCGGTTCATCCGCTCGACTCGGCGGCCCACGTTTGAATTCTGCGAGCAAGCCTTCTCGATCCACGTTTCGGTGGCCGTCGACAGCTTGGCGCCGACGCCGGTGCTGAACTTTGCCGAGATCTGAGGAGCTCGTGCCTTGATCTCATCGGCGTCGATGAGCAGGCGCTCGAGGGTCTGGGGATGGAAGATATAGACGGTGCCCCTGGCGACGACGGCCTCGGCCCGGTAGTCGATGCCGATCAACGGTGTCTTGATTGGCCGCAGCTCCCCGGATGTGAACTGCGCGATGAGGCGGCTGTCGTGCTTGAGAGCACGGGTCGGGCTCGTCGCTCGGATAACGGTTGTATCTGTGCCGTCGACGCCCGCATGCAGTGCGTAGAAGCTCCACAGACCTTGGTCGATCTCGCCCTTGGAGATGGGCGCCAGCTTTCCGCTTTTCGTGATCTCCTTGACCGTTCGCTCCAGGCTCCAGGCAGCCGCTGATTGAAACTCGCTGTCGATCCCTTGAAGGGCGCGCGCCATGACCTCACTTGAATCTGGAGCGTCGTCCGGGTCGTATTTGATGGCTGTGAGTGCCTTCGCTTTCTGAAGTACTTCGGCAACGATCTTTGTGACTTCGGTTTGAGCGGAGGAATTCAGCGCGACGTGCCCGAACGCCTGCTGGCCGACCTTGGGTCGGCGGCCAAGCATCAAGCGGGTTGCGGTCATGTATCGATTCCTTCTGGCTGCGCGTAGGACGGTTCGTCGGCCTTCGCAACGATCATCCCCGCCACCTCCTGTACTTGCCAAGTATTGCCTTCTATTAGCTGCGAGCGCGACAACACGATTCTGGCGCCACCCTCGGCGGAAACGCGGTAGGCGCGATATCTGCAGAGGTACGCCAGGGGGTTGATCGCGCCGAGGTCCGCGCGGTAAGCCACCACCAAAATGAGAAAGCCGGCAAGACCGTATGCAAGATAGCCCGTGATGTGCTCGGGTTTGCCTACGATCACGGGAAGGACGTACGTGGCCACGTACGCCGTGACGTCACGGTCGGCCGGCTCGGCCGACTTGAGCGTGAGATTGTAGGCCTGACGGTGTTTGACGACCCGCAGCAGGAACCACAGCCACCAGATGGTGGCCGCCAGCGCGACCGCACACAGGATGATTCCAAGCAGGTCCGGACCGATGCGCAAACCAAGCACCGCCAGCATCGGCGCGTAGGCGCCGACGAGCAGCGTCAATCGGCCGAGAGGCGCGGTCTTGTCGAACGATGGCGGAGCTGGCACGGTCGAACAAATGTTCGTGCCTTGGTCGGACGACTAACCGTCGCCGGAGTCTGGGCGGTCAGATAAGAGGGCCAATCGAGGTTCGCCTCGCCATGCAAGCAGCCACCGGGGCGTCGTGAGTCGCGGTTCGCTGGCGGCGAGCGCAGCGCAAATGCTCCCCTCCGCTGTCCGTTCTGCTCAAAGACGACAGCCCAGGTTGGAGACGTTATAGCCGGGCCGGGCGTAGCGATCTGCCGCGACTGCGTGGCGCTGTGCGCCGAGATACTCGCCGAGCAGCGCCCGGCGCCCGACGCGACCTCCCGCGCAGTAACGCACATCGTCCAAAGCGGCAGCCTGCTACGTCCTGGGTTGCGCGTAGGCTGTCGGGTATGACGTCGGCCAGTCCGAGGCGTCGCGTCAGGGTCCCACGGAGTGTGGCGATGCGCGAGCAGCTGGGCTGGGACCGACCGCTGAAGTTCCGGCGCGGGGCCCGGCAGCGCCTGCGGGGCATCGAGCTGTACTACGACCTTGATTGGTCTAAACACTTTCCCGACAACCGGGCCCAGTTCCGCGGTGGTAAGAACCTTGCGGAGTTGGTGATTCGCGATTGCCCAGACGGCAAGCGGCCGGCGTTGCTTCTGACCGACCGCGATGATGTGCCGCAGGGCGGCCGCCAGACGGACGTCCACCACGTCGTCGTCATCAACTTGCCGCAGTACGTCACGAGCACTGAGGATCCCGGCACGGCCCAGGCCTATCTCGCGAGCCTTCTCGGGAGCGGCATCACCCTCGCCAAGCGTTTCTCGGAGCTCACGGAGGATGAGGTCGAGCAGGCAGCGCGCTGGCTTGACGAACATCTCGACGAGGCGGCACTGCTTCGGTGGGACAGTAACAATAAGCAGCGGCTAGAGTTACTCAGCCGGGTCGCCGACGCCGGGAGACCCCAGGAAGACGAAGTCGAAGACGCGCTCGGCGACGTCGAGCGCGCACTTGCCGCCCTTGAGGCTCTGGAGAGTGTCGGGCCCGAGGTGGCCGAGGCGATCGCCGCCTTGGCCACCCGAGACGACGAAGGGGAGGCCAGGCTCGAGCTTCTCTGGGCCCTAACTGACGACGACGAGGGGCGTGTAATCGCTGGCGAGCTGCTGAGCGCCCGCGTCGATGAACGACTCGACGACGCACGCAAGGCCGCGGACGCCTTTGACGAATTGCTGCTGACTTCCGGTGAGACCGCGATACAGCACTTCCTTGAGGCTCATCCGTGGCTGCTCGGACTCGACTACGCGCGCGTGCGTCCGCGTCAGCCCGTTGTGCGGGGTGCCATCGACTTCCTACTGGAGCGTTTTGACGGCTTCCACGACCTCCTGGAGCTCAAGAGCCCCGACGACCCGCTGTTCGAGATGGTCGGGCCGAAGACGGAAATCCGCTCGCCATCGGCCTTCCGCCTCAGCAAGCCGCTGTCGCTAGCGCTTGCACAAGTGCACGCCTACCGCGACATCCTGAGCCACGAAACCACGCATGCGGAGTTGTATGGGCTGCACAACACGCGCGACGCGCGTATCACGATTCTGATCGGTCGCGCCTCCGAGCTGACCAAACAGGAGGCGCGCGTTCTGCACGAGCTCAATTGCTCGCTGCATCAGGTCGAGATAGTGCCTTTCGACGTCCTCGCCCGCCGTGCCCACGCCGTCCTCGACAACGTTAAGCGCTACCTGGTCACCGCCGACGAGCAAACCGCCGACGACGTCAGCTGACGACCAATTGTCTCCAGCGGGGCCACTGCCGCTGTCCATGCGTATCACCGTCGGCGGCGCCTGCGGAGCGTCGGTCGGTCTACTTACCGGAGCGCACCCAGTCGCCCTATCTCGCCGGTCTAACGGAAGCCCACTGGAGGGCGGGCAGGCTCCCGTGCCGCAGCCATCTCGTCGGCGGTGATCTGCTGCACCAGAGCCTGGGCTTCGATGAGGCCACCCAGAAAACCCGCGAGCTGACGCAAGAGTGTGGCCGCCGTTCTCGCTACCGATTCGTTGTGCATCTTCCGCTGGGCCCACGTGTGCATCGGACCGTCCATCGCCACCGGTCGCCCGGCGACCTCGGGGAACTGCCCATCGAACTCGTCTGAAGCGACGCCCAGTTCATTCGCCAATGATTCGGCCTGTCGGCGAAGACGCTCGTATGTTTCGGCGAGGGCGGAAGCGTCAACGTCCTTAACGTCGTCGCTTGGCAGCGCCTCCGCCAACGCGCCGCGAAGACGCAAGAGCCGTGGGAGGGGTCCTTTCATATCCAGCTCCATGGACTACAAGATACGACGACACCAGCTGACGCGCTGGTACGGTGCCGGGGGTTACTGGCACCATTGCGTGCGTCCAGAGAGCGGCACGAACCACCACGGCGTCCGCTGCGCTTTCCTCGCAACTGGGTAGCGGGCGGCATGCGTCTGAAGGGCTGCCTTGGCGTCCTCTCAGCCTTCGGTTGGCCTGGCCGTCCGGTGAGGCTCATTGTCTAGGAATTCGAGCCAAGCTGTACGCGACTCGAGCGCCGTGCATTCGGCGACGTTGAGGTAGCGTCGGACGCGTCGTTCGTCGCCGAGGCGCTCGTCCGGTTGAAGGCTCTCCGTCGACGAAAGCGCTCGTCGGGCCGGTCACGCTCTCCGCCGAACGCGCGGCGGGCCATTCGACCACGGCCGCACCACGGCCGCCACACAAGCCAAGCAGTAGACCGCACGCTCCATAGACTCGGCTAATGCCGCTCTACATCAACCGGTTTCGGCGTGTGCGCCATGCCGACCCAAACTGCCGCGCGATCCGTGCCTCGAAGGACGGCCTGGAAGAGACCTATGGCGGACAACCTGTTCGGCCGCCAGCTCGCGTCGTCGAGATACCCGATCCGACGGACCGGGCCGAACTACAAGCAATCCGAGACTTCACCTGCCCGTGCTTCTATTGCGTGCCTGGCGCACGCGAATCCTGGGAATCCTTGCCGATCGCCTTCGAGCACAAGGATGAACGCGATCCGTACATGGACTGGACAAATGCAGCGGTGGTGATCCGCAACGAGCCCTCACAATCGCATCCTGGCTTCGTTCAGGTGGTGGGAATGTCCGGAGACGGGCGGGAGGTCATCGTTGAGGAGGCGTCTCCCGAGGGGTACGTGATCGGCGAACTTATCGCCACGGGTCCGTGGGAAGGCGACGACGAGGATTAATCGCCAATGCAGCGGTCCGATACGCGGCCAGACTAGCCTCGCGATATGGGCAGCTACGGCCCCCCGGTGCATCGCCAGCTTGATCGTCAGGATCTGGCCCGAGCTGAGCCGGGAGGAGCTGCTCGCAACGTGATCGAGGGAGTCTTCTAGGCTGCGGCTATGGTCGATGGTTGGGACGGCGACGAGGACTTCGTGATCAACAGCGTGACGCCGGACCGCTTTGGGGTCCCGTCGAACCTCGTGGGCAAACATGACGAGGACTTCTTCTCGATCCTCGGGCGCATCGTCGCGCTCGCCGCGACCCTCGAGAACAAGATCCTCGCCTTCCTCCAATACCTCGTCGGGCGCAGTCAGCAGGCGCACACGGAACTGTCGGTCGGACAGCTGATCGAAAAGGCCCTCAAGAATCTGCACCGGCTCCCGCCAGCAGATCGCGAGTTCGCGGAGGCGTTCCTGCGCGAGGCGAAGGCGATCACCGCGAGGAGGAACGACTACGTCCACAACATGTGGCCTGCCCAGGGCGACGGCAGCCTGTTCGGCTGGAGGGTCCCGCAGAGGAAGGCCGCACAGGCATCGATCATGACCCTGATCACGATGGACGACATGCGTGACGACCTCGGGCGTCTCGTCGCGCTGCTTGAGGTCAACCGCCTGAACCGCTTCCTCGGGTTGGTTGCGGGCGGGCAGCATCTGGAAAGCTAGGGGGCGACGCACTCGCTCAGGTAGCCGCCGGCGGACTGGCCGGTGAGATCGGGTGATCGCCATGAGCTGAGGAGACGTGCGGGCTGGCGCCCTCGTATTGGCGAATACGAGGGGAAACGCCGTTGGGGGAAAAGCACCCGCATTCGTGTGGCGGCGATACTCGCCGGCCCCGCCGCTCTCGCGCTGACGGCCGACCTGATCACCGCGAAGATCGCGTGCAGCGACGGCGGTTGCTTGGCGAGCTAGTGGAGGCCAACGTCCTCTGCCTTGGCCCTGCGTGTCCCGCAAGCGGATGCGTGCGCGGGACGCAAACGAGGTCGGCATGCCGGGCAGCCGCTCCCGCGGCCGTTCGGAGTCGTCTGCCACTCGTCAGCGCAGACCGAGCACCGCCACCAGACCCTGCCATGCCCACCTGCTGCGGCGCACCGGGGAGCTGATCGCCGCATTGGTGACGGGAAGGAGCGTGTATCACGCCGCGCGGGGTGGATCCTCAAAATGCACTCGAGCTGCGCGACCAGCATGGCGTGACTGCGAGCGAGCGAGTTCGACCTGAAGGTCACCGAACGTAACGAGCGGACCGACAAGCTGCTTGCGATCAAGCCGACGCATGATCCCATACCGCTGGCTGCTCGGTCACCCTCGCAACGAGCGTGAGCCCCTGTTCACATTCCTTGAGCGAACCGGCGTCCAGGTGACGAGCTGGCAGGCCAAGCAGGCGCTGCGCCCAGCGATCGTCAACCGAAATAGCTGGGGCGGCAACCGTACCGGCCGGAATGCCCGCACCCATGCGATCGTGCGCGTACGCGAAGGCGCCGGCCCGCACCGGCGGGTGTTTGTCATACCTGACCTGTGCGCTCCAAGCAACGTCTGATCGTATGTCAAGGCCGGGTCCGCCGTAGCCGCCAAACCTGGCGCGTTCGCGGCAGAAAGCGGCCGATGGCTGGGTCGATTGAGCGTGCGGCGCAGGTGCCCACGCAAGTGTATGCGTAATTGACGAGGAGACGAACCGCAACGGGGGCTCGCGCCGGCCAGCCCCACCCCTCGGGGGCGAAAGACCGAGGGTAGAGGGAGAGCCGGCTGTGGCCGTGCATGGCGGTAGCTCGGCGTAATCGCCGCTCGCTGTCGTGTCGCGGGGCGCACCAGCGAGCGGGTGCCCGCCCACCCTCTGGCTCCCTGAGCACCAGTGGCAAGCGATACGAGCCGGCCTTGACGGCCAGCATCTCGCATGGTTAGCTGCGTGGCGGATATATCTAAGGGAGGCGAGGGGCGCTGCGGAGCTGGCCGTATACCGGGGCAAACGCAGATGTGGAGCGGGGACGGCGGGCATTGTTAGTGCACTACATCGGGCGGGTTGGGGTCTGATGCTACGGCGAGGAAGCCGGAGCTCAGAGCCGTCTGGAACATGGGTCCGTGGAGGCAGGTTAGGCCTCATCTACGTGCCGGCACGCTCAGCCGGGCAACAGGAAGCGCGTGACTCCAGTGGGAGGAAGACCTGGCGGTACTACCTCGCTCTGACAGTCCTTTCCGCTGGTTTCGGCGTTGCGGGAATCAACGCGCTCTTGGTGTCGCAGCCGGCAAGCGCTTCAGGAAGTCTTGCGCAGGGAGGCATTGTCGTCTTGACCTCGGATAAGGGGATGACGGTGTCGGTGTCGATGAAGGTGCAGACAGGATCTGGCCTCAATGGCTCGACTCCGACGTTCGACCTCATCCTCGGTTTTCACTCGTCAAAGGGGGCCTTGAGGCAGCTTTATGCGCAGACGCCCGACGGCATTCCCTTTGAGATGCCTTTTCAATATGCCGTCATCTTTTCCGGCTCCGCGGCGATTGCGAGTGACGCTCAGGCGACCGCTGCCGGTGAAACGCGACCAATCGACCTGACGTGTAATGACTGCGGTGATCCTCAGGTGCTGATCCCTTTTGAGCGCGCTTTGTTCAAAACGAGACATATACTTGGGCGACTAAATCCTTCTTTGCGTCGGATCTCGAAGATTCCTCAGCTTGGATCCACGTACTACTTCCACGCGGGGTCGCTCTACCTGACAAGCCGTCAGCCTGGTCCCGGGCCAGGTCCTGGCCCATACCAAGTGACGCCTGCGGCTACACACGCTGCGATCGGCGACGCATACGGATACACTACCGCTGACGCCAGCCTTCTCCGCGGGGCGACAACAACTGGTCATCTCGACATCACCGGACTACTCGCACAGCAGCCAGGCCACATGCAAGAGGGACGGGAGGACGCATCTCTGGCAACCGTTCCACTCAAATTCCCAACGAATGTGACGCTCGCTGCAGACGAGGCCCAAGGCTCGTACCTGATCCTGCAGAATCCCGCCGACCCAAAGCTGCAGGTTGGCCAGAACTCAACGACCTACTACCCGGCGAGGGTCACGTCGGATGGCCTCACGGTTACGAAGCAGCCGTTCGATCGCTTGGATCTCGCGACTCCCCCGGCGGCTGTGTCAAGCGACGCCGTCACTTGGCAGCGAAGCGCTGTCAGCGCGCCCTTTGCATGGGAACTGTCGAACGATGCCGAAATCTCGGCGGCGGCGGCGCGTGACGCGCAGTCAGGTCTCCTGGCGGGCGTTCTTCTAAGCGCATCGGCCGCACTGCTGGTAGCGGTCCTGCAACGCCTGCTCGACGAATGGCAAACCGGGGTCACTTGGAGGCGCCTACGCCGTTTCGCCGCTGCGATTGCGGCCGCGGCTGCAACTCTTGTGTTGCTGACGCAGATCGGAGATCTCAATGTGCGCCTCAGTTCGGGTCGATCACTTATCGCGGCGGTCACGTGTGCCGGACCTCTGTCGCGACCTCCGGCCAGCGCGTCGGACAGCTCTAACTCGACAGGGCCTTCCTTGTGCGAGAGTGCGCGAGCCAACCAAGTTCGGTTGGCCAGCGTCGCCGGTGTCGCCGCGCTGACGCTGTGGTTGTATGTGGCTTGGACAGGACGGCGGAGTGGCCGACGCCGGATCTGGCGGATCGTTCGAAACGTGTTGACGGTTGGCGTAGCGGCGTGGGCAGCGGAGGTACTCCTGCTCGTTGTTCTCGTTTGGCGCGGCGGCCTCGCCGGAGACTGGCTGCTGGCGCCGCTTCTCGTGATCCCCGGTTGTACCGCGGCTCTTGCCGCATCGCGATTTAGGCGTAGGGAAGACCGGCTCGAAATGATGCAGAGTTCACGATGGACCGGCAACGTCGTCGTCGCTTTCGTGAGCGTGGTGGCGTGGCTGTATCCGGCACCAAACGGAGCCATCGTGGTCGTCGGGCTGCTACTTGCCGAGGTGTCTCGACAGTGGCTGGTCGATTGGCCGAGGCTACGAGCCGCCGTTCGTCACCGTGTTCACTTGCTCCGTGTCTGATCGGCACGCCACACGCTGCTTGGCGCGCGGCATCGTGATCATTGAGACCGGCGCGACTACTCCGGGCAGAATCACGATTTGTTCTGTAGGTTCCAGTCCGTCGATGCAAGACGCCCATGAAACGGACAAGGCATTTCAGAACGTGGTCCCGCGCACATCCACGTAAGATCCGGGGCGGCCAATCTGCTACGCGTGAGCCGTCGCGACAGCGCGACCATTCGAGCAACCGCTACTTGTCGGCGCGCGGATCCATCACCGGGCGTGAGTACAAGAGCTGCTCTCGGTCGTCCATGCGGTGACCTCCTTTCGCCCGGCGACGCGAAAGACGCCCGACTAAACGAGCGTCTTGCTCCGCGCGGAAAGCGCCTGACGCGGGCCATTGCTTTTGCCATGTGCATGTCCGACCGCTCACGATCGAGCTGGCGACGGACCAGGCGCCGGCCGGGTCGGCGCCCGGCGAATGCTTGGCCACGAAGGCCATGGTCGGCTTCCCCGCGAACCGCGTGATTGCGGCGTCGCCGAACCGCTAGTTCGAGAAGTCGGGGTTTCGAGGACGAATGCGATCGTGAGCTCGGACTGCCGTTCCCACCCGAACGCAGCCATCGCCGTCCCCCACGGCTGGCTGATGGATCACGCCTATTCCGGTCATGCCGGCGCCGCGGCCCCTTCGCTTCATTACCGGCAGTGGCGTCGCCGACGACGTGCACCGCGACCTTGCCCGAACACGTCGGCGTCAGCCTTCAAGACCCCGGTAGAGGTCGCGTAGCGCAGACACAGGGCCACCTTCGCCGACGCTCTGCCCATCGCCACCGATCAGAACCCGATGATCTGCTCCACCTGCTCGAAGTAGCGGCCGACCAGCGGGCGAGGTCGCAGCACCCACCGTTCGCCGGGAGCGATCTGATGCTTGTAGCTCACCCCCTGTATCCGAACCGCAATATCGACCGGCTCCGCGCATGGAATCCTCAACGTATCGCCGGTCCTCCCAGCCGCAACGACCGCCCCATCAACATAAATCTGGCACTTGAAGCGGGTCGCCTTGCCGCGCTTCTGCGTCACATGAACTAGCGCGTCCACAGGTACGGCTAGTGGCACGCCGCAGTTAGGACATGTCGGAGCCTTGTCTGAGACTTCCTTGTCGCACTCTGGACACGCGATCAGCGCCATCTGAACTCCCCGGGTTAGTTGCTCTTGGGCT
>Ga0208480_1001064_pt1 | contig 10115 bp, 7 predicted proteins | sample NGESurshal092012_4_FD_184485 | JGI IMG/M metagenome (GOLD analysis project Ga0208480, IMG submission 184485) | Arctic peat soil microbial communities from Barrow, Alaska - NGEE Surface sample F53-1 shallow-092012 (SPAdes) | ecosystem: Environmental > Terrestrial > Soil > Wetlands > Peat ... | reverse complement strand
CGCCAGCTGAGTCCGCATAGAGCAGCGCGCCCGTCATCCGCAGATGCACGAGCAGGTGCCGGTCGCCCGAGAGCGACCAGATCAGGTACTTGCCCCGCCGCCCGAGACGCTCGATCCGCGCACCGGTCAGACCCGCCTCGACCGCGGCCGGCGCCGCGGGGCGGGTGAACCGCGGGTCGCTGATTTCGGCACGCACGATCGTCCGTCCCTCCAGGTGCGGGGCGAGCTGGCGGCGAATCGTCTCCACCTCGGGTAGCTCAGGCATCGGGGCAGCTCACAGGAAGGGGTCGCCGGGGAGTTCCGGAGCCTGTGCGCCGGTCAGCCAGCTCAGTGCGCTCGCGCCGACATCGGCGAGCGGGCCGTCGTGGCGAGCGCCGTCGTGACCGGGGAAGACGGCAAGGAGGGGAACGTACTCGCGGGTGTGGTCGGTATGGGGCGCCGTGGGGTCGCAGCCGTGGTCGGCCGTGAGCACGAGCAGATCATCGGGACCGAGGAGGGCCATCCACTCGCCGACGGAGGCATCGATCTCCTGCAGGGCGCGGTGGAACCCCTCGACGTCGTGCCGGTGTCCGTAGACCTGGTCGGTCTCCACGAGGTTGGTGAACACAAGCCCGTGCCCCAGCGAGTGGATGAGCTCCGTGGTCTCGGCGAGCGCTCTGGCGTTGGTGGCGCCGGGGTGCTTGACCTCGATCCCTTCTCCGGAGAAGAGCTCGCCCACCTTGCCCACCGAGTGCACGGGCACGCCGAACGCGCGCAGCTCCACCAGGTAGCTGCGCGTGGGCGGCGGCAGGGCGAAATCGCGTCGTCCCTCGGTGCGCGCGAAGGCTCCTGGCGCGCCGGCGAACGGCCGCGCGATCACGCGGCCCACGGCGTGCTCACCTGACATCTCCTCCCGCACGCGAGCGCATACCTCGTAGAGCTCCTCAGCGGGAACGACTTCGAGATGGGCGGCGACCTGAAGCACCGAATCCTGGCTCGTGTAGACGATGAGCGCGCCGGTTTCGAGATGCTCGGCTCCGAAGTCGTCGATCGCGTCGATGCCGTTGTAGGGCTTATTGCAGATCACATTGCGCCCGGCGGCGGCGCTGACACGCTCGATGACCTCGGACGGGAACCCTCGCGGGTAGGTCGGCGGCGGGACCGAGGACACGACGCCCATGAGCTCCCAATGGCCCGCTGTCGAGTCCTTGCCCGCGCCGAGCGCGTGAAGGCGCCCATGGAGCACCGGATGGGCCGCCGGCGCCATGCCCTGCACGGGCATGATCGAGCCCAGACCGAGGGCCTGGAGGGTCGGCAGGTCGAGCCCCCCCGCCGCGTCGGCGAGGTGGACGAGGGTGTTCGCCCCCGCGTCACCGTAGCTCGGGGCATCGGGAAGGGCGCCCATGCCGCACGCGTCGAGCACCACCACGAAGGCCCGCCGGCCCACCCGCTTCTCAGCCAACCAGATGCACCGAATGGAGCAGGGGCGAGAACACCGTGCGGTCGACCTGGTGGAAGAGGTTCTCGGGCGCGTATTCGTCGATCACGAGCTCGGCGCCGCGCTTGTAGAGATGGGCGGAACGTACGCGGCGGACCTGGCCACGGATCGTCTCGAGCGCGTCGAGCTCGACGCCGGGGACGCTGTTGATCCCCACGACGGCGGAGGAGATCACGCGAAAGGTCCGGTCACGGGCAGCGGCAGCCGTGATGAGAGCGCCCCGCGCGCGCTGGAGCGCGGGGATGTCACTGGGAAGGGGCTGGCTCGGACTTCGCGGGTAGCGCCAGATCGCGACCACGGCCTGGCCTGAGCCGATGGTGACCACGAGCGGCGCCGACCCCGTCTCGGTGCTCCAGTTGGCCGGAGCGCTCAGGTGCAGGGTGTTATGCAGGTAGCTGAGCACCCTGAGGCGGTGCGGGGGCTCGATGCGAGCCAGATTCGGAGCCGGCGTGCGGGAATCCCCGCACCCGGCGAGGCCCGCGAGCGCGAGTATTCCCACGGTCACGGCAAGCATTCGTCCCAGCGTCATCGGGCGATTCTGCCACCTGGCTGTGGCGTCGGCTGAGGAGGAGCCCTAGACCTGCGCGCGCGGGTGCGCGTCGAAATACACGTCGCGCAGACGGTCCGTCGACAGGTGCGTGTAGATCTGGGTCGTGCCGATGTCCGCGTGGCCGAGCATCTCCTGCAGGGAGCGCAGATCGCAGCCGCCGGCGAGCAGATGGGTGGCGAAGGTATGCCGGAGCGTGTGCGGGCTCATCCGATCCTCGAGGCCGGCGGAGCGCGCGTGGCGCTGGATGATCTTGTAGAGGCCCTGCCGCGAGAGACCGGCGCCGCGCAGGTTGACGAACAGGTGGCGCTCGTCGCGGATCCCGACGAGGCCGGGTCGCCCGCGCTCGGCGTAGGCGCGCAGGGCTTCGATCGCTTTCGTCCCGATGGGAATGAGCCGCTCCTTGGACCCCTTGCCCCGTGCGCGCAGTATGCCCACCTCGAGGTCGAGCTCTGAGAGCTCGAGTCCCACCGCCTCGGATGCCCGCAGGCCACACGCGTACATCGTCTCGAGCAGCGCCCGGTCCCTGAGCGCGGCCGCAGAGGACCCGCTGGGCTGCTCGATCAGGTGCCGAACCTCGTCGCGCGAGAGGACCTTGGGCAGGCGCTTGCTCCGGCGCGGGCCGCGGAGCTCGGCCGTGGGATCGCGCTCGATCATCTGGTCGCGCCGCAGGTGACGGTAGAAGGAGCGCAGGCAGGCGACCTTACGTTGCAGCGTTGCTGCCGCCACCGGGCGGCGCCCGTTGGCGCCTTCGGCGAGCTCGGACATGAACGCGGCGAGGTCGGCGTGGTCGACGGTGAGCGGGTCGAGCCCCCGGCCGGCGAGGAACTCGCCGTACTGCAGGAGATCCGAGCGGTACGCCTCAAGTGTGTTCCGCGACAGGCCGCGCTCGAGCTCGAGGTAGCCGAGGAAGTCGAGGATGAGGTCGGCCAGCCTGTGGTCCGTTCTCTGAGTCAGGCTGGCGCTCACGTCGTGTCGTTCGGCGCGGGAGCGGGTGCTCCTGCCCTGGGGACGGGCTGGCCGCCGACGTGCAGCCGGACGGCGCGCGGCGCACCGTAGTTCCCCGCGTTGATCGGTCCTGCGGTTATTCTCTGCGCCGTGCCCAACGCATCGTCGAATTCCCCGGATCTGGACGATCTTTATGGCCCGGTCGGGCGCTCTGAATGGATGGATGTCGATTGGTCCGAGCATCAGCGGTGGGTCTGTGTCGAGGAGCGCTGGGTCAACGTCATCGACCTCGGCTCCGGGCCGCCGGTGCTGTTGATCCACGGCCTCGCCTGCTGGCAAAGCTGGCTCGAGAACATCTGCTTCTTCGCCCGCGACCATCGCGTGATCGCGATCGACCTTCCCGGGTTCGGCGCCTCGCCGCTGCCGCTCGAACCGATCTCGATCACCGGCTACGCGCGAATCCTCGACGAGCTTTGCCAGGAGTTGGGCGTCGAGCGGGCGACGGTCGTCGGTAACTCGATGGGCGGTTTCATCGGTGCCGAGTTGGCGATTCGCTTCCCGGACCGGGTGCAGCGGCTCTGCCTGGCGCCCGCGATCGGCCTGAACATGGAGTGGGTACGCGCGCAGCGCAAGAAGAACATCAGCAGCATCGTCGAGAACTTCTTCTTCTTTGCCTTGCTCTGGCTCGCGGTACGGTCAGACGTTCCGGTGCTGCGCCCGGGTCTGCGTAGCAAGCTGCTCGGCCTCATCGTCGCTCATCCCGAGCGCCTGCCGGCCGCGCTGATCCTGGCGGTGGTTCACGGCAGTGGTCGGCTCATCGCCGTCCCGGCGGCGCTTGAGGCGATGACCCGCTACCCGATTCGCGACCGGCTGGGTGAGATCGCCTGCCCGACCTTGATCATCTGGGGCGCTGAGGATCGTCTGGTCCCGGTCCAGGACGCCGACGAGTTCGAGTGGCTCATCGCGGAGTCGCGCAAGCTGATCTACGAGGACACGGGTCACATGCCCATGCTCGAGCGCCCGGACCGCTTCAACGCCGACGTGCATGCTTTCCTCTGCGAGAGGCCGCCTCCCCCGCCTGGTTTTCGAGCCAGGCCCACGGGCGCGACCAGACCACGATGAGTAAGGCCGCACGTCGCATACTGGGGCCGGAGCTCGGAACGGTGCCCGGCGGGCTCGAGGAATTGACCGAGAAGGAGCTGAGCGGGTTCGCCGACATGCTCCAGGTGGCCAAGCGAGAGCAGTCGGAGCAGCTCGAGGCGGCGGTCGACGAGGCGCTAGAGATCGTCCCCAGGCTGCTGCGCCGTACGATTCGCAAGATCCTCTTCGGCTGATCGCGTGAACGGCTACCTCAGCCCCGAGGTGGAGGTACTCAAGCTCGCCCGGCTGGTCGGAGCCGACGCGGAGGAACTCGCCTACTTCGAGCGGCTCGAGGGGCAGGCGATCCGGGACCTGCGCGATCAGGTGACGGTGGCGATGTTCGACGCCGACCGCCAGATGCTTCAGCGCGTCGCGGCGGCGACGAAGCTGATCCCGGCGAAGCTCGCCGCCGTGATCGGCGAGCGTGCGTTCGGGGCGCTGCTCTGTGCCCGCATCACCGGGCTGCTCGACCCCGGCCGCGCCGTCGACATCGCCAAGCATCTCCCCGTCACCTTCCTCGCCGACCTGAGCGTGCACCTCGACCCGCGGAGGGCGAGCCGGGTCATCGGCGAGATGCCACCGGACGTCGTGTCCGCGATCACCGCAGAGCTCGCAGCCAGCGAGGAATACATCACGATGGGCCGCTTCGTCGGTCATCTCTCAAAGGCCGCGCTGCTCGCCGCGCTCGACGCCGTCGATGACGAGAGCCTGCTCCGCACCGCTTACGTGATCGAGGCAAAGAAGAACATCAGCGCGCTCGTCGCCCTGCTGCCCGACGAGCGTCTCGAGGACGTCATCGCCACGGCCAGCAGCGCCGATCTGTGGATCGAGGCGCTCGACGTGCTTGCCCACGTCACCGAGCGCCAACGGGGAACGCTCGGCGACCTCGCGGCCGCCCAGGACGACGAGGTGCTCGACAGCATGGTGCGTGCCGCGCTACGCGACGGTCTGTGGTCAGAAGTTCTGCCTGTCGTGCGCGCGATGAGCCCCGAGAGCCGCAAGCGCTTCGCCACGCTCAAATCAATCCAAGCACGACGAGTGCTGGCAACGATCATCGACGCCGCCGCCGAGGACTCGCTCTGGGCCGAGCTTCTCGTGCTGCTCCCGCTGCTCCCGACCGTCGCGCGCCGCCAAGTCGCCGCCCTGTCGACCTCGTTTGACCGCGAGGTATTCGAGCAGATCTTCGTTTCCGCGTACGAGGAGGAGCTCTGGCCCGCGCTCATCGGCTTCGCCGCGGAGCTCGACAAGGGTCCCCGCCGGGAGATGGCGAAGCTCATCGATCAGAGCGACGACGAGGTCCTCGAATCGCTGCTCACCGATGTTCATGACAACGGCCGCGAAACCGACCTCGTGGCGGTGCTACGCGAACTCTCGGCCGCCGGTCAGCGCCGCCTGGGTAAGCGGATCGCCACGGCGTCCGCCGAGCTCGTCGAGGCGTTGACCGAGGCCGCCGACGAGGCCGACCTCGAAACCCTGAGCAAGGCGCTGACAAAGTGAACCGAGACGCCCGCAGCCCGAGCACGGCGCGGCGCGGCGCCCACCCGCGCTCAGGCGGGCGCGGCGGTCTCGTGGAGCGCCGCTGAGCCGAGCAGCGCGTCGAGTTCGGCCTGAAGGCCGACGCTGCGGGCGACGCGGAAGGCGGGGCCGAGCTTGAGGCGGCGAGGACCGGCGGTGGTGTGAAGCTCGATCACCACGTCGAGGTCTCCGGGAAAGCCCTCGAGGAGGTCCTTGAGCTCCTCTAGGGCACTCGCCGGCAGGCGGGCGGCGTCGAGGCGGAGCCGTAGGGCCTGCGGCTCCGGGGCTATCTTCGCCGCGCGCTCGCGCGCCTTGGCCACCTCGTCCTCAGTCGGCTCGAACCGGCTCACGTCCTGAACGAGGAGGCAGATCTTGTCGCGATCCTTGTGGTCGACCTTGCCCCGAACGATGACGATCGAGTCGACGGTCAGAGCCTCCTCCGAAGCGGCCAGAGGCTTCCCGAACACAAGCATCTCCACCGCCTCCTCGAGATCATCGAGCGTGGCGAACATCATCGGGTCGCCCTTCTTGGTCCGGATCCGCTTGGTCTGGGTGATCATTCCCCCGACCGTGACCCAGTCGCCGTCGCGGCGCTCGGCGAGCTCAGCGAGCGGGCAGTCGATGCGCGCGCGCAGCGCCGGGCCGACCTGCTTGAGCGGGTGCTCGGAGATGAACAGCCCGATCGACTCCTTCTCGGCCGCGAGCATGCTCGCCTGGTCGAACTCCTCGGCGGGGATCGGGGGGCGGCTGGGCGCGGCGAAGCCAGGGCCCGCCGGACCGGGGCCCGGCGCCGGGTCGAGGTCGAAGATCGAGCCCTGGCCGATGAGCGCGTCCTGCTGGCTCTTCTGGCCGGAGGCCTGCGCCTGTTCGAGCACTTCGAGCATGCCCTTGCGCGAGGCGCCGGTCGAGCCGAAGGCGCCGCACTTGATCAGCGCCTCGATCGCCTTCTTGTTGACCGCGCGGTTGTCGACGCGGGCGCAGAAATCCCACAGGTCGGTGAACGGTCCAGCCTCCTCGCGGGCGCGCTTGATCGCCTCGACGGCCTGGAAGCCGACGCCCTTGACCGCGTCGAGTCCGAAGCGGATGTTCTTCTCGACGACGACGAACTCGTGGTCTGAGAGATTGACGTCCGGGGGCAGGATGGCGATCCCCATCTGCTCGGCCTGGGCGACGAAGAAGGGCACCTTGTCCTTGGTCGCCATGACCGAGGAGATGAGCGCCGCCATGTACTCGGCCGGATGGTTGGCGCGCAGCCACGCCGTCCGGTAGGAGATCAGCCCATAGCACGCGGCGTGGGAGCGGTTGAACGAGTAGTCGGCGCTCTTCTCGTTGGTCGCCCACAGCCACTCGATCACCTGCTCGCTGGTCCCCGACCGCCTGCAGCCCTCGAAGAACTCGGGCCTAAGGGCGGCCATCGCCTCGCGCTTCTTCTTACCGATCGCCTTGCGCAGATCGTCGGCGCGGGCGCCGCTGAAGCCGGCGAGCTCCTTGGCGATCTGCATCGACTGCTCCTGGTAGAGGATCACACCCTTGGTCGCCTCGAGGATCGGGCGCAGGCGCTCGTCGTGGTAGACGATCGACTCGGGGTCGCGCTTGCCGCGCGCGTAGGTGGGGATCTGGTCCATCGCCCCGGGCCGGTACAGAGCGTTAAGCGCCACGAGGTCGTCGAACTCGGTCGGACGGACCTTCTTGAGCGCCTCGCGCATGCCCTCGGACTCGAACTGGAACACGCCGATCGAGTCGCCGCGGGCGAGCATCTCGTACGTCGGCTCGTGGTCCAGGGGCAACGCCGCCATGTCGGGCCGCTGCCCGGTGGAGCGCTCGACGATGTCGAGCGCGTCCTCGATCACGTCGAGGTTGCGCAGGCCGAGGAAGTCCATCTTGAGCAGGCCGATCTCCTCGATCGGCTTCATCGAGAACTGGGTGACGGTGCGGAACACGCGCTCGCCGCTCTCGTCGGTGCCCGCGTCGGCGAGCTGGAGCGGAACGATGTCGGTCAGGGGACGGTCGGCGATGACCACCGCGGCGGCGTGGATCGAGGAATTGCGGACGATCCCCTCGAGGCCTCGCGCCACCTCGATGATCTGGTTCGCGACCGGGTCGCGCTCGATCTCGGCGCGCAGCGGCTGACCGGGCTTCAGGCAGTCGTCGAAGCTCGGCGAGCGACCCATGATCGGATCGGGGATGAGCTTGGCGAGCCGGTCGCCGGCGGCGTAGTCGTGGCCGAGCACGCGCGCCGCGTCGCGCGTCGCCGCGCGCGGCAGCATCTTCCCGAAGGTGACGATCTGGGCGACGGACTCCTTGCCGTACTTCTCGGTCACGTAGCGGATCACCCGCTCGCGTCCGCGCACCGAGAAGTCGATGTCGATATCGGGCATAGACACGCGCTCGGGGTTGAGGAAGCGCTCGAAGAGCAGCCCGTAGCGGAGGGGGTCGACGTCGGTGATCTGCAGGCAGTAGGCGACGATCGACCCCGCGGCCGAGCCGCGGCCGGGGCCGACGGCGATCCCCGAGTCCTTGGCGAACTTGACGAAGTCCCAGACGATGAGGAAGTAGGCGTTGAACCCCATCCGGTCGATCACGCCGAGCTCGTATTCGGCGCGCTCGATCGCCTCTGCCGGAGGCGGGCTGCCGTAACGGCGAGCGAGGCCCTCGAGGACGAGCTCGCGCACGTACTCGCGCTCGCTGCATCCGTCCGGCGTCGCGTAGCTCGGGATCAGGGTGCCTCCGAGCTCGAGCTCGACATCGCAGCGCTCGGCGATCTCGAGCGTCGTCGCCACGGCCTCGGGCCACTCGGCGAACGCGTCGGCCATCTCCTCGTTCGAGCGCAGGAAGAACTCGTTGGTCTCAAAGCGGATCTTCGGCTGGGCGATCGTCGACTTCGTCTGCACGCAGAGCAGAGCGGCGTGGTGCTGGTAGTCCTCGCGGCGCAGATAGTGCACGTCCCCCGTCCCGACCAGCGGACGCCCGAGCTCGCGAGCGATGCGGACGATGCCCTCGTTGGCCTTCTCCTGCTCGGCCAGGCCGTTCTTCTGCACCTCGAAGTAGACGTTGTCGGCGCCGAAGGCTCCGATCAGCTCGTCGGCGTGAGCCCGCGCCTCGTCCGGGCGACCGAGGATCAGGTTCTGGCAGAAGCGCGACGCCAGGCAGCCGGTAAGGGCGATCACGCCCTCGGCGTGATGGGAGATGAGCTCCAGGTCGACCGAGGGCTTGCCCCGCTGCAGTCCGTCCACGAAGCCGGCGGAGGAGAGCTTGACCAGGTTCCGGTAGCCGACCGCGTTGGCCGCGAGCAAGGTCAGGTGGAAGCGCTCGAGCCGCCCCGGCGCGCGGCGGCGATGATCGTCGACGACGTACGCCTCGCAGCCGAGGATCGGCTTGATCCCGTGCTTACGGCAGGAGCTGAAGAGCTCCACGGCCCCGTTCATCACCCCGTGGTCGGTCAACCCCAGTGCGGGCTGATCGAACGACGCCGCCCGTGCGACCAGGTCGTCGATCCTGCACGCGCCGTCGAGTAGCGAGTACTCGGAATGAACGTGGAGGTGGGCGCAGGCAGAAGTCATCCGGGCACCGCTGAGGATAGGCGCGCGCGCGGACGTTTTCGGCGTCCCGAGATCAGGAATCCCGCTGCGCGCGGGCGATCCACGCGCGCACGAGGGCGACCGGCGCGGTCGCGCCGCGGAGCGCGACGTCGACGTCGTCTTCCCCGGCCAGCAGGGGGAGCAGGCGCTCGTCGGGGCAGCGGATCGTCGTCGCCACCGGGCCGAGCGGGGGCTCGTGCGACACGCGCGGCCGCGCGCCGTCCCGGATGAGGAGATAGACGCGCCCGCCGGCGCCCGGAGACTCATGGCCGATGGTGAAGCGCTCACCCGCGGTCCACGACGGATCGATCATCTGCGCGACGAGCAGGAGCGCGAGCTCGGGTTCGAGGCTTATTCCGGACGCGTGGAGCTCCGGGAGCCCGACCGGCTCGCGGACCAGCCACTCGAGCGCTGAGAACGCCCGGCGATCGCCGCGCAGGCGGGCGACCCGGCGCGAGAGCCGGCGCCGGAGCGGCCGGTAGAGAAGCAGTCGTCCGAGCCCGGCGAGATCGCCCTCGATCCTGAAATCGACCTCCTCGAGCGGCCGCGGCGTGTCGAGGACCTCGACACAGACCTCGTCGCCCGTGCCCGTCACCGCCCAGCAGTCGCCACCGTCGAGCACGATGTCGTAGCGCACAGGCCCGGCGACCACCAGGCCCTGCGCGGGCAGCAGGCGGTAGAGCGTCGTCGCCGCGGCCGTCAGCGGCATCGGGGCGCGCGTCGTGGCGGCGACGTCGCCGATGATGTCGATACCCGCCTCGAGCGACTTCATCACCGGGCCGCGCGGCGTGCCATACCAATGACCGAAGACGAGCGCATGTTCGAGCAACTCGCCCTTCGCGATCATCTCCTCGAACTTCTCGCGCGTGGTGAAGTAGTAATGCTTGCCGTCGATCTCACCCGGCCGGCG
>Ga0208480_1001061_pt1 | contig 10129 bp, 12 predicted proteins | sample NGESurshal092012_4_FD_184485 | JGI IMG/M metagenome (GOLD analysis project Ga0208480, IMG submission 184485) | Arctic peat soil microbial communities from Barrow, Alaska - NGEE Surface sample F53-1 shallow-092012 (SPAdes) | ecosystem: Environmental > Terrestrial > Soil > Wetlands > Peat ... | reverse complement strand
TCGACATATTGGCGCGGTCCGCCTCCTCGCGTGCAGCCACCAGGGCATCGTTGATAGCGCGTCGCTCTGTCATATCGCGAATTGCTGCGGCGACAAAGGTCTTCTCCCCGTCATGAATGGGAGCTAGGCGGATGCCGGCGGGAAATTCGGTGCCATCCGCGCGCCGGGCAAACAGATCAATGATGCGCGCGCCCATTTCGCGCGCTGTGGGATCGCGAAGAAAACCCGCCACGTGAGCGCCGTGGCGAATCCGAAAGCGATCTGGAACGAGCACATCGATGGTTTGCCCGACGAGCTGCTCTCGGCTGTAACCAAAGAGGGCTCGCGAAGTCGCATTGGCGAAGAGAATAACTCCTTGGGGGTCCACCACGATCAGCGCATCGGGTGAGAACTGCAGCAGCTGCTCGGAAATAGAGGCGATTTTGTCCATATGCAGGGCGGTCGACATTCCAAGCACGGTCGACAATAAGCCTATCACGAGCAGGCAGGCCGCCCTTCTATTGATGACCCCTACGGGGAAGGCGCATATCCGTGCGGGGAAACCGCCAGTGTATAAGCCCATGAAGTCAGGCAAACTTCTCGAAGGTCCTCCCAGGGAGGCAACATAGCACTCGGTCAGGCCTCGATAGGTGGCATTTGGACGAAATCAAACGCGATTCGGTGGGATCGGAGGGCATCCTAAACCGGCTCATGGAACTCTCTCGAATTGCGGCGTTGGCGGAGATGGCGAGCGGTATTGCGCATGAGCTTAACCAACCACTTGGCGCAATCGCCACCTTCGGTCAGGCTGGCGATCGACTCCTAAACCGCGCCGAACCTCTCGTGCCTCGTGCGCGTGAGGTCTTTCAGCAGATCTCGGCGGAAGCGATGAACGCGGGGGAGGGGATTCGCCGGATTCGACGCCTGTTCGATCATGCGGAACCAACGTGCATCCGCTGCCAGATGTCCGAACTCGTTGGGGAACTGGTGCCGGCATTGCACGCGTTGGCTGGAGCCGCGCATGTTTCCCTCAAATTACACACCCAATCCCCCTTGCCCGATGTCAATGTGGACGGCCTGAGGATTCAGTTGGTGCTCTTTTCTCTGGTGCAAAATGCCATTGACGCCAGCGGGCAGAAGGATGGGGGCCAGGTGCTCATCGAGGTGCGGGCGGATCGCTATGCCGTCGAAACCAGCATCATAGATTCCGGAGCGGGGGTGCCCGCGGAACTCGCCGATAAGCTCTTTCGGCCCTTCTTTACAACTAAGGTGGGCGGAACTGGCTTGGGTCTAGCGTCAAGTCGTGCCAGCATCGAAGCCCACGAGGGCAGCATCGGTTTTGACAAGGTCAATCAAACCGGCAGCCGTTTCTGGTTTCGCTTACCGTTTGTGACGTCTTGAGGAGTTCACCATGGCTAAAGCCGAAGTCGTTGTAAACGCCGCCACCGTCTATGTAGTGGATGACGACGATGGCATGCGTCGCGCCTTGAGCCTGTTGCTAAATACCGTCGGATATAAAACCGCTGCTTTCGCCAGTCCTAGGGAATTCTTAGAGAAGTTCAACGCCGATACGGCAGGCTGCCTCGTTCTCGATATTCGCATGCCGGGCATGAGCGGGCTCGAATTGCAGCTACATCTGAACCGCATGGGCACCATGCTGCCGGTGATTTTCATTACCGGGCACGGCGACGTGCCGATGGCGGTCCAAGCCATGAAAGAGGGTGCGTTTGAATTCGTGCAGAAGCCCTTCCGCGATCAAGACTTGCTCGACCGAATAAACCATGCCTTGGAACTGGATAAGGAGAACCGCAACACCTTGGCGCGCCGCGCCGACGTACTGCAGCACTTCGAATCCCTCACTCCGCGTGAGAAGCAAGTGATGGCAATGGTGGTTGATGGCGCTGCCAACAAAGTCATTGCCATCGATTTAGGATTGAGCGAGCGGACCGTGGAAATTCACCGTGCCAAAGTCATGGAAAAAATGGGTGCCCGGTCCGTGGCACACTTGGTGAAACTGCATATGAGCTTATCGAGCGAGGGCTAACCCAAGCCGCAGTGGCCCACGGGAATCCACGTATTTAAACGATCGCCGTCCGAGCCGATACTGGCCATATCGTTTCAATCGGATCACGCCCATGAGTTCGCCAGTGACTTTGACTTTCCGCCATTTACCTCGATCAGGAGCCCTCGAGGCCTCTGCGCGCGATGTCAGTGATCGCCTGCGGCGGCTCAACGATCGTATGACTGCATGCCATATCGTGTTCGAGGGCACACCCGAGGCAACGGGTGGCGTGCCGTATCGAGTCAAGATTCAAATGAGCGTACCGGGCGCGCAGATCCATGCCGAAAGCGCCCGACAAGCGGACGAGGGGCATACGCTTAATCACAGTCCGCTGCGGTCGGCCTATGAGAACGCAAAGCGTCAGCTGGCAAAACTAAAGCCATCCCGCGGCGGTTCGGACCTCGCAAGCCCCTAGTAGTCATGCGCTTCTCGAGGCGTCGCTGAAGATTTAGACGCTGGCTGTCCGAGTGAGATCCATCACTTCCTTGAAGATACTAGCCTCCTAGCCTCACTCAGAAGTTGCACAAGATTATTCCGAGGTCTGGACTTGACCCGCCTATGCAGATCTCCGCATAGGCGGGTCTATGCCGAGTTCGGGACTATGCGGAGTAATAGCGGCGGTCCGTGAGTTTGAGCGCGAAATATTGGTATGGATCTGCGCATAGTCAGAGCGCCTCAAGGAAGGCCAGGAGCCGATCAGGAGCTTTGAAGCGAACCGGCTTCGACGAGGGACCTTGCATGCGTTTGAGGGCGGCTTCCTTCATTGCGAGATCCGCTTCGATGTATTGATGTGTGGTGGCTGTATCTTCGTGGCCCAGCCACATGGCGATGACCGTAATATCAACACCGGATTGAAGCAGGTGCATTGCGGTTGCGTGACGAATGGTGTGCGGCGAAATTGCGCGACCTTGGAGTGACGGACATCGGCGCGTTGCTTTCGCGATCGCTACATCCAGGCGGTGCTCGACACCGGACCGGGACATGGGTGTTCCGAATCGATTGGGGAATACCGGCGCGTCGGGTCGCCGATCTATGTGTTGGAGCCAGGTTTGTAATTGCGCGACGGTGCTCTTCCACAGCGGGATGATACGTTCCTTGCGCCCCTTGCCGTGCAGGTGAACGGCATGGGCGCGGTCGAGCAGGACGTCAGCGACCCGTAGGCGGATAATCTCCGAAACACGCGCGCCGGTGTTGTATAGCACGGCAAACAGCACGGCATCGCGCCGCCCGCTCCAGGTGCTTTGGTCGGGTGTATCAAGCAGAGCTTGAACCTCATCGCGGGAGAGAAAACCAAGGATGGGTCGATCGAAACGCTTGCCATCTATAGCCAATATGCGCTGCGCGATAGGCAACGAGGCGGGATCGCGCACCGAGGCGTAGCGCATGAATGAACGGATGGCGGTAAGACGCAGATTGCGGCTGCGCGCAACACAATGTCGCTCGGTCTCGATATGGTCCAGAAAGGACAATATCAGCGGCGCGTCGAGATCTTGCAGGGCAAGCGCCGAAGCTGACCGACCAATACGCCGCTCGGCAAAGCGCAACAGCAGTTCGAACGTGTCGCGGTAGCTGGCGATCGTGTGCGCGCTGGCACCGCGCTCGGCGATCATGCGGCGCTGAAAAAAGTCCTGCAACAATGCCGGGAATCCGATGCTAGGAGGTGTCATGGTGCATGCTCCTGATGTCGTTGAACGATGCCCTCGAATCGCTTGGAAGCCAACGCCATGAGTTCCGGAACGCCTGTCAGGTACCAGTACGTATCGGTGACCTTGGCGTGTCCGAGATAGGTGGACAGTGCGAGGATCTTCTGCCCGACATCGGCTCCTTCCTCATACCAGCGCTGAAGTCTGCGCACGCAGAATGTATGGCGGGCATCGTGGATACGGGGCCGCCGTGAGCGCCCTTGAGCGGACCAGCCTAATCGACGCCGGATCCTGGCGAACGCCTTCTCCACCGCTGCCGGCGTGAGTTCTGGAACACGCTGGGTGCGGAAGAAGAAACTTGCCGGATCGGCGGGCACGACCGCGTCGCGGTGAACTGCATATAGGGTCAGCGCGCGCGTCGCGCTCGGATGCAATGGAACCCAGCGCGACTTGCGGAACTTGCTCCCACGTATGGTCAGCAAGCTATGATCCAAATCCACGTCCTTGCCGGTGAGATGGCAGGCCTCAGACAAGCGCAATCCCGTCGAGACCAACAGCGAAAAAAACGTGGCATGGGTCGTGGCGCTAAGTCCACCCCGAGGCCGTAGACGGCTGGCCTCCCGTAGCAGCGCGGCGATCTCGGCGTCGCTGTAGATGTGGGGCTGCTGGCGACGGGGTACCCGCCCGAGCAGTCCCATCGGTGGAACCTCGGTTGCCGAGTCAAGCAATGCGCGGTGTCGGGCGAATGATCGAATGATGCCAAGCCGCCTGGCCGCTTGTGCCGGATCGGCTGAGCGTGACCGCAGCGCCCATCGCGTGACCAGATCGAGCGTCAGCGGACCCTGGTGTCCAACGTGCTCGGCGTACCATGCAAAATCTCGCAGCAGCCACGCTGGCGACTTGAGTTCAAAGCCCAAGCCCCGACGATACGCCAAGTACTCTTCGACCCAAACATGAACGTTTGAGCCTGTCATGGCAGCACCGGCGGCCACGGCAGCGCGACCTCCCGTAGCGCCGGCAGATCGAGCTTGGCGTAGATCGCGGTGGTGTCGAGGCATTGATGTCCGAGAAAGTCGGCCACCTCCTTGAGGTGGGCGCCGCGAGTGACCAGCCGGCTGGCGACCGTGTGACGAAATACATAGGCACCCCCCAGCGGGGACTCGACGCCGGCGCGATGAAATGCGCGCATCGCAACGGATGACACGGTGTTGCCGGAAAGCGGGGTGCCACGGCGGCACCCAAGGTGTTGAAGGAATACCCGACGTTCAGCGGTGCTCGGGCGCTCGGTGCGCAAATAGGTTGCGATGCTGCGGCCCGCCTCGCGCGGAAGTGGCAGCACCGCACCTCGGCGGGTCTTACGTGTTCGCAAGCGAATCGTACCGCAGCGCCAGTCGACGTCCTCTAAATGCAGTTCTGCCACCTCGCCGGGACGTAATCCGAGCAAGGCAAGACACCACACGATCGCACGGTCCCGGCATCCACATGGTGACGTAGGATCGAAGGCCGCTAACACCTCCTTGAGTTGCTGCTCGGTGAGGCATCGCGGCAGCGTTGCCATCCGCCAGTGCGCGACGGCGGGAATCGCCAGCTCCAATCTCCCCTCGCAGTATCCGTTCGCGCGAAGGAAACGGAACAATGAGCGCACCGCGGTACGCACGGCCTTCATCGATCGAGCCGAATATCGATCTCTCAGCGATGTAATGAACCTTACAACGTCCGCGGGCGTGAGCAGGGACGGATCAAGAGGATCCTGCCCGAGCGCGAATCGCAAAAACGCCCGTATAAATGGCTCGTAGCCGTGCAGAGTGACTTCGCGCAGTCCTCGCACGCGTCGCTGGTGCTGCTTGTACTCCGCAAGAATGACGTCGAGCGTCAAAGGTTGATGAATGGCCATGGAATACTCCTCGCTGGTTGGAAACGCCAGGAGGAGCATCCGGACTATGCGCAGTTCTACAATAGGACCGCGATCTTAAGCCCTTCAGCTATAAGGCATTTAAAGCTACGAAAGTCGCGCGGTTCCGCATAGTCCCGAACTCGGCATAGACCCGCTTTAGTGGACACATCACTGTCACTCAGAGAGGTGTTCAAAATGTCGAAGCGAGGCAAGAGATATACGAAAGAATTTCGCTATCAGATGGTACAGCTGGTGCGAGCGGGTCGCGAGATTCCGGAGCTTTCCAAGGAATTTGGAGTTTCGGTCTGGTCGATCAGGAATTGGGTCAAGCAGGCAGCACGGGATGCCGGCACCGGCGATCAGGGTCTGACGAGTTCGGAACGCGAGGAACTGACGAGGCTCAAGCATGAGGTGCGCCAGCTTCGTCAGGAGCGGGAGATTCTCTCAAAAGCCGCGGCCTGGTTTGCGCGGGAAAACATCGAGATACCGAAGCGCTCTTCGGATTCGTGATGGCAAACCAGGCCGCCTATTCGGTGCAGATGATGTGTCGGCTGCTCAGCGTATCGAGCAGTGGCTTCTACGTGTGGGAGGATCGACCAGCGAGCGCTCGATCGCGGTACGATTTATATCTGACCGGCAAGATTCATGCGATCCACCGGCGCTCGAACGGGGCGTACGGATCGCCGATGATCCATGCGGAGCTCTCCGATGATCACGGTATCCGCGTCGGCTGCAAACGTGTCGCGCGACTGATGCGTGCCGCGCATCTGCAGGGCGTGTGGCCGCATCGGTTCGTCATCACCACGGTGCGCGACGAGGCTGCCAAGCAACCGCTGGATCTAGTGAATCGCGGTTTTTATGCCGAATATCCCGATAGATTGTGGGTTGCTGACATCACCTACATTCCCACGTGGTCGGGATTTTTGTTTTTAGCTGCGGTCTTGGATGTGTACTCACGCAAGGTGGTCGGCTGGGCGATGGAGAATCATTTGCGTACGGAGCTGGTGCTCGAAGCGCTGCAAAATGCCATCTCCCAACGTCGACCGCAAGGCGTGATCCATCATTCCGATCACGGTTGTCAGTATACGAGTTACGCGTTTGGCAAGCGGTGTCAGGAAGCCGGCGTGATGCCTTCCATGGGTTCGGTCGGAGATTGTTACGACAACGCGCTGGCCGAGTCGTTTTGGGCAACCCTGGAACGCGAAGTGTTGAGTCGCCGGCGCTTCAAAACGCAGGCCGAAGCGAAAATGGCGATCTTCTCGTGGATCGAAGGTTGGTATAACCCGCACCGCAGACATTCGTCACTTGGTTATCGGTCACCGATGAACTACGAGCGTCACGCACTCGAGCATCGGGCAGCATGAGCTATGGACGGATCAACGATCAATCATGCGAAATCGGGGGATACGAACCCCAGGGCTCAACCGAGATCGTGGCTCCTGGAGCTTTACGTTCGATCGCTGCCAAGCGAAAGAGAGAAAAAAACTCAGCGCGGAACTTCTGCCGCCTGCGGCGGCAGACTGCGCTGTGTTATACGTTGGATGAGAATCAAAGGACGGAAAGAGAGGTTAGAAACTGTCCACCGAAACGGGTGAGGTCCAGTCGCCGTTGAGAAACGGTAGGGAGGTCACTGACTTCCCATCCTCTATAGCGTTACGTACTCTCCACGATTCTCAAACCGAAGTTTCCGCGAGTAGCCTTGAGTCATCTCTCATCGTCAAAAGAGCGAAGCGTGACGCCGCGACAATCCTCAAATGGATCAGGACCGCACCCAAAAGGCCTCACCCTGAAGGCAGCCTTGTGGCGCTTGCAACGGCGTCTTGAGTTTAAACTCTCGACGCTGAAGCGCAGGGTGACTCCGGACTCGGTTCACGACGCACGCACCGCTGCGCGTCGTCTGCGCGCCCTGCTAAATGGGTTTCGCGCACAGTTATCTCCGTCATCAGCACATCGGTATCGCTTCTGGCTCAAGCGCGTCACACGAGAGTTGGGCGGCCTGCGCGACGTCGACGTTGCCCAGCAGAACATCGCGGTTCTGGCGAGTACCGCACACGGCAGGCGCCGGGATGCCCTGGACTCTTTGGGCTCCGGCCTCGATCAGCGTCGCCACCGACTGGCCGGCAGGCTGCAGGCTCGGATGGCCAAGTCGGCGTGGTCGGCCGATGTGCAGAAGCTCAAGACGGCCGCCGCCGACGTGGCGCTCATTCTGCCGAGTCCTCACCCAATCGCTACCGTCGCAAGGTCGCTTCTGGCACGGCGTCGCCGGCGGATGCGGGCGCTGCTTCGCAAGGCCAGACGCTCCGAACCAGCGCTGCATCGATTGCGGCTCAAGGTGAAGCGGCTGCGCTACTTTTTGGAGGAGAGCGCGAGGTTCGGTGCGGGCCTTGGCAATGCGCGTGAGTTGCAGCTGCTCAAGCGACTGCAGGATTGCCTCGGTCAGCTTCATGATCTGGTGGTGTTGAAGGATCTATCCAAAGGTGGTGCTTCGAGCCGCGTTGCACGCAAGGAGCTTCGCAAGAAGTGCGACGCTCGCTGGAAGCGCCTACTCGGTGACTACGATGAGGCGCGAGTCGTCCTTCTTCACTTGTGGGACGCAACGAATTGAGTTGCGGCATTCCCGTATTTCCCAGCCCCGATCCGCAGCGCAAGCTCATACTCGTTTTACGTTGACCATTCCCCAGTTTTACTTGCAAGTCCTTTCAATGGAGAAACGCCATGACAAATGAGACCGGTATTTGGATCGATCATCGCAAAGCCGTGATCGTGACCGTCCTCGCCGACGGTGAGCAGATCGACACGATATCCTCGAATATCGAGAAACACCCCGAGCGTGCCGGGGATTCCCCCCTCGAGGGTCGCTATGAGGCCCGGCAGGTGCCCGCAGATGACAAACGGCAGCGCGCGCTGACCGGGCATATGAATGCGTTCTACGACATCGTCATCGGCAAGATCGCAGCTGCCGACACGCTGTTCATCTTCGGCCCCGGAGAGGCCAAGGCGGAATTGAAGCGTCGCCTCGAACACCACCAGCGCGGGTCAAGGGTGAGGGCCCTGGAGACGGCTGACAAGCTCACGGACCGGCAGATCAGCGCCAAAGTTCGCCAACACTTCAATCCGACGTGAGCACTTGCAGGTGCGCAGCGCCGCGCGTGGCGCTTGAATGTTGCGCGGATATGTTGATCATGGGGAGCATTTCGCGCAGCGGCTTGGAGCGTCTCGTCATTGGCAGCACCGCAGAGCGGGTGCTCGAACCGCTTCCATGCGATGTACTCCTGGTCAAATCGCCGGATTTCGCGCACGACCTGCCATTTTGAGCAGGGCTGAGGAGGAGGGCATTGCTCGATGCAAACAATCTGACTTCGCACCCCAGCATCAAGGAGGCCGCCCAACGGGCACGCTCGAACTTGTTCCGGCAGCTTTCGCGGCGATGCTGGCGATAACGGCGAATATTCTCATGAAGGCGGCCGCCGCCCTCATGGGGGGGGCGGCCGGTCCTTCGCGCTTTGGCTCTGTCCGAGTCACTTAGCAATGATCATTGCACTGTGGTTGCCGTGGTTGCTCCTACGGTAGGCGGATCGGGCTAGCGCTGGCCAAGGTGCGGTTTCTGTCGATATCATGCCGACGGCACGGCGAGACTCAAGGACGCCAGGCGATCCTTAATGGCGATGAAAGCCTTTTGGCACACCTCAGGCGTTGTTGTTGTATTTAACGGGATCGCGCGCCTTTGCTCAGATGCGCTCAGCGGCTCAGCGGTGCTCAGCTGCTCAGTGAGCACCGTCAGGTCAGCATCCGACGGATCCACGCGCTGCTGTGCTCGTTGCACGACCCATGCCGAGGTGAAAGTGCCTTGGCTCTTGGGGCTCATTGCGACCCGTTCGCTCGATGGTCAAGTGCCCGGCATTTTTGATCTGGTGGAGCGCGCCAAGGTACGCGTCAAAAGCGGCATGCTGGCGCACGCGGCGTTGCAGGAGCTGCGCGCTAATCACAGCAATGAGAACGCGCGGGCTCAGTTTGAGGCACATCGTGCGGACCTAGGATACGGGCTGCTTCTTTTGCGCTATACGCGCAACCCGGCGGCTGCAACGCCCGATGAGATCGATCGCGCCGCCTGGTCGACAGTACCCAACGTGCCGGTGCTGTTCTGGAGCTTCCGGTTCATGGTCGCGATAGGCTTGTTCCTGATTGCACTCTTTGCGACAGCGTTTTACTTGGCCTCCCGCCACCGTTTTGAGCGCAATCGCTGGTTTCTGCGCGTGGCGCTCTACAGCCTGCCCCTACCGTGGATCGCGGCGGAATTGGGGTGGATTGTGGCGGAATATGGCCGCCAGCCCTGGGCGATCGACGGATTGCTGCCGACATTTCTCGGCGTGTCGACCACCGCTGCCAGCAATGTCTGGATGTCGTTGTTGGGATTCGTCTTGTTTTATACCTCATTGGCCGCGCTTGATATCTATCTGATGCTGCGCATGATTCGCCAGGGCCCGGATGGATTGGGTTATTGGCCACCCGCAGTCCCAGTCACCGTGTCGTCGGCCCACTGATCCGGATGCC
>Ga0208480_1001058_pt1 | contig 10135 bp, 10 predicted proteins | sample NGESurshal092012_4_FD_184485 | JGI IMG/M metagenome (GOLD analysis project Ga0208480, IMG submission 184485) | Arctic peat soil microbial communities from Barrow, Alaska - NGEE Surface sample F53-1 shallow-092012 (SPAdes) | ecosystem: Environmental > Terrestrial > Soil > Wetlands > Peat ... | reverse complement strand
TTGGCCAACCAATTGCGCGGGCGGGCGGTGGGGCGCCAGGTGGGCCGGGCCCGGTTGGGCTTGGCCGTCAACTCGGGCGGCATCATCGAAGGTGACGCCGGCTTCATCGCCATCCACGCGGTGACGGCCGGGGCGCAGGCGGGAGCCGGGAGCCGAGCGTGAGAGGCATTCGCATCACCGGCTGCGGCATCGCCGTGCCGGACAAGATCGTGACCAACGACGACCTGGCCGCCAGCCTCGACACCAGCGACAGCTGGATCGTCGAACGCACGGGCATCCGCCAACGCCACATCGGCGGCACCACGTCGGGCCTGGCCATCGAAGCCGGGCAGGCGGCGCTGGACGACGCCGGGCTTACAGCGGCCGAGATCGACCATCTGATCCTGGCCACCACCACCCCGGACGCCATCATCCCGGGCACCTCCCCCACGGTCCAGGATGCCCTGGGGATCAACGGGGGTGCCTTCGACATCAACGCCGCCTGCTCGGGCTTCGTCTACGGGATCGTCACGGTGGCCGGGCTCATCGCCGCCGGGACCGGACCCATCCTGCTCATCGGCTCGGAGACCCTCTCGAAGGTCACCGACTGGGACGACCGCTCCCTGGCGGTGATCGTCGGTGACGGCGCCGGCGCCGTGGTGATCGAACCGGTCGACGGCCCGGGTCAGCTGCTCAGCTGGAACCTCCATTCCGACGGCTCGCTGCGCCACCTGCTCAAGTGCGAGCACGGCGGGTTCCTCACCATGGACGGCAAGGAAGTCTTCCGCAAAGCCGTCCGGGCGGTCGTCGAATCGGCCGAGGAGGCCATGGCCGACGCCGGTCTTGGTCCCGACGACATCTCACTGCTCGTGCCGCACCAGGCCAACCTGCGCATCATTCAAGCGGTGTGCCAGCGGCTGCACATCCCCGAGGAGCGGGCCGTCTCGGTCATCGACCGCTACGGCAACACGTCGTCGGCCTCCATCCCGCTCGCCCTGCACGACGCCCTGGCCAGGGGGCGGGTGCACGAGGGCGACCACCTCCTTCTGGCCGGGTTCGGCGGGGGCATGACCTGGGCCAGCGCCGTCCTCCGCTGGGGCGCGTGAGCGCCCCCACCATCGCAGCACCCTCCTTCATCATCCTGGCGGCGGGGCGGGCCCGCCGCTACGGCGGCGTGAAGCCCCTGGCCCCGGTCGGGAGCCACGGCGAAGCGGTCATCGACCTGGTGGCCAGTGACGCCCGCCAAGCGGGCTTCGGGACCATCGTGGTGGTGCTGGGACCTGACACCGGCCCGGCCATCCGCTATCACATCGAGCACGTCTGGCCCGCCGACCTCGACGTGGCGTTCGGCTATCAGGCAGCGCCCCTCGGCACGGTCGACGCCGTCCTGTCGGCGTCGAAGCACGTGGGCGACGCGCCCTACGGGGTGGCCAACGCCGACGACATCTACGGGCTGGCCGCCACCGCGCTCCTGGCCGGCCACCTGCGCGGCGAACGGCCCACCGACGCCCTGGTCGGTTTCCGCCTGGCCGATGCCATGGTCGGCCGGTCGCCGGTCACCCGCGGGATCTGCTCGGTCTCCGACGACGGCCGGCTGCTGGGGGTGGACGAGCGTCGGGCGGTCACTCCCCTCGACAACGGCGACTTCCGCTCGGACGACGGCCGGCAGCCCGAGCTGATCTCGCCCGACGCCCGGGTCTCCATGAACCTCTGGGGGTTCACGCCGGAATTTCACCAGACGTTGCGGACCGCCATGGACTCGGCCACCGGCGCCTCGGAGGAGGCCGAGGTGCTCCTCCCCGAAGTGGTGGCCCAGTCCCTGGCCACCACCACCTTCACGGTCCTGCCGGCATCGGGTCGGTGCATCGGCGTGACCCATCCCGATGACCTGGCCCTGGTCCAGGCCGAGATCAATCACCAGATCGGCCACGGTGAGCGCCCGGCCAAGCTGTGGACGCTGGACCCTTGACGCTGGACCGGTGAGATCGGACCGGTGAGATCGGGCAAGTCGATCCGGGCCCCGTCCCCTTCGACATGCGCCCGGGCGCGACGCAACCCCGAGTAACCGTTCGGCCGAAGCCTCCCGTGCTCCTCGGGGCTACGTCTGCGACGTCCCGCTGGCATCGTGCCGGGATCGTGTCGGACAATCCCAAACCCGGGCCTGGTCCGGCGGCTCCAGGGAAGTCACCGTTCCGTTACACGGACCGTCTGTATTCGGTTCCTTCTTCCCGCTCCGACCGCGAGCCCCTTGCGGGACTCAAAGCCGACCCTTGATCCAGCCTTTCGACTTTCTCTCGGCCACCTTCGGTGCTGCCTTGCGGCGTTCCTTCCGGCTTCCCGCTCTCCCGCCTTGCGACGGTCGTTTGGGGTTCGGCGGGCTTCTGTCTCCGAACTGGTGACACCTTGCGCCACTCGTCACACGAGGTCAATGGGATTTCGGGAAATCCCTACGTTCTCCCCACCTTTCTGGGCGTCGTCCCCAAGCAGACCGATGTCTATCCCCAACTCTTCCCCATGCGCGCCAGACCGGCCCTGACCGCCCGCGCCGAAGGGCGGGGCCGACCCGCGCCCCCTGGCATGGGTCCTCCGATGCGGGTGCTCCGATGCGGGTGCTCTGAGGCGGGATGCGGGACCGCCACCGGCGCTTGATGGCGCGCCGGCTGGCGAGAAGACTGATCCCGATGACGACCGGCGTCCGTCGCTATGCCAGCTGGCACGAAGTGGTGGACGAACCCGTGCGCCGCTGGGAGACCCCGACCGGCGGGGTCTCGGTGATCCTCAGCTTCGGGCCGGCCATGCGGGTGAGCAGTGCCTCGGCCTCGGGGCCCACGACGGTCACGTCGTTCGTCGTGGGCATGTACGACGAACCGGCCCTCACCGAGCACGACGGGGTGGGCCACGGGGTGCAGGTCGACCTGACTGCCGCCGGAGCATTCGCCCTCCTCGGCGTGACCATGGACGAGTTGGCCAACCGCGTCGTGCCGGCGGCCGACGTGTGCCGCCTCGACGTCGACGGCCTGGTCGACCGGCTCCTCGGCCTCAGCGCGCTCGCGCCGCCGGCGCCGGCGCCGACATCACCTTCGAACCCCGGGACCAGGACTACGGCCAGCGCGAGTACGCCGTGCGCGACCTCGAGGGACACCGGTGGTGGATCGCCTCGCCTACAGCGGCGTGACGTAGGCCGCCGAGATCCCGCCGTCGACCAAGAAGGTCGACGCCGTCATGAAGGACGCGTCGTCCGAAGCCAAGAAGGCGGCGGCGGCGGCGATCTCGGTCGCCTCGCCGAAGCGCCCCATGGGGATGTGCACCAGGCGCCGGGCCGCCCGCTCCGGGTCGGAGGCGAAGAGCTCCTGCAGCAAGGGCGTGTTGACCGGACCCGGGCACAGCGCATTGACCCGGACGCCCTGGCGGGCGAACTGCACGCCGAGCTCGCGCGACATGGTCAGGACCCCGCCCTTGCTGGCGCTGTAGCTGATCTGGCTGGTGGCCGCCCCCATGACGGCCACGAACGAGGCCGTGTTGACGACCGATCCTCCCCCGCGTGCCAGCAGGTGGGGGATCCCGAACTTGCAGCACAGGAAGACCGAGGTGAGGTTGACCTCCTGCACCCTCCGCCAGGCCTCGAGGCCGGTGTCGAGGATGGAGTCGTCGTCCGGCGGGCTGATCCCGGCGTTGTTGCAGCAGATGTCGATGCCGCCGTAGTGGCTGGACACCGCCTCGTACAGGGCCTCGACCGCGGTGGCGGACGTCACGTCGGCCCCCACGAACATGCCGTCGATCGACTCGGCCAGCTCGCTGCCCTTGGCCTCGTCGACATCGACCACGGCCACCTTGGCCCCCTCGGCGGCGAAGCGTTCGCACATGGCCCGCCCGATGCCGCTGGCCCCACCGGTGATCACCGCCACCTTGTCGACCAGGCGGTGCGCGTACGGCGTGGTCTGGCTCATGACTCTCCTTATTCGGAACTGATGAAGACGTTCTTTACGTCACTGAAGGAATCGAGCGCGTCGGGGCCGAGCTCTCGACCGATGCCGGACTGCTTGGCGCCCCCGAACGGGGTCCAGTAGCGCACCGACGAATGGGAGTTGACCGACAGGGTGCCCGTCTCGACGGCCCGGGCCACCCGGAGGGCCCGGCCAACGTCACGGGTCCACAGTGAGCCGGAGAGCCCGTAGGGCGTGTCGTTGGCCAGCCGCACCGCGTCGGCCTCGTCCTCGAAGGGAATGACGACGACGACCGGCCCGAAGATCTCCTCGGTGGCCGCCCGATCGCCCGGGTCGACCGGGGCCAGCACCGTCGGCGCAAACCAGTGGCCCGGTCCCTCGGGGCACGACCCCCGGAACGCCACCGGCGCGCCGGCGGGCACGAAGGAGGCCACTTGCTCTTTGTGCGCGGCGGAGATCAGCGGCCCCATCTCGGTCGCGTCCTGCGTCGGGTCGCCCACCACCACCCCGGCCACGGCCGGCTCCAGCCGGGACAGGAACTCCTCGTAGACCGAGCGCTGCACCAAGATGCGGGAGCGGGCACAGCAGTCCTGACCGGCATTGTCGAAGACGCCGTAGGGGGCCCGGGCGGCGGCCAGGTCCACGTCGGCGTCGGCGAAGACGATGTTGGCGCTCTTGCCACCCAGCTCGAGGGTGACCCGTTTCACCTGGTCGGCCGCCCCGGCCATGATGGTCCGACCCACCTCGGTCGAGCCGGTGAAGCAGATCTTGCGCACGGCGGGATGGGTGACGAAGCGCTGGCCCACCACGCTGCCCTTCCCGGGCAGGATCTGGAGCACCCCCTCGGGCAGGCCGGCTTCGAGCGCCAGCTCACCGATGCGCAGGGCGCTGAGCGGGGTCAGCTCGGCCGGCTTGAGCACCACGGTGTTCCCGGCCGCCAGGGCCGGCGCCAGGCCCCAGCCGGCGATGGCCATGGGGAAGTTCCACGGGACGATGATCCCCACCACCCCGAGGGGTTCGTGGAAGGTGAGGTTGACCCCGCCGGGCACGGGGATCTGGCGACCGCTGTGGCGCTCGGGCGCGGCGGCGTAGTACTCGAGCACGTCGCGGACGTTGCCCGCCTCCCAGCGGGCGTTGCCGATCACGTGACCGGCGTTGGCCACTTCGAGCGCGGCCAGCTCCTCGCCGCAACGGTCGACCTCGGCGGCGAAACGGCGCAGCAGGCGGGCCCGATCGCCGGGGGCCACCTCCCGCCAGCTCTCGTACGCCGCGGCCGCCCGGCCGATGGCCACGTCGACCTCGGGCTCACCCAGCGCGCCGATCTCGGTGATCACGTCCCCGGACGCCGGATTGCGGAGGACCGTCACCGCTGGCTCACTGATCTGCACCGGCTCATCTGCACCGGCTGAATCTACTGGCACCATCTAGTGGCACCGGATCGCCTGCTTCGGCCGACCGGTTCCCCCGGCTGCCGGGTACTCTTCCCGCCGTGCCATCAAGCGATACCCCCGCCCCGGAGGCCACGGTGCAGTTCAACCTGGCCCGCGCCTTCGACACCCTGGTCGAGACGCTGGCCGACCGGGAGTGCATCGTCTGGAAGGACCGTCGCCTCACCTATGGGCAGGTGGCCGATCGCTCCCGGCGACTGGGCTCGTACCTCCACGCCCGGGGCCTCGGCGTGCGCACCGAGCGCGAGCACCTGGCCGGGCACGAATCCGGGCAGGACCACCTGGCCCTGGCGCTCTACAACGGCAACGAGTACCTCGAGGGCATGCTGGGCTCCTACCGGGCCCGGGTCGCCCCCTTCAACGTCAATTACCGCTACGTGGGCGACGAACTGCGCTACCTGCTCAACGACGCCACACCACGCGCCCTCATCCTGCACGCATCGCTGGCCCCGATCATGGCCGAGGTGCTGCCCACCCTCGAGTCCCCACCCGACGTCCTCTTGCAGGTGGCCGACGACTCGGGCCACGACCTCCTGCCGGGTGCGGTCGACTACGAGGACGCCCTGGCCGGCTCGTCCCCCGAGGACGTCCCGGTCGAGGTCTCGCCCGACGATCTCTACATCCTCTACACCGGCGGGACGACCGGTATGCCCAAGGGTGTGCTGTGGCGCCAGCACGACATCTTCATGGCCGCCATGGGCGGGCGGAAGGTCGGCACCTGGGACATCGTCACCAGCTACGAGGGCATCACCGAGCGGCTGGCCAACAGCTTTCCCTTGAAGTTGATGCTCCTGCCCCCGCTCATGCACGGCGCGGCGCAGTGGTCCGCGTTCATGCTGATGGCCCAGGGGGCCACCCTCGTCTTTCCCGACGACCCCCGCCGGATCAACCCCGATGACGTCTGGCGCACGGTCGAGCGCGAGAAGGCCAACACCATGACCATTGTCGGCGACGCCGTGCTGCGTCCCCTGGTCATGCAGCTCGACAAGGCCGACTACGACCTGTCGTCCTTCTTCGCGGTGGGGAACGGCGGCGCGCCCCTCACCCCGGCCGTGCGCGAACTGGCCCTGGCCCGGCTGCCCAAGCTGGTCATCTCGGACTCGGGGGGCTCATCGGAGACCGGCGCCCAGATGCACGTGGTGGCCGGCAAGAACGACACGGTCGGGAACTTCCTCCCCGGACCCGGCACGGTCGTGGTGGACGAGGCGTTCACCGCGGTGCTGCCGGCCGGCCACGAAGGCATCGGGTGGCTGGCCCAGACCGGCAACATTCCCCTGGGCTATCTGGGCGACGCCGAGAAGACGGCGCGCACCTTCCCGGTGATCGACGGGGTGCGCTACTCCATTCCCGGCGACCGGGCCCGCCACCTGGCTGACGGCCAGATCATGCTGCTGGGCCGGGACTCGGTCACCGTCAACTCGGGCGGCGAGAAGATCTTCGTCGAAGAGGTCGAGCGGGCGATCGCCGGGCACCCCGCCGTGGCCGACGTCGTCGTCACCGGCCGCCCCAGCGAGCGGTGGGGGCAGGAGGTCGTGGCCGTGGTGCAGTTGGCCGAGGGCAGCGAGACGACCGGAGACTCCATCATCGAGCACGCGTCGGGGCACATCGCCCGCTACAAGCTGCCCAAGGAAGTGATCTTCGTGCCGGCCATCCAGCGCTCGCCCTCGGGCAAGGCCGACTACCGGTGGGCCGCCGATCAGGCGCAGAGCCCGGCGGGCTGAACGACGAGCACGGTGAGCACCGGGCGCCTGCTCCTGCGACCCTTCGAGGAGTCGGACCTCGCTCCCTTCGCCGCCCTCAACGTCCATCCCCGCGTGGTCGAGACCTTGGGCACGACGCCGACCCGGGCCCAAAGCGACGCCATGGTCGAACGCTACGGCGCCGAGTTGGAACGCGAAGGGTGGGGCTTTTGGGCGGTCGAGGTGGTCGGCGGAGCGCACTTCATCGGCATGGTGGGCCTGCACACGGTGCAACCGACGCTCCCCTGTGCTCCGGGTGTCGAGGCCGGGTGGCGCCTCCACCCGGACTGGTGGGGCCACGGCTACGCCACCGAAGCGGCGGCCGCCTCCCTGCACTACGGATTCACGACGGGCGGCCTCAGCGACATCGTGGCCTTCACGGCCGCGGTCAACCTCCGCTCACAGGCGGTGATGGAGCGCATCGGCATGGTGCGCGAACCCGACGGCGACTTCGACCACCCGGGGGTGGCCGAGGGCAGCCCGCTCAAGCGCCACGTCCTCTACCGGGCCGCGCCCGGTCACACCTCCCCCGTACGCTGATCGGGTGACCCCTCCCCCAGCAAGAACGCCCGATGACGTCGTGCCCGACGGCCGCACCCGCTGCGAGTGGGCGACCGGCCCGTGGAACATCCCCTATCACGACACCGAGTGGGGCGTCCCGGTGCACGACGACCGCGCCCACTTTGAGTTCCTGGTGCTGGAGGGGGCTCAGGCCGGGCTGAGCTGGCTCACCATCCTCAAGAAGCGCGACGGCTACCGGCGCGTCTTCGCCGGCTTCGACCCCGAGAAGGTGGCTCGCTTCACCCCGAAGCGCATCGAGAAGATCCTGCTGGACCCCGGCATCATCCGCAACCGGGCCAAGGTGGAGGCCACCGTGCGCAACGCCCGCGCCTACCTGGCCGTGCAGGAGGAGTTCGGCTCGTTCGACACCTATATGTGGGGTTTCGTGGGCGGGCGCCCGAAGGTCAACAAGTGGCGTCGCCTCGGACAGATCCCGGCCACGACCCCCGCCTCCGAGGCCCTCAGCGCCGATCTGCGCCGGCGAGACTTCCGCTTCGTCGGTCCCACCGTCTGCTACTCCCACCTCCAAGCCGCCGGCCTGGTGAACGACCACGTCGTCAGCTGCTTCCGCTACGCCGAGCTCACAGGCGGCGGGTCATGATCACCCTGGCCCCGAAGCGGGCCATGACCGGCTCCTCGCGGGGCAGGCCGTGGGCCCGGCACCACTCGTCGACCGTTCCGACCTCGACGAACCCGGCGGAGGCGTAGAAGGGACCGTTCCAGGGCACGTCCCGGTACGTGGCCAGCGTGAGCTCGGGATATCCGGCCTCGCCGGCCCACCGGCAGGCGGCCATGACCAACGCCCGACCGATCCCCTGTCGACCGTGGTCCGGGTGGACAGCCAGCTGCTCGAGGTGAGCCGCCCCGTTAGCCAGGCGATCGATCCGGGTGAAGCCGACCGGCGGGTCACCGGCGACCAGAACCACCAGGGCGGCCCGCAGCGATTCGACCGTGCCGGGAGGGGGCAACGGTCCGATCTCGAGGGAGAGGAACAGGGTGTCCGACGCCTCCTCGAGCGCGGGCAGCTGGGCCAGCTCGTCCGGTCGCGCCGGTCGGATGTCTGGCACGGCACGAAGGTACCGCAGCATCCGGCCGGACTCGCCCGCCGGCGGGGCCGCCAGTAGCGTGCCCCGAGGTGCGTGCGGTCGTCTGTCATGAGTTGGGTCCCCCGTCGCTCCTGCGGGTCGAGGAACGACCCGATCCGGTCCCGGCGGCGTCACAGATCGTGGTCGAGGTCGAAGCGGCCGGCGTCAACTTCGTCGACGGCCTCTTCATCGCCGGCCAGTACCAGATCAAACCCCCGCTCCCCTTTACCCCGGGCAGTGAGGTGGCCGGCGTCATCGCGGCGGTGGGCGACGGTGTCGACCACCTCGCCGTCGGCAGCCGGGTCATGGCCTCGACCGGCCTGGGCGGCTACGCCAGCCACGTGGTGGTCCCCCCGCACGCGTTGACGGCGATACCCGAGCAACTCGACGCGGCTCGAGCAGCCACGTTCACGCAGAGCTTCAGCACCTGCCTGTTCGCCTTGCGCCAGCGGGCCCGGGTGCAACCAGGTGAATCCGTTCTCGTGCTCGGGGCCGGGGGTGGCATCGGCCTGGCGGCGATCGCGGTGGCGCGGGCCCTGGGTTGCCGGGTCATCGGCGCCGCGTCGAGCGCGGACAAGCGGCGGGCGGCACGGGCGTCCGGGGCCGAGGCGGTGATCGACACCACCACCGAATCGATCAAGGAGGCCGCTCGCACCTGGGCGGGCGGGTCGGGCGTCGATGTGGTGGTTGATCCCATCGGCGGCGCCGCGGCCGAGCCGTCGCTGCGCGCCCTGGGCGATGGTGGTCGCTACCTGGTCATCGGCTTCGCCTCGGGCGCCATACCGAAGATCGCGCTCAACCAGGTGCTGCTGCGCAACCGGACCGTGCTCGGCATCGACTGGGGGGTCTGGGCCATGCAGCACGGGGCCGATCAACAGTCGCTCCTGGATGATCTCCTGGCCCTGGTCGGCGACGGGCGGATCAGCCCGGTCCGTCCGACCACGTACCCCCTTGATCAGGTGGGGGTGGCGCTCGACGATCTGCTGGCCCGAAGGGTCGTGGGCAAGGTCGCGCTCATCCCCTGATCGCCGCCGCCAGGTTCGGGCCCAGGCGAGGGACGAGGGAAGCCGGCGAGCAGGCCGGCGAGCAGGCGGATGAGAAAGCGGACAAGAAAAGGGCGTCCCATCCGTTACTCCTGGACATCATGGTGGAACCGAAGGCTGGCGGTGCGATGGGACAGGGCACAAGGGATGCCGAGGGCGTCGAGGTCGGCCGCGAGGTCGGCGTCGAGGTCGGCGTCATGATCGAGCAGGGCAATCTCCTGCTCGAGGAGGGCGACCTCGACGGCGCCGAAGCCTGGTACCGACGAGCGGCCGCCGGCGGCCACATCGGCGCCATGCACAACCTGGGCTTCGTGCTGGGCGAGAAGGGGGACCTCG
>Ga0208480_1001057_pt1 | contig 10138 bp, 8 predicted proteins | sample NGESurshal092012_4_FD_184485 | JGI IMG/M metagenome (GOLD analysis project Ga0208480, IMG submission 184485) | Arctic peat soil microbial communities from Barrow, Alaska - NGEE Surface sample F53-1 shallow-092012 (SPAdes) | ecosystem: Environmental > Terrestrial > Soil > Wetlands > Peat ... | reverse complement strand
CGTAGAACTTGGCCTCGATGGCCCCGACGGCGACGTACTTATGGTCCTTGGTCTCGTAGACCTCGTAGAACGGCGCCCCCGTATCGAGCAGGTTCGAACCGCGTTCTTCGTGCCAGAACCCGGCGTTCATGAGCGAGTGACTCAACGCCATCAACGACGCCGAACCGTCCACCATCGCCGCGTCGACGACCTGACCCTCGCCCGTCGTGCGTGCCGACAGCACCGCGGCCACGACGCCGAGGACCAGGAACATTGATCCCCCGCCGAAGTCACCGACGAGATTGAGCGGCGGCACCGGCGCCTCGCCTTTACGGCCCATAGGCCACAGAGCGCCCGAGACCGCGATGTAGTTGATGTCGTGACCGGCGCGCTGTGCGTTGGGGCCGTCTTGGCCGTAGCCCGTCATGCGGCCGTAGACCAAACGGGGGTTTCGTTTCGCGACGTCGTCGGGGCCTAGACCCAGGCGCTCGGTGACGCCCGGTCGAAAGCCCTCGATGAGCACATCGGCCTGTTCGCAGAGTTCGAGCACTAAGTCGCGACCGGCCGGACTCTTCAAGTCCACCGCGACCGAGGGTCGCGATCGATTCAAGATCTCCCACGTGGTCTCGTGGTCGGCCTCGGCGTCGCCTCGCTCCAGACGAAGGACGTTGGCGCCGAGATCGGCCAACAGCATGCAGGCGTAGGGACTCGGACCGATCCCCGCCAACTCGACAACTTTCAATCCGTCAAGGGGACCGCTCACTTAGTCAGTGTAGGTTCGAGTGTTTGCGCGTCTTGGTTAGTCCCACCAGAGGTCGTGACCGAGAACACCCTTGGCGATGAGACCGAGTTGGATCTGGCTCGTACCTTCGACGATGGTGAGCTGGCGCGCGTCGCGGTAGTACATCTCGGTCGGGTGCTCTTCCATGTACCCGGCCGCGCCGAGCAACTGCACCGCGAGACCGGAGGCCTTCACCGCGACCTCAGAGGCGTAGTACTTACACATCGAGAGCATCGGGACGTACTCCTTGGTGAAACATCCTTGGTCGGCGAGCCACGCGCCACGATACGTCAGGAGTCGCGCCGCTTCGATCTCGGTCGCGCACTTGGCGATCTCCCACTGGATACCTTGGAACTCGCCGATCGTCTTACCGAACGCGGCGCGATTCTTCACGTACTCGGTCGCGTACATGAGCGCGCCTTCGGCCAGGCCGAGTCCGCGCGCCGCGACGATCGGTCGCATGGCGTTGAGCGACTGCATGACGAGTGCGAAGCCACCGCCGATCACTTGACTCGCCGTGACCTTCACGTCGGTGAAGACGATCTCCGTGGTGTCGATGCCCTTGACACCCATTTTCTTGTCCACGCGCGGCCGGGTCACGCCAGCGCTGTCGGCTTCGACGATGAAGGCCCCGATGCCGGAGTGGAGTCGCGACGCCGGGTCGCCGGTCTTGGCGAAGACGACGAACCAATCGGCCTGCATCCCTCCGGAGATCCAACACTTGGTGCCGTTGAGGACGTACCCACCGTCACCGTCGTCCTGCGCCTTCGTCAGCATGCCCGCGACGTCCGATCCGGCGCCCGGTTCCGAGAGGCAAAAGGCCGCCCGGTGCGTTCCCTTGGCGATCCCCGGCAGGTAGCGCTGTTTCTGCTCCTCGGTACCGGCGATCATGATCGGTCCCGTGGGCAACCGCGTCAGCAAGAGCATCAGGCCCAGCACGTTGGAGTACTTCGTGACCTCTTCGATGGTGAGCGCGAGGCCCATGATGCCGGCGCCCGAACCGCCGTACTCCTCGGGAATGCACAGGCCGAGCAGGTCGGCCTTTCGAAACTCATCGAAGAGGTCCTGGGGGTACTCCCCAGTCGTGTCGATCGCTCGAGCGCGGGGCTTGATCTTCTCCTGCGCGAGGCGACGCACGCTCTGTTGCAACCCGAGTAGCTCGTCAGAAAGTTGGAAGTCCATGCCAATTAAAGTAGTCGCGGCCCTGTGCAAGCATTGTTCCGTGGCCACCTTCCAACGCGAGCGAGCGCTCGAAGCGATGGCCCACACGAACTACGACCTCGTCGTCATCGGCGCGGGCATGACGGGCGCTGGCGTGGCCCTCGACGCAGCCTCGCGGGGGCTTCGCGTCGCGCTCATCGACAGCGGCGACATCGCGTCGGGCACGAGTTCGAAATCCTCCAAGATGGTCCACGGTGGACTGCGCTACCTCCAGCAGCGCGAATTTCGACTGGTCTACGAGAACCTGCGCGAACGCCAACGACTGCTCGAGAACGCGCCGTTCCTCGTTCGCCCGCTCCCCTTCCTCGTGCCCCTCTTCGGCCGCAACGGCGTGGCGTCCAAAGCGATGGTCAAGGGCTATTCGACCGCCCTTCGCCTCTACGAACTCAGCGGGGCTTGGCGGATCGGACTGCGCCATCGCAAGATCACTCGTGACGAAGCGCTCGCCCATCTCCCGACGCTCAACATCGACCGTCTCGTCGCCGGCTTCATTTACTACGACGCTCGCGGCGACGACGCACGGGTCGCGCTGGCAATCGCCAAGACCGCGTCCCTCGACTTCGACGCCGACGTCGCGACGTACGTGCGATGCGTGGATATCCTCCATGACGATTCGGGCCGCGCGAACGCCGTGGTCGTCAACGACGTCCTCGCCGACGCGACGTTCACCATCACCACGAAGTCCGTCGTCAATGCCACGGGCGTCTGGGCCGACGACCTGTTCACGATCGCCGAGCATCAGACGTCGCACCGGATCACGCCGGCCAAGGGCGTCCACCTCAGCGTCGCACGCGAGCGCCTGCCCGCCGACGTCGCGGCGGTCTTCAGTGTCTCGGGCGATCGGCGAAGCATCTTCGTCGTACCGTTCGAAAATGCCGACTTCACTTACGTCGGCACGACCGACACCGCCTACGAAGGTTCGCTCGACGATCCGCGCTGCACCCCCGAGGACGTCGCGTATCTCTTGGGCGCCGTGAACGCGTCCACGTCGTCGAACCTGACGACGGATGACATCACCGGACTCTGGGCCGGGCTGCGACCACTGCTCGCTCCCGTCGCTGGCAAGGCGGTGACCGAACGCACCGCCGACCTCTCGCGTCGACACCAGGTCACCGATTCGCACGACGGCGTCGTGCACATCACCGGCGGCAAATGGACGACGTATCGCCAGATGGCCGAAGACACCGTCGACGCCCTGCGTCCTTACATCACCGGACTCAGGTCCACACGCACGAAGAACCTGCGACTCCATGGCGTGGGACCATGGCGACCGACGACGGAACTCGAGACCAACCTCTATCAACGCTTCGGCGAAGAGGCGCCAGTGATTCTCGAGATGATCGCGGCCAATAATCTTCTCGGCGAATGTCCGATCGAGGGTCAACCCTACGTCGCAGCCGAATTCGTATTCTGCGCGCGCTCCGAAATGGCGACGTCACTGATCGACTTGCTGACGCGGCGCACACGGGCCCACTTGCACGACGCGCGGGCCACTTTGCGCGGCGCCGCGCGTATCGCCGCGTACGTCGCCGGTGAGTTGCACTGGAACGACGCGGACGTCCAGCGCGAACTCGCCGCGTACGAATCACTGGTCCGAAGCGAGTTCAGTAGCGCCGGTTTGACTTTGTAGAGTGCAACGGTGACCCGACCTTCGATGCCGAATGAGTATCCGGCGGGAACGGTGGTCGACGCCGCCGCGTCGCTCGCCAGCGACGCGCTGCTCGAGGATCTGCGGATCGCCAACGTTGCTTTCGACACCAGTACTGCGACGCGCGCCGATCACGGTCGCGATTGGTGGCCGCTCACGCTTCCCGACGTCGCCCGGGGACATGTCCCGCGTTGGCCCGGGGTCGTCGTGCGACCAACGTCGAGTGAGGACGTGAGCCGCGTGCTCATCATCGCGTCCAAGCATCACGTCGCGGTCACCGCGCAGGGCGGACGCTCGAGCGTCGTCGGTGGCGCGGTGGCTCCCGAAGGCGCCATCGCCCTCGATCTCACGGGGCTCGACCGCGTCCTCGATATCGACGTGGTCTCGGGGACCGTGAGCGTCGAGGCCGGTGTCTTCGGCCCCGAACTCGATCGGGCCGTCGCCGTCGAGGGCTTCACGGTCGGACACTTCCCGCAGTCGTTCGCGTTGGCGACCGTCGGTGGATGGATCGCCTGTCGCGGGGCCGGTCAGTACTCCAATCGCTACGGCAAGATCGAGGACATCGTGCGCGCCCTGACCGTCGTGCTCGCGAACGGCGAGATCGTCGAACTCGGTGGTCGAGCGCCGCGCCAAGCCGTGGGACCGGACCTCATGCAGCTCTTCGTCGGGTCCGAAGGGACGCTCGGCGTGATCACGCGCGCCACGCTCGTGCTGCACGCCACGCCGAGGAGCGAACAGCGCGCGGCCTACGCCTTCGGCGACTTCGACGAAGGCCTCGATGCCTGTCGAGCGATCATGCAGCGTGACGCGCGGCCGGCCGTGCTGCGCCTCTACGACGAGACGGAGTCGAAGCGGTCCTTCGACATCGATTCCTGCGTGTTGATCGTGCTCGACGAAGGTGATGAGAAGTTGGTCGCGGCGACCATGGCGATCGTCGCCGAGGAGTGCGTCGCGGCCACAGCGTGCGACGTGGCACTGGTCGCGAGGTGGCTCGAACACCGCAACGACGTCGGCGCCCTGGCGCCACTATGGGAACGCGGCTACGTCGTCGACACGATCGAAGTCGCGGGCATGTGGTCGACGCTGCCCTCGATGCGACGCGCGGTCATCGATGCCCTGGAACAGATGCCGGGGATCACCGTCGCGTCGGTGCACCAGTCGCACGCCTATCTCGACGGTGCGTGCCTCTACTTCACGTTCGCCGCCCGACCGGAAGAAGACGTGACGGCCTTCTATCGCAGAGCGTGGGAGTGCGTCACCGAAGAGGTGCTGTCCCACGGCGGAGCGCTAAGTCACCATCACGGCGTCGGTCGCAACCGTGCCCGATTCGTTCCCGAAGCGCTGGGCAGCGCGTTCAGCATTCTCGAGGACGTGAAGAAGCTCTTGGATCCCGATGACATCATGAACCCCGGGATCCTCGGAATCGGCGGTGCGTCGTGGTGAGTGCACTCGCGATCGACGTCGGCACGACGTCGATTCGAACGGCGATCGTGGACACCGGCGGCCACGTAGCCCACGAGCACCGACAGCGACTGCGCCTCACGACGCCGAATCCTGGCGAAGTGGAGCTCGACGCCGTCGAGATCGCCCAGTTCGCGCTCGAGTTGGCGACGCGCACGTTGAGCGACGCCGGAGGCGCCGAAGTCGTCGGTATCACGAATCAACGGGCGACGACCATTGTCTTCGACCCGGTCACCGGAGCGCCGGTGGGTCCCGCCCTCGGATGGCAAGACCTGCGCACGGTCATCGACTGCCTGATCTTGCAGGGTGACGGACTGCGGTTGGCACCGAACCAGTCCGCCACCAAGGTTCGATGGCTCGTCAACCAATCGGGACGTGCGTCCCACGAGCTACGTTTCGCCACGATCGAGACATGGTTGGCGTGGAACCTGAGCAACGGCGCGCTTCACGTGACCGACCGATCGAACGCCGGCGTCAACGGTCTCGTCGCGCTCGGTGTCGAGGAGTGGGACCAGCACGCGCTATCGGTCCTCGACATCGATCCCGCGATGATGCCCACGATCGTCGACACCATGGGGAGCTTCGGTCGCGCGACCGCGTTGCCCGGTGCGCCGATGATCACCGCTCTCGTTGGCGACCAGTCGGCGTCACTGTTTGGTCTGTCGTGCGTGACCCGCGGCGCGAAGATCACCTTTGGCACGGGCGCGATGCTCGACATGGTGCGCGGGGCAGAAGGGCCGGACCGCATGACGCGATTTGCGTCAGGCTGTTTCCCCGTCGTCGCTCGCAGCCACGACCATGAACTCGTCTGGGGAATCGAGGGCATCGTGCTCTCGGCGGGAGCGTGCATCGAGTGGCTCCGCGACGACCTCGGACTCATCACTGACGCCGAGGAGACCGAAGCGATCGCCGAATCGGTGCCGTCGAGCGACGGCGTGGCGTTCGTGCCGGCGCTGTCGGGACTGGGCACGCCCCGGTGGGACTTCGGGGCGCGCGGTGGCTTCTTCGGTATCACTCGAGGGACGACCAAGGCGCACATGGTGCGCGCGGTGCTCGAAGGCATCGCCCAGCGCGGTGCCGACCTCGTCGACGCCGCCCAACGAGAGACCGGTCAGGCGCTCGAGGAGGTTCGTGTCGACGGTGGCATGAGCGCCAATCGATTCCTGATGCAGTGCCTCGCCGACTTCACCGGACTGCGCGTCGCGGTATCGCCGGAGCGCGAGGCCACGACCCGAGGCGCGGGTCTCATGGCGCTGGTCGCCCACGGAGCACTCTCGATACAGGACGTTGAATCTCTGTGGTCACCGTCGGTCGTGCTGACGCCTTCAATCGCCGATGACGCTCGCGAGCGTTGCCGCGCCGAGTGGGGCGTCCTCGTGCGTCGAGTCGAAAAGACGATTCCGGAACTGAGCGCCGTCGAGTTCTAACCCGACCACGGCGCGTCATGGAGGGCGCCGTCGAGCGTGGAGGGCGACTCCAATAGGTGCTTGGTCAGCATGAGGGCTCGCGGCTGGGAGAGCGTCACCATGCCCGTCACGACGCCGTCGCGCGAGTACAGCGCGAGCCACTTTCCCTCGTCGAGACTGCCACTCACGCGCACGACGTCGTCGTCGGGATGGGCGTGGCCGAGCATTTGGATCTTCTTGCCGTACTGATCGGACCAGAAGTAGGGCACCATCAGCGCCCCACTGTCCTCACCCGTCATCCAGTAGCGCGCCAACGAGTTGGCGTGGACGTTCGCGACCTCCCAGTGTTCGATGCGTATCAGTTCTTCACCCATGACGTTGGGCCAACTGAATCGTGCGACGTCACCGATCGCGGCGATGTGCTCACGCGCCAACAGATTCTCATCGACGACCACACCGTTGTCCAAGGTGAGCCCCGAGCCTTCCAACCATTCGAAGTTCGGTAAGGCCCCGACTGCGACGATGACGTGGGCCGCGCGAAGGTCTCCTTCGCCGTCGATTCGGACGACGAATCCTTCGGCGTCGCGCTCGACGTCACGAATGCGTTGCTTCGTTCGCAGTTCGACGTCCGCGTCGCGCGGAAGTCGCTCGAGCCACGACGAAACGTCGGGTCCGAGGACCGTGAGCAGTGGCTGGGCGAGGGCTTCGAGCACGATGGGGACGAAACCACGACTCTTCAGCTGCGTGGCGACTTCGGCGCCGACGAATCCGCCGCCGATGACGGCGATCACGGCGCCGTCGTCCACGGCCGCGAGTTCCTCACGCATGCGCAGTTCATCCGCACGGTTGCGAAGGGTCAGGACGTCAGCGTCGGCACTGATCGGTAGACGCCGCGCACGCGTGCCGGTCGCGATGACGATGTGCGTGCCCGAGAGCGACGACCCGTCTTCCAGGTGCACTTCGTTCGCCTCTACGTCGAGTCCCACCGCGCGAACGCCGAGGCGAAGTTCCACCTCGTGCTCGGTCACCTTTTCCGGTGTCGCGAGCGTGGCGCGCTCGACCTCCCACTTTCCAGCGAGCACCTGTTTGGACAGCGGCGGGCGGTCGTAGGGGGCGTAGACCTCTTCGCCCAGCAAAGTGATCGTGCCGAGGAAGCCCTCTCGTCGAAGTGCCTCGACCAAACGCCATCCCCCGAAACCGGCGCCGGCGATGACGACGTGGTCGGTACTTTGCAGCACCGTCAACCGAACATCGCGAGCCACTGCTCGGCGCTCGCGGGGACTAGAGCCCGGTTTTGACGGCGGACGTCGCCCATCGACGCGCTCGGGTCGGCGGAATACAGGTGACCCGGGAAGAGCACGGTGTCGTCCGAGATATTCGAGAGTCGTTGGGTCAATGTGCGATACATCTCGTTCGGGTCCGAGCCCGGGAGGTCCGTGCGGCCACAGCCGTCGAGGAACAACGTGTCGCCACTGATCAGTCGTCCGTTCACCAAAAGACATTGGCTACCCGGCGTGTGTCCCGGCGTGTGGATCAAGGAGACGTCGAAGTCACCGACCGCGACGACGTCACCGGCGTCGTGGGCGACGAGAGAGTCCGCACCGACCCCCGTGACCCGGGTGACCCACTCCACTTCGTCCCCTTGCACGTGAATCGGAACGTCGATCCTTTCCAACAACTGGATGATGCCGTCGATCTGCGCTCGCCCGCCGAGATTGCCGCCTACGTGATCGGGGTGATAGTGCGTTGCGAACACCGCGCTCACACGCATCCCGTCAGATTCGACGAGGTCCACCAGTTCTGACGGTCGATAGGCCGGGTCAACTAAAACGGCGTCACCGGTTTCACGGTCGCCGAAGGCGTAAACGAAGTTGACCATCTGTTCGGCGACCGGATCGTCGAGCGCAAAGTCCAGGCCGCTCAGGAGCTGACGAAAGTAGAAACGCTCGGTCATTCGCTCTCGAGGACCCGCGACAGTCGTGGCGCCAGTTCATCGACCTTGGCCTTCGTGGCGTCGAGTCGGGCCTCGAGCGTCTCTATGATCGCCGTCGCGCGTTCGAGTTTGACGAAGAGTTCGTCGACCGAGACCTCGCCCTCATCGAAGGACGCGACGATCCCGTCGAGTTCCTTCGCCGCGTCGTTCCAGTCGCCGACAGTGCTCATGACAGTGCTCCAGTCTTTCCATTCACAGTAGATTCAAACGTCCCGTCGCTCACCAGAACCGAGACACGCTCGCCCACGCTGACGTCCTCCAGCGATGTCACAACCCGGCCATCACGATTCGTGACGATCGACCATCCCTGCGCGAGTCGTCGCTTCGGGTCGTAGGCACTCAGGAGTGCACGATGGCTCGCCAACATCTGGGCGCCCGAGTTGAGGAGGTGTCGGCTGTGCATCACGAGTGCACCACGCGTACTGGTGAGGTGACGTTGTTCGGCGCGAAGTCGATCACGCACCGCGAAAATCATTGTGCGTCGGCGTTCGGCCGCGTACTCCGTGGCCTCATCGAGGACCGCGGTCGTGGCGTCGAGGACCCGTTGGGCCGGCAGTCGCACGTGACGGGCGTGCCAGCCGTCGACGATGGCGGCGATCTCTTCGCCGAGCTTGGTGGGGGTAATCGCTCGCGTGTGTGCGACGAGGTCGGCGACCGATTCGTCACCGGTGTGACCAATACCCGTGAAGACCGGCGTCGAAGAGGCCGCGATCGCGCGCGCCACGCGCTCGTCGTCGAAGCACGCGAGGTCGCCCTTGGAGCCGCCACCGCGCACGACGCAGATGATGTCGACGCCGTGCTCATCGAGCGTTGCGACCGCCGCGACGATTTGTGCAGGCGCGCCCTCGCCCTGCACGGCGCTCTTCACGAGCACGATGTCAAAGCCGTATCCGGAGTTGAGCAACTGTCCGGTGAAGTCGCTATAGCCCTCGGTGCCGGGACTGGCGACCAGGCCGACGCGAAGCGGCACAGGTGAGATCGCCACGTTCTTATTGGTCTCCAGAAGTCCCTCCGCGCCGAGACGCGCGATCAGTTCGGCTCGTCGTCGCGCCACGTCACCCAGCAGTCCCTGCACGTCGATCTGGGTGATGGTGAAGCCGATCTTTCCTTGGGGTGCGTAGACGTCGACGTAGCCGTAGAAGTTGACGATCAGACCGGCCGTCAGCGTCACGCCTTCGGCGGCGAGCTTCTTTTTCAGGGGCGCCCACGGCGTCGCCCAGCAGTGGGCGTTGAGGACCGGGCGCTTGGTGTCCGAAGAGGCCGATCCCGCGTCCACGAGGTCCACGTAGACGTGACCCTTCTCGTAGACCTTGGCGATCTCGCCGCGTACCCAGTGCGGGTTGCGGCGCCCGAAGGCCGACTCCAACCGCGCGGTCAGCAGTTGGTAGAAGGCCCCCACCTCCAAGACCTCATCGGGTTCACGCACTTCTTCATCCACGTGGCGAGGTTATACGTCGGTTACAACATCTTTAAGACTCTGCTCGTCCTGTTGGGCGTGTGACAGAATTGTCGCGGATGGTGAGTCGACTGGGTGGCCGCACCGCCTGGCAACAGGCGGTGAGGAAAGTCGGGGCTCCACAGGGCAAGGTGCTCACGAAATGTGAGTCGCGGTGACGTGCAGGACAGTGCCACAGAGAACAGACCGCCGA
>Ga0208480_1001055_pt1 | contig 10145 bp, 6 predicted proteins | sample NGESurshal092012_4_FD_184485 | JGI IMG/M metagenome (GOLD analysis project Ga0208480, IMG submission 184485) | Arctic peat soil microbial communities from Barrow, Alaska - NGEE Surface sample F53-1 shallow-092012 (SPAdes) | ecosystem: Environmental > Terrestrial > Soil > Wetlands > Peat ... | reverse complement strand
GCCTGCTGCTGGGCCGCGAAGGCGGCCGCGTAGTTGCCGCCGCACTTGACCGCGCCGGTGCCGCCGGGGGCGGCCCTGGTGTAGTCCTCCGACAGCCAGACCTTGACCGCCTTCGACGCCCCGAAGTAGGCGCCGGCCGGCGACGCGATCACGCAGAACAGGTACGACGAGGAGGGGTGGTTCACGCCCAGGCCGCGCTGCGTCGCGATCATGAACGGGCGCAGGTAGAGGCTGTTCCCCTCGCCGTCGGGTATCCAGTCCCGGTCCTGCGCCACCAGCAGCTCGAGCGCGCGCAGGAACGTCTCCTCGGGCAGCTCCGGCATCGCCATCCGGCGGGCGCCGGCGTTGAACCGGGCCGCGTTGGCCTGCGGGCGGAACATCACCACCGACCCGCTGGCCTGCCGGTAGGCCTTGAGGCCCTCGAAGAGCTCCTGCCCGTAGTGGAACACCGAGGTGGCCGGGTCGAGCGCGAACGGGCCGTACGGCTCGAGCTTGCCGTCGTGCCAGCCGCGCTCGGCCGACCAGCGCAGGGTGATCATGTGATCGGTGAAGACCTGTCCGAACCCCGGGTCCGCCAGAATCCGCTCGCGTTCGGCGGCTGGCACCCGCGTCTGGGACGGGTGGATCTCGAAGTCGATCTCGGTGGCGGGGCTTGCGGTCATCACTGATCGTTCCTTTCTAAGGCAGTATCGGGATATGTCGGATGTGTGCCGCTATCCGGATACTCGGTCGGCGATGTCGTCGCCGACCTCCACCGTAGTGCGCGCCTGCCACTGACCCTGGCGCTCGATGATGTCGTCCGCGACCGCCTGCTCGATCTTCGCGGCGGCGGCCGGCCTGTCGATATGGGCAAGCAGCATCGCCGCCGACAGGATCGCCGCCGTCGGGTCGGCCTTGGACTTGCCCGCGATGTCGGGCGCGCTGCCGTGCACCGGCTCGAACATCGACGGGGCGGAACCGCTGGGGTTGATGTTGCCGCTGGCCGCGAGCCCGATGCCGCCGGCGATGGCCGCGCCCAGGTCGGTCAGGATGTCGCCGAACAGGTTGTCGGTCACGATGACGTCGAACCGCTCCGGCTGGCTGACGAAGAACATCGAGGCGGCGTCCACGTGCTGGTACTCGACCGACACGTCGGGGAACTCCTTGGCCAGCGAGTCCACCGTCCGCTGCCAGAGGTCGCCCGCGAACGTCAGCACGTTGGTCTTGTGCACCAGCGTGAGCTTCTTCCTCGGCCGCGCCATCGCCTGCCCGAACGCGTACCGGGCGACCCGCTCCACCCCGAACCGCGTGTTGTAGGACTCCTGGGTGGCCAGCTCCTCGGCGGTGCCGCGGCGCATCACGCCGCCCGCCCCGGTGTACGGGCCCTCGGTGCCCTCGCGGACGACCACCATGTCGATGAGCTCGGGCGAGCCCTTCGCCAGGGGCGAGGTCACGCCCGGGTAGAGCCGGACCGGCCGCAGGTTGACGTAGTGGTCGAGCTCGAACCGCAGCCGCAGCAGCAGCCCGCGCTCGAGCACCCCGCTCGGCACGGTCGGGTCGCCGACCGCGCCGAGCAGGATCACGTCGTGCGCCCTGATCTCCTCGAGCACCGCGTCCGGGAGGGTCTCGCCGGTGCGGTGCCAGCGGCGCGCGCCCAGGTCGTAGTCGGTCGTGTCGAAGGTGACGCCCGGCGTCGCCGCCCTGAGCACCTTCAGCGCCTCGGCCGTCACCTCGGGGCCGATGCCGTCGCCGCCGATGACGGCGAGCCTTATGGTTGATCCCATAAAGTCAAACCCTAACTTCATATATGTCGAACGGACCCGGCTTACTGCCCTGAGCTCATTACTCTTCTTCGCTGAGCCAGCTCATGAGCGGGCGCAGGCGCGCCCCGACCTGCTCGATCTGCTCGTTCTGCTCGGCCTCGCGGCGCTTGAGGAAGTTCGGCTTGCCGGCGTCCATCTCGTCGACCAGCTCGCGGGTGAACGTGCCGTCCTGGATCTCGCCCAGGATCTTGCGCATCTCCTGGCGGGTGGACTCGTTGATGAGGCGCGGGCCCCGGGTGTAGCCGCCGAACTCGGCCGTGTCGGAGACCGACCAGTACATCTTGGAGATGCCGCCCTCGTACATCAGGTCGACGATCAGCTTCATCTCGTGCAGGCACTCGAAGTAGGCCGCCTCCGGCTGGTAGCCGGCCTCGACGAGGGTGGCGAACCCGGCCTTGATCAGCTCGGAGACGCCGCCGCAGAGCACCGCCTGCTCGCCGAACAGGTCGGTCTCGGTCTCCTCGGTGAAGGTGGTCTTGAGCACGCCGGCCCGGGTGCCGCCGATGGCCTTGGCGTAGGAGAGCGCGAGCGGCAGCGCGCTGCCGGTGGCGTCCTGCTCCACCGCGACCAGCATCGGCACGCCGCGGCCCTCGTTGAACTGGCGGCGGACGAGGTGGCCGGGGGCCTTCGGGGCGACCATGCAGACGTCCACGTTGGCCGGCGGCTGGATGAGCCCGTACCTGATCGCCAGGCCGTGCGCGAAGAAGAGCGCGTCCCCCTCGACCAGCGACGGCGCGATCGCCTCGGCGTACACCTCGCGCTGGAGGGTGTCCGGGATCAGCACCATCACCAGGTTGGCCTCCTCGCACGCCTCGGCCGGCGTGAGGACGCGCAGGCCGTCGCTCTCGGCCTTCTCCCGGCTCTTCGAGCCGGCCGGCAGGCCCACCCTGACGTCCACGCCCGAGTCGCGCAGCGACAGCGCGTGCGCGTGACCCTGGCTGCCGTATCCGAGGACGGCGACGTGCCGCCCCTGGATCAGCGAGAGGTCGGCACTGTCGTCGTAGAAGATCTCTGCCACTGGTATGGCCTCTTTCTGCATCTGGGTAATGGAGGGCGATGGCGAAGCCACGCGTCCGTTCGAGATAACTCTTTTGATTTTGTTATTAGGCCGAACGCTCGAGCGGCCTCAGGGTGCGGTCCGTGATGGACCGGCCGCCTCGGCCGACGGCGATCGTGCCGGACTGGACGAGCTCCTTGATGCCGAACGGCTCGAGGACCTTGACCAGTGCGTCTAGCTTGTCATGACTGCCGGTCGCCTCGACGGTAACCGCGTCGAGGGCCACGTCGACGACGTGCGCCCGGAACAGGGCGACCGTCTCCAGGACCTTCGACCTGCTGTCGAGGTCGGCCCGGACCTTGATCAGGATCAGCTCGCGCTGCACCGCCTGGGTCGGCTCGAGCTCGACGATCTTGAGCACGTTGATGAGCTTGTTGAGCTGCTTGGTGACCTGCTCGAGCGGGTGCTCCTCGCAGTCCACCACGATCGTCATCCGGGAGATCTCTGCGTACTCGGTCGGCCCGACCGCGAGCGACTCGATGTTGAATCCCCGCCGCGAGAACAGGCCGGCGATCCTGACCAGGACGCCCGGCTTGTTCTCGACCAGGACCGAGAGCGTGTGCTGGTCGCTCATTGCGCGTCCTCCTCCCACTGCGGCGCGATGCCGCGGGCGTAGCTGATGGCGTCATTGCTGGTGCCGGCCGCGACCATCGGCCACACCATCGCGTCCTTGTGCACGATGAAGTCGATCACGACCGGCTGGTCGTTGATCGCCATCGCCTGCTCGATGACCGCGTCCACGTCCTCGGGGCGCTCGCAGCGCAGGCCGATGCAGCCGTAGGCCTCCGCCAGCTTCACGAAGTCGGGGATCCTGGTGCCCTTGGCCTCGGTCTTCTTGTCGCCCAGGTTGGTGTTCGAGTACCGCTCGTTGTAGAACAGCGTCTGCCACTGGCGGACCATGCCGAGGTTGCCGTTGTTGATGATCGCGATCTTGACCGCGATGCCCTCGATCGCGCAGGTGGCGAGCTCCTGGTTGGTCATCTGGAAGCAGCCGTCGCCGTCGATCGCCCAGACCTGCGCGTCCGGCAGCCCCACCTTGGCGCCCATCGCGGCCGGCACGGCGAACCCCATCGTGCCCGCGCCGCCGGAGTTGATCCAGGTCCTCGGCTTCTCGTAGCCGATGAACTGGGCCGCCCACATCTGGTGCTGGCCGACCCCGGCCAGGTAGACGCCGTCCGGGCCGACCAGCTGGCCGATCCGCTCGATCACGTACTGCGGCGCCAGGCTGCCGTCGTCCGCCTGGTCGTAGCCGAGCGGGTACCTCTGCCGCAGGTGGTCGAGCTGAACCCACCACTGCGCGTAGTCGCCCTTGCGGCCGTGCTGGCGGTCGGCGGCCACGGCGGCGGTCAGCTCGGTGATGACCTCCCGGCAGTCGCCCACGATCGGCACGTCGGCCCGGCGGTTCTTGGAGATCTCGGCCGGGTCGATGTCCGCGTGCACGACCAGCGCGTCCGGCGCGAACGAGTCGAGCCTGCCCGTCACCCGGTCGTCGAACCGGGCGCCGAGGGCCACGATCAGGTCGGCCTTCTGCAGCGCGCCGACCGCGGCGACGGTGCCGTGCATGCCGGGCATGCCCAGGTTCAGCGTGTGGCTGTCGGGGAACGCGCCCCGCGCCATCAGCGTGGTGACGACCGGCGCGCCGGTGAGCTCGGCCAGCTGAAGCAGCTCGGCCGACGCCTCGGCCTTGATGACGCCGCCGCCGACGTAGAGCACCGGGCGCTTGGCCTCGGCCATCATCTTGGCCGCTTCCCGCACCTGCCGCGAGTGCGGCCTGGTCACAGGGTGGTAGCCGGGCAGGTCGAACGCGACCGGCCAGGTGAAATCGGTGGTCGCCTGCATCGCGTCCTTGGCGATGTCGACCAGTACCGGGCCCGGCCGGCCGGTGCCCGCCAGGTGGAAGGCCTCGCCGATGGTCCTGGCGATGTCCTCGGGCTTGGTGACGAGGAAGTTGTGCTTGGTGATCGGGTACGTGATCCCGGAGATGTCCGCCTCCTGGAACCCGTCGGTGCCGATCAGGCTGGTCGAGACCTGGCCGGTGATCGCGACCACCGGCACGCTGTCCATATACGCGTCCGACAGCGGCGTGACCAGGTTGGTCGCCCCCGGCCCGCTGGTCGCCATGCAGACGCCAGTCCGGCCGGTGGCCTGCGCGTACCCGGTCGCCGCGTGCCCGGCGCCCTGCTCGTGGCGGACCAGGATGTGCCTGATCTGCTTGGAGTCGAGCAGCGGGTCGTAGGCGGGCAGCACCGCGCCGCCGGGGATGCCGAACACCACCTCGACGCCGACCCGCTCCATGGCGAGGACGAGGGCCTGAGCCCCGGTGACCCGAGCAGGGGCCGCTGCTGCCTGCGCGGACGGCTGCGGGGCGGACGGCTGCTGCGCGGACGGCTGCGGGGCGGACGGCTGCGGGGCGGACGGCGGCGACGACGACGGCTGCGGCGGGGCGGACGGCCTTGGCGTGCTTTTTGGCGGCTGCTGCGCGGCCGTCCTCGCCGGGATGTCCAGCGGTGATGGAGCGTGCGCCTTCGGAGGGACTGGACTCGTCTGCTCGGTCATCGGGTGGCTTCCTTGGTCACGATCACGATGTGCGCGGGTGGGCATTAAAAAACCCCTCGTGCCGGGCGGCAGTCGAGGGGCGCGCGCAGAAAGTAGCTCGGTTAGCTTTCTGCGCGCCAGCCAAGTACGAGGATGTGGATCCGCTTCATGGTTCCACCCTCACCCACAAGCCTGCCTCGCGTCAAATTATCACTGGCTTGGTCTCATTATCTGAGACGACTTGCCCAGAAATTCCGAGATCCTGACCGCTCCCGGTCCTGATCAGCGCCTCCACGCCGGGGGCGCCCATCGGCCTGGCGACCAGGAACCCCTGCCCGTAGCCGCACCCCATCTCCTTCAGCTCGGCCAGCTGGCGGGGGTGCTCGATGCCCTCGGCCACCACCTGCATGCCGAGGTCCCGGCCGACCTGGACGATGGTCTTGGTCAGCAGCGTCAGCACCGGGTCGTCGCCCAGGCCGGAGACGAAGGACGGGTCGATCTTGATGATGTCGGCCGGCAGCTGCCGCAGGTGGGCGAGCGAGGCGTAGCCGGTGCCGAAGTCGTCGATGGCGAGCTTGACGCCGAGATCGCGCAGCTCCGCCAGGCGGTCGCCGATCAGCCCGGCGTCCTCGACCAGCATCCGCTCGCTCACCTCGATGGTCAGCGCGCTCGGCGGCAGGCCGCTCTCCGCCAGCGCGGCCGCCACCTGGGCGGAGAACTGCGGCGCGTTCAGCTGGCGGAGGCCGATGTTGACCGAGACGCCGACGTCCCACGACGCGTCCCGCCAGGCGGCGCCCTGAGCGCAGGCCTTGCGCAGCACCCACTCGCCGAGCTGGTTGATAAGACCGGAGTCCTCGGCCACGGTCAGGAACGCCCGCGGCGATACCGCCTCGTCCCCCCGCCACCAGCGGACCAGCGCCTCGGCGCCGATGACGCGCGAGGTGGCCAGCTCGACGATCGGCTGGTACTGCAGGGTCAGCTCTTCCCTGGTGATCGCCCGCTGCAGGTCGCTCGCCATATCGAGGCGGCGGACCACGTCCGCGTGCATCTGCGGCGCGTAGACCTCCACCCGGGCGCCGCCGCTGTCCTTGGCCTTGGCCATGGCCACATCGGCGTTGCGCAGCACCACGCCGGGCGCGCTCTCGTCCGCCAGCGCGACGCCGACGCTGGCGGTCAGCCCAAGCTCACGCTCGGCGACCTTGAACGGCGCCCCGGCGACGATGCCGGCCAGCCGCTCGGCCAGCTCGACGATCTCCTGGGGGCCGGCCGCGTTCTCGAGCAGCACCGCGAACTCATCGCCGCCCCAGCGGGCGACGGTCTCCTGGGCGGGCACGACCTCCCGCAGCCGCCGCGCCGCCTGGGCCAGCACGAGGTCGCCCGCGCCGTGCCCGACGAGGTCGTTGACCTCGGTGAAGCCGTCAAGGTCGAGGAAGATCACGGCGGCCTGCCGGTCGGGCGACGGCTCGAGCGCCTCCCGCGCGCGCTCCTCCACGTAGGCGCGGTTCGGCAGCCCGGTCAGCCCGTCGTGGAAGGTGAGGTGCGTCACCTGCTGGCGGAGCGCCACCTGGTCGGACACGTCCCTGAGGCTGACCAGCAGCCGGGCGGGCTCGCCGGGCAGCCGGTAGAGCAGCACCGCGCACTCGACGTGCCGCCAGCTGCCGTCGGCGGCTCGGAGCCGGCCGGAGAAGCGGCCGCTGCGCTCGACGGCGCCGTCCTCGCCGTCCGCCCCGCCGCGCGGGCCGAGCACGCTGTCGGCCGCGGCCGGGGTCAGCGCCTCATCCGCCGGCAGGCCGGCCACGGCGGCGACCGCCGCCCGGGCCGCCCCGATGTCCTCGGGGTGGACGAACTCGCTCAGCCCCTTGCCGACCAGCGCCTCCGGAGAGTAGCTGAACCCGGATACCAGCGGGCTGGCGTAGCCGATGGTCCCGTCGAGGTCGCAGATCAGCACCATGTCGCCGGTCCGGTCGGCCAGCTCGCGCAGGCTGTTGCTCGCCTCGCGCCACATCCGCACCGCGACGCCGTTCTCCCTGACCAGCATCAGGATCCGGACCCCGACGACCAGGACCGCCGCGCCGCCCGCGATGACGAGCGCCAGCCCGGACGCGGGCGCGCTCGCGAGCCCGTTCACGATCACCACGAACGCGGCGATGACCACGGCGAACGCGGCGATGATGGTAGCGGCGCCGGAACTGGTGACCGGTGACCGGCGGACGCTGAGGAGCCCCGGCGTCCCGACGTCGGCGCCGCGGGCGGCGCTCTGGATCCGGGCCGGCAGCAGGTCGAAGCGGGCGGCGATGCTCTCCACCCAGGGGGCGAGGCCGAGCAGGCAGGCGGCCACGACCATGGCCAGCTGCTCGAGCACGCCCTGGTGGCCGCCGGAGATCCGGGCGCCGACCCCGAGCGAGTCGGCCAGCGTCAGCGCGAGCAGGGCGAGATAGGGGACCAGCACCCGCCGCCAGGCGGCGGTCAGCACCGGCAGCAGCGCGCCCAGCACGGCCAGGTCAGACAGCGGGTGCAGCAGGTCGACCAGGAACGTCTCCGGTCTCTCGCCCAGGTGGTGGAACTCCGCCCCGAACGCGAGCACCCAGCCGATGACGAGCAGGGCGACCGCCATCACGTAGCCGTCGGCGAGGCCGGGCAGCACGCTGGCCGAATCGCTCCTGCGCTCGCCCTCGGCCAGCACCATGACCCCGATCGCGGCCGACGCGAGCGCCAGCAGCGGCGCCACGTCGGCCAGCGAGAGCGGCAGCCCGGTGGAGCTGAGCTGCCCGGACAGCACCTGGGAGACGATCAGCCCGGCGAACCAGAACAGCGCCGCGCCGCCCAGCCAGCGGTACCCGCGGGCGACCGGGCCGGCGTAGCGCGTCGCACCCGTCCACAGCCCGACGACCGCGCCGGCCGAGGCGACCATGGCGAGGACGCTCACCGTAGGTCCCCCGTGCTCTTGAGGTGCAACCGGGGCTCCTTCCGGGCTTCTCGTTGGGTCGCCGGCGCTCTCTGGATAGCGTGCGGTTCTCGGGTGGCGTGCTGCTGAGGATCAGGCAACGGATCGACAACAATCCGTCACCGGCGGCGATTATCACACCGCCCTCGACTTGTAACGCTCACTCTACGTATGTGAGATCACGCTTCGGTTGAGGAAGGGCGTCCACCGGGAGACAAGTGCGATCGCCGGCGTCGGCCGGATCGACCGCGATCGTGCGCAGCCGGCTGCCTCCCCTATCTTAAGGCAGTTTCCCCTTGGGGTAGCGGCCCTTGCAGTCCCCATGCGGGGGCTAGTAGGCGCCGCTGATCACGTTCCGGAGCGGCCCGCCCCGCGCGTACGCCTCGGCCTGCTCCCGCACCAGCTGGGCGGCCCGGCCCCGCGAGACCGGGGTGGACGCGGCCACGTGCGGCGTGATGAAGACTCCGGAGAGTGACCAGAGCGGGTGGCCGGGCGGCAGCGGCTCCGGGTCGGTCACGTCCAGCGCGGCCCGCAGCCGGCCGCTCGCCACCTCGTCGGTCAGCGCCGCCGTGTCCACCACGGTGCCCCTGGCCGCGTTGACCAGCAGCGCGCCGTCCTTCATGCGGCCGAGGAAGCCGGCGTCGGCCAGCCCCGCCGTCTCCGGCGTGGCCGGGACCAGCAGCACCACCACGTCCGCGCCGGGCAGCAGGCCCGCGAGCTCGCCCAGGCCCGCCACGCCGGGCCGGGCGCGGCGCGCCACCCGGGTGACCGTCACCTCGAACCCGGCCAGCCGCCGCTCGACCGCGGCCCCGATCGACCCGTAGCCGACGATCAGCACGTGCTTGGCCGCGAGCTGGTCGGTCGCCTGGTAGGCCCAGCGCCCCTCGGCCTGCTCGCGGGTGAACGCCGGGAACCCGCGCAGCACGCCGAGCATCGCCGCGACCACCCACTCGGCGGTCGACGCGTCGTGCGCGCCCCGCGCGTTGCAGAGCGCGACGCCCGGCGGCAGGTGCGGGCGGAGCCAGTCGACCCCCGCGGTCAGCGTCTGCACCACCTTGAGCCGCGGCATCCGGCTGAGCACGGCGACGCCGGCCGCGCTGGGGAAGAAGCTCGGCACGTAGAACTCGACCCCCGCGACGCTATCGGGGACGGTGACGTCGCCCACATCGCCGGTCTGCCCGACATCGCGGCCAAGCGCCACGATCTCGACATCGGTATTCGATAGACCGGTCAGTCCGGTCGAGACCCAGTTCGCGGGTACCCAGATCAGCACCCACCCCACGGTACTGATCTAGACTCCCCACAGCTACGACGAAACAGGATGCCAGCTCTACCAGGGGTCTAAATTGCGGAAAGTTCTAATCGCGAACCGCGGCGAGATCGCGGTCCGGGTGGCTCGCGCCTGCAAGGACGCGGGCCTGGCCAGCGTCGCCGTCTACTCCGACCAGGATCTCGATGCCCAGCATGTGCGCGCCGCCGACGAGGCGTACGCGCTCGACGGGAGCACCCCGGCGCAGACCTACCTGGACATCGACAAGATCATCGCGATCGCGCGGCGGGCCGGCGCTGACGGGGTGCACCCGGGCTACGGCTTCCTGGCCGAGAACGCCGCCTTCGCCACGGCCGTGATCGAGGCCGGGCTGACCTGGATCGGGCCGCCGCCGGCCGCGATCGAGGCGCTGGGCGACAAGGTCCGGGCGCGGGAGATCGCCAAGCGGGTCGGCGCGCCGCTCGCCCCCGGCACCGACGGCCCGGTCAGCGGGCCGGACGAGGTCCGGGAGTTCGCCCGCGCCTACGGCCTCCCGAT
>Ga0208480_1001053_pt1 | contig 10149 bp, 10 predicted proteins | sample NGESurshal092012_4_FD_184485 | JGI IMG/M metagenome (GOLD analysis project Ga0208480, IMG submission 184485) | Arctic peat soil microbial communities from Barrow, Alaska - NGEE Surface sample F53-1 shallow-092012 (SPAdes) | ecosystem: Environmental > Terrestrial > Soil > Wetlands > Peat ... | reverse complement strand
TCCAGAAATGTCACGCCCATCGCCGAGTCTCCTGCTCCGGCGACTTGAATCCATTTCCCCCCTCAGCGCATTAACGATTCATGACTCCGCCCTGCCCGCTTACCCGTTTCGGGTTGCGCTGATTCGCCCGCAGGCGCATGATTCGATTCGTGTCCCAACGCCCAGAAAGATCCGAACCGGCGGCTGAGCAGCCGTCGCATGCCGTCGCCCGCGCCCCGCTCCGACGTCCGCAAGGCGCTGCCCCCTACCTTGAGGGGCTGAACGAAGAGCAGCGGGTGGCGGTCGAGTCGCTGGACGGGCCGGTTCTCATTTTGGCCGGCGCCGGCGTGGGCAAGACCCGCGTCCTGACCACCCGAATTGCGCACATCGTTTCTACCGGCCGCGCCCGCGCTCATGAAATCCTGGCGGTGACCTTCACCAATAAGGCGGCGCGGGAGATGAGGCAGCGGGTTGCCGTCTTCTCCGGTTCGGAGCAGGCGATGCCGTGGCTCGGCACGTTCCACTCGGTCGGCGCCAAGATTCTCCGCATGCATGCCGAGCTGGTGGGCTTGAGGCCTAATTTCACCATTCTCGATACCGACGACCAGCTTCGCCTGCTCAAGCAGCTCCTGCAGGCGGAGCATCTTGACGACAAGCGCTGGCCCGCGCGGGCGCTCGCGAGCCTGATCGACGGGTGGAAGAACCGCGGCATCGATCCGAAAAGCGTGCCCGTAAGCGAGGCTGCGGGGTTCGCCGGCGGCAAGAGCGCGGCCTTGTACGAGAGCTATCAGGCTCGGCTTAAAGCGCTCAACGCAGTGGACTTCGGCGACCTCCTGCTCGAGCCGTTGCGGCTGTTACGCGAGCACAGCGATGTTCTGAACACCTTCCGCCGGCGCTTCCGCTACATTCTGGTCGACGAATATCAGGACACGAATGTCGTCCAGTATCTTCTTCTCCGGCTCATCGCTCAGGCCAACGGCAATCTGTGCTGTGTCGGCGACGACGACCAGTCGATCTACGCCTGGCGCGGCGCCGACGTCGAAAACATCCTGCGCTTCGAGAAGGACTTTCCCGGCGCCAAGGTGATCCGGCTCGAGCGAAATTATCGATCGACCGGGCACATTCTCGCGGTGGCGGCGGGGTTGATCGCCCACAATCGCGGCCGCCTGGGGAAGACGCTGTTCACCGACAAACCACTTGGAGATCGACCGCGCGTCGCTGAGGGGTCGGACAGTCAGGAGGAAGCGAGGCTCATCGGCGAGGAGATCGAAGCGGCCCAGCACAAAGGCGTTTCTCTCGACGACGTCGCGATCCTTGTGCGCGCCTCCTTTCAGATGCGCGAATTCGAGGAGCGGTTCATCGCCTTGGGGCTGCCTTACAAGGTCATCGGCGGCCCGCGATTCTACGAGCGGGCGGAAATACGCGACGCGCTGGCCTATCTTCGCTGCATCGCCCAACCCGACGACGACCTGGCTTTCGAGCGTATCTATAACCAGCCAAAACGAGGCCTTGGCGAAGCGACGCTTGCGATCCTGCACGAGTATGGCCGCCGAGCCGGTCTCCCCTTGACGCGCGCGGCGCGCGCGCTTGTCGAAACCGAGGAACTGAAACCGCGTCCCCGTCAAATTCTGCGGGGCGTCCTGGACGACTTCGAACGGTGGCGGAGACAGTCGGATCAGATCCCTCACGAAGAGCTGGCGCAGCTCGTTCTTGAGGAAAGCGGCTATATCGACATGTGGAAGGCTGAGCGCACGCCCGATGCGGCCGGGCGGCTCGACAATTTGAAGGAACTGGTCCGTTCGATGGGCGAATTCCCGGACCTGGGATCGTTTCTCGAACATGTTTCGCTGGTCATGGACGTCGACAGCGGCGACGAGGGCGCGCGCGTTTCGATCATGACCCTTCATGCCGCGAAGGGACTCGAGTTCGATCTCGTCTTTCTCCCGGGCTGGGAGGAGGGCCTGTTTCCGAATCAACGCTCGCTCGACGACAGCGGCCTTGCCGGACTCGAGGAAGAGCGCCGGCTTGCCTATGTCGGGCTGACCCGGGCCCGCCGGCAGGCAAGGATCTACTACGCCCTCAACCGACGCGTGCGCGGCCTATGGCAGAGCTCGATTCCATCGCGGTTCATCCAGGAATTGCCCGCCGACCATGTCGAATTCGACGAATTCATCGGATCGTCGGACCGCAACTACGGGTCGTGGCCGCGAGCTGGTCCCGGTTTTACCTCCCGCTACGACACGCCCGGCTGGCGTCGCGCGGAGGCGCGACAGCGTGAGTCGGGGGACTCGGGTTCGCGCGGCCCTAAGGCTGCGAGCCCGATTTTCGAAGGCTCAGTCCACGGACAAGCCTCCCCGTCCTCGAGTTTTCATGCCGGCTCGCGGGTGTTCCACAACAAATTCGGCCCGGGCGCCGTGATCGCCGTGGACGGGTCCAAATTGACCGTCGATTTCGACAAAGCGGGCCGAAAACTGGTGATGGACAGTTTCGTCGCCGCGGAGGGGTAGCCGACCCGAGCGACGGCCGGGCGACGATCGTCCGACCGCCGCGCCAATCGGCGCGGCGTTTTTTTGCGAGCGAACACCGCCCCTTGCGTTAGGCTGCCTTGCTTTTCGGATTCACTTCCTCGGTGTAGGCGTCGATGAGCGCCGCGGTCACCGCCCCTGGTTTGTAATGGTGCTCACCGATCTCGCCGACCGGCGTCACCTCGGCGGCGGTTCCGGTGATGAAGCATTCGTCGAATTCGCCGAGTTCGGCCGGCATGATTCTCCGCTCGACGACTTCAAACCCGCGCTTTCGGGCAAGATCGATCACGGTCGCTCGCGTGATGCCGGCGAGGAAGCAATCGGCAATTGGAGTGTGAATCGTTCCGTTCTTGACGAAAAAGATGTTGGCGCCGGTGCACTCCGCAACTCGCCCCTGCCAGTCGTACATCAAAGCGTCTGCATATCCGCGACGCTCGGCCCGGTGCTTGGAGATGGTGCAAATCATGTAGAGACCCGCCGCCTTCGCCATGGCGGGAGCAGTCGCGGGGTCAGGGCGCCGATATTCGGCGATATCGAGCCGAATGCCTTTCATCCGCTGGGCCGGATCGAAATAACTTGGCCATTCCCACACGGCGATCCCGAGGTGGATGGTGTTATTCTGCGCCGCCACTCCCATCATTTCCGAGCCGCGCCAAGCAATCGCCCGGACATAGGCGTCGGCGAGATGGTTTCGCTTCAACACCTCCGCTTTGGCGGCGTCGATCTCCGCGACGCTCCAGGGCAGCTCGAAGTCGAGAGTATGAGCGGAATCTCTCAGCCGCTGGGAATGGGCCGACGATTTGAAGATGCGCCCGCCATAGGCGCGCTCGCCTTCGAAAACGGCGCTCGCATAGTGCAGCGCGTGGGTCAGAACGTGGACCTTGGCGTCGCGCCATTGGACAAACTGGCCGTCCAGCCAGATCCAGCCATCACGATTGTCAAAAGTTTCGGCGGCCATGGCAATTTCCTCTCTTCGTAGCGAGCCGGTTTGGATTCTTGGCGATTAGAGTTACATGGATCGCGTCGCTGATGGTGTCTACGATACCAAGAGGGCCGAAGTATGTCAACATTGCTGACCTAAATAGGCTCGTCGATGTCATCCGACGTCTCCAAACCTGGTTCCTCGCCGCAATCGCGCCGGAGCGAAGAGCCGATGTATGAATTGATCGAACAGTTCTTCTTCGCTTACCGCGATTTTGTCGGAGACGCCGATCGACTGCTCGAGGCTTATGGGTTCGGGCGCGCCCATCATCGGGTCCTCTATTTTGTCAGCCGCCGGCCGGGGCTCACGATCGCCGAGCTTCTGGAGATATTGCGGATCACAAAGCAGAGTCTCAACCGCGTATTGCGAGAACTCGTCGAAAAGAACTTCGTCGAAATTCAAGCGGGGGTCCTGGATCGTCGCCGTCGGCAGCTCTATGCGACGGCGGACGGCGAGCGGCTGGCGCTAAAGCTGGCCCTCGTTCAGACACGGCGGTTCGCGTTGGCGCTGGAACAACTGGGCGATTGGGGCCTCCCTTCCGCGCAAGCCTTTCTTAAAGCGATGATCGACCCTCAGAAAGCGCCAAGCGACCTTCCTGGCCGCGCGGAGCCTGCGAAATGGGCGGGTCAGGCGCGGTGAGCTCGACGCCGGCTTCGCTCCCGGACGACGCCGCCCATGTCCTCGTGGTCGACGACGATCGGCGGCTGCGCGCTTTGTTGTCCAGCTATCTGGTCAAACATGGCCATCGCGTCACGGTTGCCCCCACAGCCGCCAAGGCGCGCGCTTTTCTTGACGGATTGGCCTTCGACATCATCGTGCTTGACGTCATGATGCCTGGCGAGAGCGGGTTCGATTTCGCCGCTGACTTGCGGGTGCGATCGCAAGTGCCGATTCTCATGCTGACGGCTCGCGGTGACCCGGAGGATCGGGTGCGTGGCCTCGAAATTGGCGTGGACGACTATCTCGCAAAGCCGTTCGAGCCGCGGGAACTGCTGTTGAGGATTGGCTCGGTGCTGCGGCGAACCCGAGCCCCGCCGGCCGGAAGCGTCGAGACCAGCGTCGTTCGCTTCGGACGCTTCGCGTTTTCGCTTGAGCGCGGAGAACTGCGAGCTGGAGACGATCCGGTTCGCATCACGGAGCGCGAACGTGAGATGTTGCGCCTGCTCAGTGCAAACCCTGGCGCCATCGTTTCTCGCGAGGCGCTGTCGGGATCGGGCGGCGCCGCCCAGGAGCGAACGGTCGACGTCCTCGTCAATCGGCTGCGGCGCAAGATCGAACAAGACCCCACCAACCCAATATACCTGCAGACGGCGCGAGGAGCGGGCTATCGGCTAGTCGCTGACCGATGAGACTCGCATTCAACAAGCTGCGGTTGCTGGCGCAGATCCGCATTCTTTGGCGGCGCTCGGCGCGCGGGCTGGCGGAGATGCTGCCGAAGGGTCTCTACAAACGCTCGCTCCTGATCGTGATCGTCCCCATGGTGCTGCTCCAAAGCGCGGTAACGCTCGTATTCATGCAACATCACTGGGATTTGGTGACCCGAAGGCTCTCCGAGGCGGTTGCGCGTGACGTTGGAGCGCTGACGGACCTCTATCAAAGGCTCCCGCCCGGGCAGGACGATGCATCTCTGGCGAATCTGGCGTCCGAAAGGTTCCGCATGGACGCGTCATTACTGCCGGCGGGTCCGCTGCCGCCGGTCATGCCGCGCTCCTTCTATGGCGCATTGGATCCGCTCACGCGGACCCTTCCGAAGGAAATCAGAAAGCAGGTCACACAGCCCTTCTGGATCGACACCGTTGGCCGCTCGGGCTTGATGGAGATACGCGTCGATCTTGGAGGCCGGGTCCTCCGCTTGGTGACGCGCCGCGCGCTCGCCTATGAGGCGAACGCCCATATTTTCGTGCTCTGGATGCTGGGGGCGATGATCGTCCTCCTGACGCTCGCGATCATTTTTCTGCGCAACCAGATTCGACCCATTTTGCGCTTGGCGAAGGCGGCGGAAGACTTTGGCAAGGGCAGGAATCTTGCCTTTAATCCGCATGGCGCGCGCGAGGTCCGGCAAGCAGGCCATGCCTTCATTGAGATGAAACGGCGAGTCGAGCGCGCAACGGAACAGCGCACCGCGATGCTCAACGGCGTGAGCCATGATCTGCGCACGATGCTGACCCGATTCAAATTGTCATTGGCGCTGCTCGACAATTCAGCCGATGGCGAATTTTTGCAAAAAGACGTCGACGAGATGGGGCAGATGCTCGAGGGCTATCTTGCCTTCGCCCGTGGTGACACGGGCGAGGCGACCGCCCAAGTCAACATCGCCTCGATGCTTGACGATCTCCGCGAGGCTTTCAGGCGGCATGGGGCAAGCCTCGGCGTGGAGACGCGAGGAAATCTCGATATCAATATTCGGCCAATGGCGATGAAACGCTGCGTCGGCAATCTCGTCGCCAACGCTCAACGTCACGCGGACAACGTCCGTGTTTCGGCGACCCGCGAGGCTCAATTTCTGTCGATTGTCGTCGACGATGACGGAGCCGGAATAGACCCCGCTTTTCGCGAGGACGTGTTCCGGCCATTCTACCGCCTGGACGAAGCGCGCAACCAGGATGAAGGCGGCTCCGGCCTGGGGCTTGCAATCGCACGCGACATCGCCCGCTCCCACGGCGGCGACATCATCCTCACCGAAAGCCCGATGGGAGGGCTCAGAGCGGCCGTGCGTATTCCAGTTTAGCCGTGCCGCTCGAGCTGCAGGCGCTTAAACCGAGGCGCTAATCCAGCGAGACAACTCGCTCTTCGGACCCGCTCCAGTCTTGGTGGCCACCTGCTTGCCGCCTTTAAACACCATCAGCGTCGGGATCGACCGGATGCCATATTTGCTGGCGACGCCCGGGTTCTCGTCGACATTGAGCTTGGCGATTTTCACCTTGCCGTTCATTTCGGTGGCGATTTCTTCAAGCGCCGGCCCAATCATGCGGCATGGCCCGCACCATTCGGCCCAAAAGTCGACGACGACGGGCTCCTCGGATTTGATGACATCGGTCTCGAAACTCGCGTCCGTGACTTTGGCCGTTACTGACATGGCGTCCTCAAAGACGGCGTGCGTGCCGCGCTCAATAGCTAGGAACCAACCCGTGCGCCGTCAAGCAGGCGGCGCCACGCGAAGCGCTGACCCATGCCTTGACAGGGATGAACGCGTCGCCTAGCCGAGCCAGGGATGGGGCAGCAACAGGCGCAGATCATCAGGCAAATCGGCGGTCTCAGCGAGATCTCGGACCGCTATGACCTGATTCTGTGCGACATCTGGGGCGTGTTGCACGACGGTGTGGCCGCCTTTGCGCAAGCCTCCGATGCGCTTGTGTCGTTCCGAGGGCGGGGCGGTGTCGTTGTTCTCATCAGCAACGCGCCGCGTCCCTCTGCGTCGATCGCACGGCAAGTGCTGAAACTTGGAGTTTCGCCAGCCGCATTCGACGCCGTCGTCACGTCCGGCGACGTGACGATTGGACTGATGGAACAGCAGGCGGGCGACCGGGTCCTCCACCTCGGGCCGGAACGTGACTTGACCCTCCTCGACGCCGTGGCGGACGCGACCGGCGCCCGGCCGAAGCTCGTTCCCCTGGAAGACGCCCAATATACGCTCTGCACGGGCCTCAGAAACGACGAGACCGAAACCCTGGATGATTACGAGCCTGAACTGAGGGCGATGTCGGTCCGCGGCATGGCGATGATATGCGCCAATCCGGACATCGTCATCCACCGTGGCGACACTCTGATTTACTGCGCGGGAGCGCTCGCGCGTCGATACGAAGAGCTCGGCGGCTCGGTCGTTTATGCGGGCAAACCCTACGCGCCAATCTACGACCGGGCGTTGGCGCTGGCTGAATACATTCGAGGCGCGCCGATCGAGAAGCCTCGTATGCTGGCGATCGGGGACGGCATGCGGACAGACATCATTGGGGCCTCGCGAGCCGGGTTGGACGTGCTCTTTGTCACCGGAGGCATTCACCGGTCCTTGCACAAGGAGACGCTGGAATCGCCGGCCGATCCGATTGAGCTGCAGGCGTTGTACGACGAAAACGCGGTGTGGCCCGTCGCCGCCATTCCCGTGCTTCGGCCCTAGGCGGTGAGGCAATGGAGCTGTTTCAGACGCTCTATTTCGAAGATCTTGCGGTCGGCATGCGGGCGACGATTCGCAAAGTCGTCGAAAATGAAGACGTGATCCACTTCGCCGAACTCTCCGGCGATCACAATCCCATCCATTTGTCGGAGCATTTCGCCCGCAAGACTCGTTTTGGCGGCCGAATTGTTCATGGGCTCTACACCGCGAGCCTGATTTCCGGCGTCATTGGCATGCGGCTGCCGGGCCCAGGCGCTGTCTATATCTCGCAGACCTTGAATTTTCGCGGTCCGGTCAAGATCGGCGACGTCATTGACGTCAACGTCGAGGTGGCCGAGTTGACCGAGAAGAACCGCCGCGTCCGGCTGCATTGCGAGTGCCGCGTTGGCGACCAGATCGTGCTCGATGGCGAGGGCGTTCTCAGCGTGCCGCCGACGCCCAAGCAAAAGCCTCCCGCCGGTTGACCACATCCCGCGCGAACGGCTGTTGCCTATGCGGAGAAACGCAGGTACGGGACGGCAGAACCCCCGGCGCCGGCAGGACCCAATGACCAACGGCTTCGTGCTCGCCACGGACCCGATGCTGCCGCCGCACGGGCTCGAGGGCGCGGTCTACGCAATCGGGAATTTTGACGGCTTGCATCGTGGGCATCAGGTCGTCATCGGACGCGCTGTCGCGATGGCGAAAGAGAGAGCGGCCCCCACCGCTCTCCTGACCTTCGAACCCCATCCCGTCGACTTCTTCGCCGGCCGACCGGTCGTTTTTCGCTTGACGCCGCCCGGCCATAAGGCGGCAATTTGCGCCGGGCTCGGGCTGACGGGTCTCGTTCTTATTCGCTTTGACGCCGCGCTGGCCGCCATGAGCGCGGACGAGTTCATTGCGAACGTTCTGGTTGCGCGGCTTGGAGCGAGCGCGGTCATCGTCGGATGGGACTTTCATTTTGGCAAGGGCCGGTCCGGCTCCCCAAGCACCCTCGCCGAGGCCGGTGCAAGGCACGGCTTCGGGGTCGAGATTGTCACCAGGGTGGAAGACGACGCGGGGGTTTTCTCCTCGAGCGCCATTCGCAAGGCCCTCGAGCGCGGCGATCTCGCCGCCGCGGCGCAAGGTCTCGGCCGCAACTATTCGGTTTCAGGCCAGGTGATCTCGGGCCAGCGCCTGGGGCGCACCCTTGGCGTGCCGACGGCGAATATCGCGCTCGAGCCGACCAACCTGCTTGCTCACGGGATTTATGCGGTCGTCGCGCGAATCGACGGGCGCGCCTTTCCGGCCGTTGCCAGCTTCGGCACCCGCCCGACGGTCGATGACGGCCCGCCGTTGCTTGAGGTTCATCTCCTCGATTTCGACGGCGACCTCTATGGTCGCGAGATGGAAGTGGAGTTCATCGCGCGCATCCGGGATGAGCTGAAGTTCGATTCCATTCCCTTGCTCGTCGCCGAAATGACGCGGGACAAAGAGCGAGCGCGCGCAATCCTCGAAGGCGGTTAATTAAACAGGCGGTAATTGTATAAATAGGAATATTGCGCCATTTTTCGGCGCGGAACTAAACGGGATCCTAAGCCCCTGATAAGATTGGAGGGCGCCGGTAAAATTACCGCTACGCCGAGCGCGCCTCCCGAGCGGCCCTCGAAGGCATGGCGCTTCCAGCTGTTCTACTGGGACTATGCGATTGGCCTCCTCCTTTTCTCGCTCGTCCTTGCCTTCACGCTTGGGAGCACCGGGACGTCCGGGAGGGGATTCGTCGCCGACCTTCGCCAGGCCGAGAACCGCTGGCTTCTTTCGGCATTCGAGGGCGGTGTAATTTTCAACCTATCAAACATCCTGTTGGTGGCTGCGATCGACATCGCCGGCATGGCCGTGGCCTTCCCGGTCGGAGTCGGTCTGGCGCTCGTCATCGGCGTCGTCAGCACCTACGCGGTGCATCCCGAGGGCAACCCGACGATCCTGGCGCTGGGTGTCGCCTGCGTCGTCTTCGCGATCCTGCTCGACGCCCTGGCCTACAGGAAGCTCGCCGCCGGCAGCCTCAGGACCCCGGCAAAGGGAATCATCCTGTCCGTCGTCGCGGGAGCGCTGATGGGCTTCTTCTACAGCTACGTTGCGAAGTCGATGGGTGGGATCCACGCGGTCGACGGCGTGACGACGCTCGAGGCGGGCAAGCTCAGTCCCTACACGGCGCTCGTCCTCTTCTCGGCAGGCGTCCTTCTCTCGAACTTCGTCTGGAACTCGCTCATCATGATCAAGCCGTTCACCGGCGAGCCAGTGCCGTTCTCGGATTATTTCACAAAGGGCACACTAAGGCTGCACTTGGTGGGAATCCTGGGCGGCGCCATCTGGAATGTCGGAATGTCCTTCAACATCCTTGCAAGCAGCGCCGCGAGCCCAGCGCTCTCCTATGGGCTCGGCCAGGGCGCCACGATGGTCGGCGCGCTGTGGGGCGTCTTTGTATGGAAGGAATTCAAGGATGCACCCAAGGGGACGGGCGGGCTCCTGACGGCGATGTTCGTCTTTTACCTCATTGGCCTGGGCACACTGATCGCGGCGCGGTTCTAATCGTC
>Ga0208480_1001052_pt1 | contig 10151 bp, 8 predicted proteins | sample NGESurshal092012_4_FD_184485 | JGI IMG/M metagenome (GOLD analysis project Ga0208480, IMG submission 184485) | Arctic peat soil microbial communities from Barrow, Alaska - NGEE Surface sample F53-1 shallow-092012 (SPAdes) | ecosystem: Environmental > Terrestrial > Soil > Wetlands > Peat ... | reverse complement strand
TGGCGCTGGCGTCGCAGGTCGAAGCGGCCGCGCCGTGGGTAGGTCGTCGGCCGCCGGTCTCTTAAACAACTCGACCTGCCGGCTGGCGGGTCGAAGGTGACGGGGAGCTACCCCAAACGGCTGATACCGATTTTGAGTCCAGCAAACTTGCTCGACGGTAGCCGCGACGAGCGGTCGCAATCCGCCGACGCACTGAACCTTGCGCCGGCCTCGCTAGTCGGCTACCAGTCGAGTCAATCATTGGCGGAGGGCGGGAGAATCGAACTCCATCCGGAGCGAACCGGCCGCGGCCTCGCGGGTATCAACCGTCTGTGGCCCCAGGCCACGTCCCCCTCCGTTGCAGACAATTGTACCTCATGAATGCGACGGAATTGCGGTTCTATCTCCCCAGCACAGCCGACATCGACTCCGGCGTCACGCCCAACGCCTGCGCATCGGCGGTCCCTCCCATGGCCACCATATTCGCCTCCAGCAGCTCGGCCTCGTCCCACGTGATCGGCGTGCTCGTCTGCATCGCCCGATTAACCACGTGTAGCGTGCGCGAAACGATCGGTGTCGGGATCGGCAACAACGGCCGTTCGCGGTCGAGCGAGCGCAGCACCGTGTCGATGACCTCGTTGTAGGTCATCGACTGCGGGCCGGCCGGCTCGTAGCGCTCGTGGGCGATGCTGTCGCCGGAGCGGCCAAGCGCGCTAACCACACAGCTCGCCACATCCTCCGCCCAGATCGGCTGGCACACCGCCCGGCCCCGTCCGGACACCGGCACGACCGGGAGCAGAGACAGGCGCTCGATCAACGTCAGCCAGCGATCCCCAGGTGCGTACACGAGCGATGGTGCGATCACGATCGAGTGGATGTCCGACTCGCGTACCGCCTGTTCGGCCAGGGCCTTGGCGCGGAACAGGCGCGCGCGGTGGTGAGTGGAGGCGCCGAGCGCCGAGAAGAACACGAAGCGCTCCACGCCGGCGCGCTGGGCCGCCTCCACCATCCGCCATGTGGCGATCGCCGCCAACTCCTCGATCGAGCCGCGTGGCTGGTCGCGGGTGGAGGCGGCCAGGTGCACAACGGTGTCCACGCCCCGCATCGCGTTGCGAAACGAGGGTGGGTCGGTGAGGTCGCCGAGCGCGATCTGCACGCGCACGCGCTGGGGGCCGAGTCTGCGCGGGTCGCGCACGAGGCAACGCACGGGCTGACCTTCGGCCAGCAGGCGCGGCAGCAGCGCGGAGCCGACGAGTCCGGTCGCGCCGGTGAGCAGAAGCATCGCCCAAAGCTAGCGAAGTACTTGGGGCCGGCCCGGCCCGCCCAAGTAATGGGGCGGGGATGGGGGCGTCGGGGCGGATGCCGGCGCCCTCATGGGAAGGGCGATAGCGGCCTCGCTACTATTCGTCGTCCCGACAGTTGACCCGACAACGAATCGAGAAGGAAGCGAATGGCCTACGTAATCGCCGAGCCGTGTATCGGCACCAAGGACAACTCCTGTGTCGAGGTGTGCCCCGTGGATTGCATCCACCCGACGCCAGACGAGCCCGGCTACGACGCGGCCGAGATGCTCTACATCGATCCGGAGGAGTGCATCGACTGCGACGCCTGTGTCGAGGCTTGCCCGGTGGACGCATGCTTCGCCGAGGACCAGTTGCCTGATGAGTGGCAGAAGTTCGCCACCATCAACGCCGAGTACTTCGCCAACGCCAAGTAGTCAGCCCAGGCTGCCGGCGCGACCCGACCTTGGGGGACGCCTAGGCCATTGGGAGCGACATGCCCGCCGGCTTCGGGCTGGCGGGCGGCGTGGGGGCGCTTGGAGGGGTGACCTCGAGGACCGGCAGCGTTGGAAGCTCCATGGGCGCCATCGCGATCAGCCCGCGGGCGGCTTGGCGGATGGCTTGCGAGGCCGGGTCGTCGGGATCCTCGATCACGAGCGGCAGGCCGCTGTCGGCTTGCGCTCGCAACGGCATCGTCAGGGGGACTTTGCCGAGCAGGGGTACGTCCAGCTCGTCGGCCAACTCCTTGCCGCCGCCCTCGCCGAAGATCGGGAAGCGCTCACCGCTCGGCGTGGTGAAGCCGGACATGTTCTCGATCACGCCGCAGATCTCCAAAGAAACCTTGTTGGCCATCTCGGCGGAGCGCCGCGCGACCTTCTGGGCTGTGGCCTGCGGTGTTGTCACGATCACGAACTGTGCTTGCGGCAGCATCTGCGCCAAGGTCATCGAGACATCCCCGGTCCCCGGGGGCAGGTCGATCAAGAGGTAGTCGAGCACACCCCATTCGACGTCTTGTAGGAATTGCCCCAGGGCCTTGTGCAGCATCGGCCCACGCCACACGACCGCGGCATCCTCCTCCAGGAAGAAGCCGATCGACATGACCTTCACGCCATGGGCCTCCAAGGGCACGATCTTGCGCTGTGGCGAGACCGGTGGGCGGGTCGCTCCGAGGCCGTACATGCGCGGGATCGAATACCCCCACACATCGGCGTCGAGGATCCCCACCTTCTTGCCGTCGGCGGTCAGGGCCGCGGCCAGGTTGGCGGTCAAAGTCGACTTGCCGACACCGCCCTTGCCCGAGCCGATGCACAGCACGTTGGAAACCTGAGCGAGCGAGCCGGCAGGGAGGCTGCCGCGCCCGAGCTTCTGTTGCAAGGAGGCCTTCTCGCTGTCGCTGAGCACGTCGAAGTAGACGTTCACGTGGCTGACGCCCTCGAGCGCCGAGACGGCCTCGGCGACGGAGGTCTGGAAGTGGCCCTTGATCGGGCAGCCGGCGGTCGTCAGCGAGACGGTCACGTCGACCACGCCGTTCTCGGAGATGTCGATCGAGCGCACCATCTCGAGCTCGACGATCGAGCGGCGCAGCTCCGGATCGATCACGACCTCCAGGGCCTTCATGACTTCCTCTGAGTTCATGTCTGCTCGCATTCTGCCAAACCTCTGGCGCCAGCCCGACAATCCGGTGGCGACGGGGAGAGTCGGTGGCGGAGGGAGGGCGGTGTGGGAGTGATGCGCCGGCGGCGACGTGGCTCGAGCGAGCCCGCGGCCGATGGCAAAGAAATGCCGCCGGGCGGTAGGGGGACCGCCCGGCGGCGAGGGAGGAGAGGGTGCTTCTACTACCGGCGGGATATGAGGCCGGCAGACCTTCCCGTCTCCAGCCTCTCCGGTCGGGACGGGGGAAGTTGTGCTCAGACGAGGCTGAGAATGCGCTCCTGCACCCTGCCTGCCAGATCTTCGCCCTCGCGCTGGACACGACGTGCCTCACGCTCGACGCTGGCACGTGTCTGGCGTACCTCGCGTTCGACGCGTACACGGGTCTTTCGCACCTCGCGCTCGAAGCGGTTGCGGGCCGTGTTGCCGCGGCGCTCGAACTTGCGCAGCTGCGCGTTCGCCTTTGCAGGGCTTGCGTAGCTCTCGATCGTGTCGTTGACGCGCGCGAGCACCTGTTCACGCGCGATCAGTGCTGCGCCGACTGGGATCAGCACGGCGCGCTCGGCGTAGAAGCCGACCGTCGGGTTCTTGACGGCTGTGGTGGAGCGCTTGCTGGAGGCGCTGGAAGTGCTTGCGCGCGAGGTGGTCGTGCGCGCTGTGGTCGCGCGTGCGGTCTTCGCCTTCGCGCTCTTGGTGGCGCCGGCGCGGCGCGGCTTGGCGCTGCTTGCTGGGGTGGACTGGGTTGTTGCCATTTGGAAGTGGTTCTCCTGAATTGGGGGGCACACTTGTTCTGGTCGGTAGGACTTTAGCACCGAACACATGTTCCTAACCCGTGCAAGGAGGATGGTTACACGCCAATCTCGAGTCGGCGTGAACACCCTGTAAATAAAACCTATGAAACGGCGGCGCCTGCGTCACGCCGGCCTCGGTGAGCTGGGCTCGCCAAACTTGGGAAGGCGGCTTCCAGCCCAAGGAAAGGCAAGCTCCAAGCTGAGCGGGACGAACGGTTCAGTCTTGCAGCAGCGGAACGCGTGTTCGTGTCAACCAGGCCGACGGATCCTCCAGCTCGCTCATGCTGGGCAGCATCTCCGCCGAGCTCCACGCGTGTGTGAGCGCGCTCGGGCCGGCCTGCGCAACGACCGCGTCGCAGAATTCGCGCCCCAGCTCGTACTGGCGCATCTTCATCTCCAGGCCGAGCAGCTTCTCGAGGATGCGCCATGGCCAGCCGCGCTCGCGCCGGCGGCGGTTCATCGCGACGCGCATGCGCTCCATAGTGGGCAGCTCCTCCGCGCCGACCGCGTCCATCACGTGCTCGGCGTGGCCCTCGATCAGCGACATCGTCGCCTGCATACTCTCCACCAGCGCCCAACGATCCTCGCCCAATCCGATGCGCAGAAGCTCGCCGCCGCGTAGCCGCCCTACGAGCGCGCGCAGGTCGGAAGGGTCGGGGACTTTTGCGATGGCGCCGAGTTTGATGGCGACCTGCATGCCGTCGATCAGCTCGCGCAGCATGCCGCCGAGGTGATCGCGCAGCCACGGCGCGCCGGCGAACTGGACGGCATGGGTCACCTCGTGGATTGCGACCCAGGCGGTGAACTCGTCGCGGTCCAGGTCGAGGTTGCGGGCGGCCTGGGCGAGGTTCGGCGCCAGCAACAACAGCCGCGGGGGCCGCTCTGGGTCGAGCAGCGCGATGTCGTACTGGCCGAGTACCCGCTGGGAGAGGATCCCGGTGATCGCGCCCACCTGTGCGCCCAGCAAGAGTTGGGTGATCGAGCGCATCGCCGGCGCGAGCGGACCAGTGCCGCCGCCCAGCCCTTTGGTCAACGGGTCAAGCAGCGGGCGCATCGTGGCGATGTTGGCTTCGATCCAGCGGGGACGGTCGATCAGCTCGAGCGTTGGCAGGTGCTCCGGGGGTTGCAGGCCGGTGTAGGCGCCGACGCGTGCGGCAAAGCGCTCTGCCGGAGCCTGTGCTCCGCTCGTGCTCCCACCGAGGTATGGAGCTCCTCCGGCGAGCATCTCGCCGACGCGCTGCGCAACGTTCCAGTCGACACCGTCCATCCCTAGAGCGTACGCCTTGTGCATACGCCTTGTGCAAAAGGGCGCTTTCAAGCAATCGTTTTTTGGAGTGAAAAGCTCACGCCTCTTTGGTGCCCGGACGGTCCTGCCAACACAGGGCATGGTCCATACCTGGACCTGCTCGGGCTGCCCGCGCCAACACGCACTCGTATGCTTGCTCTGTGGCCGTTTCCAGAACCGCGTTCGCCCCCTCGGCTGAGGGCCTGGGCCACGTGGAGACGGCGGGGACGTTCTTCGAGCGAGCGGCGGCTCGCGATGTGCTGGCATGGCTGCGCTTGTTGTCCGATCCGAGCGACTCCTCGGCGGTCGTGCGCGCGCTCGGTCGCCCGCCGGTGGAGCTGCGTCAGGTTGACATCGCACGAGTTGTGCAGGTGGCGCGCAAGTCCAAGCTGGACATCGTGGCAGCGCTTGGGCCGGCGATCGAGGCGCCGCAGATGCCCCCCGAGGCGCGCGAGCGGATCGAGCGCTTCCAGGCATTGCACAAGGAAGCGAGGGTCGCCTTCGAGGCATTGCGTCCTCGTCTGGGCTGCAGCCCACAGGAGCTGGTGGCGGAGTTGACAGCCGCCTCGGAGTCGAGGTTGCTCGGCGGGGAGAAGATCTCCGAGCCGCGCAAGCAGACACTCCAGGAGACTGTGGAGCTGATGCGCGAGGAGGTGCTGGGCGGCGCGCGGCGGATCGCCGGGCGCTTGGGCGAGCTGCGTCTGGACACCGATCTGGACATCTCCCACGGCGTTGTGCGCTACCTGGAGCTCGTGAAGCTCGCGGCGCTCGAGGAGCGCCCGGCCGGGCAGAGCCTCGGTGAGGCGCTTGCCGACATCAATCAGCGCCTGCTCGCCGCCTGCACGCCACTGCAGCGCGAGATCTTCCAGACCTCGACGCTCGACGAAGCGTTGCTTTCCAGCGAACACACTGTGCTCGAGCCGGCTGGGAGCGGGCTCGAGCGAGGCGAGGGCCGCTCAAACGAGCACGGGCGCAGGGAGGATGCGCAGCTCCGCGCCGGGGGTGCGCAGGCTGCCCCCAAAGTCGCGGTCGCGGCACCTGAGCTCGGCGCATTCGCTCGCCGCGAGGAACCATCCCTGCAGGCGTTCCTGCCTACGCGCGGGGATGGGCTTGTGCTCTCTGCTTCTGACATCGACACATACCGCGCCTGCCCGCTGCGCTACAAGCTCGGACGCGTCTTGAAGATTCCCTCGGCGCAGACTCTGCATCAGCGCTTCGGGATCGCCGTGCACCAGGTGTTGGAGCGCTACCACACCTCCGAGCACACTACGGTCGAGCAGATGATGGAGCTCCTCGAGAGCTGCTGGCGCCGTGGCGGCTTCGGCGACAGCGACCGGGAGCGGGAGCTGCACCTGAAGGCTCGCGCGGCGCTCGTGCTCTACCACCGCCGCCTCGAGGCTCACGAGGCCGAGCCGGTCTGGTTCGAGCGCTCGTTCTCGTTCAAGCTCGGTCCCCATCACCTCCGTGGGCGCGTCGATCGTGTCGACAAGCTGCCAGACGGCAACTACGAGATGATCGACTACAAGACCGGGCGCCCCCGGACCGTCGAGCAATTGACGGACGACGTGCAGCTTTCGCTGTATGCAGTCGGGGCGCGCGAGTCCTGGCAGGTCGAGGCAGAGCGTCTCTCCTACTACTACGTGCTCGACGACCTCAAGGTGCCGGTCCCCAGCGCTGAGATGGATCCGGACTGGATCGCGCGCGTCGTGGCCGAGGTCGGCGAGGCGATCATGGCGCAGCGCTTCGAGCCGACTCCATCGCCCGGCGTTTGCGGGCTGTGCGACTATCGCATCGCCTGCCCGGCTTGGGAGCGCTAGGCGTGGCTCCCGCACGTCCCTCAGTCGACATCCTGGCCTCCTCGCAGGTCTGGCGGCGCTAACGCCCCCAGGACCCAAGTAGGACACGGGTGAAGTCCCACGCCGGTGCTCCTATCCGCCCGACTAGCAGGCGGCTGCTTGTCGCTCGGAGATTCGTCCGGCCTCCCAGATGCGCTTTCGCTGCTCTTTAGGCCGAGCGGATAGCGTCCTCGCAAGGATGAAGAGAAGGGTCTTGAAGGAGGGGCGGGCGCATCTGCGCGCAACTGGCGCGAGCGCCTGCGCGCCGGCGCTCGCGCTGCTTGGCGCGGTGGTGCTGATCGCCGGCTGTGGCGGAGGGTCCCCCTCGAGGGACGCGGCATCGGTGCCGAGCTCTCCGGCGGCAGCGCCCACGCCGGCGAGCGGCGCAAGCGCCGATGCTGTTGCCCATGTCTCGGACACGCCGATCTCCAAGGCGAGCTACGAGCATTGGCTGGCCGTCGAGACCGCGCTCGCTGCCGGTTCGCCGGCCCATCAGGCGCTCGGATTTCTGATCACTTCCGAGTGGGTGCTGGGCGAGGCGGCCGCACGCGGCGTGAGCGTCTCGGAAGCCGAAGTCAAGCAGCGTTTTGCCCAGCTGGTTCACGAGAGCTTTCCCAAGGCCGGTTCCCTGCAGAAGTACTTTGCCAAGTCCGGCCAGAGCGAAGCCGACCTGCTGGCGCGCATCAAGGTCGAACTGCTGGCCTCCAAGATCGCCGCGAAGGTCAGTACGGGCAAGTCCGCGGCGCGACGCAGTGCTTCGCTCACAGCTTTCGAGAGTGCATTCCATGCACATTGGAAGAGCTACACAAGCTGTGAGCCTGGCTACGTGATGGAAGACTGCAAGCAGTACAAAGGCGGGCCCGAAGACCTGACGGCCAAAAGCTCCCCCAGCAAAGCCTCGGGCTCCACTGCGCCGTCGGGAAGCGCCTCGTCGAGCTCTTCCAACTCCAACTCCAACTCCAACTCCAGCGGCGAGGTCTACACCGCGCCTGGCGCCTTTTCCATCTCGAGCCCTGCCTTCGAGCGCAATGGCGCGATCCCCGTCTCCTACACCTGTGCCGGCGCGGGCATCTCGCCGGCGCTCTCCTGGCAGAAAGCGCCGGCCAAAGCCGCCGAACTCTTTCTGTTCGTGATCGACGAGAACTCAGCCGGCTCCGACGGCGGCATCCGCTGGGTTCTCGGCGGAATCGACCCGAACTCCACCGGCGTCGCCGCAGGCAAGGTGCCCGCCGGCGGAATCGTCGGAACGAATACCGCCGGCAAGGCCGCCTATTCGCCGATCTGCCCTGCCAAGGGCAAGAGCGACACAGTCGAGTTCGTCATGTATGCGCTTTCCAAAAAGCTCTCCCTCTCGCCAGGCTTCCAGCCGACGACCGCAGAGGCGCAGTACGGCTCGCGCAAACTGCTGATGGGCTCAGCCGCCGTGACCTACGGAATCGCCTCACGCTGATCGCGGCGGGCAGCGGTCGCCCATATTGCCGCATTGCACCGCCTGGCTGGTCCTCTCTGCAGTCGCCCTGCTCAAGGGCTCGCTCGCACTCGCCGCTCAGATCTCGCTCCCAGCTGAGGGCGCACGGCGCCCTCCCAACCTCAGCTCTCGATTCCTCGCTGGCGCAGAAATCGCTGGAATTCGCGAGCGAGCAGGTCTCCGGAAGGCAGATCCTGCGGGCCGATCTCTGCCTGTTCGTCCTCGACGGCGCGCTGCTCCAGGCGGTCGACGAACGCTTGGATGTCCGGATCGGAGCGCACCGCCAAACCCACTTGGCGTTCGTACTCGGCGGCGGCTTCCTCGAGCTCTGAGACGTCGACGGAGACTCCCACCATCAGCTCCAGCCTGCGAAGCAAGGCGAGCGCGGCCTTGGGGCTGGCCGCGGCGGCGACATAGTGGGGCACACTTGCCCAGATGCTCGCCGATGGCAGGCCCGCCTGGCCGAAGCCGGCATGCAACACCCCTACGATCCCAGTCGGACCCTCATAGCTGCTCGCGTTCAATGCGAGCCGTGCCATCAAGGCTGGATCGGAGGCAAAGCCCGTCATCGTCACCGGCTGCGAATGGGGGACGTCCGCGAGCAAACCTCCGAGCGTCACGACCAACTGTACGTCGAGCGCTTCGGCGAGGTCGACGATCAGCGAGCTGAACGAGCGCCAGCGCATCGAGGGCTCGGTGCCCTGCACGATCACGAGGTCGCGGTGGGCACGTGGGGCTCGCGCTTCGAAGATCTCGACAGACGGCCAGGAGATGACTCGCGCCTGGGTCTCGTCGATCTTCACGTGCGGGCGGTTCGCCTGGAAGTCGTAGAACTCCTCGCTGTCGATCCGCGCGAAGCGCTCTGCGCCGAGCGCCTGCGCGAGGAAGCCCGTCGCGCTCGAAGCGGCGTCGCCGGCGTCGTTCCATCCTTGGAACGAGCAGACCATGGCCGGGGCCCGCAAGCCGTCGGGGCGACGATCCCAGATCAGTGGCTGCATCCGACTCACCGTACATCATGAACAACACATGTCCCCAACGCACACAGCAGCGACCACGACGGCTGGTGGACGAGCGCTTGCCGGCACAGACCGCGATGCGATCGGATCGGGCTCCACGCACGGACCGGCAAGCGATGGCGAGACGCGCGACGCGCAGACGATCGCAACCCTGCGTGCCGGCGACGTCGTGGACGGCGTGTTCGCGTGTGTGCGCAAGGAGCGGCTCATCACCCGCTCCGGTGACCCCTACCTCACAGTCGAGCTGCGCGACCAATCTGGCAGCGTCTCCGCCAGGGTCTTCCGCGACGCGGACCTTCATGCCGGGCGCTTCGAGCGAGGCGAGCTCGTGCGAGTTCATGGGCGTGCCGAGCTGTTTCGCGATCAGCTGCAGCTCGCTCTCGAGCGGATCGCTCGGGTGCAGCTGAGCGATGAGGATGCTGTGCGCTTCCTGCCCGCCACCTACCGCGACATCGAGGAGCTCGAGGGCTTCTACGAACACCTTGCGCGCGAGGTGTTCGACCCTGGTCTCAAAGGCTTGCTGGGGCGGCTGCTCGACGATCCTGGGCTGCGGGTCGAGCTGCGCCGCGCGCCCTGCTCGCTCCCGGATGGAGGCGCCGCTCGCCCGGGTCGCTCCTCCTCGGCCCACCATGCCTTCCTCGGTGGGCTCCTCGAGCACACGGTGGCGGTCGCAACACTGGCGCTCGAGCTGTGCGCGGTGCACCCGCGCCTGGATCGTGACCTGCTTCTATGCGCCGCGCTCGTGCACGACATTGGCAAGACCCGCGAGTACGCATATGGCGCGGAGATCACCCGCACGGAGGAGGGGCGGATGCTTGGGCACGTCGAGCTTGGGCTCAGATTGATC
>Ga0208480_1001050_pt1 | contig 10159 bp, 9 predicted proteins | sample NGESurshal092012_4_FD_184485 | JGI IMG/M metagenome (GOLD analysis project Ga0208480, IMG submission 184485) | Arctic peat soil microbial communities from Barrow, Alaska - NGEE Surface sample F53-1 shallow-092012 (SPAdes) | ecosystem: Environmental > Terrestrial > Soil > Wetlands > Peat ... | reverse complement strand
CGACCTGCTCGGCTACCTCGCCGACGACCTCGGCGAGGCCCGGGCGCACCGCGCGGCGGCCTGCCAGGCGGCGTCCGAAGCGGGGCACGCGCCCCTGATCGCGCGGGTACTCGTGGGGGTCGCGGACCTGGCCCTGCGCTGCGGCCAGTACGAGCAGGCCGCGCGGCTGCTCGCGGCCAGCGCCGGGGTGCGCGGACTGCCGGATCGTTCCCACCCGGATGTGGCGCGGATCGAGCAGATTGCGCGGCACCGCCTCGGCGGGGCACGGTTCGCCGAGGCGGCTCGGGATGCCGCGCAGACGAGCTGGTCTCAGCTGGTCACCGTCACGCTCGCCGCCTGAGCGTGGCGAGCGCCCACCGCTGCCCGGCGAGCGCGATCCCGGCGCGCCAGGCGATCGCGGTGATCGCGGCGTCGGCTGACCCTCAGCGCGACGGCGCCACGGTGGCGCCGTCGCGCTGAAGTCAGTGTGCTGCGCGCTGAATGATGATGTCGCCGTACCGCGTGCGGGCGTGGACCGTGACCTCGTTGTCCGACGGGTCAGGGTTTTCCCGCGGCGGAACGGAGTTGCGCACCGACCCTCGCGTGCTGCTGGCGTCCACCCGGGCAGCGGTGCCCTCGCCGATGCCGACCTCGATGTTTCCTGAGCGGTTCAGCAGCTCCGCCTGACCGCGTGTCACCCGGCCGATCCGAATGGCGCCGTCGCCTGTTGTGGCGGTGACGCTGCCGTCGGCGCGGTCGATGTCGAAACCGCCGTGGCCGCTGCTGAGATCGAGGCCGGCCGAGGCGTGGCCGATCCAGGTCTGCCCACCCGAGTTCGACAGCTTGACGGTGTCCTCGACCTCGCTGATCCGCATGGCGAACGCCGCACCGTCGACGTTGGCGCGCCCGGCGATATGGCCGATCGTGACCTCACCGGCCGCGATGTTGGCCTGCAGTGCGTTGACGCGATCGAGCTGGACCTGGCCCGATGCCAGGTGCAGCTCGCACTCGCCCAGTGAGCCGTCAGCGTGAACACGTGAGTGCGCCAGGTACGCGACCAGGCTGGAGCCTGCGGGCAGGTCGATCGTGATGGCGACCGAACCGTTCTTGTCCCCGGAGTCGGTCGTTTTGACCGATAGCTGACCGCTGGCGAAGTCGACCTTGGTCTTGCTGGCCACCTTGACGTCCTTCTGGCTCGCCTTGTCGATGGGTTCGACCAGCACCACGGTGTCGGTCCGGTCGGTCGCGGTGACCCGCACCTGAGCACCGGCGACAACAACAGTGGCGGCGATGGGCCCTGGCGTGTCGAATGCAGGCATGACAGCTCTCCTTAAGTCTCGTACTTGATCTGCTGATGGGCGGCTCAGCCGACCGGTCACGCGCGCCTCTTGAATGAGGCGAGCGCCCACAGGTACCCGACCAGGGCGATCCCGGCGCACCAGGCGAGAGCGGCGGCCGCGTAGCCGCCTGACGGGGTGCCGGCGAGCAATCCCCGCAACGATTCGATAATCGGCGTGAAGGGCTGATACTCCGCGAACTGCCGGACACCCGGTCCCATCTTGTCGGCTGGCACGATCGCGCTGCTCACGAAGGGCAGCAAGATCAGCGGCACGACGGTGAGGCCTGCGGATTCGGGAGTTTTCGCAGCCATTCCCAGCGCGACCGTGAGCCACGTGGCCGCGAAAGCTGCCGCCGCGATGATACCGATCGCGCCGAGCCAGTCGAGGAGGGTCGCAGGCGACCGGAACCCGAGCGCGAAGGCCATTCCTATGATGACCGCAATAGCTACCGCACTGCTCAGCAGAGTGGCCACGACGTGACCGTTCAGGACGGCACCGCGGGAGATATTCATAACCTTGAACCGGTTGATGATGCCCTTCGTCATGTCGGAGTTCACGGATACCGCAGTGGCCGACAGCCCGTAGGTGATGGCCAGCAGGATCAGACCTGGCGTTGCGTATTCGACGTAGTGCTCGCCGACGTTGAATGCGTTGCCGAACACGTACACCAAGAGCAGCATGACCACGACCGGCATCAAAGCCGCGTTGAATATCGTGACCGGATTCCGGAGGATGTGCCTGAGGTTGCGGCGCAGCATGATCCGCGAATCGGCCAGCGGTGCTGAGGTGGTGCTCATGGTGCGATGACCTCCGTGCTCGCGTGACCGGTCAGGGTAAGGAAGACGTCGTCGAGGTCCGGTGTGTGCACGGAGAACTCCTCGACGTCGATCGAATGCTGATCGAGCCGGTCCAGCAGAGCCCGCAACGATTTCGCCCTGCCATCGCCAGGAACCCGCAGGGTCAGGTCCTCGTCGTCCCGCGTGGAGCCGGTCAGGACCCGCGCCGCCGCGTCGAGTTCGCGGACGTCGGTGAACTGGAGCCGGACGTGGCTGCCTGGGACCTGGCGCTTGAGTTCGTCGGGAGTGCCCTGGGCAACCAGGCGGCCCCGGTCGAGCACCGCGATCCGGCCGGCGAGCTGATCGGCTTCTTCGAGATTCTGGGTAGTGAGGAAAACGGTCACGCCGCCGGCCACCAGCTCGCGGACGATGTTCCACATCGTGCGACGGCTGCGGGGATCCAGTCCCGTCGTCGGCTCGTCCAGGAAAATGATCTGCGGCCTGGTGACCAGCGTCATCGCCAGGTCCAGCTTCCGGCGCATACCGCCGGAATAGGTCGCCGCCATCTTCTGCGCCGACTCCACCAGATCGAATCGTTCCAGCAACGAGGTGACCACCCTCTTGCCCTCGCCGGCCCGCAGATGGTGCAGATCCGCCATCAGCTGGAGGTTCTCTTCCCCGCTCAGCAGATCGTCCACCGCCGCGAACTGACCGGTGACCCCGATTGCCGCGCGGACGGCCTTGGTCTCGGTCGCAACATCATGCCCGGCAACCCGTACCGTCCCACCGTCGGCCTTCATCAACGTGGTCAGGACGTTTACCGTCGTCGTCTTGCCCGCCCCATTCGGGCCGAGCAGGGAAAAAACGGTGCCCGCAGGAACATCTAGATCGATGCCATCGAGCACGGTCTTGTCCCCATACGCCTTCCGCAGCCCTGAGACTGCAATCGCTGAATTTCTCATGCGGCCACTATCGGCGCCGCTCCTGACACGACCCTGACACGACCCTGACACCACCACTGACACGGCGTTTCTACCTCGTTGCGCCAGGTCAGGGCACTGCGCAGCCAAGAAGAAATGCGTGGACTATCTCGGCGGCCGGTGCGTACGCTGTGGCCATGATGGCTGCATCAAAGCCATGACATCCCTCATCGCGAGCCCAACTCCAAGGCCGCCCGCGCAGGTATGGGTGTGCCTGGGAGGCATGGATGCATGCCGCACGCCGAGGATGGAGCGTCCGATGAAGAAGCTGGCCCCCAAGCTGCTTAGCTGGGCGAGTATCTGTGACGAGCAGACACGACAGCAGGCCATGCGGACTTCCACGCTGCCCTTCATCTATCCCCACATAGCACTAATGAGCGACTGCCACCTGGGCAAGGGCGCGACGGTCGGTTCGGTTATTCCGACACTGGGCGCCATAATTCCGGCCGCCGTCGGGGTGGACATCGGCTGCGGGATGATCGCGGTGCGCAGCCAGTTCACGGCGCAGGACGTCCGGGTCCGTGGTGACCTGGCCGCCTTGCGGGAGTCGATCGAGACCGCGATCCCGCTGTCGGCCGGCCAGTACAACGCGGATGTGCACGACGCCGCCACGCAGCGCCGGATCGCGGATCTCGAGGAGTACGCGGGCGCCGACAGCGCGGAGATGACCTCCCCGAACTGGCGGCTCCAACTGGGCAGCCTGGGTTCGGGGAACCATTTCATCGAGGTCAGCCTGGACGAGGAGGACCGCGTCTGGCTGTTCTTGCACTCTGGGTCGCGCGGGGTCGGAAACCGGCTGGCGGGCAAGCACATCGCGATCGCCAAGGATCTGGCCAAGCGCTGGTGGATCCCGCTGGCCGACCCGGATCTGGCTTACCTGGTGGAGGGCACCGAGGAGTTCTCGGCCTACCTGCGTGACCTGCACTGGGCTCAGCGCTTCGCGCTGCTGAACCGGGAGGAGATGATGGACCGCGCCGTCGCCTGCCTGGGCAAGTGGACAGGCGAGCCCGTGGTGGCGGCGGAGACAGTCAACTGCCATCACAATTACACCGCGCGGGAGAAGCATTTCGGGAAGGACGTGTGGGTGTCCCGGAAGGGCGCCATCGACGCGTCGGTGGGTACGCCTGGACTGATACCCGGCTCGATGGGCACCCGCTCCTACGTGGTGACCGGGAAGGGCAGCCGGGTCGCCCTCAACTCCTCGCCGCATGGCGCCGGCCGCGAGTACAGCCGCAACGCCGCCCGGAAGACGTTCAGCCGGGCCCAGCTCGACGCGGCCATGGAGGGCATCGAGTGGCGCCGGACCAGTGCGTTCCTCGATGAGATCCCCGCGGCTTACAAAGACATAGACGTCGTCATGGAGGACGCGAAGGACCTGGTCGAGATCCGGCACACGCTGCGCCAGATCGTGAACGTCAAGGGCGACTGAGCCGCTTGGCCGAGGGCGGGCGGGGGACACCCCGTCCGCCCTAGACTCCCAGCCATGGATCTCAAGGACGCCACGCTCATGATCCTCACTGAGTCGGCTGCGCACCCGCAGGTGGCGGGGCGGTCCCGCCGGATGAGCGCGGGTCCCGCGGCCTGGCCGGAGAGCCGGGCCGCGGGACCCGCGGATCTAGTTGGGTTCGGTCAGCTGGCGGCAGCCAGGTGCCTCGCGGCGGCGATGACCGCCTGGCAGGCGATCACCTGGCCCAGGGCGCCCTGGACCCGCGCGTTGCTGAACGCGGCGGCCTCCAGTTCGCCCTTGACCTTGCTGGCCAGGGCATCCCTGACCCGCTCCAGCCCGGACAGCGCCTGGTCGGTGCGGATGTAGGTCTGATCTCCCTGGCTGGTGCTCTCGATGGCGGCGGTGGCCGCCTGGAGCGTGGAGGTGCCGAACTCGCCGACGCTCGAGTTCAGCTGCTTGTAGCAGGCACCGAGCGCGTTCACCCCCGGCGCAGCGAGGGCCTGGTTGGGCCGGCCCAGCAGTTGGGTGACCACCCGGCCGTCGTGCTCGTAGTCATCCTTCAGCCCGGTCAGGTACATGAGGGTCGGCCGGACGTCGGTCAGATCCATCCAGGTTCCGGTAGTCCCGCTGCCCGGGACGGTGACCTGGCCAGAGTTGGGACCCGCGGAACTCGGCCCCGCGTCAGCCGGGGAGCCGTCCAGGCCAAGGTGGGCCACGCCCGGCCCGGCGATGCCGAGCCAGTTGGTGTCGATCTCGGCGGCGTAGTCACCGTGGTCCCAGGCGAAACCGGTGTTCTGGGTGACGCACGACGGACTGCAGGTGGCCGAGCCTGTGCTGAGGAAATAGTCCGGCTTAGCGAACATCGCGAAGGTCGGCGTCCTGGCCGGGTCGGCGTTGACCATATGCAGGATGCCCTCCTCCACCGGGTCCGCCAGATAGTTGGTGATCTTCTCGTTGGTATTACCGGAGTAGGGGTTGTTCGCCGTGAGCCCGGCCACGTCGCGTTCCAGGGTCCGTACCGGGGCCGCTGTCGGCCCGGGCTGGCCAGTCACGTAGAACTCAGGCGCCGTGTCAGCTTCCACGGTGAACGGCGTCGTGTCCGACTTCTGCGTGGCCAGCAGGCCGGTCAGGTTGCCGGCCAGTTCGCCGAACGAGCCGGCCGGGTAGGTGCACGCGACAGCCGGGGTCACCGTGTCGCCGCTGACCGTGGCGCCGTTGCAGTTGGCCGGGGTGGGCTGGATGGCCCGGCCGACGTTCGCGCCGGCCTCGTGGTCGCCTTCATCGGGGGTGATGATGAACAGCGAGTTCTTGGTCGTGATGCCGTCCGCGGCCAGCCGCTTGAAGAAGGTCGCGAACGCCTGGTTGTAGTACTGCGCCTGGGCGACGTAGCACGGGTCCCCGCTGCCCAGCGCGGCGGGCGCGTTGTTGCAGGCGGTAAGGCCGGGGATGTGCTCGTTGCCGTGAATATCGGCGATGTACCCATTGGTCACTGGGAGCCCGGACTCTTGCATGTCCGCCACGTAGGCGAGAGTCTGCGAGGCGTTGATCGGGCCGAACCCCGGGAACCCTGGGTGGTTGGTGAGAAAAGCGCCGTTGATCTGGTTCCCGTTCTCGTCGACCAGGTTCCCGGCGGCATTGGTCACCTGGTAGCCATGCCGGGTCAGGTCGGGGGTTCCGGCGCCGAGTTGCGGCGCGACGTAACGGTGGCCGAACAGGGCCTGGTAGCCGCTATAGCCACCCGGCTCATCGGGCAGGCTGTCGGTAACCGCCGTCGGGGTCGGGCTGGTCTGCCCGAACTTCACCCCCTTGGCCGATGAGCAGAACGCGCTGCCGCGGGCGCAGTGCACGGCGATACCGACATAATCTGCGGTCTCCGCGTCCTTGAACGAGTCCGGATCGGCGGCCAGCTGCTGCACCTCCGGCGAGTTCGCGCCGAACACCTTCGGGATGTCTACCGCGGTGTTCTCCAGATCCTGGTTCACCGTGCCCGCCTCACCGACGTTGCAGCCGGCGCGGGTGAACGGCACCCACGGTGCCGGGGTGGTGGTGTCCGGCTTCGGCGCGGGCTTGGTGGTGGCCGGCGGACTGGCCGCATAGACCAGGGACGGGCTGGTGTCGTGGCCCGCGTTCGGGGTCGCAGCGGTGTCGAAGATCGGGTCAGTCCAGTAGGCGAACGAACCGGCCGGGTCGGTCGTGCCGTCGGTGTTGAACGTCCGGTAGGAGTTGCTGACCGGCATGCCGGCCCGGTCGCCGTACAGGCCGGTGAAGGTGGTCAGCAGGTCATCGGCGGTGTGCGCGATGAGCGGGGTGTGGTTGTTGGACGCGAACGTGCCGTTGTTCTCGAGGAAATGCAGCAGGCTGGGCATCATCTGCAGGTCAGAAGGGACATTGGGGTTGTCGCGGAAGAAATGGACGTTGTCAAAGGTGAGCTCGATAACGTGCTTCACCCCGTGGCCGAGCCCGCAGCTGGTGGCTCCCTGGTCGCGCTGGGTAACCCGGGCTACGTGCTGGGTGGCCGGGACTAATGGCTTAGCCGCGCTGGCGAACCCGGGCGTGGCACCCGCCACGGCGAGCGCGCTCAGCAGCGAGGCGCATCCGGTGACGGCGGCCGCGCGCACAGCCAGCCTCCGTCGGCCATGGTGATTGGGCATTGATCCTCCTCTTCCCGCCTGCCCGGCGTGATCGGCCGGGCAGTCCTGCCGGAGACCTTAGTGACATGGGCCGAATTCCCGGCGACAGGAAAAAGAAACGGAGGCCAACTCTCGGGCCGCATAAGATTCCATCCGTGACGGTCAGCGCGGTCATCTTCGACTGGGGCGGGACGCTCACCCCCTGGCACACCGTGGACCACGACGCACTGTGGCGTGAGGTCTGCATCCCCCACTTCCCCGATCGGGCCGACGAGGTCACGGCGGCCATCGTGGCCGCGGAACACGCCTACTGGGAACTGACCGACACGTCCCAGTCCAGCGCAACCCTGGACGACGTCTTCGCGCGGGCCGGCGTCGCGCCGACCGAGGCGATGCTGGCGGCGTACTACGAGGCCTGGGATCCGCATACGATCACCGATCCCGAGGCGATCCCGCTGCTGCGGACACTGCGGGCGCGCGGGATCAAGATCGGCGTGCTGTCCAACACCTTCTGGCCCCGTGACGCGCACGAACGGGTCTTCCGCCGCGACGAGGTGCTCGGCCTGATCGACGCCGCCGTGTATAGCAGCGAGATCCCGTGGGCGAAGCCCCATCCGGAGGCCTTCCGGGCCGTGATGCGGGCCCTGGAGGTGGGCGACCCGGCCACGTGCGTGTTCGTGGGCGACCGGCCCTTCTCGGACGTGCACGGCGCGAAGCGGGCCGGCATGCGGGCCGTGCTCATCCCGCACAGCGAGGTGCCGCCGTTCGACGAGGTCACTCCCGATGCGGTGATCACCCGGCTGGCCGACCTCCCGGCACACCTCGACGCCTGGTCCGCCCCGGACGCCTGAACGGGCGGTCAGCCGGGGCCGCGCGCACCTGCCGTGATCTGGGCGGCCCCGGGCCGGGAACCCGGTGGCCACGGACCGGTCGTCCTGACCCTGAGCGAGGGGTGCCGCCTGGTCAGCTGCGCCGCGATCCCGGGGAAGTCAGCGGCCTCCTGCGCGCTGACCAGGTAGCTACCGCTGAGCAGGAGCCGTCCCCCGCTGCCGATGAGCGGCGGGCATGGAGTCAGCTGCCGCCAGGTACTGATGGCGATATCGGTGAGCGCCTGGTCGATCTCCTCTGCGCGGGCGCCCGCCCGCCGCCAGTGCGGCTCCAGCGGGAACCGGTCATCCTGCGGCACGGCCGGGACGGCGGCTGGCCGCCCTGTCCCGTCAGCACCTGGATCGACGTGGACCTGCACGCACCACACCTGCGGGGCGGCCGATGACTCGGACATGGAGCTCCTCCCTGGGATCGGCATCCGGTCAGCGCTATACGGGATTCAGCGCCAGCGGACCGCGCGATGTCACTGCTCGCCCCGGCTCAGGGCGCCGTTTGGCTGCCTGGCCGCACGGACCAGGACGGCGAGCGCCGCCGCGCCGGCCCCGTGGGGAGGTGACGCGGCGGCGCTCCCACCTGGCCGCGCGGGCCGGGCCGCCCGTCGTGGGGGTGGCGCGGCCGCGCCTCAGAGCTTTCCCGGATGCGCTCAGCGAGCTACGGCTGACCGACGGGGACCTGGGTGAACCCGGCCGGGACCTGGGGGTGGTTGGCCAGGCTCACCAGGCGTGCCGTCCTGGGCACCCAGGACTCGTTGAAGACCAGGGTGTGCTTCTGCACTGCACCCAGGGCGCTGATCTCGCGAACCGGCTCGAAGGTCTGGGAGTCGACCCAGATTTTGAGGGTCCCGATGGCCAGCTGGGCCCGCAGCGCGGTGGCCTGGTGCCCGTTGACGTGGCCGTGGCCCACGACCCGCATCGTGCCGTCCTTCAGCCACTTCCTGAGCTGCGCCGGGCCGACATCGTTGCCGTCCGCGGGCTTGGGCAGCGGCCCCTGGACGGGTCCGGCGGCGTGGATGACGCTCACGAACCAGGTGTGGGTGGAGTAATCGGCCTCAGTGGTGCTCCAGTGCAGAACCCGCTTAACAAAATAGGCGCTGTTCCAGCTGAGTACCTTGCGGGACCCGGTGCCCTGCACGGCGTAGGCGCTGCCCGTCCGCGGGTCGGTCCAGCTCGTGTACGTGCCCCCGGCATAGCTGTTGGTCGTCTCGCGGATGATGTAGTGGTCCGCGTTGGCCAGGACCGCCTCGACGTGCTTCGCGACGTAAGCCGCCGTCTCGACCGCTGGCTGGCCGACGGCACTGGCCGCCGGGGCCGCGGGGCTGCTGGCCGTGCCGGTGGCGCTGCTGCCCGGGCCGGGGGCACGGCTCTGGGCGGCAATGACCAGGCCGGTGGCCAGGGCTACCGCCGGGACGCCGGCGAGCAGGCCGCGGGCCGTGCGCCGGCGCCGGGCCCGGGAACGGGCGCGCTGGGCTGCCCCGGGCGGCACACGCAGGTCCCCGGCTTCCTCGTCCAGCGCGGAACGCAGCTCCGCGATGACTGGTGGTTCGCTGTTCATGGGTGCTCCCTGATGGGCAGAACGTCGGATTCAAGCTCGTGGCGGAGCCGGATCAGGGCGCGGGACGCCTGGCTCTTGACGGTGCCGACCGAGTTCCCGAGGATTTGCGCGGTCTCGGACTCGGACAGCTGATGCCAGTACCGCAGCACGATCACGGCCCGCTGGCCGTCCGGTATCCGGCGCAGCGCCTGGATCAGGCGGTCCCGGTCGACCACCAGGTCATCGAGCAGCGCAGGCGTCTCGGATGGCAACTCGGCCGCGTGACGCTCGCGGTTCTCCCGGCGGCCTGACCGCCGCCACTGGTCGTTGGTGGCGTTGATGACCGAGCGCCGGGCGTACGGCAACGGCTCATCGATCCGTCCCCAGCGCAGGTACAACCTGGTCAGCGCTTCCTGAGTGGCGTCTTCCGCCTTGCCGCGGTCGCCACACAGCACATAAGACAGGCGGATTAATGAGTCACCGTGGGCTCGCACGAACTCCTCGAACGCGGCCCATTTCTTCTGCCGCACTGCCACCTCTTCCCGTCATCTCCGCTCTCCACCCCTAGCACGCCGCCCAGCCCGGCAAC
>Ga0208480_1001049_pt1 | contig 10164 bp, 8 predicted proteins | sample NGESurshal092012_4_FD_184485 | JGI IMG/M metagenome (GOLD analysis project Ga0208480, IMG submission 184485) | Arctic peat soil microbial communities from Barrow, Alaska - NGEE Surface sample F53-1 shallow-092012 (SPAdes) | ecosystem: Environmental > Terrestrial > Soil > Wetlands > Peat ... | reverse complement strand
AGCGGATGCCGCGCCACCGAGAATTCCGACTTGAACAGGGGCTGCCCCGGCAGCACCGACATGTCGGACGAGGTGCCGCCGGTATCGAAGGTGATGACGTTCTTGATGCCTTTGATGTCGCCCAGGTAACGGCCGCCGATGACGCCGGCGACCGGGCCGGACATCACGGTTTCAATTGGCGTCCGATCAAGCATCCGAGCGCTGGCGGCGCCGCCATCGGATTTCATCATCAGCGCCCGCGCGCCTGGAAATCGCCGCAGCGACAGCGCTTCCAGTTCGTGCAGATAGCGCGAAACCGGCGGCCCGATATACGCGTTCGCAACTGTCGACGCGGTGCGTTCGTATTCGCGCCATTCGGGATTCACTTCGTGCGACAATGAGACGAATAGGTTCGGCGCGATCTCGTGAATAATTTTCGCCGCCGCCTTTTCGTGCGCCGGATTGGCGTAGGCGAACAAAAAACAGACGGCGACGGCTTCCACGCCTTGAGCAACGAGCCGGCGGATCGTCGCGGCAACGTCCTCCTCATTGATTTTTTCAATCACATGACCGCGAGGATCAAGCCGCTCGCGGACCTCGTGGATGCGGTCGCGGGTCAGCAACATTTTGGGCGCTGGGGCGAAGATGTTGAACACCTCGTCGCCGCGCCATTGACGGCCAATCTCATAGACATCGCGGAAACCGCTCGTGGTGATCAGACCGACCTTGACGCCCTTGCCTTCCAGCATGGTGTTGAGCGCCGCAGTCGAGCCATGCAGTATCAATGCGACCGAGTCCGCGCCGAAATCAGTGGCGAGGTCCCGCGTAATCTGTTCCATGACGGCGGCCGGCTGCGCCGGATTGGATACATATTTGCGCACGGCAACGAGCGCGCCGGCGTCCTCATCGAAGGCGGTGACATCGGTAAATGTCCCGCCAACATCGATCCCAACGCGCAATCTCATGAGGCCGCCTTGGGCTTGGCTGCGGCCCGCAGTTGTGCCGTTGCGCGAGCATCGACGCTGAGATCATCCGCGAAAGCGACGCCATAATCCTCGCGCGCCGCGTCGCGCGAGACATACCCGCGCTCGACGTCTTCGCGCACGCGCTCGACCGCGCGCTCTCTCGGATCGCCCCAGCCGCCACCACCGGCAAATTCCATCGACAGGACGTCGTCCTTTTTCAACCGCAGCCCAGCGACCTTCGACGTCAGTGGCCGTGGCGGCGCGGCGCCGGATTGCAGCGATGCTGCCGAAGCATGTGCGGGTTTGGCGCCGAATATTCCAGGCGAAGAGAACTTGAAACGATCGGTGCGCAGATTGATGACCGATTCGTCGCCGAGAATGCGCCATTGCCGGCGCACGCCAAGGCCGCCTCGGTAGGTGCCCGGCCCGCCGGAATCCTGCGCCAGCCCGTAGCTCTCGACGCGCACCGGAAATTCAGTTTCCACCGCCTCGACGGGTGTGTTCATGACGTTGACGACGAGCTCGTCCATGGCGCTGACGCCATCGCTGTCCGGCCGCGCGCCCGTGCCACCGCTCAAGATTTCGTATTGCGAATACCAGCGGCCCGATTGCGGATGGCGTCCGGCACTGGAGATCGAGCCGCCGGCCGCGCTGCCGGGTGCCGGCACGCGGCCCGCCACTGCGCGGGCCAGCGCCCGAATCGCGACCGAAGTCGTCACCTGGCTAGGCCGCACATACATGTTCACCGGCGCCGGGAAGCGCGGGTTGAGTAGCGAGCCCTCCGGCGGATAGGACACCTGCACGGGCCGCGACAGTCCGTCGTTCACCGGCAGGTTTGGGATAAATACCATTTTGACGAGGCATTGGATGAAGTTGCGCGACACGCACGGTCGCAAGTTGATTGGGCCGCGGGCCTGCGCATCACTGTCAAGGATAAAACGCAGTACATCGCCCTTCACCTCAAGCGTCGCCGAGATGCGGTGCGACTTTTCGAGATCGATGCCGTCGTCGTCGAGATAATCGGTTTCGGGGCCGTACAGGCCATCCGGCACGTTGGCGATTTCCTTGCGCAACTCGCGCTCGCAAATGTCCATCCATTCCTGCCAGCAGGCGAGCACTTTATCGGTGCCGTATTTGCCGAACAGGTCGGCGAAGCGGGTCATGCCGTAGCTGTTGGTGTTGATCTGGGCGTTGATGTCGCCCCAGGTGACTTCCGGCGTGCGCGTATTGGCGCAGATGACCGCTTCGAGATCGGCAACCAGTTCGCCACGGCGGAGAATACGCATCGGCGGGATGAGCAGCCCCTCCTGGAAAATGTCGGTGGCATCGCCGGAGTTCGTGCCCGGCACTTTGCCGCCGAGATCGGGCTTGTGCGCGGTGTTGCCGATGTAGCCGACGACGCGGTCGTCGATGAACATCGGCGTGACAATGGTCACGTCGGTCGAATGGTTCTGGCAGGCCTGGTAGGGATGATTGACGATGAAGGCGTCGCCCGGTGCCGCGTCGGGGAAGCGACGGCGCACTTCGTTCACCTGCGCCGCCACCGGGCCGATATGCAGCGGCTGCGGGATGCCCTGCGCTACCATGCGGCCCTGAGCGTCGAAAATAGCGAAAGTGAAATCCTGACTCTCCTTGATGATTGTGGAGTAGCCGGTGCGCAACATGTTGAGCGTCAGCTCGCGCGCAATCTGCAGCGTCGATTGGTAGATGACTTCGAGATCGATGGGGTTCATTCTCATTCAGTGCCAGAAATTCAGTGCCATGACCACGGGGACAAAGACAATGGCCGTGAACGAGCGGTTTGATTTTTCCGATTGCTGCGTGCTCATCACCGGCGGCGGCAAGGGTATCGGCAAGGTCTATGTCGAGGAATTCGCCAAGGCGGGCGCCCGGGTCGCTTCGGCCGATATCGATGTGGCGGCGGCCGAAAGCGTCAGCGCGGCGCTAAGCAAAGCGGGCTTGCAGGCTTTCGGGCTCGGGGTCGATATTTCCGACGAGGCTTCCGTCGGCGCGGCGGTTGCGACGGTGCTCGATCGTCATGGCAAAATCGACGTGCTGATCAACAACGCCTCGCTGATGAGTACGTTGCCGCGGCGTTCCTTTATGGAAATCCCGATTGAGGAATGGGACCGCGTCATGGCAGTCAACCTGCGCGGCATGTTTCTCTGTTGCCGCGCCGCCTTCCCAGCCATGAAGGCACAAGGACGCGGCAAGATCGTCAACATTTCCTCGTCGCGCGTATGGGAGGGAACGCCAAACCGTTTGCACTACACGACTTCGAAGGCCGGCGTCATCGGTTTTACTCGCGCCCTCGCTCGCGAGATCGGCGAGTTCGGCATCACCGTCAACGCGGTGACTCCAGGCATGACGCAGAGCGAGACGCAGGTCGCAAGCTCGTCGGGAAATTACCTAGCCACCCGCATCGCTGGCCGCGCCATCGAGCGCGTTCAGGTGCCGGCCGATCTGGTCGGCGCTGTAATGTTCCTATCGTCGCCGGCGAGCGATTTCATGACCGGCCAGACTATTAACGTCGACGGCGGCAAGTCGATGCATTGAGACTGCGCGAAGCGCGCGTTACTTCAGCCGCTTCGCGGCCTCTTCGACGATGCTGAGGTCGGTGTATTTCTTCACGTCGAAACTCGCCTTGGTGAAACCGAGCTCGTGCGTCAGATCGACGTTGCTCTGCAGCGCGGCGAGGTTCGGGATCATGTTCGGATCGTGATAAACGTCACGCTTGGTGAACGCCCAATCGAAGATTGCGGGCGGGCGCTTGACCAGATCGCCGAGGATCTGCATCGCCGCTTGATGATTGGCCGGGTCCTCGTACCAGCGCGTGATGCGCAGCGTGTCCTCGTAAAAATCGACCAAAGCGGCGCGGTTCTTGTCGATGAACGGCTTGCGCGCCACCCAGACCACCATGTCGGCGACGCCGATGGCGTCCTTCTGGACGAACAGATCGCGGGCAATCTTTTGCAGCGCCGGATCGTAGGAGAACGGCAGCACTGCGGGAATGAGATCGACTTTCTTTTCCGCCAGCATGGCGCGCATGGCCGGGAACGGCGCCTCGACGACCGTATAGTCGCGGTTTGGCTCCAGGCCGTGCTTGTGCAGCATCGCCTTCATGGCGACGTCGACGGCGCTGCCCTCGGCATTGGTGGCGACGACTTTGCCCTTGAGGTCCTCGACCTTGTGGACAGGGCTGTCCTTCAGGACCATGAATTCTTGCGAATAGTAACCCGGCGCGCCATCCTGGAATTCGTCGGACACGATGCGCAGATCGTCCAGACCGGCATTCTGAATGGCGATGCCGAGCGTCGAGTAAGCGAGGTTGGCTATCGCGACCTGATTGTTGGCAAGCGCCGTGACCATCGGCGGTGTGCCCACATAATGCTCCGGCACCATGACGTAGGATTGGCCGAAATGCTTGGCCAGATCCTTCTTCTGCAGCCAGATCGACGCCCAGTTGCCGGGCGCAACCCAGCCTTCGCTGATTTTCAGCGGCTCGGCGCCGGCAGCGCCGGCGAAACAAGCCGCGCACAGCCCCGCCATCGCGAGTTTCGTAAAACGCATTGTTTCCTCCCAGATGGTGTGCGGGCGCGGTTGCTCGGCGCCTCGCGCGTTATGTTGTTTATTTTAGCCGTTTGGCCGCGTCTTCGACGAGGCTGAGATCGGAATGTGTCTTCACGTCAAAGCTCGATTGGACGAAACCGAGGGCTTTGGTCATGTTGACGTTCTGCTGCAGCGCGTCGAGGTTCGGCTTCATGTCCGGATTACGGTAATAGTCCTGCTTGGTGAACAGCCAGCCGAACCGCTCGGCCGGTTGTTTGGTCATCTGCGAGGCGATCGCTGCGGCGGCGTCATGGTTCTTCGGATCGAGATACCAGCGCTCGATGCGCATGGAGTCTTCCATGAAATCGACCAGCGCGGCGCGGTGCGCGTCTATGAATGGCTTGCGCGCGGTCCAGACTACGAACTGAGAGACGCCGATCGCGTCGTGGACGGTAAACAGCGGCCGGGCGACCTTGTATTGGGGACCGAGCGCAAACGGTAAGATCGCCGGGATCAGAGCGACCTTTTTCTCGGTCAGCATTGCGGCCATGGCGGGGAATGGTGCTTCGACAATCGTGTAGTCGCGGTTGGCTTCGAGCCCGTGCTTACGCAGCATGGCGCGCATGGCGACATCGACGCCGCTGCCGATGGCGTTGGTCGCCACCACCTTGCCCTTCAAATCTTCGATCTTCTTGATCGGTCCGTCGGCAAGCACCTCATAGGTGTCGTCGCGATATCCCGGCGCACCGTCCTGGAACTCGTCGGCGAGGATGCGGATATCATCGAGGCCTGCATTGGAAATGGCGATCGGCAGGGTGGAAAACGCAAGATCGCCGATCTCCACCTCATTGTTGGCGATGGCCGTGACCATCGGCGGCGTGCCGGCAAAATGCGTCGGTTCGAATACGTAGGATTGCCCGAAATGCTTGGCGAGGTCCTTCTTTGCCAGCCAGATCGATGCCCAGTTCGACACCGGCGCAACCCACGCGCCGCGAATCTTCAGCGGGTCCGCTTGGGCCGGGCCCACAAGCGCCAAGGCACAGACGACCGCACAGACGACCGCCCAGGCGAGACTTAAGGTACGCATCAAATCCTCCGACGCTGATTTTATGATTACCGGGCCGCCGTTCCACGCCTTTTCGGCGTGGTTGAGTCGACGCGCGACCTGGCAGCCTGCCTTATTAGGACAATTGTGCGCATACGGAAAGTGCGGCGCAAGCGTATGACTTGCCGCACCTCGTCGTTAACGTCCCGGCCCGGCTCGTTACTTCAGTCGCTGCGCCGCTTCCTTGACCATGCTCAAGTCGGAGTAAGCCTTAACGTTGAAACTCGCCTGCGCGAAGCCGAGCTCCTTGGTCATGTCGACATTCCGCTGCAGCGCGGCGAGGTCAGGCAGCATATCGGGATCGCGATAGGCGTCGGTTTTGGTAAACACCCAGCCCATCCGCTCGGGCGGCGCCTTGACGAACCGGGCGGCAATCTTCGCCGTCTCGTCGTGGTTCTTCGGGTCCGTGTACCAGTGCAGGATGCGCAGCGTGTCCTCCAGCCAATCGACCAATGCGGCGCGATGCGCATCGATGAACGGTTTGCGCGCCTGGAAGCTGACGAATTCGGATTTACCGATGGCGTCTTTGGCGGTGAACAGTGTTCTTGCGATTGCCTTCATTTGCGGATCGAGCGCGAACGGCAGAACGTCCGGAATGAGATCGACCTTGTGCTCGGAGAGCATCGCTTTCATCGCCGGAAACGGCGCTTCGATGACGGTGTAGTCGCGATTGGGTTCGAGCCCGTGCTTATACAGCATCGCCTTCATGGCGATGTCGACCGCGCTGCCCTCCGCATTGGTGGCGACGACCTTGCCCTTGAGGTCTTCGACTTTTTTGATGGACCCGTCCTTGAGCACGGCGAACGGGATCGTCCAATAGCCGTCAACGCCGTCCTGGAAGTCGTCTGCAATGACGCGAATGTCGTCGAGGCCGGCATTTTTGATCGCAATCGGCAACGTAGAGAATGCGAGGTCGCCGACTTCCACTTCGTTGTTGGCAATCGCCGTGACCATCGGCGGAGTGCCGGCAAAATGCACCGGTGTGAATGTGTAGGATTTGCCGAGATGCTGGGCCAAGTCCTTCTTGTCGAGCCAGATGGAGATCCAGTTTGCAATCGGTGCGACCCAGGCGACACGAATCTGAACCGGTTCGGCGCGCACAGCGCCGGCCGCCAGCAGCATCAAAGCCAGACCTAAAACCGCAGTAACTGCGCGCATGATTGACCCTCCCAGGTTGACGGCTTTGCTTTGTTGCCAAGCCTTTGCAGGCGCCGTTCGGCGTCGATTGTCGGCGCAAACGCTGTCGCAGCGCAAGTCTATCTGTTGCCGCACCGAGCCGCCAAGGAGGTGCCGGAATTTGGTTAAGCCGCTTCCTGGTGCCATACCAGAAGCCGGCGGCGCAGCATCGCCGTGGCCTTGATCAGGGCGAAACCGACGACGGCGATCTCGACGATGCCGGCGAACACGCCGGGCGAATTGGCAAAGCGTGAGGCGCTCATCATGGCGCCGCCGAGCCCGTAGCCGCCCATCACCATCTCGCCGATGATTTCGACGATCAGTGCGATCGGCAGCGCGACTTGCAGGCCGGTCAGGATTTGCGGCGACGCGGCCGGCAACACCACCTGCCAGGTCAGCTCGCGTTCGTTGGCGCCCATGTTGCGGGCGGACCACAGCAGCTCCTTTTCGACTGCCGCGATGCCGGCGAGTGTCGCCGTCACCACCGGGAAGATTGCGTCGAACACCACGATCGATATTTTTGACACGTCGTAGACGCCGAGCCAGAGAATGATGACCGGCAGGAACGCGATCTTCGGCATCGGGAAGCCGACCGAAATGATCGGATCGAAGAACCAGCGCACCAGCTTGAAGCGCGACATCAGCGTCGCCAGTGCGATCCCGCCGATTGCCGCGATCACGAAGCCAACCATGGCTCGATACAACGTAAGCCCGAGATTGATCCACAGGACGCCCGAGGCGGCATCTTTGGCGATGTATTTGGCTACCACACTGAACGGCGGCAGCATAAACATCGTTACTTTGCCGCTGCGGGCGAACAGCTCCCAGGCAATCAGAAGGATCAGAATGGAGAATAGCGCGGCGCCGCCACGGAATACCACGTCGAGCCGCCGCGTTGCGGCGTCTGCAACATCCGCTTCGGCCGCGGCCAGCGAGGCCTGGTCCTCTACTCGCGCCATCGCAGCAGCCATTGTATGATTGTTTGATAGATGCGGTCCGCGGCAAAGCCGAGGAAAGCGACGGTCAGCACCACCGCGTACATGCCTTCGTACGAACCGGTGGAGCCGAGATAACCGATCAGATAGCCAAAGCCCTGCTGCGCCACGATCAGCTCGGAGCTGACCAAAAGGATGAATGCCAGCGCCAGTGCGGTGCGGATACCGTTGAGCAGCTCGGGAAGCGCGCTCGGCATCACCACGTCCCACATCATGCGCATCGGGCTCGCGCCCATGCTGCGCGCCGACCAGACCAGCACCTGTTCGCTGCCGCGCGCGCCATTATAGGCGCCGATCGTCACCGGGATCATGCAGCCGAGAAAGATCAGCAAAATCTTCGAACCGTCACCAAAACCGAGCCAGATCACCGTGACTGGAATAAGCGCCGATTTCGGCAGTGGGTAGAACAACTCGACCAGCGGATTGACGAAAATGTCGAGCAGTCGCCAGCGCGCCATTGCCATACCAAGCCCGCCGCCGACGACGATGGCGAGCAACAAGCCGACGCAGCCGCGGTAGAGTGAAACCGCGCCGTTGTCGACCAGTTCGCCGTCACGCATCAGGTCGACCCAGGCGACCGCAACCTTGCTCAGCGGCGGCAAGGCGAGCGAATCCACGATGTTGAGGCGAGCCAGCAGTTCCCAGCCGATCGCCAGCAAGACGAGAGGCAGGTACCGTAGAGCCGCGGATTTCATCGCAGCCACTCAGCCGGAGTGACGACCAAAAAGATCACGGCGCCTTGTCCTCCTGCGCCTTGAGCGCCTCGACGCGCACCAGATTCCACAGCTCGTCGACCTTTTCGACGAAGGCCTTCTCGCGGAACATGCTTGGATCGCGGCGTTCGAACTTGGTGTCGACGAGCGCTTTGATCCGGCCCGGCCGTGCCGACATCACCGCCACGCGGTCGGCGAGATAAACCGCCTCCTGCACGTCGTGCGTGACGAAAATAACGGTCTTTGGCGTGCGCTGCCAGATGCTGAGCAATTCGGTCTGCATCAGCGAACGGGTTTGGGCGTCGAGCGCGCCGAACGGTTCGTCCATCAGCAGGATATTGGGATCGAAGGCGAGCGTACGGGCGATCGCTGTGCGCTGTTTCATGCCGCCGGACAGCTGCGACGGGTAGCTGTCCTCGAAGCCGCGCAGGCCAACAAGGTCGATAAAGGCTTTGGCGCGCTGTTCGCGCTCGGCGCGCGGCAAGCCCTGCCGTTCGAGACCATAGAGGATGTTGCCGCGGACCGTTTTCCAGGGAAAAAGCGCAAAGTGCTGAAAGACGATGCCGCGGTCGGGGCCCGCCGCGGCGACCGCTTTGCCTTCGACCATGATGTGGCCGGTCTCGATCGGCAGAAAGCCGCCGACAAGATAAAGCAGTGTTGATTTACCGCAGCCGGATGGGCCGAGGATGGCGAGGAATTCGCGCGGCCGCACCTCTAGCGACACTTCGGCGAGCGCCAGCACCGGCTTGCCGCGCGGCGGCCGGTAGGTGTGATTCACCTTGTCGATGACGATCTGCGCTTGGCCGGTCATTTGGCCGCTCATAGGGTCCCCACGCCCTTCCGGCGGGTTCCCCTCCTGCCGGCGAGCCGCACCCTACCCGGCGCGCCGTGGAACACAAGCTGAGACGATGCCGCGTCCGGGCTCTTCCCTGTAGGAATGGGGGCCCTTCCGGAGCACGAAATCATAAGGTCCCGCAGTGCTCCTGAATGACGGATTTGGGAAAAGCGGGTATACGAGTTCGTCTTCAATAGGCTGCGAAACACCCGCCATGGAACGCTCGTTCAAGAAGGAAGTGGATGCGCTGCGGCTCGGCGCCGGCGAGACGTTTCGCGGCGAAGGCATCCTCGCCGTCACCAAGGCGCTGTTGCAGTCGGGCGTGAGCTATGTGGGCGGCTACCAGGGCGCGCCGGTATCGCACCTGCTCGACGTCATGGTTGATGCCGAGGACCTTTTGGCCGATCTCGGCGTGCACGTCGAAACCTGCACCAACGAAGCCGCCGCCGCGGCGATGCTCGGCGCCTCGATCAATTATCCGCTGCGTGGCGCGGTGACCTGGAAATCGATTGTCGGCACCAATGTGGCGGCCGACGCGCTCTCTAACCTCGCCTCGCCCGGCGTCATCGGCGGCGCGCTGATCGTGCTCGGCGAGGACTACGGCGAAGGCGCGAGCGTCATTCAGGAGCGCTCGTACGCCTATGCGATGAAATCCTCGATGTGGCTTCTCGATCCGCGCGCCGATCTGCCGACCATCGTCGACATGGTCGAGCAGGGATTCGAGCTTTCGGAAGCGAGCCATGCGCCGGTCATGCTCGATCTGCGCGTGCGCGCCTGCCACCTGACCGGCGAATTTATCGCGAAGGACAACAAACGCGCCGTCTATAGCGGCCGGCACCGTCTCGAT
>Ga0208480_1001047_pt1 | contig 10166 bp, 8 predicted proteins | sample NGESurshal092012_4_FD_184485 | JGI IMG/M metagenome (GOLD analysis project Ga0208480, IMG submission 184485) | Arctic peat soil microbial communities from Barrow, Alaska - NGEE Surface sample F53-1 shallow-092012 (SPAdes) | ecosystem: Environmental > Terrestrial > Soil > Wetlands > Peat ... | reverse complement strand
GGCCCGGGAGCCGCTCCGGCGCCAGGTGCTGGGCTGCTCAGGCCGAGCAACCCTCCGATCCCAGCCGAAGAGTTCGACCAGCCGCAGCTGCTGGCAGTCGAGAAGGAAGCAATCGGGCTGTTCATCTCCGCCCACCCGCTCAAGCCGATGCGCGAGGCGCTCAGGGCGCGCGTGGACTGCTCACTTGCCGCCCTGGCCAATCGTCGCGACAAGGACTGGGTGACCGTCGGCGGGATCATCACCGAGTCCAAGAAGATCCGCACCCGGGCCGGCGATCACATGATGTTCGCCACGCTCGACGATCTCGAAGGCGCCGTCGAGATTCTCGTGTTCGGCAAGGCGCTCGCCGAGCAGGAAGCGCTCGGCGGGGACGCGAGCGCGCTCGCGGTCGATCAGGTGGTGCTCGTCAGGGGCCGCGTCGACCACAAGGAGGCCGGCAAGACCTGCGTAATCGTCCAGTCGGTCGAGCGTTTCACACCCACCGAGCAGGAGATCGAGCGCGCAGACAGCGAGGCCAAAGCGATCTCCGTCGCACGCGCCGCAGCGGCACAGCCGGTATGCCTGCAAGTCGACGCCGCCCGCCTGCCGGCCAGCGCGATCGAGGACGTCAAGGACATCATCGAGACCAACCAGGGTCCGGCAGAGGTTGTGCTCGAGATGCTCACAAGCGCCGGGACGCGCATCCTGCGCCTCGGCGAGGCATACCGCGTGCAGCATACCCCTGGGGTACGCGCCGAGCTGGAAGCGGCATTGGCGCCGGCTCAGGCGCTTGCCGCAACCGGCTAGCGCTTTTTCTTACGCTCGCGCACGCCTCGCTCGCTCACGCCTCGCTCGCGCAAAGACACGGCAAACTGGATCTCCTCGCGCGTCGGTCCGGAGCGGTTCACGCCGGGTGTCTCCAACACGCACGGCAGATCTTGGAACTCGGGCGCGGAGAGAAAAGCCGCACAGCCACTCTCGCCGAGATCGCCGGACCCGACGTTCGCATGGCGGTCGCGATTTGACCCGAGCGCGGTCTGGGAGTCGTTGAGGTGCAGCGAGCCCACTCGGCCAAGACTGATCTTCTCGGCGATCTCTGCCGTCAGCTCGTCCATGCCCGCGTAGCTGCGGATGTCATAGCCGGAGGCAAACAGGTGGCAGGAGTCAAGGCACAGTCCGAGTCGCTCGTCGCCTCCAGCGGCCTCCAACAGCGCCGCGAGCTCGTCGATCGAGCGCCCAAGCGTGCCGCCGGTACCGGCAGTGTTCTCCAAGTGAAGCGGGCAAACCTCGCTGTCGGCGAGCGCCTCACGGATCGTCTCCCCAGCACGCTCGACTGCCTTGCCGGCGTCGCCGGTCTTGGCGGACCCGGGGTGCAGGACGACGCCGCAGGCGCCGATGTCGTGGCCAACACGCAATGAGTGCGTGAGCGACAGGAGCGACTTCTCGCGTATCTCGGGGTCCTCGCTTGCGCAGTTGAGCAGATAGACAGCGTGGATCAGCACCGCGTCGATTTGACTGGCGGCCATCGCCTTGCGAAAGGCGGCGACATCCTCATCGCGGTAGACCGTCGGACGCCACATGCGCGGCGACTGGTTGAAGATCTGGATTGCGCGGCAGTCGCGCTCGAGCCCGCGCTCGATCGCCTTGGGCAGACCGCCCGCCGGTGAGACATGCGCTCCGATTAGCATGGACGGATCCTATGAGGGTTCGCTTCGCACCATCGCCCACAGGCGCGCTGCACATCGGCGGCGCGCGCACCGCGCTGTTCAACTGGCTGCTCGCGCGCCACGCAGGCGGCATTTTCCTGTTGCGTATCGAGGACACCGACCGCGAGCGCTCCACGCCCGAGAACGTCGAGCAGATCCTTGATGCGCTGCGCTGGCTGCAGCTCGACTGGGACGAGGGTCCGATCTTCCAAGGCGAGCGAGCCGCCCGCCACCAGGAGGTGCTCGAGGCGCTGCTCGTCGGCGGACACGCATACCGGTCGAACGCCACGGCCGCCGACGTCGCCGCCTACAAGCAGCTGCACGGCGCCGAGCGCGGCTTTCGCGGTGAGGACCGTGACGGGAGCAAAAACGAAGGTGCGGTACGGCTACGCGTGCCAGACGGCGGCGAGACCGTCGTGCACGACCTGATCCGCGGCGAGACGACCTTCGAACACGTGCACCTCGACGATCCGGTGATCGCGCGCGCGGACGGGTCGGTGCTCTACAACTTCGCCGTCGCGATCGACGACCTCGACGCAGGCATCACGCACGTCGTGCGCGGCGAGGACCACCTTTCGAACACCCCGAAGCAGCTGCTCGTCCTGCAAGCCGCCAAGGCCGCCGGCTTCGGCGCCGAGCACGCCGAGCCGCTGTATGCGCACCTGCCGCTGCTGCACGGTCCCGACGGCAAGAAGCTCTCCAAGCGCCACGGCGCCGCCTCAGTGCAGGAGCTGCGCGAAGCCGGCTACCTGCCGGAGGCGGTGCGCAACTACCTCGCCCTGCTCGGCTGGGGCTCGGGCGACGACGCCACAGTCCTTTCGACAGAGCAGCTCGTGGAGCGCTTCGAGCTGGAGCGCGTCAGTCGCAACCCTGCCCGCTTCGACGAGGTCAAGCTGCGCTGGCTCGACGGGATCTACCTCCGCGGACTCTCCGTCGGCGAGCTGGCCGACCGCGTGCTCGCATACCTGCAAATCTCAGATCCCCAGGCGGCGAGCGCCGCGGAAGCCGATCGCACGCTGCTCGAGGGCGCCGTGGCGATCAGCCAGGAGAAGATCCAGACGCTCGCCGACTTCTGGCCGCTGTCGCGCTTCTTCTTCACCGGCGTCGCCGAGGATGCAGCGGCGCGCGAGCGCTGGCTCGGCGAGCGGGGAGTATCCATGCTGGGCGATGCGCGAGCCGAGCTCTCCTCGGCATCGAGCTTCGAGGTCGAGTCGGTGCAGGCAGCGCTCGCCCAGGTGATCGAGCGCCACGACGCAAAGCCACGCGAGGTCTATCAGCCGGTGCGTGTGGCGATCGCGGGCACGACCGTCTCGCCAGGCATCTTCGAGAGCGTCGCATTGCTCGGTCGTGAGGAGACCCTGCGCCGCATCGACCTCGCGCTCGCCGGTTGAGCCCGCACAACGGCGGCGCTCAACAAACCATCTGCAGCTGCCGATAGGACCCATGACGACCACACGGGACGGCTCGGATGCCCCCCACGTCAAGAAGGTGTCATGAGCACGCAAGCGACAGTGACAAAGCCAACGCATACAATCGCCCCGGCGGATCCCTCCGCGCCCGGACGACGCCCGAACAGCTCGAGCGGATCGGGCGAGCGCCATGGCGAGCGTCATCAGAACGAGGGCCACGGTCGTCGCTTGATGCGAGCGTTCGAGGCGCTCGACGCGTTCCCGGCGCTCTCTGAGTCTCGCAGCCGTTTGCTTGCGGTCATCTCCAAGGAGAACGTCGCCACCGCCGACATCGTCGCCGCCGTCGAGTCCGACGTTGCGCTGCTGATCGCCGTGATGCGTCTTGCGAACGTCGGCTGCGGTCCCTCTGAGCGCATCGAGACGGTCGTCGGCGCTGTCGAGCGGTTGACGCCCCAGGCGGTCGAGTCGATCGCAAGCAGGGTGCGCACCTTCGATTTCTTCGAGCGATCTTCCGGCTGGGACACGGCGCCAGAGCGCTTCCGTCTGCACGCGCTCGCTACTCAGCACACCGCGGACCGGCTGGCGGCTGAGGTCGGCTACGAGCACCGCGATCGTTTGACCGTCACAAGCCTGCTTCACGATGTCGGCAAGCTCGTGCTGATGCACGCCTACCCCGGCTACATCGCGCAGGTCAAGAAGGAGGGCCAGACTCCCGAGAAGCGCATCCATCAGGAACGGCGTGAGCTAGGTGTCGATCATGCGCTCGTGGGCGGCGTGCTCGCCCGGCGTTGGGGTTTGCCACCGGCGATCGCCACCGTGATCGAGCGCCACCACAATCCCGATGCCAGTGGCGAGGCCGCGTTCGTGCGCCTGGCCGACATGCTCGCGCACTATGCCCATGGGGCACCGGTGTCACCGGGAGAAATGCTCACCTGCGCCCGCGCGCTTGGGCTTGGCCCAGAGGAGTTGCGCCGCGTGATGTACGAGCTGCCGAGCTCGCGCGCCCAGCGCCAGCGCACCGTCGATCCCTGTCCGCTCTCAGGCCGCGAGGTCGGTGTGCTGCAGCGGCTCGCCGAAGGCAAGGTCTACAAGCAGATCGCCCACGAGCTGACGCTCTCCACGAGCACGGTGCGCACGCACTTGCACAACATCTACGGCAAGCTGGGCGCAGTCGACCGCGCTCAAGCTGTTTTGATCGCCACAGAGCGCGGCTGGCTCTGAGACGGTCGCTGGCCGGCGCGGCTCGGCGTCCTCGTTCGCTCGTGTGCGTTTGCACACTTCGCTCTCTGCGTCCTTGATCCGCTTGACCAGCGACCGTCTCAGTCGCCGGACCTTTAGCATCGCGCTGACGCGATGCTCTCGATTACAGGCGAGTCCTACCAGCGTTCTTTCTCAGGCCACCGACCACTAGCATCGGCTAACCGATGATCTCGATCACAAGCAAGTCCCCATATGCGGTGGCCGCGCTCGCGGAGCTCGGTCGGGCCGCCGGCGCCGAGCCGGTGCCGATCGGCGAGCTCGCGCGCCGCCGCGAGATGCCCGTCCAGTTTCTCGAGCAGCTGTTCGCCGTGCTGCGACGCGCCGGCGTGGTCAACTCCCAGCGCGGGGTCAAGGGCGGCTATCGCTTCGCCCGCGATCCCTCGCAGGTGAGTGTGCTCGAAGTCGTGGAGCTGCTCGACGGCCCGCTCGGGCGCGATTCCGACGGTGTCTTCGGAGACGCATCCAAGGCCGCGCGAGACGTGCTCGAGCAGACAAGCATCGCCGACGTGATCGAGCGCGAAGCACGCGACTCGGGCGCGAGCATGTACCACATCTGAGCTGAGGGTCCACCGCGGACGGGTCCTGAGCGACTATTGTCGTGGCATATGGGGTCAATCCCGATCAACATTGCGGAGCTTGTGGGGAGAACGCCGCTGATTCGCTTGACGCGGATGCTCGAAGGGGGACCTTCCGAGGACAGCGGCGTCGAGCTGTACGCAAAGCTCGAGGCCTTCAATCCGGGCGGGAGCGTCAAGGATCGGATCGGCGTGGCGATGATCGAGGCCGCTGAGGCCGAGGGTCGTATCGAGCCCGGACGCAGCACGATCGTCGAGGCCACGAGCGGCAACACCGGTATCGCGCTCGCGTTCGTGTGCGCCGCCAAGGGATACGAGCTCGTGCTGGCCCTTCCCCAGGGGATGAGCCGCGAGCGCGAGATCCTGCTCGAGCTCTACGGCGCCGGCGTTCAGATCACCGAGTCGCTCGGCGGCATGGGGGAGGCGGTGCAGGCAGCGCAGGCGATGGCTCGCGACCCCGACGTGTTCCTGCCCGACCAGTTCTCCAACCCCGCCAACCCGGAGGCCCACCGCCGCACGACCGGACCTGAGATTGAGCGGGCGCTGGATGGGCGGGTCGACGTGCTCGTCGCCGGCGTCGGCACCGGTGGCACCATCACCGGCGTCGGCGAGTATCTGCGCGAGCGCAACCCACAACTGCGGGTGGTGGCGGTCGAGCCGAGCGGCTCGGCGGTGCTCTCGGGCTCGCGCGCTGGTCCCCACCGCATCCAGGGCATCGGCGCCGGCTTCGTGCCGCCGGTTTTGAACCAGGAGTTGATCGACGAGGTGATCACAGTCTCAGACGACGACGCGATCCAAACCGCCTGGGCCTGTGCCAGGCGCGAGGGCATCCTTGCCGGGATTTCCTGTGGCGCCGCGCTTTGGGCGAGCCTTCAGGTCGCCGCGCGAGAGCAGTCAAAGGGCAAGCGGATCGTGACGATCATGCCCGACTCGGGCGAGCGCTACGTCTCGCAGGCGTTCTTCGCGCCGTCCTGAGTGTTCACTCGCGGAGTTCCCCGCGCTACCAAGACATTCGACTCGACCATGAGCGGGCTATCGCCAGAGAGTCCGCCAACGCCGTCACGTGCCACGGCGGTATGTGTCAGGGGGTATGTGTCAGGAGGCCTGCCTCACGGACGTCTGTCTCAGGGAGGCCGGCGAGGCCACGGCGTTGCCGGCAGGCCAAATCGGAAACGTTTTGGAAGAACGCATGTGCGCTCACCGCCGGGATCGCGAGCTCACTACCTGTGCAATAGGCGGGAATAGTCAAATTATCCCAACTTGGTAGCGTGTTGTTATGAGTACCGGCCATTGGTTCCCCGCTCGTGGCGAAAGGGTGCAGGTAGCCGCCGCCAGCCCCCTCGAGCGCATCAGCGCCGACGCTTGGCTATCGGTTGCCGTTACAGGGTTGTTCTTGGGAATAAGCGTGTGGTGGCTGACGGTCGATCGGAGCATCCCGGTCTTTGACGCCGGCGTCCGTCTTCATCAGGCGATCATCGTCTATGAATACCTGCGCTCCGCAAGCGTCGGATCGGCGCTGACGACGACCACCCCGTATCCGCCGCTCTCCTACCTCATCGGGGCGCTTGGCATATCGATAGGCGGGATTGGCATCGACCCGCCGATTGTCGCGGAGAACCTTGTCTTTGTCTCTCTGCTTGCGCTCGGCTGCTACAACGTCGGGCGCTTGGCCGTCGACTCTCGCGTCGGGCTGCTGGCTGTGGTATTCGCCCTTGGATCGCCGCTTGCGATTGCACAGTTTCATGTGTTCATGACCGACGCCCCGGAGATGGCGATGGTCGCCGTCGCTGTCTGGCTGATCCTCGAGGCCGAGCGCTTTTCCCGTATTTGGGTATCGGCATTGGCGGGGGTGGCGGTCGGTCTTGGACTGCTCTCGAAGGAGCCGTTCGCATTCTTCGTCGCCGGGGTGCTGCTTGTCACGATGGTACGTGGCGGGTGGCGCTGTTGGCGCGGACTTTTGGCTTTTGCGATTCCGGTTCTCGTGATAGCGCTACCTTGGTATATCGTGGAGTTCTCTCAACTTCACGAAGTTGCACAGGGCGTATCCACCAACCAGACGGCATCGCTGGGAGCGGGAATCGCGCCTTACCGGTGGTCTATCGCGAATCTCGTGTGGTACCCCTCGAACATCCTCAACACGCAGCTCTATCTGCCCCTGTTTGGTTTCGCGACTGTCGGGGCCGTTTGGATGCTGGTCGGCCTCGTTCGTCGCAGTCCGATCAGTCCGCTTTCGTGGGAGCTGATGTTCGGCGCGATCGTCGGTTGGGTCGGCATCACACAGACCTTCCCGCACGATCCTCGCTATTGCATGCCCCTGCTGGTCTATCTCGCGGTGATCGGCAGCGGCTGGATCGGGGGCCTGCCGGGAAGTTGGCGATTACTCGCGACAGTCGCGCTGGTGGCCGTCGCGCTTGCCAACACGCTCGCCACCAGCTTTGGCTTCGGAAAGGCTCTCAGTGTGAAGTCGCCGAGCTTCCTTTCCAGCGCCCTGAGCGCACCCGAAGCTCTGACGGTTTACTCAAACGCCGGGTTCCTGGTGGCCGCGCCCCACCGAGACGGTGACGTACTGGGGCTGTTGCGAGCATTGCGCCACGACGGAGTCAGCGATGTTCAGTGGGCCAATCTGGGTCCGCACGAACCACAGCCGGGGTTCACCGCAGACTTCTCAGAAGCTGGACTCAAAACCTTGGCGGTGATTGCGAAACTGGGTTTCTTCGAAGGAGGGCTCAGCTCAGGTGAGTTGACCAAGCGCGACGCTACTCTCGGCCATGGCCCGTTGACCGTAGACAGCGCGCCGCCCTGTGTGACCATGAGCGACGGCACGGGTGTGTGGGTCAGGCTCGGAAATCCTGACGCTGCGGGCACCGAGGACTACTGCCCATACCGTCATCCAGCCTTCTATTAGTTGGCGCCGCTCGTGAGCCCGGCTGAAAACGCTGATTAGTTGGCGCCGCTTTGTGAGCGCAGCTGAAAACGCTGGGCGATTGGCGATCGTGCCGTGGGCGATCCGAAGTTGGCCTCCCGTCGGCGCCATCGGCGCCCGCTACGCTTTCTGCATGTTCGGTATAGGCGCCATCGCTCGGGTTGCAAAGGAGCTCCGGCGCGATTTGGAGGTTGCGCGGGAGCGCGATCCAGCTGCGTGCGGCGTGGGACCGGTCGAGCTGATCGCGACCTGGCCCGGCATTCACGCGCTGCTGGCCTACCGCGTCGCACACGTTTTGCAAGCCGCGGAAGTGCCGCTGCTGCCACGCGCGATCGCGCTCATCTCGCGAGCCGTCACCGGCATCGAGATCCATCCCGCGGCAAAGATCGGCAAGGGACTGTTCATCGACCACGGCTCGGGCGTCGTGATCGGAGAGACGGCCGAGATCGGGGAGGACGTGACCCTCTACCAAGGCGTGACGCTTGGCGGCACGGGATTTGCCACCGGCAAGCGCCATCCCACGGTGCAGGACAACGTCACGATCGGCTCCGGCGCCAAGCTGCTCGGCCCGATCACGATCGGCCACGGCGCCAAGATCGGGGCCAACAGCGTCGTCATCACCGACGTGCCGCCCAACTCGACGGTGGTCGGCAACCCCGGTCACCCGGTGCGGGTGGATGGCCGCCGCCCCGAGGGTCCAGACGCCGACTGGATTCACCTGCCCGACCCGATCGCCGAGGCGATTCAGGCGCTGGCGAGTCGGATCGGCGCGCTCGAACGCACGCTGGCCGAGCTCTCCGGCGATGATGCCGAGCCGGTGGCCGAGGTCCGGCCGCTGCGCACGGTCAGGGGACCAAATCCTGCTGGGGGATAGGTTGAGCGAGGCTGCAGGTCGCGTCTTTCTCAGGTCGACCGCTAGGCGCGCGTGGGCGTAAGCGAGCCTATGTGCGATTTGAGGCGCTCGATTTTCTTGACAAATCACGTCTCGAAATCATCGCCTATTTGTGTTCCCGTTTTTCCTCGAGTTTTCGGGAACCAGTTTTTTGGACTCCCAGCCTCTCAGTAGAACACGGTGCGGCACCGGTGGCGAGGGCGCGACTTGTATTGAGTTCCCCGCCCACCCGCCTGGCCGCGCGTCCACAGCCAGGTGTCGATCATGCGAGCAGGCACGCCTGTGCGCCGGGAGATCAGCTCGCAAGCGTGTAGAGCGCACGCGCGGATCTCGCGCTCCGCGCCACCCAAGGCGAGACGCTCGCCGCGGTCGATATGCGCCGCAAGCCGTTCGTCGTAGACGAGCACACCGTCACAACGCAATACGTGGGGAACGAGGTTGTCGGCGAAGATCGTCAGGCGATCGAGGTCTGAGAACTCGGCCACTTCGGCGAGCGCGAGGTCACTGGCGAGAATCTGGGCGCGCTTGTAGAAGCCACGATCGTCGAACATCGCCATGCCATGCGCCAAGGACGCGGCCAAGCGCTCTGCCGAGCCGCCCGCCTCGGCGACGAGATCGAGGGCGCGCCGTTTCCCGAGAAAGCGCCCAAGCGCGCGCAGAGCCTGTGAGTACAGGCTCATGAGCTCGTTGTCCGGGCGCTGCCCAAGGATCTCGGCGATTTCGACGGTACTCACCTGTGAGAGCCACGCGCCCGTCGGCGCTCCGTTGGCGCGCACATGGTCGGCTAGCGCCCACGAAACCGTGAAGTAGCCGCTGAGGGGCTTGCCGTCGAGCTCGCGCTTGCGCTTGCGCAGCGTCGGAAACCAGCCCGAGCCGAAGTTGATCGTGTCGAGCGCGAGCATGTAGTCGGCCACGTCGGTGGGCTCGCCCTCCAGGAAGTGGCATCTCGGGTCGAGTGGGGGTGGCGTTGCCGGCTGTACCTCGGCGGCGGCGTCCAGGTCGATTCTCACCGAGCGTGCGTTGGCGGCAATCTCGGCGCAGCTGGCCCGTACAGCGTCTGTGATGCTCACGCGGGGAACGTTACGGCTCACGCGCGGAACGTTACGGCTCACGCGCGGAACGTTACGGCTCACGCGCGGAACTGTTAAGGAGTATGCGCCGACGGTCGTATGCGTCGCGCGGCGCGTATGCGTGGGCTTGGCGCCCACGCGGCGGCTTCGATTGCGAAACCGGCGGGGCTTCCGGACGGAGACTGTGCGCTGGTGGCCGATCCCGCTTCTATGCTCTTCATAGATGTCCGAAAGCAAGCAGTCGAGCGCCGTGCAGGTGCCCTCCGAACAGCACTCGGCGCCTTGGCAGGCACCCCTGGATGAGCAACCGGAGCGCGTCCAAGCCCTGCTCGAGGGCCTCAACGAGCCACAG
>Ga0208480_1001046_pt1 | contig 10166 bp, 6 predicted proteins | sample NGESurshal092012_4_FD_184485 | JGI IMG/M metagenome (GOLD analysis project Ga0208480, IMG submission 184485) | Arctic peat soil microbial communities from Barrow, Alaska - NGEE Surface sample F53-1 shallow-092012 (SPAdes) | ecosystem: Environmental > Terrestrial > Soil > Wetlands > Peat ... | reverse complement strand
CCTTGCGGCATTTCTCAGTTCGCGCGCCAATTCACGCCGCATGACGCGCTCCTCGGTAATCCCCGCCCAAGCTTCGCGGGGGGACACGTCTTGCCGTAAAAGATCATCTATATCGTCGAGCCGATCTCGCATGAGTGCGAACATCGCTTCGCTAGTTGTAGGAGGCGCTTCGCCACGATTGTCTAGAATGACGAACTCAGCTTCGGTCATCGACGCGCTGTCAGCCTCGTCCGCAGCCTTTTCTTGTGCTAGTGCTATGGCCCGATCCTTGAAATGTGCAAACAAGGGATCGTTTGCCAACTCGATCTTTGCAGCCCAGCCGTCCGTTCCGCTTCTAGCCAGCAACGCACTTAAGATAGTATTTCGGCCTTGCTCTGCATTGTCACGAGGATCCGCTGAATAGGGCCCCTCGTGATGTGCATCATCCGCAACGCGAACGTGCTCGTACGCGATCCGCAGAAACCTAAGAAGTAGCTGTGGCGTAAACGCAGCCGTACTCAGATCGAACCCAACGCCCCCAATGCCGTGTCCGAATAGCTGCGCAAACAACTGAACTCCGGAGCCACACTTAGACACGGCAACTCCGTCGAGGCCATTCTCGATAGCCTCAATCCCTTCCTTGGGATTAAGGTGAAGGAGTACCGGAAGCCATACTCCCGCAAATGGCTCCGCGAGTCCGTTGGAGAGCCACTCCTTCGCCGTGTCCTCTAGGAAACGACGATCCCCATCGTTGCCATTCCTGAGCAAAATCTCGACGGCCTGCCGCAAATTCAATTCGAATAGGGGGGTATTTGGCTTGCTGGCGGCTTTCGTTATCTCGGTGAGCCACAATCTGATGCTTGGAACAAATAGTGCTACTACTATCGCAGAGGCGTGGCTTATGTTCTGAAGGGACGCTGAGTATTCATTCGTATCCATAATCTCGCGCAAGGAATGGTTTAATTCCCCGCCAAGTACGCGATCCACAACGGCCGGATGCTCGACGACAAGGCTTTCGAACCAAGACGGAAATCCGTTAAGCTCAATGGGAGCGTAACGGCAAGCAAGCTCCGCTTCTTCCTCCGTCAGTCGTTTTGCCCAATTCTGATCTTCCGCCTCTGCAGCAACTCCGGCTAGCCCAAATTGCCACCTAGTCAGGAACATATTCTTCTCAGCAGGTTGGCGCTCACTCCGAAGCGTAGGCTTATCCTTGCGCCACGCGGTCATCATCGTCTCCCTCAGCCTATCAGTTACCTCCTTTCCAAATTGGGCCTCGAAGAACCGCCTGTTCCATCCAGATGCTCGGCTCTCGTTGCCGGAACGCTCCATCGCTTGCCAAAGATTCCAAGCTGTATTTTCGGCGCGATCGGGAGAAAAAACCTTGCCACGGTCCCGTACGATTTCTTGCCAAAACATCGCCCAATTCGCATGTGCTTTAGCTTCACGTCGTTTAGCATGCTCAGCGCGTTTCTCGTTTTCGGCCTCAAGCCGCCTCAACTCAGCAGATTGCTCTTGTGGTCTCAATCGATTGTCGATGATTGCAACGAGGCTCGGCGCATCCGCAACGAGTGGTCGGAGGTTTTCCAGTACTTGCTTGTGATTGGTGCCGGCATGGCTGAGCACTACCATCTCGACCCATAACATCATCTCCCGATGGTCTATTGGCTCATTCGAATTGGAGAGGCGCTTTCGAACCCATACGGCATCCTTTTCGTCGCTCAAACGAATGCCGCCATTCTGAGAGATGTCAAAAACTCTATCCCACGCATCCTTAGATTGGTGTAAGCCTGCTAGAAAAGCGTCTTCTTTCCAAAAAATCGCTTCGCGAACGTCGCTAGGAAGATCAGCAAACGCGCGTTGCAGTTCTGCTACCGCTTCCCCTTCATCATGTCTGTCTGTCGAATGGCGAATAACAAACAGGCACGACATAGCCCAGGGCTCTGTCCTTGTACCTTGCTCCAATTGTCGAACGCACGCGGCGATGAGAGCTGGAATGAGATGAGGGTTCCTCGTTCTGAGGTGTGGATATTTGTTCGGATCCCAAGTGGCGCCACCGACGAGTAGGTCTGTCAGCCCTTGACGGACGTTATCGATATACTCCTTAGAGAGATCGGCGGATTGGATTATGCGCGGCAACCTGTAATTTAGACTACCTACTGTACGAGGATTTTCTTTAACCCGCTGAAGAATGCTCAAAAGGCGAACGACCGATATGTGTCGTGGAAATAATAGGACTACCGCATCACGCGCCGTCGTGTCTGGCCACCGTACGACATCAGATTCAATAGAGGCACCGATAGCGTCAAGGCGCATATCGTTAAGTTGCACCAGCGCATCGATTGCCAAGTTACGCTCCAAGTCTGTTTGAGCGCCATCCATTGCAACCGCATATGCAATGTCAGCGCATTCGTTGAGCTTACCGACGCCGATAATTTGCAGCAGCAGATCGCGGACCTCTGGGTTTTCAATGCCCGTGCGCCACAGTTTCGCTACTGCGTTGCTAAGCTCCGACGAGGCAAACCGATGTACTTGAATCTTTGGTGTGCGCAATCCACGCCATCCCCCACTTCCATATCGGCCAACATAGGCTTCGAGAGCTTTGATTCGTTGAGCTGGACGCAAGGATTGAGGATCCCCATGATCCAGAGCGACGGTTGGTTCAATCGCGACAAGGTCTTCAAAGACGGTGTCACATGAGGACGCTAGCCATGCCGCGACAGGGCGCATAGAAGGGCGAACCACCCGCATCCCTTGCGCCGTTTCGGTGAAAAGGAGGCGCTTGATTGCTTTGATTGGAACACCGCGGTCGAGAAACATTTTGAGATGTTCCGCGGCAAGAAACTCCATTACAGAACGATGGTGAAAGCGAACGCGTCCATAACTCGCGAATCCGAACAACGGACGTTCGAGAAGAGTGACCCTTTCGTCGGCTGGCCAATCTGGCAAAACCTTGGAAACATCAAGAGCGGCTTCGCTGGCGTCAACGCTGTCTGCGTCTGCGCTATATCGCAGCGTAAGCTTGCGGGTCAGCATTGCCGCGAGCGCGAGGCGGCTTGCGCCTTCGGAAGCCTTAGCTTGTGATAGCTCTGCTCTCTCTTTGCGCTCCGTGCTGGGCTTTAATTTCGTTGCGATATTCGTCCCGACCTGTTCGCGATGTGTGCGGATTCGGCGGTGCTCGCGCCAATCAGAGCATAGCTCGATCAAATCCTGGGGGCGTTCTGCAAACTCCTCCGCATCGCGCGCATGAATATCTGCAAGAAGGGCGTCGGGATCGGGAACACCTTGGAGTACAGCAAAGTTCCGTATTTGGTCACGGGATAATGGCGCGAGGCCGACATTACGCCACGGCTTGGACTTGGCGTTATCTTCGGCTTTCTCCTTGCCACGAGCCATCACCATGTCAGCAAAGGTTTCCGCCGTGGGTTCTGCCAGTACAGAATCTGGAATTGGCAGGTACTTCGCTATTAACTCTCGATCGATTGGAACCGGCCGCGTCGTGATAATGATGCGCGCACGGCCAAGTTGGCCCGCAAGTGCCTTATTGAACCGCTTCAATGCTTGATCAAAATTACCGAGGGTAAGCTTCAATTCATCTATAGAATCCAAGAAAAATGTTGCGACTTCCGATTGAGATCGCAGCCAAGCTTCGAACCGCTTTTCTTCGTCCTCGCTGAGCATATCTCGGATGGAGTTTCCCGCCAGCGTGGCAAGGTCCAAAAAGAAGGCGGGCTCACCAGCCTGCCAAAGCCTGATCTGCTGCGTTTGACATTCGTAGGTTTTTCCGGCCCCCGCCTCGGAAACGATGAGAATCCGGTCGGATCGCAAGAGTTCGTCCCAGGCGATACTCCCTCGCCACCCAAAGCGAAAGAACGCGGACGCCTGTTCCATGTTACCGATCTCTGCATCGGACAAATCACGGAATAAGCGCTGTATCGATAGCGGGGGCAGAGAAGGCTTGGTCATCGACGATAACGTCGGGAGAGGGCGCTGATGGGATTGCTCGGCATTTTTTCCCAAGTGAATGCGGTTGTCCATATTAAGAAGAAAAAAACGTCAAACAGGAAACGGCTAGCTAACCGCCAGACATGCCAGCGTGCGACCACAGAATACCTCATAATATCAGGAATATTTCTGCTGCAAGCCGAGGCGCGTGACCGAATTGCGTGGTTTGCCGCCAACGTGCCGTCGTGAAAATTCCGCCGCTCGTAGCCATATGTCGGACGGCCTTGGCCCATTCTTCCCGAAATCTTGATATCTGCCGAAAACCGAGGCGGGACTAGCTTCGATAAGAGCACGTGCTCTGTCTTCCTCTCGAGGGGCACGCCAACAAACAAAATTCAAAAACTGCTCACCTAAAATGATGTCATCGTTGGAGATGAACCCGCAAGCGGCGCGCAAATATGCGCGATCCCAAGGATTTCTCGGAAGTCTACTTTTTGCGCATGAATCCGCTTATCCGATTGCCATGACCAGAATATCCGCATGTTCGCGGGCCATATCGATATATTATTATAGATCAAATCTGTAACATGATGTAGTTTAGCATATCATATAACTTGACTGTCGATATACTTTTCTATATCGTTTCACTAGAATGAGCTAGCAAAGTGTATCATGAACCCTATTCTGGAACCAGTCGCCCAAATCTTGAAGGCTGCCCGAGAGCGGAAGGGTCTTAGCCAGCGCAGCCTCGCCACCAAAGCGGGCGTACCCCAAGGTCACATTTCGAAGATTGAGAACGCCTCTGTCGATCTACAGACTTCCAGCCTGATTGAGATTGCTCGCGCACTCGATCTTGAGCTTCTCCTAATTCCACGCCGACTGATACCAGCCGTCCAAGCCCTGCAACGAGATAATGAGACACCGCGTTCGCCGAGTTTTGAGCAGGTCATCCAGGACAATCTCACGCGCATTCTGGCCAGAATCAGGAAGTTGGAAGATCAGGGCATTCACGCCAAAGCCCTCGGAAGCCTCGCCACAACGCTCGAAGATCTGCGTCGATTGCGCTTCGGCGCATTGGGCGCGGTACAAATCCAGGCGCTTTTGGACAAGATCACCACGGCTTTGAAACGCGCGACCGGACGCAAAGGCGGCGACGAACCCGGCCTAGTTTCCAAAGAATATCTGCAACAGCTGGACACCTTGGCGCGAGAACTACGCAGCGTTCGCAATGCGTTGGCGCATGGCATAATTGACCGTCCGATGGTGCCTGTGCCCGCCTACCAACTCGATACGGAGGACGGCAATGGCTGACATCGCTGTCCTCAACGTTCTGCTCCACAGCCAACCGATCGGGACGCTCACGCGCCTACCGGGTGACAAGGTGCTTTTTGCATTCAACGAAGACTACATCGCCGATGCCAACCGTCCGACCTTGAGCCTCTCCTTCAAGGATGCCTTTGGCGCGCTGATAACCGACATCAAGCCGACGCAGACACGGTTGCCGCCATTCTTCGCCAATCTGCTACCCGAAGGGCCGATGCGAGACTACCTCGCCACCCAAGCGCGTGTGAATCCTGCCCGCGAATTCTTCCTAGCTTGGGTTCTCGGCCACGACTTGCCTGGCGCTCTGCAAATTCTGCCGGCTGATGGCGAAAGCCTACCGCCAGATGATGGTCACTTACCGGGCAGCCAAGCACATACCAATGAGGTGAAACATCATCATAATGACGACGGTGTTTTGCGTTTTTCGCTGGCCGGAGTCCAACTGAAATTTTCGGCCGTCAAGGAAGCAACGGGCGGCTTGACGATTCCCGCTGAGGGGATCGGCGGCTCATGGATCGTCAAGTTGCCATCCACAGTCTATCCCGGCGTTCCCGAAAACGAATTCGCCATGATGGAGTTGGCCAGGCGGATCGGGATTGACGTGCCGGAAACGGTGCTGGTCCCGATAGACAAAATCAATGGGCTTCCGAAAGGCATTGCGGCCGCGGGTAAGAACGCCTTCACCATCAAGCGTTTTGATCGCTCGTCCGATCATCAACCGATCCATATAGAGGATTTTGCACAAGTCTTCGGAGTCTATCCTGAGGTCAAATATGGGAAAGCGAGTTATCGCAACATTGCGGAGGTTATATGGATTGAGACCGGCGAAACTGGAATATCCGAATTTTTGCGCCGACTAGTGTTCAATGCGCTGATTGGCAATGGCGACATGCACTTGAAGAACTGGTCATTGATCTATCCAGATCGGGTCAATGCCCAGCTAGCGCCAGCTTACGATTTTGTATCCACAATTGCCTATATCCCAAATGACAAATTGGGGCTGACATTCGTTGACTCAAAATCGTTCCAGTCGCTGACGCTCGAACAGTTCGCCCGGTTTGCTGCGAAGGCGGGGCTCCCCGAGAAACTCACACTGGAGACGGTCCAACAGACGGTGAGTGACTTCCGCACGGCGTGGACCGACAGCGGCGATCTCAAACTCGCGGTCGAGCTGCGACGCGCAATCGACAATCATTTGGATACGATCCCAATCTGGAAATAAAACTTATGAGGCCGGAATCAATCATGCGCAGGAACCGGTTCGGCCCAAGTCGGATCATCAAATCTGACGTCAAAATATTCTGGCGAAGCAATTGCACGTGCCGCGCCAAATAATGCACCATCAAAACTTGGGATCAATCTAGAAAAAAGTTATGAGCCGCAAAGCGCTTATGTCGGCAATATATTCTAACGCCACAATATGTCTCGAAGGCTTTCCTTCGTCATTTTCAAACTCGAGAATGATATTGAACTTAGCCGTACTATGTTCCTCGGTGAAGGTCATGCTGTAGATGTAACTCGTCGCAAGCTTCTCGGAGATTTTCTGCCGGAGCTCGTCCAAACCGTATTTGCCCAACCCCGATCGTGCCAGACTCGCCCCTTTTTTCTCCTGTAAATACTGAAGCTTTTTATCTTCGATTATGAGTTCGAGTTTGCTGATTTCAGCAGGCCGAGGCGAGATGGAATTGAGAGAAATTTCGGAATCCCGTTCTCTCCCAGGAATGTAGAAGCGTTCAATTTTATAGGACAGCATCAAGTCGAAAAGAGGGTCAGCAATACTCTTGCAAACGTAACCGCTATCCTCAAACGGATAGCCGGACATGTTAATGTCCTCGGAATTGGGCCGATCCGGTTCATGTTCCTGCAAAATGATTCTTTTGTGCTTTACGAAGCTATGGACAAGCATAGTCGAAAGATAAAGCTTCATTCGCGACGAATAGGTCATGTCTGCAAAGCCGACAAAGGGTTCGTAATCAAGCAGGCCTTCGACCAAATCGACCGCCATTTTGTCAGTCAGATTGTTGATATAGACGACGAAGAATTGCGTGCTATGACGCCAGATAACCTCACGAACAAGCTTCACCTGTTCGGAAAATGTCTTATAGAGATCGTCTTGGTCGGCTCCACTAAGAAGATCCCCGACGAGAACGCTGAATATGCTATCTTGGGTAAAAAGCGGGATCAGCTTCTCGAATATCTTAAATCCATACCAGTTGTCGCCTACAACGGTGGAATCAAAGAATAGAGCGAGCTCCACGCGGTCGGTGGTAGGAACCAACGCATATTTCAGATCGTTGTATTCCACTCCTTTCGATTTCAGAATGTCGCCAATCTCCCGACGCCAACTCTGTATTTCTCGCATCATCTGGTTGGACGACAGGTTGAAATGATCGAGCAACAAACTCGGTAGGACGTTGTCGCGCGCGTTTACGGTATGGATCGTCTGGTCAACCATGAAGACATATTAAGCGTGTGCCGGAAAATCGGATACCGTCGCAATCGATGCAACCCACCGCCATCGGCAGCGGGCCCAGTAGCGTATTGCGACGGGATCGATCTGATGGATATCAGGAACCCAAACGAAATTGCCGTTGTTGTCCTCTCCCGTCATCATGGGACCAAAGTGCGTCCCCCATGTGCTGGTTTTTCCGTTTTGACCGACGAAGTTAAATGCGAGGGCCTCGGCCGCGAGACCGCGACGGTCGGCATCCTGCAACTTGCCGAGACTATTGCTAATGCCAGCTAGAAGACCCTACACCGCGTATTCGTCGATTTGTCCGGCCGTCGCAGAGAGCGCATCCACCACTTCTTACGGTACTTTGAAATCCGTCGTCATCAAGACCTCGCCTGAAGCGGTGATTAAATAGCCGCCTTACCAACAACCGCGTCGTCTAGTTTCGCCAACAATGCCGCCAAAAAATCATCTTCGCTGAGTTTCAGGTCGCTTGACCACTGCCTCGCGGTTTCCGCCGGATCGCCAATGGCGTTGAAATCGGGCTTTCCACCCTGGAGCGGCAGCGCTTGCAGCTTCGCCAGAAAGCCAGTTCGCATTCTTTCATTGTCTTGGGCGAGAAAGTTTCTGAGAATCTCGTCAGATCTGGTTTTTCCGAGTGTTCTCTGGGCATGCATGATCCGCAATTCCAAGCCCTCGCGGGGCGGGCGTGTGATGCCCCCGGCCCGGTCGAAATACTCCATGGCGCCTGATTTGGTCATGGTGACCTGAGTGGCTAGGTGCAACAGAAACGGCGGAATACCGCTGACGTCGGGCGAGACGACTTCGATCCTTCGATCTGCTGAGAATGCCAGCCAATCGCGCAGGATCAAATTGATGTGTATATCGCCGAAGCCATAGCCAATACACACCAGCGTTGAAACAAAGTTCAAGTTGTCGCGGAAGTGCTTCAACATGCTCATGGGCAGAACCTGAGTTCCACTCGCGTCAAATTTGAACGCGCCAGCAAGCAGACTACGGCGTAAGAACTGCATCACGCCCTGATCGTCGGCGTAAGTAATCTGATTCGTACCCTTGGCCTTTCCACCCGGCGTGCCGGGCAGAAGATAGAGCAGCTCTTCGTTGGCAGCGCGCAGCATCTCGATATAGCCCTTCCAGCTGGTCCCCTCCGGACTGAGCTTCATGAGGTCGTGGCCGTCATTGAATGTAAAAATGTCCAATCCGCCGTGTATCTTCATCAGATAGATGCCGGGCTTGGGCGGATTGGGATAGTACATCGCCGCGTGTTCAAGCTCGCGCTTGGTCAAGACTTCGGCGCACAGCTCGCCAATCTTGTGACCTAAGGAGTTGCGGCGCGGGAGCGTGACAAATTTAGGACTGAAGCCACTATAGAGCGGTATCGAAAGGCGCGCTGCGATCGCTTCAATAATCACGTCGTGGTTTAGAGAGAAAACGCGCAGCGGAGCATCTTCCGGAACAAGTGCCCGCAGGCCGTCATATCGTGATAGATATCGGTCCAAAAAAGTGAGATTGCCAATATGCCGAAGATACAGAATGTTGTACACGACTTCAACGAACCACGAGTAAAGACCATGGTATTTCTGCGCCTGTGTTCGCTGGCGCCGGAATTGCGTTTCCATGTAGCCGAGTATCGCTTCATAGTGCATTTCGGGCCGCACCAGAACGGAAATCACATCCTCGATCACAGCGTCTGAAAACCCGGTCCCTTGAATTCGCCAGCCTTCGTTCAATTCTTGAAGTTGAGCGGGGGTAAGCCAGGATTTGATTTCGTTGGTCACCTCCCAAACCAATGGCATGCCGGCCTCGTATGAGGCACCAGCGCCAAGAAACAGACCTGTCGCTGGCTTCACGGCGGACATTTAGACTCGTCTGCAGGCCAAAGGCTCTCGAACTCTGCCAGAAACGCTGGCATAGTATCCGAGATTTGGTTATAGGAAAATTCGAATAGTCCCAGCGCTCCAATCAACGCATTGGCGACCATGCCTCCGACTTGGCCGCTCCGGTCGTGGTCGCGCCCGAACGTGGTTATGTAATTGGTCTTGTCATGTTTTGCATATAGGCCAGCGACGCCGCTCCAGTTGGGATGGGCAATTTCGCTGAGAAAGTCGTAACTCTTGCGAAAACCTGGCACCTCTTTGTCGAGGTTATCGATGCACGCCAGGATGTGAAAGGCCTGAGGCATGTCTTTCCAGCTCTTTGTTCCCATCAGAACCCGCATCAGCTGATCATTCATCTCCTGCGGGCTGAGTTGGCCACGCTTCGTGAGGATGCCTCTAAGCATCCAAGCCTGAGCCGCGCTTTCCGCGACAGCTCGTGTAAGGATCGCAGCTGCCGTCAAATCCGTGCGCTCCAAGGCGTCACAAGCCGTACGTGCCAACTCTTCTGTTCGCCAAATCAAAGCCTCGCGGGCACAGAGAAGCTGAAAAGGCGCCTTGGACCGGACACCTAA
>Ga0208480_1001045_pt1 | contig 10167 bp, 8 predicted proteins | sample NGESurshal092012_4_FD_184485 | JGI IMG/M metagenome (GOLD analysis project Ga0208480, IMG submission 184485) | Arctic peat soil microbial communities from Barrow, Alaska - NGEE Surface sample F53-1 shallow-092012 (SPAdes) | ecosystem: Environmental > Terrestrial > Soil > Wetlands > Peat ... | reverse complement strand
TGGAGAATCGAAGCGTGGATCGCCGACGACTCCGATCCGACCGGCACAGCGGCAGTCAGCTGATCACGCTCGTCGTCCTGGAGCGAGCACCGGACCCGCCCTCGGCGTCGATCACGGAAACTTGATCAGCAGACGCACTCGCGCGATCACCTCGGTCAGTGTCTCCTCGGCAACCCGGCCGCGCCGCTTCGCCAGGCGAGTGCGGCTGATCGTTCGAACCTGGTAGGGCAGCGCATGAGCAGCGGCGACCAGGCCGCGCTCCGGCGGCTCGATCCGAACGTCGAGCCGATTGTAGGTCGAGCGGCTGATCGGAACGACGATCGCGAGACCACTCGGACCCTTCCCGATCGCGTCGACCGAAATGACCAGGCACGGACGACGTCCCGCCTGCTCGTGACCGGCGACCGGGTCGAGCTCGCAATCCCAGACCTCTCCCTGACCCGCCTCGGGAACGCTCAAGTCACGTCCGCGGCGTGGCTGGAGCCGACGTCGGCGCTGGTGGTATCCCAGGCGGCCGTCTCGGCTTCGAAGGCGGCCCACCGAGTGGCGTCGCCGCGAAGCGTGGCGAAGTCGTCGTTCATCGCGCGCAGGAGTCGCTCGTGCTCCTCCTTTGCGACCAGCCGCTCGATCAACTCGGGCGCTGCCACGTGATCCTCCGCGGCCAGGCGATTGATGCGATCGCGAGTACTCGGACGGACGCGGAGTGTCGTAGTCGCAGCCATAGCCGCAAGTGTAGACGATAACGTATACGTCAGCAAGTCAAGGTGCCGATCACGCCGTCACGGCGGTCTCGTCGCGGACGTCGCGCCCCCTCGGCGCTGTCGTCGCAAACGCCGCCGTGAACCTTGCCGCCGCCTCACGCGCCGGACGCGCATGCAGGTGTCGGTGAAGCCGATTTGATGCCCAACCGTGACGCCCAATCCGCGATGCCGCCGTGCAATTGGCGACACGGACAGAAAAAACCCCGCCTGAGCCTGAGCGGGGCTTTCTCGAAGCGGCTGAAGGGACTCGAACCCTCGACCTGCTGCATGGCAAGCAGACGGCGGCGGTCTGGCACGCGCAGTTACGGGCCACTGAGATCGGCTGGTAGCCAGTGTTTACGGGGTCAGGAGTCCAATCGGATGCCCAATGTGATGCCCAATCAGAAGTGATGCCCAGATGATGCCCAAGGTGATACGGTGCGCCGCGAACCCACGAAGAAGCCCCGTCGAAGGCTACGTCCGGGGGCGTGGACAGTCCGCAAGGAGCCCGTGTCAATAGAGCAGACCAGCTTGGTCTTGCGCCTTCGCCAGGGCGACGGCGAGAAGGTCTACTGGGACGCCCAATGGCGATTTCGGACGAGCGCCGGAGAGCCCTGGCGGTTCAAGAAGCGCCGGCTCGGCCTAGCGTGGATCGAGGCCGACGGCGAGGGTAACTGGCGGAAACGCAAGGGCCGATGCCCGGAGGGCTGGCTCGACGAGCGGTCGGCCAACGTGGCGGCCGTTCAGGCGATGGAGGGCCACGCCCAGATCGTCGCGTCCGCCGCCCAGCGGGCGCAGCAGGAGCGCGACCGGCTGGTGACCGTGCGCGTTGTCGCCCACGACTGGCTCGATTGGCTGGAGAAGGTGCGGGGCTCGAAACCCTCGACCGTGCGCGACTACCGGACGCTGTTGCGGGAGCCCGGCTCGCCGCACAAACGCGGCACGAAGTCGAGCGCCGGCCGGATCATGGCAACGTTCGGAGACGACCCCACGCTCGAGGTCACGGAGGCCAAGGTGAGTCGGTTCCTGAAATCGCTCGACGAGGCCGGCTTCACGCCCCGCAACGTCAACAAGTACCGCCAGGTCTTGCAGGCGTTGTTCGGCTACGCATGCCGCAGCGATTCGCTGGGCTTGGCGGTCAACCCCGTAGACGGCACGGACAAGCGACGAGAGCCACCCCCAGCGCCACTCGACTTCTACGAGATCGAGGAGGTGGAGGCGCTCGCGCGAGTGTGCGAGCGAGGCGACCACCGGCCCACGCCCGGGGTGCAGCCCGGCGAGCAAACGGCCCGCGCCGTGGAGGATCACCAAGACGCCGAGATCTTCCGAGTGCTGTTCTACACCGGGATTCGTATCGGCGAGCTGCTCACGCTCCGCTGGGCGGACGTGATGCTCGACGTCCCGTCGATTCTGGTCAGGCGCACTCTCTCCGCGGGCGAGGAGACGGAACCGAAGGGCGGTCGGCCCAGATTCGTGCCGCTGCCCGATCACGCCGTCGCGGCCATAGCCCGGCTGGGCGCGCGGACCGATTTCACCGGCGATGACGACTACGTGGTTTGCGGTCGCTGGGGAGGCAGGCTCGACTACTCGGCGTTGCGTCGTCGCTACCACCGCGGGTGCGAGGTCGCCGGACTCAGGCGCGTCAAGCTCCACGGCCTGCGCCATGCTTCGGGGAGCATCCTCGCGCGCGCGGCTGACCCGGTATTCGTCCGTGACTACCTCGGGCATACCAGACTCAGCACGACAGACCGCTACGTCGGCGCGAAGCACCGACCTGAGGATTTCGCGACGCTGAACCGTGCGTTCAGCCGGCCGGCGCTCCAGCCCGGTGTCGATCCTGACCGTCCGTCACCCGGCGAGCAGGCAGACCTCGATCTGCCAGCCGACGAAACGCTAGGCGCGGCCGAGACGATGACGCGGCAGATTGCCGCGGATCCGATCCCCGTGGCTAGCGCTCGGCTGTCAGAGGCGGCCGACGGAAGCTCCGGGTAGCCGACTCGCCGGGCCCGCTACCACGCGATCCCGCTCGGCGGGCTTTGGCCGCCTTCGCACCCCGCGAGACTGCTGTGGCCGGGCGGTTTGACCTGGGCGCGGCATCCGTTCCCATGTGGGGGCGGACGCTACACTCGCCTCCTTGACGGGTGGGCGCTACGTGCTCGGCGTATTGGTGGCCTTGGCTTCGGTTACGGTGACGTGCTCGGCGGGCGCTGCTCAACCGAGCTTGGTCCGTGGGATTCAGGCGTCTGCGATGCGCGGGGTTGGGACTGTCGTGCCGGATCGCGCCTCTGGCGTGGGCGCCGGGGTGGAGCTCACGACGGCGAGGGGTTTGCTCGCGGTCGCCGACGCGCCGGCGACTAGGAATCTGGCATTGACCGTGTCGGCGGGGTGCGTTCGCAGCGCTCGCGTTTGGGTGCGTGTGGATCATCAGCGGCCGCTCCTCGTGCCCGTTGGGAGCGCCGGTTGGCACACAGTGTTCGTACCCAGCCGAATCGCGGCGGGCGTCCATACTTTTCGGCTTCGCCCGGCCCGGCTGCCTCGCCACGCGCCGGCTTGCGCGCCGCCAGCGGTCTCGCGGCTGGACTTCATGCCCTCGAGCTCCGCTTTGTTACCGCTTTTGGGGACGGCGATGCGATCACAGGATCCATCGGCGAATTCGCTGAGCCCGCTTACGGCGGATCCGAGGTATCTCGCGACGTTTCTCGGAAACTTCGACTCCCTGACCCCGGAGAACGAGCTGAAGATGTTGTTCACCGAGCCAACGGAAGGGACTTTCGACTTCGCGCCTGCCGATAGCCTCGTTTCACTTGCCGCGGCGAACGGCAAGCAAGTGCGTGGCCACACGCTGATCTGGAGCGACGAGCTCCCGGCGTGGCTCACGAATCCACTTCTGCCCTGGTCGCCGGGGGGGCTCCTCGATGTGATGCGCCAGTACATCACCACGGTGATGCAGCATTACGGGCGCCAGATCGACACGTGGGATGTCGTGAACGAGGCCTTTCAGGACGACGGGAGCTACACACAGAGCGTCTGGTATGACGTGCTGGGGCCTTCGTACATCGCTGACGCCTACGCGATCGCCCATCAAGCCGACCCGGCGGCGAAGCTGTTCTATAACGACATCGGCGCCGAAGCGAACAACCCAAAGCAGCAGGCCATTTTATCGATGGTGAACGCGCTGCGGGCGCAAGGCGTCGAGATCGACGGGATCGGAATGGAAAACCACACGAACGCGCCGGGCTACCCGACCGACCCGCAGCTCGAGCAGACTATGAGCCAGTACGCACAGTTGGGGCTGCGCGTCGAGATCACCGAGATGGATGTGGAGACGCAAGGCACCGCGCCGGCTGACGCGCTCACCGCGCAGGCCGACGCATACCGCGCGGCGGCGACGGCGTGCTGGGATGTCGCGGCGTGCGACCGGTTCACGACCTGGGGCTTTTCGGACGCCGTGAGCTGGGTCGGAGCACAGCAGGCGGCAGACCTCTTCGACACCAACTTCCAGCCCAAGCCGGCATTCGCAGCGGTCGACGGGGCGCTATTCAGAGGCGCGTTCGCGCCGCCCGTGCCCGCAGCCGCGCGCCACTGAAGCTATTTGACGGCATCGAGCAGCGCGACGCGATTAGCAGCGCTGCGCGCATCTGCGTAGCGAGCTGCCGCACTGGCCGCGAGCCGCGCGCGGTCTGGAAGCCGTCGAGCAGTCGGGGGAATATCGGCCGGCGGGGACCCAAGCGCGGCGGCCGCGGCAGGCGCGGCGCGTAGCTGGGCTAGCGCTGCTGCGCCGGCTCCGGCGCTCGCGTCGCCGCGCAGCTGAGCGACAAACCGCGCGTACGCCGCGAACCAGCGCTGGTCTGGAACGCTGATCTCAAGGAAGAGCTGGCCGCTAGCCGCGTCTACTTGCGCTTTCGTGTACGTGACTGGACGGTTCGTGGCATACCGGTAGACGGCTACGTACTGGACCTGTTGGTGGGCGATCAGGTGAACCCCGGGCGGGGTCGGGACGACGGGCGGGTTGTAGCCGGTGAGCTGGATGACGTCAATTTCGCGCACGGGTATGCCCGGGACCATGGGACCGACGCCTTGGCCGTAGGCGTCGAGGATGACCGCCGAATAGGCCGGGTTGATCACGACCGCGCGAGTCGTGTTCGGCGTCCCGAGCACGGTCAGCGCCTGGCGCCACGAGGTGCGCTGCATGTACACGTCGTTGACGACCTCGTTGTCGACGACGACGCCGGCGAGAACGATCGCCGCGGCCGCGGTCAGTCCGAGCCAACGGACACGGGTTCCCGTCACGACAAGTCCGAGCACCAGCGACAGCGGGATCCACGCGGCGATCAGATTGCGATCCTTGAAGTAGTCGAGGTGCACGACGACGAGCGCCAGCGGTATCAGGAGAGATCCCAGACCGATCAGCAGCGGCAGCGCACTGCGCCCGAGGCGCCGCTCAAGCGGGCGCGCGACGAGCAGGACAACAGCCGCAATGATCGCGATCAGCCCGAGTTTGCCCCACGGGCCGTGAGGCGATGTCGAGTTCGACGAAATCAGTCCGGCGTTCGCGGTGAGCAGCTCGTGAAGAACGTCGTGCAACCGGCCGCCGAGCGGACTCGACGAGATCCACGACGTGCGCCCGTCCCGCTCCTGAGCACGCGCGAGCGGCACGAGCGCCAACCCGGTCAACGCGATCGGCACGATCGCCGCGGCGACGAGCCGGCGCCGGTCGCTCATCTTCCACAGCAGCACGCCGGCCTCGGCGACCACGACAAACACCGCGAAATAATGGGTCAGCAACAACAACATCCCCGACACCGTCCAAGCGAACAACGACCGACGCCCCCCGACGCGCAGAGCGCGCAGCATCAGCCACAGCGACGCCGCGGTCAGCGCGACCACAAGGGAGTACGCGCGCGACTCCTGCGAGTACCAGATCAACATCGGGTTGACCGCGACAAGCGCGGCCGCTACCAGGCCGCCGCGTCGCGACCCCAGCTCGCGGCCAGCGAGCCACACAAACGGGATCGCGACCGTTCCGACGAGCGCCGAGAACGATCGGACACCAGCCTCCGAGAGACCGAACACGTGGCGCCACACGTACGCGAGCGCGTAATAGAGCGGCGGCGTCGACTCCGACGCTTGCACCGCGCTGAACACATGACGGAACGTCCCGTCAATGACGTCGATCGTCGCGACCTCGTCATACCAGAAGCTCTGCTGGCCGAGCCCCCGAAAGCGCAGCACCGTCCCCACGGCCACGATCGCCGCGATCAGCAGAAACTCGCTCGAGGGCCCAGCGCGACGCCGCGTCGCGGACTCAGGCTCAGGTCGCACAACCCGCCGCGCAGGAGCGCGAGCCGCCGCGCTGAAAAAGCGGACTTCCCTCGACGAGAACTCGCCGCTCATTCCCGGACCCCGAGACGAGCACTGAGCGGGAGGCGCGAAGAAGGAGCTCCGCCGACCCCCAACATCAGGCGCGGCACATGACCCACGGCGAGCCCCGACCGGCTTCGCCTGCGGTTCCAGCCCGCTCGGAAATGCGACGGGCGTGTATCGCCTCACGGCCGGGCATCGCGCCGAGTTTACCGAGGCGAAGGCGACGGTCGCGACGTTGCCAGGCGCCCTTCGGCACCATCCCGCCTCAAGCCGGTCCGGATCCCCCGACGCGCCGGCACGCGGATCGTCCAGCGCTTACGCCGCCCCCTGTTCGGCGGCCGCTCGGGCGGAGGTGTCCCGTAGCACCCACCCGGTGAGATTCGCAGTGGCGCGGCCTCAAACGGGACGGCCAAGCCGCCGCCTTGCGCATCGGTTCGCCGCCGGCGTGGCGCCGTCGGCGTAGCCGCCGGGGAGGGCGGGCAGACCGGGCTGCGGCTCGGGCTTGAACGAGGCTTCAAGTGTCCGACTGGCCTGTCGGCGTCCACTTGCGCCCGTCGCCTGCTGGGGTCGATGCTCGGGGCTCAGCATGTTTGACCGGTTTTCGGGCTGAACTTCGATTAAAGAGCAGATGGCGCTCTCTGGTATCCCGCTTGCCCGGCCGATTCCGCTCTCGGTGTCGCCGGCCGCGATGGTGCATCCGGGCGCGATTTGGCCCCTTTACGTGGTCGACTTCGACTTAGGCACGATGGGCGTTTCCTGCGATCCCGCTCGGCCACACCGCCACCGGCGGCGGCGGCGCGTCGTCGACGTCGGGTGGCGACGAGCGCGGGCGTGCACCCTTTACGGCCCCTTCTTCGACTTAAGAAGTATGGGAGCAAAACGCGAAAGCACCCCGGGCGACCGGCTTCTCACGGTGGAGGGCCTCCGCGATGGCCTCCGGGAAGGCCTCCACTGGGTGGAGGCCTGGGCCCCGGTTCTCCCCAGCAATGGCGCTGGATTGCGGCGGGCGGCCTGCTTGACCACCCCCCCTCAACGTCGAGTGGTGATGGTCAAGCAGTCCTTGCAAATAGCTCTGATGGTGCAGGGGAGAACCGGGGCCAGTGCTGGTGAGGAATGGATTGGTCGGCCTCAAGTTAATGAAGGAGAGGATCAATGGATCTGGTGGATGGGATGACATTCACGGGCGTCGCTCCGGGAAGACGGTCGCTGGAAGGACTCCAATGGCTCGGGCGGGTCGGGGCGTCTCCGGTGGAGCCGTGGCGGCTCGTGATGGGCTGGAGTGAGCGCGTCGCCCGGGATCACGTTCAACGCCTCGAGACGGCCGGTCTCGTCGAGCGCGTCGCGATGCGCCGCGGCCAAGGCGTCCTGGTCGTCGCCAGCTCGCGTGGCGCGCGCGAGGCTGGGTACCCCGGGAGCTGGGCGCCAAGGTCGATCGGCCCATCGAATTGGGCGCACGCCTGCGGCTGCGCGTGGGCGAGCGCGTGGCTGGAGCTTCGCGACCGGGCATGGTGGAGCGAGCGCCAAGTCAAAGACAGCGACTTCTGGCGGCGCGAGGTCACATACCGTGACCGCCGCGGCACCGCGCGCGTCACGCACCGCCCTGATCTCGGGGTCCGCGTCGACGGCAAGCCCGCGGCGGTCGAGGTCGAGCTGCAACGCAAACCACGCGCCCGCTTGCTCGGGATTCTCCAGATGTACGCGGAGCTCACCCAGGGCGAGGACGGTCCACTCGCCGGCGTGCTCTACATCACCGGCAACGACGACATCGCCGGGCTCCTCGGACGGGTCGCCAAGGACGCCCGACTCGACCGCCCGCGGCTCACAGTGCGCCCGCTCGGGGTGATCGTCGAGCAGGCCAGGGAGGCCGCTCGAACGCGGCACGCGATCCGCGACCGAAGCGACGTCGCGACGGCCCTGATGGAGGTGGCGCGGTGATTTTCGGCCCGCTGCGCTACGTCCCCTACGTCATGTCGGCGATGCTCGCCGGCGGCCTCATCGGCCTGAGTTTGGCCTGGTGGCTGCGACGCCGCACGACGATCTCGATCCGCAACCTCTACCCACCAGCCCTGGCCGCGCCCGTGCTCGACCTGGCGGCGATCCAGCGCGACGCGTGGCTGGTCCTGATCGCGTTGCTGCCGCTGACCAGCTGCGTGGTCGCGGCCGCGCTCGCCGGCCGGCGCTGGCGACTCTCGGACCTCGGCGCAGGCGACGAGCTGCGCCAATTCGAGCTCAGTCGACGGTGGCTCTGGCAGCCCGCGACACCCCGAGCCGCGGGTGAGCGCGTCCGTATCGCAACACAGGGCCAGATCATTCGCGAGCGCGGATGGCCACCAAGCGAGCCGTTCGTTCCGCTGACCGCCGACACCGACGGCCCCCGGGCGCCGCGAAGATCCGGCCACCACGTCTTCACCGCGGGCGCGACGGGCAGCGGTAAGACGACCTCGGCCCTGCGCTGCGCCGCCGGCCGCGTCCTCAAAGACCGCGCCGCCCTCTTCTTCGTCGACCAGAAAGGTGACCCCGGCGCCGAGACGTTCCTGCGACGCCTGGCCGCCGTCGCGAACGTTCCGTTCATCCTGCTCGACCCGCGCGCCACCGACAGCGACCATTGGCAGCCTCTCTGGGGCGATCGCCCCGCGGAGGTCGTGGCTCGCGTCCTCGCGGGCATCGAGACGAGCGAGCCCTACTACGCCGACGTGCTGCGCCAACACGTCACGCTCACCGCCGCGACGCTCCACACCGCCGGGACCTGGCCGCCGTCGCTGCCGCTGCTCGTCGACGCCGCCCAGCTCGCGCAGTACCCGCGTATCCAACAACTCGCCGCCCGGCACCAGGATAACCACCCCGACCTCTGGCGGCGGGTACGCAACCACGCCCGATTCGTCAAATCCAGTGAAGGGCAGAAAGCGCTCGCCGGCGGCCTGCTCCGACTCGATCTCGTGATCGGCGAAGCCTGGCGCGACGTCCTCACCCCACGCACAGCCGAACCGACCGGCGAGCTCGTCGCGGTCAGCCTCACGAACGCGATCCACGAGCACGCCGTCGTGCTCTGGCGCACGCACGTTGATCAGATGCCCGACGAGGCCAAGACCGTGACCGCGCTGATTCTCAACGACATCCACGCGAGCGCCGTCGAAGCCCAAACCCACGGCCCGGCGCTCTGGACCGTCGTCCTCGACGAGTTCGGCGCCGTCATCACCACCGCAGGCGACCAAGCCCTCGCGCTCCTCCAACGCGGCCGTACCCATGAGGGACAGGTTCACGTCATCACCCAGTCCGTCGCCGACATCGAAGCCCTCACCGGCAAAGTGGGCCTGCTCGCGTCGATGGCCGACAACTTCACCGCGTTCATCATCCACCACCAGACCGCCCCCGAGTCCCGCGACTGGCTCGCCAAGCTGATGGGCACCACCGCCCTCTGGCAATCAACCGACCAAACCGCGGGCCACGCAGCGACCGGCGCCGGCACCCGCCGCCGCGTACGCGAGTTCCGCATCGCCTCCGACCAGTTCGGGCTCCTCAACACCGGTGAGGCAGTGATCCACACCACCCTCGGGCCCCCGCCCGTGACTTGCAACGTCAAGGCTCTCCAACTCCCCGACCAGGAACCCGAACGGATCGGCACAGCAACCGCGAGCAACTGCGAGATGACCGTCCACCCCGCCGCACAGCTCACCTCAAGCCGCGGCGACGAGGAGGACCCCGCCAGCAGCGAAACACCAGACCACCAACACCCACCAAATGACCCGTCATCCGGGTCGCCGCTGAGGACCCACGGCATGGAGAACCTCTGAGGACCGTCGTGACCACGGCTCACCGACCAGAACGGCCGCTCACCCGAGCGGACATCATGAAAGCCGACGAGGTCGCCGACCTGCTCGGCATCCACGAGAGCACGGTGTACGAGTGGGCGCGAACCGGCAAGCTCCCTGCGATGCGCCGCGGACGCGTGATCCGCTTCCTGCGGTGGAGAATCGAAGCGTGGATCGCCGACGACTCCGATCCGACCGGCACAGCGGCAGTCAGCTGATCACGCTCGTCGTCCTGGAGCGAGCACCGGACCCGC
>Ga0208480_1001044_pt1 | contig 10169 bp, 7 predicted proteins | sample NGESurshal092012_4_FD_184485 | JGI IMG/M metagenome (GOLD analysis project Ga0208480, IMG submission 184485) | Arctic peat soil microbial communities from Barrow, Alaska - NGEE Surface sample F53-1 shallow-092012 (SPAdes) | ecosystem: Environmental > Terrestrial > Soil > Wetlands > Peat ... | reverse complement strand
AGCGAAACGCCGTTCGGTCCAGCCAGCCCGCTGAGATTGGTGCGAGAGGTTAATGCCGTATTTGAAGTGAAGACGGCCTGCCCGATCACGGTATCGGCAGCCGGGAAATTTGCACCGGCTGATAACACGGAGGCGGGGAAACGGAGAACGCGATTGTTGCCGGTGTCGGCCACCCACAGGTTCCCTTTGGCATCGATCGCGATGGCGCGAGGTTCTTTGAACGCACCGGCTCCCGTTCCTTCGTATCCGAACTGGGAGACGTATTCGCCCTGCGGATTGAACTTCTCTACACGATCACTACGCGTGTCTGTGACCCACACATCTCCCTTTGTATCTGCGGCCACACCCGTCGGGTCCACGAGCTGACTGGAGCTCGGACCCTGCCAGTCGAGTTGCCCATAATAAGTAGGCGTTGACTGCAGATAGTTTTCCGAGCGCGTGAACTTTGTCGTCGTACCCGCTGCCACATCCTTGAGGGTATAAGCGATCGGTAGTTTTTGTTCGTTTTCTTCGACGGAAAGCTTCAGGTTCGCATCGCCCTTGGGCGATTCCAGTTCACCTTTAGAGTTGCGAGAAAACACCGTTTCTCCCCCGTTGGCAGCGATCAACATCATGCTCCCGTCCGGCAATTCTTCAACGGATTCGCTATTGCCGCCAACACTTAGCGCCCACTGCGGACCGAGCGCGCCTTCAATACCGGCCGTGAGGTCTCGTGAGCTGTAGGCGCGCGAGAGGGTCAAACCTGGACCCATCGACACATCAGTCGCGCCGAGACTGTAGTTTCCTGACTGCGGGTCAAGGGACCCTGGCCCCACCGACATCGGCGTCGCATGATGGACATAGATAACGAAGTCTTCGTGTTCTACGTTGCCGGCGTTGTCGGTCGCGAGCACAGTCAATGTGTGTGGTCCCGCAGTCAACTGCCCGCCGTTGATAGTCCATTCGGCTGTGGCCGTACAGGGACCGGCCGGGCACGAACCTAAGGGTTCTGCGGCTTCCGCACCGTCGATCCCGAGCTTCAGCGACGCGACACCCGAACTAGGTTCTCCGGTTTTACCGTCCGTGGCTTCGGCTTTGATTTTGTATACGCCTTCGCCGATCTGCCCACCGGCTGGCAGGTTCGTGATTTTGATGCCTTGTGGACCTAACGCGTCCACACGGATCGTCGCGTGTGTTTCCCCTGCTAGGGGGATCGCGTCTTCCGCGCGACCCTGAATCGAGTATTCGCCGCTGGGCATTGGTGTCGTAAAGCCAGGCGTGGTCGTGAAGTACGTGTACTTGCCTTTGAATTCCTCCGGGCACTGAATGCCTTTGCAGTCTTTTTCGGTAGTAAGGAACGTCTCACGTGACCAGGTGTTGCCGTCCGCGACGGCGAACTTGACGCCGATGCCGTTATCTTTGGCTGTCATTTCAAACGCCGTATTAGTAAACGGCCCTATCCAGCCTTTGCTGCCTGGATACAGCACGTTTTCGCGGTTTACAATCGTGCCGTTAGGTTCTTTTACTTCGATCGTCGGCGACGTCGTATTGAAGGTGACCGTCGGCGATTCTTCTTGGGATATATACACCGTTGCGCTGTAGAGTCGGTCTTCAAAGCCGCCCGCGCCTTCGGCCAAGATCCGTTTCACGAACTCAACCAGATTTTTGTTCGCACCCTGCGATGGTTCGCAGGTAGTAGTTTTGATGGCGCAGATGGCGGCTCCAAACTTACTCGTTTCGCCATTATTGGCTAGGAGACCCCAGTTTTCCTGAGTACCGCCGGGCGCGTACGCTTCGAGCAACGTCTCTGTTTCGGTGAAGTAATCCCGCTCCTGGGTTTCCGTTGCGAGCTCGTAGATTTTAGAGTTGCCCTGGGTTTCATACTGATAGTCCCCCCATTCACCGGCTTTGAGCGGCCCGCTTTTCTCCACGATGGCCTCGTATCCGGAGAATTCGGTGACTTCAAACCTATTCGTTTTGCCCAGCGGACATTCAGTTGCGAACGATTGACAAGACACCCAAGCAGGACTCAGATACGACAGAAAAGTAGGGTCGTCCGTCGTCGGATCGACGATCAGTGGATAGCGATACTGACCCGGCTTACGAGCCACGGTCAACTCGATGGTGTCAGTCGAGCTGATGCTCACAGAGACCGGCACAGGCGTCCCTTCGGCGTCTTGGGCAGTAAAGGCCGACACGATCGCAATTGCCTGACCTTCACGCATAACACGGACTTCGCGAGAACCGGTCGATTCGAGTGTCGCGCCTTCCGGCAAGCCAACTTTGAAGAACAGATGTTCCGGGGAACGCGCCGAGAAAAGCGTCGAGTACCACTCGAACCCGTCCGTAGTGGGCTTGGCGAGCATGCTCATGTCTTGCGCTCCAGCCTGCACGTTTTCAGTATCCCCGTAGAACACACCAGCGTGATCGACAGCGCCATTCCCGCTCAGCGCAACCCCCTGTTCGGTAACGGGCGTCAGTGACACGCCCCTGTCAACCAACAGCGCGCCTTCGTTCGCGTTCTTTGGCAGACGGACATGTGCCAGTCCCGCCATTGGCTGGAACCCACCATCAGCTTCTTGCAGGGTCAGATCAAGCGGCGTGTGCGATCCGCCTTCATTTTCAAGCGCGATCGGCGTTATCGATTCCACAACAGCGTGTTTGCCGCCGCCGAGATCGACAGACATCGAATAGTCCGTCGGGAACCCAGTCGCTTGCTGACCTTCGGGCAACAGTGGTGGACCGCCGGCCGGATTGTCGACCACTCCCGGATACTTTTCCTGGACCGTCGATTCGGCCGCCTGCGGACTCAAGTCCTCATACGCCGTGCTCGACTCTTCACGCGCGGTGACGTTCGTGGGGCTGGACGGCCCATCGCTGCTCCCCGCGGGAGGTGCCGGGTTCGCTGTGAGCAGCTGGGCGCCAGGCGCGAGGGCTGGACTCAACGACGCCTTGCGCGCAACCTTTGACCGAGACTGAACCTTCCGGTGAAGATGTCTGCGACGACGCGCCTTTCGGTGAGCAAGCCGAGGATGTACCGCTCGATGTTCACGACGAATGCGCTGGGTGACTGTCATCCTGGGTGGTGGCGTCTTCGCTCCCAAAGAAGGCTCCGCTATCCCCACGTACCCGACCAATGCGGCCACGCACGACACCGTACACACAACCAGCAGCCGCGAAGAACGCTTCATTCCCCCATCCCTCCCTGTAGATGTATCCCTTCGCACCCTGAGTCGAAAACCACATGGTGCGTGACTCGTGTTCCCCACTTCTTTGACGAATGCCGACAAATTGCCGTCACCGAGCGAACGATCATCGCCTTGCCTCGTCGCTGCGTCGGTAGCCAAGCCGAGCTGATATTTGGTCGGCGGTACTGACCAAATGCGGCGCGAGCTGATCCACCATGTCCTCGATTGAGACCATGGAAGTGTGAGCAGCCATGTTGAGTGCCGCGACCACTTCCCGGTCCTCCTGATAGATCGGAACCGCCATCGAGATAAGCCCCTCTGACAACTCTTCGTCGTTTACAGCCAATCCCTCATTGAGCACGTGCTCAAGCTCGGTGCGCAATGTCTTCTTGCTTTTGATCGAATTGGGGCCGCGCCGCACGAGCGTTGCACCGTCGATCAAATCCCGCTTCTCGGTCTCTGGCAGGTTGGCGAGCAATACCTTTCCCATCGAGGTGCAATACGCAGGCAAGTGCGAACCTGGGCGTAGGTTGAAATCGATCTTGTTCTGGCCCCTACGGAAGCTGCGGGCGCGGTCGATATATAGGATCTCGGGACCGTCGAGAACCGCCAGATTAACCGTGTAGGTACATCGCTGGCGCAGCTCCTCAAGGTAGGGACGCGCATGCTCACGTAGACCTGTCGAGTTCAGCGCGGACATCCCAAGATCGGTCACCCGCAGTCCGAGCCTGTACTTACGACTTGCTCCCTGCTCAAGGAAGCCAAGGGCGAGCAGGGTGATCGCGTAGCGGTGTGTCGTCGAGCGGCTCATACCGAGGTCGTCGGAAATATCGGCAATCCCAAGCGCCGGACGCTCAGGCGTAAAGCACCCGAGAATCGCGAGTCCGCGCTCAAGCGACTGCGAATAGCGTGGCTCTCGCAAGCTCGGGATGCTCCACGACTCATCCTCCGGCTTCGTATCGGAGACTCTCGGACACATGTCCTGGGGCTACCGGAAATCCTTCAGATTCGGGCGATCGTCGAAGCGCGCAACGGACAGGAACTCGAGGGTGCCACCGCCCAGCTCGACATGATGTACGCCGAGTCCGTCCGGCTCCTCGATCGCACACCACCAAGCTGCGGCCGGATCGAGTGCTTCCTGGGGCACGAGGTCTACCGGCCAGGACTCCCTGTCACCGTGCGTATGAAGACTGGCGACTCGTGCGCAGACGGCCGCAACGCGTCGTGTGTCGAGGGGCGCCTTTGCGACCGACCTTATGAAATCCTCGCCAAGCACGTACGGACCCAGGGGGTGCTTGCGACGCTCTGTCCGCAAGAACATGCGACACCACGCCGCGGTGACTGCGAGATACATGTCCTCGTCCGACCGTGGCCAACGTACGTCGTGCGAGCCGTCGGTACTCATCGGTGGATCGAGCGTCGCTGTGGTCACAGGGACTTAGCTGGTAATCGGGACGCCCAAAAGCTCCGCGACGCCACATCTCGGTAGCGCTCGGGCTGTGCAGCAAGAGGTTGCTCTACAAACGAGTGAGAAACATTTCTAAGTCGCTGTTGATGGGATGCCCTTGTCTGCCAACTCCGACGCACAATCCTGGCTTGGGACGTGCTGCTTGAACTGGCTGTCGAAGCGCCTCCTCGAGTCCGCCGTGTGGGTGCCTGCGCTGCCATGCCACAAGGATGCACGGGATTGGGCGTTCTGCCAATACCTTTAAGGAAGGTATTTGGAATCTGGCCTTACGAGCGTTTGTAGACGCCGTCGAGCTTAAGGGCTTGCCACCCGTAAGTGGCTTGTTTATACGCTTTAGAGCTGATGACGGACTCGATTGTCGCCACGAGACTATGGTCTGCGGGGGAGCTGGTCAGCACCCTTTAACGAAGGTATTCGTGCTTTGGACTGGTGCAGATCGGAGGCTCAATGTAGGGTTTGCGTCTGCGGAATACTCCCGTTCACGGGTGCCGTCGATGAGAGGGTCGGAGGAGGTTGAATGTCCACGAAGCACGCACTATTGGGGCTCCTGCTCGAGGGATCCTCCTACCCTTACCAGCTAGCGGATCGCCTAAAGGAGAGATTGGGACCCGCTTGGGCCCTCAGCTCGGGCCAGGTCTACAACACAATCAGGCGGATGGAGGAAGAAAAGCTGATCGAGCCGGTAGCCGACAGCTCAGGGGACCATAAGCGTCGACGTTTGGTCTCGATCACCGATAGCGGCGAAAGAGAGTTCGAGGACTGGCTGGAGGCAGTCTTAGTCGCGGTCAAATTGCCACGTCGGCCAGAGCTGCTCAAGATCACGCTTGCCGGCCCTGCGCGCTTGAAGACCGTGCTTGGCCATATAGATGCTTATGAGGAGAGGTACACAAAGCGCCTGGACGAATTCAAAGAAGTTCGCAACCTAATCCCACACCAGCGAACACTTGTACGCGCCGATCACGTCCTCCTACGCCTGAACCTCAGCTTCGATATCTCGTTGCTAGAAGGAGAGCTGCAACGTGCCAGGGAGATGCGAGAGATGCTCCTGTGGCTCCACGCGCAACCAGAAGCCGTCTGGCCGTCGATTGCCGACCAGTCAGGGACGCAGAAGGCACGGGCCCGACACAATGCCCGAGACGAGCTGTTCGAGGAGATGGCCGCGAGGCAGCGCAGGCAACCAAAGCGCGAAAGATTAGGTCAGCCATGAGGCCCCGCGAACGTCACGGAGCAGAAGGTTACGTCCCCGGCATCTATTCGGGATCGGGTCTGTTGTGGTGATCCTTCGCTTTGAGCAGGTATGCAAGTTCTACCAGCGACGTGGAGGGTCGAAGGTCGCGCTGGAGGATGTCTCCTTTGAGCTGGAGCGTGGCCAGATCATGGGGATCTTTGGTCCGAGCGGTGCAGGCAAGACCACACTGTTGCAGGTTGCGGCGGGCTTTGAGGCTCCAGACAGCGGGATCGTGACCTACAAGGACGAACGGTTGGATGAGATGTCGACGGCGCAGCATCGCCGCTACCGACGCCGTGAGGTTGGATGCGTCTGGGCTGGACAACCATGGGTGCCCGGACTCACGGTTTGTGAGCACGTCGAACTCCCATTGCTCATCGACCATTGCGACAACCGGGTAGCCGGACGCCGCGCTCGCAAGTTCCTGCTCGCCTGCGAGGCCGATGAATGCGCCGACCTCGCACCAGAGGAACTCTCAGACGGGGAGCGCCAACGCGTCGCGATCGCACGCGCTCTCATCACCGAACCACATCTCCTGCTCGTAGACGGCGCGGTGTCAGGTCTCTCGATCATCGAGCAAGAGCAGATCATGGAGCTGCTCGCGGCGCTCGCCCACCAAGCAAAGGTGGCGGTGCTCGTCGCCGACACGAATGCAGGCCAGCTGCTGCGCGTCGATCCGATTATCTATATGCGCGACGGCAAGCTCATCGGCGCAGAACCACCGGACGAGCGAGGCAAGCTCTACAAGCTTCCCACACCTGAATCGCGCCCATCAGCAGCCGATGCTTGATCTTCGCGGCGCCCGCAAGTACTACTCGACCGATGCTGGCGATGTTCGGGCGGTCGACGACATAAGCCTGACGATCCCTCCGGGTGAGCTCGACGCGCTTGCCGGTCCCAGCGGCTCCGGCAAGACAACGCTATTGCTACTGGCGGCCGGGCTGTTGCGTTGTGATTCGGGCGAGGTTCGCTTCGAGGATCGCGACCTGGGCACCATGTCCAAGGCAGAGGTGCTCGAGTACCGTCGCACCAAGCTCGGCTTCATCTTCCAGAACTTCAACCTAGTGCCGGGCATGGACGCCGAGGAAAACGTGATGCTGCCCTTGCTGCTTCGTAGCGTCAATCATCGCGAGGCAAGTAACCGCGCGCTTGCTGCACTGGATGATGTTGGCCTCCTTGCCCGGGCGGGTCATCCGCCGGCGAAGCTCTCCGGTGGAGAGCAGCAACGCGTTTCTATCGCGCGGGCTCTCGTCGGCCAACCAAAGCTGATCCTCGCCGACGAGCCCACGGGCAACCTCGACACGGAGACCGGGGATGCCGTACTAGATCTGTTGAGCAGTCTTCCTCGCGAGCGGGACGTCGCAATGATCCTTGTAACACACGATGCACGCGTCGCACGCTATGCCGACCGGGTGCTTGCAATGCGAGACGGCAAGCTCGTCTCCTACGATCCCGAGACGGCTGAGATCGGGCGATGATCAGCCTCCGTACGCTGCTTCGTTTCTATCGGCGTCATCTGCGTGTCCAACCGTTGCGTGAGTTTATGGCGGTCGTGGGCGTAGCTGCGGGCGTCGCGCTTCTATTTGCTGTGCAGGTCGCTAACAGCAGCGTCACTGGCGCCTTTGAACAAGTCGTCCAGGGTGTCGCCGGTCATGCGACGCTCGAAGTCGCGGCCAGATCGCCCGAAGGCTTCAGCGAGAGCATCGGCGAACAGATCGAAAGCACACCGGGGATCAAGGCGGCCGCGCCTGTACTTACCCAGCAGGTGATCGTGGCCGGCCTAAAGACCAGCAAGCCCCTTACCCTCGTTGGCGCCGACGAACGTCTCGCCACGCTTGGCGGCGAGTTGATCTCGCGTTTTGAACGCTACGCCGAAGTCTCACGACGCGGCCTGCTGGTGTTGACTCAGCCGACCGCCGAAGCGCTCTATGTGAAACGTGGCGATGTGGTCGCTATCAAGATTGGAGAGCGCACCGAACATCTCGCGCTGGACGCAATCGTGCCGGACAGCCAGCTCGGTCCGCTCGCCGAAAGCCCAATCGCAGCAACATCCCTGCCGGTCGTTCAAGTGCTCTCGCGGCTACCGGACCGGATCACACGGGTCCTGATCGAGCCGAGCGAAGGACGCGAAGCTCAAGTCCGCCGAATTCTCGACCAGCGTTTCGGAAGCGCTTTGAACGTGCGCCCGGTCAATGCAGAAGTCCAGTTGCTCTCAGACGCAGCCAAGCCCGAGGCACAACTGACAGCGCTATTCAGCGCGATCAGCTTGGTCGTCGGGATCATCCTGGCCTACAACGCGCTCCTGCTCGCCAGTGGCGAGCGGCGAGTGTTCATCGCCTATCTCGTCCAGTTGGGGACACCAGACAGCTCGATCATCGCCTCGCTCGCCTTTGACGCACTAGTCCTCGGTCTCATCGGTTCGATCCTCGGCCTGTTGGTGGGGGATGCGATCTCGTTGCTGGCCTACCGGGCGCCACCCGGCTATCTAACGGCCGCGTTCCCCATAGGTGGACAGCGCATCGTCAGCCTGCAAACCATCCTGATCGCGCTCGGCGCAGGATTGTTCGCGGCGTTCACCGCAGCGGCGCTGCCGGCGATCTCGCTGTTGCGCAGCAGCGCGATTGAACCAGACCCCGAACGCGTAGTCTCGCTTCTACGCCGCCCACACCTGAGCGAGTCAGCCGTCCTTGGTTGCGGAGCACTATTGCTCTCCCTCTCAGTCATCGTGTCTCTGCTCTGGACAGAAGCCACGGTAGTTGCATTGGTCACCCTTGCGATTGGGCTCGTGCTCTGTATGCCGGCAACGGTGCGTTTCATCCTCAAGCTGGTACGTGCCGCGTCCAAGCGCTCAGGCGATCCCTCTGCTCGTCTGGCCAGTGGCGAGATGAAGACCTCCCCCACCCGAACGGTGGCACTGCTCGCTACCGGCACTATCGCCGTGTTCTTGATGGTGACCATCAGCGGCGCCGTCGCAGATGTCCAGCGAGCCGTCCGTGCCGGCGCCGAAGAAACAGGATCGAACGCCGACCTATGGATCAGGCCGGGTGGCGCCGAGAACGTCTATGGCACCCAACCATTCGCCCCCACCGAAACACAACACCGACTACAACAGCTGCCCGCCGTGAGCTCTGTGCTGGCGTATCGCAACTCGTTCTTGGACCTCCCCGACCGGCGAGTCTGGGTCATCGGCATTCCGTCGCAGGTGCCGAGCCCGATCGCCGCAAGCCAGCTCGTGAAAGGCCCACCAAGCATCGCCGCGCGACGTTTGCGCGAAGGAGGCTGGGCCGTAATCAGCCAGACAATCGCAACCGAACACCACGTCGGACTCGGTAAGCGCTTCATCCTGCCAACACCATCCGGTCCCGCCAACTTCAGGCTCGCCGCCACAATCTCAAACTACGGCTGGCTACCCGGCACGATCCTCCTCAATGCTGATGATTACGGTCGTCTATGGCACACAACCAGCGCAAGCCAACTCGCCGTCACACTCAAACCGGGAGTGCCGCTAGCCGAAGGCAAGCTCGAGGTCGAACACGCCCTGCCCGCCGGCTCTGCGCTGGGCGTACAGACCGCTGAAGAACGCCAGAAACAGGTCAGCACCGTCCTCGGCAGCACCCTCTCGCGTCTTGATCAAACCTCCGCAATCGTACTGATCGCGGCGATCGCGACCGTCATCGCGATGATGATCTCAGCCGTCTGGCAACGACGCGGAAGGCTCGACACGCTTGTCTCGATGGGAATGAGCTTCGGCCAACTCGCACGACTCGTGTTCTACGAGAGCGGGTGCGTGCTGCTCGCGGGATGTCTGATCGGAGTCGCCAGCGGCATCCTCGGCCAATACTTGATCGACAGTTGGCTTCGCCACAGCACCGGATCACCGATCGTCTTCTCCCCCGCGTGGACGCTGGGCTTGCGTACCGTGCTGATCGCGATCGCCATCTCAATCGCCGCCGCCATGATCGCGGTTCTACGGACTTTCGGATTCAGGCCAAAGACCGCTTTCTCGACCGAGTGACACCGTGCGCCGCACTGCGTCCAGCCCTACCGGCGAAGCTATTCACGAACCGGAGGGGCTGGCGCCCGATCAGATCACCATCGCCGACATCCTTCGCGTGGTGAGTGGCCCCATGGCCGGTGTGCGCGGGATGCGCCCCGAGACGCTCATCTACGAGGGCGACGCGAAATACCTTCGCGAAGTGTGGATTGCGGTGCGAGGCGCCCTACGCGAAGTTCTTGAGCACGTCACACTCGGTCAAGTACTGCGCGGCGAACTACCCGACACGGTGACGCGATTCACCACCGATTC
>Ga0208480_1001043_pt1 | contig 10170 bp, 9 predicted proteins | sample NGESurshal092012_4_FD_184485 | JGI IMG/M metagenome (GOLD analysis project Ga0208480, IMG submission 184485) | Arctic peat soil microbial communities from Barrow, Alaska - NGEE Surface sample F53-1 shallow-092012 (SPAdes) | ecosystem: Environmental > Terrestrial > Soil > Wetlands > Peat ... | reverse complement strand
GAGGTGAGACCGAGTGAGCAAGCAGTCGGCGCGTGACCGGCTCGCCGAGGCCGCTTTCGCCCTGTTCGCCGAGCGCGGGTACGAGCAGACCAGCATCGACGACATCACCGAGCGGGCCGGCCTCGGACGGACCACGTTCTTCCGGCACTACCGGTCCAAGGAAGACGTCATCTTCCCCGACCACGACCTGCTGCTGGCGCAGATCGGGGAGCGGCTGCGCACCTCGAGCGACGGCACCGCCCTGCTCGCGGTCTCCGACGCCGTCCGCCTGGTGCTCAAGCACTACCTCGAAGAGGGCGACCTCGCCCGCCGCCGGTACGCGCTCACCAGCGGGGTGCCGGCCCTCCGGGACCGCGAGATCGCCAGCGTCGCGCGCTACCAGCGGCTGTTCCGCGAGTTCATCGCCGACTGGATGGGCGACCCGGCCGAGCCCGCCCCGCTGCGGGCCGAGCTGATGGCGGCGGCCGTGGTCGCCGCCCACAACCACGTGCTCCGCCGCTGGCTCCGGGGCGAGTGCCCGGACCCGGTGGCCGAGGTTGACCTGGCGCTTCGGCAGGTCATCGAGCTCTTCACCGCCCCCGGCGACAGCGTCAACGGTGTCGATGGCGGCGACGGGACCACGATCATCGCGTTCCGCTCCGGTCAGGACATCGAGGCGCTGCTGCCGGCCCTCCGGCGCCTGGCCGATAGCGTCCCATCGGGCTCTGCTTGAAAACCCGTAAACCCATAGTTTCGAACGGACCGAGGCGACTCCGGACGGCAAGCCACTGGCCTGACCGGCGGAGCAACGGTCCGTTCGGGCAAAACGATCTTGATCTTGATGTTCTCGGGCTTCGCGCGGATGTAAGGCGCTGAATGAACGATCTGGCGGCCATGACCGAGGCCCTGCGGCGGTTCACGCCGGTCGCCGTGCCGCTCGACGGGCGACGCGCGGCGGCGGTCGCCATCGCCGTCTCCGAGGATGGCTTCCTGCTCACCCGGCGCACGTCGAAGCTGCGCGCCCACGCCGGGCAGTTCGCGCTGCCGGGCGGGCGGCTCGATCCAGGCGAGGACGCGGTCGACGCCGCCCTGCGCGAGCTGCGCGAGGAGGTCGGCGCCAGCGCGGACCGTGCGGATGTCCTGGGCGTGCTCGACGACTACCCGACCAGGTCCGGCTACGTCATCACGCCGGTCGTGGTCTGGCTCAGCGCGGGCCGGCGGCTGGAGGCCAACCCGGACGAGGTCGCCGAGCTGTACCAGATCCCGCTGGCCAGCCTGGACGTGACGCCCCGGTTCATCACCATCCCCGAGTCGGACCGGCCGGTGATCCAGCTGCCGCTGGTGGGTCACTTCGTGCACGCTCCTACCGCCGCCGTGCTGTACCAGTTCCGCGAGGTGGCGCTGCACGGCCGCGAGACCCGCGTCGCCCACCTGGAGCAGCCGGTTTTCGCCTGGCGCTAACGTACCTGTAGGACCCGGATAAGGCTGGAGTGGACATGCCGGTAGAGAGAGTGCTTCCCGACTCGGACGCCGAGGACCTGCTGAACCTCGTGCGCGAGATCGCGAGCAGCGAGCTCAAGCCGATCGCGAGCGAGTACGAGGCGGCCAGCCGGTTCCCGCGCGAGCAGTTCCGGCTGCTCGGCCGGAGCGGGCTGCTCGGCCTGCCGTACCCGGAGAAGTGGGGCGGCAGCGCGGTCAGCTACGAGGTCTACCTGCAGGTCCTCGAGGAGATCGCGGCGGCCTGGATGACCGTCGGGGTCGGGCTGTCGGTGCACACGATGTCGTGCTACCCGCTGGCCAACTTCGGCACCGACGAGCAGCGCGGCGAGTGGCTGCCGGAGATGCTCGAGGGGAACCTGCTCGGCGCCTACGCGCTGTCGGAGGCGCAGGCCGGGTCGGACGCGGCCGCGCTGTCGACCCGCGCGACCGCTGACGGCGACGATTACCTGGTCAGCGGGACGAAGGCGTGGATCACCCACGCCGGGCAGGCCGACTTCTACACGCTGATGGTCCGCACCAGCGACGACCGCAGCCGGGGCGTCAGCTGCCTGCTGGCCGACGCGTCGACCCCCGGCCTGACCGCCGCCGCCCTCGAGCACAAGATGGGCCTGACCGGTTCCCCGACCGCGCAGATCCTGCTCGACCAGGCGCGCGTGCCGGCCCGCCGCCGGATCGGGGCCGAGGGCGACGGGCTCAAGTTCGCCCTCGACGCGCTCAACTCGGGGCGGCTCGGCATCGCCGCCTGCGCCGTCGGCCTGGCCCAGGCGGCGCTGGACGAGGCGGTCGCCTGGGCGATGCAGCGCAGCCAGTTCGGCAAGCCGATCATCGACTTCCAGGGCCTCGAGTTCCTGCTGGCCGACATGGCGGCCGGGGTGGAGTCCGCCCGCGCGACCTACCTGGACGCCGCCCGCCGCCGGGACCGGGGCATGGAGTTCCGCCGTCAGGCCTCGATCGCCAAGCTGGTCGCGACCGACATGGCGATGCGGGTGACTACCGACGCCGTGCAGGTGCTCGGCGGCTACGGCTACACCCGCGACTTCCCGGTCGAGCGGTACATGCGCGAGGCGAAGGTGCCGCAGATTTTCGAGGGCACCAACCAGATCCAGCGGATGGTTATCGCGCGGGAGCTTCGCAAGGTGTGAGACCGTTTTAAACGCGAGATGTCAAGAAGGTCGTGGTGGCTCCGACCCCAGGGTGGTCGCGCGTCACGAGTCCAGCGTTGACGGCGTGACCTGGACCGCGTCGATAGACGTGGTGCTGCGGAAGTGTGGCTGAGCTGTCGCCCGCTTTAGTCGCCGGTTGGGTTGCCGAGGAAGTCCGTGAGCGCCTGGTGGTACGGGGCGATGGTGGTCGTGTCGGCGTACTCGTCGGGGCCGTGCTGGCCGTCGCCGCCGATGCCGAAGATGACGGCGTCGATGCCCCGCTGGTAGTAGAAGCGCCCGTCGGCGGCGCCGTGCTTGCGCAGGAAATCGGCGCGGTACCCCTGATCGGCCGCGGCCTGCCTGAGGGTTTGAACCTCGGGGCGGTTCCGGTCCGCGTGGTGCGGGGGGTCGGCGAGGTCGACCACCGGGGTGACGCCGGGTTCGCAGAAGGTCGCCAGGTACGCGGTGATCTCCTCGGCGGTCTTGCCGTTCAGGTCGCCGTCCTCGGGCGGAAAGCGGAGGTCGAGCCAGGCCTCCGCCAGCGCCGGGATCTGGTTGCGGGCCTGGTTGGGAGTTTCGATCCTGGCTACGTTGACGGTCGTCCGCCACGCCTCCTCGGCCGGGACGGGGTAGGCGGCCAGCAGCCGGTCCAGCGTGCGGTGCAGCTTGACGAGGGCGTTGTCGCCCAGCCAGGGGTAGGCGCTGTGGCCGCCGCGGCCGACCGCCCGCAGGGTGGCGGTGATCATCCCCTTGGAGTCGGTCACGACGCGCAGCCCGCTGTGCTCGCCGATGACGACGAGCTCACCGCTGACGCCCTGGTTGATCTGGTGCAAGGTGCCGTTGCGCCCGCCGACCTCCTCGTCGGTTACCAGCTGCAATGCCAGCGGGTAGGAAAGGGCGCCGGCCAGCTCGCGGAAGACCTGCGCCTGGGCGAGCGCGGACACCTTCATGTCCTGGGCGCCGCGCGCGTACAGGCGGTCAGCCTCTCGGCGCGGGCGGAACTGGCCGGGCGAGGCCGGTACCACGTCGAGGTGGGCGTTGAGGATGATCCGGAACCGTTGCGGTCGGTCCGTGCCAACGTAGAGGAGCGCGCTCGGCTTACCGCCGGACTCGAACCGCTCGCCGGTGAAACCGGGGCCGACGAAATCGACGGCGAAATCGAGCGCCTTGCTGAGGTCGCCCCGTCGGTCGGCGGTTGACTGAATGGCCAGCAGCTCCGACGCAGCGGCAAGGAACGACTCGGTTTCCATTCCGCTACCTTGCCACGCTCTGCCGTTGCCGTTGCCGTTGCCGTCGCGGGCCCGCGTGCTTGCCGTCAGTTAATGTCGAACTCGTTGCCCTCTGGGTCTTTCATCCCCACCGCGTAGAACTCGGGGCTCCCGGTCGCTACCACGGTGGCGCCTAGATTGGAAATCCGTCGCACTGCCGCGTCGATCCGCTCCTTACGGGTCGCGGCCGGAAGCGCCCAGCCGCCGCTGGCGTTGATGTCGAGGTGGAGCCGGTTCGGCACCGTCTTCCCGTCCGGCGACACCTGGAACCAGATGCGGGGTGCGCGGCCCTCGGGGTCGATGATGCTGTCGGCGCCGACTCCCACGGTCTCGAGCAGGCCCTTGTCGCGTCGCCAGTCGTCCCAGGTGGCGAAGCCCTCCGGAGGCGGCTCAAGCTCGTATCCGAGGGCGGCGGCCCAGAACCGGGCCAGCAGGTCCGGGTCGTCGCAGTTAATAACTAGCTGGTACCGGACAGCCATTGGTTTCTCCTTAGGGGTGCGTATGCCGTCTTCGAAGATCGCTGGGTCACGAGGCACCGCGTGTGTAGCGGAGCATCTCGGTTCCGCCGTCGTCGGTGAAGGTGCCCGCCTGAGCGAAGCCGACGGCTTCGGCGACGCGCCGTGAGGCGTGGTTGTCATGGGCGATGCGCGCTTCCAGGCGGGTGACGCCGATCGAGGCCGCGTAGCCGACGAGCAGGGCCAAGGCGTCGCGCGCGTGCCCCCGGCCTCGCTGGCTGGCGTGGGTCCAGTAGGACACCTCTCCGGTGCCGTCGGGGCCGAGGCGCAGCTCGCAGCCGCCGACGAGGGCACCCGATTCCGGGTCGCGGGCCGCGAACGCCCGTACCGGGCCGCGAACGCCCGTACCGGGCCGTCGTCCTGCCAGTTCCTCGCCCAGTTCGCGTAGGCGGCCCGGACCGACTCCTCGGTCGAGTGCGCCGGCCACCAGCCGAAGCGGCGCGCGGTCTCCTCGTCCTCGCCGGCCGCGTGCGCCGCGGCCTCGTGGTCGGTGTGCGCGCTGAGGACGATGCGGTTACAGCGCAGTTCGGGAACTGCCTCACTAGGTCATGGTGCAGCGTTTGGCCTGCCGTCCGCATCGGGTTTTCTGGCCGCCTGGCTGGATGCGGGCGGTGAGCAGGTACTCGGTGAGCGTGCTCGAAAGTCGGACCCGCCTGGTAAGTATTGGGGGGACGGTCCCTGGGACGGGGTTCGCTGCACGGTCTCGAGTTCACGGGAGCGCGTTGATGAGCACGGCATGGACGATAACGTTCGACTGCGCCGACCCGGCCGCGCTGGCGGCGTTCTGGCGCCAGGCCCTCGGCTACGTGGACGGCGCGCCGCCCGCGGGTTCCGCGACGTGGGAAGAGTGGCTGGCCAGCGTCGGCGTGCCGCCGGAGGAATGGGGTGATGGCGCTTACATCGAGGACCCGGCGGGCCTTCGGCCGGGCATCTCGTTCCTCAAGGTCCCGGAGCCCAAGACGGCCAAGAACCGGGTCCACCTGGACGTGCAGGCTGGCGGCGGCCGCGGCGAGCCGCAGGAGGTCCGCTGGGCGCGGGTGCTTGAGGCGGTCGCGCGCCTGGCCGGGGCGGGCGCGACCGTGGTCCGCGAGGACCTGCAGGACGGGGTGCCTGATCACTTCGTCATGGCCGACCCGGAGGGCAACGAGTTCTGCGTCGTCTAGGGCGCGCCGGGACGCTGCGCCGGTGCGGTCCGTCCCACATTGAGGCCAGGCCCCGCGTCTCGCGAACCCCATCATGCTCACAGGTTCGATTGTAGCAATATTTCTGCGAATCGGTCGGAAATAATTGCGAATACGACCCGCCCGAACGCCTGGATTGTCGGTGCCCGGTGATAGCGTTCAAGTATTAGAACGTGTATTCCAAGATCGACTAGGGGAAGCTCATGAATCGGCAGCCGGGCGACGGGAGCGGAGCGGGCGAGGAACCCGTCCCGGACCCCGGGCTGCCCGGCGACGCGACCCCTGACGCGGGCGCGCCGTCTGATAGGCCACCGGGCGCTGGGCAGACGGGAACGCCTGACCCGGGCCTGGCCGGGTTCGTGAAGGGCGGCGTATGGGATTCGGCGGTGCCGTCGGCGGCCCTCGCGGCCGCCCTCGAGGGCGCGGCGGGCGCGGGCTGGCGGTGCGGGGGCGGGTCGCGTGAGGAGATCGTGGGGGCGGTGCGGGTGGCGGCGGCGCTGGAGTCGTGGGCGTGCGCGGCCAAGCTCGGCCTGATCCGGGCCGCGATCCGCGAGGACGACGACGGGCTTCCGGGCGGGGACTACCACGGGGACCTGCCCGACGCCTGGTCGAAGTCGCTGACCCACGACGTCGCGCTGGCGCTGGCGATGAGCCCGGTGTCGGCCGAGAAGCTGCTGCAGACCGCGTGGGACCTCGGCGCGCTGCTGCCAGGCATCGGCGCGCTCCTCGAAGACGGGACCCTCACCTACCCCAAGGCCCGCGTCGTCAACGACGCGCTCGAGCTGCTGAGCGAGCCGGATAAGGCGGCGGCGGAGGCGATGATCGCCGATCGCCTCGCGGGCAAGACGTTCGGGCAGGTCGAAAAGCTCGCCGCCGCCGCGGCGATCACCGTCGACCCAGGCTTGGCGGAGCGGACGAGGGAGCACGCCGAGCGGAACCGGGCCCGGGTCATCCTGAAGCGCGAGCGGTCCGGCGCGGCGAGCCTGTCGGGCTGCGACCTGCCGGCGGCCGAGACGCTTGCCGCGCACGCCGCCACGTGCGCCCGCGCGCAGGTCTACAAGGACTCGGGGGCGTTCCCGGGCGTGCTGATGGACCAGTTCCGGGCGATGGCCTATCTCGACCTGATGAACGAGGTCAGCGCCGAGGCGCGGATCGCGGCCGGCCCCCCGGACGTGGGCCTGGGCGCTCTGGGGGAGGCGGCGTTCCGGGATGAGCCGGAGCCGGACGACCCGGGCGCGCCGGCGCCGGACGGCAGCGGCGGATCGGACTGCCCCTGCAACGAGTGCGACGGCCGGTGCGCGCCCCCCGATGACGGCGATGGCCCTGAGGATAACGAGCCCGAAGACGCCGGCCCGGACGATGACGGTCCTGACGATGACGATCCCAGCGGCGCCCCGGACGATGACCAGCCCGACGCGGGCGGTCCTGACGATGATCACCACGGAGACGGCGGTCCCGGCGACGGTGGCGAGCCTGCGTCTCCTACCTCCCCGCCGCCATCACAGCAGTCGCAGTCGCCGCCACCGCAGTCGCCGCCACCGCAGTCGCCGCCGCAGCCACCACAGCCGCAGTCGAGGTCGCCGTGGTCGACGTCACCGTCATCCCCGGCCCCGCCGAAGCTCACCGACCTGACCATTCCCCTGGCCACCCTCTTCGGCCCGCCGCGACGGCCGGGGGAGAGCCACGGCTTCGGCCCCCTCGACCCCGCCCTGTGCCGCGCCCTAGCTGCGCTCGCCGCCGCCAGTCCCCACACCACCGCCTGCGTCACCGTCACAGACCGCAACGGCTACGCGATCGGCCACGGCTGCCTCACAACCGGCCGCCGCAGAGCACCCCTCCCAGGAGCACCGAATCCGCCGCTCCCCGCGCTCCCCGCGCGCCTCAACCTCACCGTCACCGCCGCCCGGCTGACGAAGCTACTCCAATCAGTCGGACAACCCCGCCCGCCCGGCCCCGCGCCGCCGTCCGGCTGGGCACTGGCGAAAAGCACCGCCCCCGACCCGCCCGGACCCCCCGGCGACCCGCCCTGGTGCGGCACCTGGACCATAACCCTGCCCAGCGGCCTGCAGTACGCCGTCCCCCTCGAGCCCGTCCCCACCCACGACTGCGACCACCGCCGGGAATCACACGCCTACGAGCCCAACGACATGCTCCGCCACCTGGTCCAGATCCGCGACTGCGAGTGCACCTTCCCGACCTGCTCCCGCCATGCGAAAGAATCAGATTTTGAACATGCGATCCCCTACGACCAGGGCGGAAGGACGTGTGGCTGCAACGCCGGAGCAAGAAGCCGCGCCTGCCACCAGGTCAAACAGACACGCGGCTGGAAGGTCACCCAGCCCAAACCCGGCTGGCACCAATGGGAAACCCCCAGCGGCCGGACCTACACCCAAGAACCCAAGCGATACCCAACCTGACTAGACGCCGCCCAGGCGCTGAAGCAGCAGCGCCTCGGCCAGGACGGCGCGCTCGAACTCCGGCAGATGGAGTCCCTCGTTCGGCCCGTGCGCGCGGGTATCCGGGTCCTCGACGCCGGTGACCAGGATGCTCGCCCCAGGGAACGTCTCCTGGAACTCCGCGATGAACGGGATCGAGCCGCCGGTGCCCATGTCAACCGGTGCCACGCCGTCCCAGGCCTCGGCCAGCGCGGAGCGGGCAGCGGCGTAGGCCGGCCCGGTCGTCGGCAACACGGTCGGCTCGCCCGCGTCGACGACGGTGGTCGTGAGCTGGGCGCCCCACGGGACGTGCTTCTCCAGATGCTCCTGCAGCCGGGCGACGGCATTGGCGCTGGTGTCGCCAGGCGCGAGGCGGACCGTGACCCGGGCCCGGGCGACCGGGGAGAGGGTGTTGGAGGCGCCGGCGACCTTCGGGGCGTCGAAGCCGGTGACCGTGATGGCGGGCCGGGTCCACAGCTTCTCGACGGCGGAGCCGGCCCCGATCCAGTGCGTCCCCGCCGCCGCGCCGGACTCAGCCCGCAGCCGTTCCTCGGGATAGTCCACGTCGGCGGCGGGAGCCGAAACGAGGCCCTCGACGGCCGGGCTGCCGTCCCCGGTCCACAGCGTCGACAGCAGCCTCGTGAGCGCCATGATGGCGTCTGGGACGAGGCCGCCCCACATGCCGGAATGAACGGCGTGCGTTAGCGTCCGCACCTCGACGTCCACCCGGATCAGGCCGCGCAGGCTGGTCGTGAGCGACGGCACGCCGATGTCCCAGTTCCCCGCGTCCGCGATCACGATGACGTCGGCGGCCAGACGGTCGCGGTACTGGCGCAGCAACGCGGGGAGGGTCTCGGAGGAGACCTCCTCCTCGCCCTCGATGAAGAACCGCACGGTAACCGGCAACGCGGAGCCCAGCGCGCGGAGCGCGCCCACATGCACGGCGATCCCGGCCTTGTCGTCAGCCGCGCCCCGGCCGTAGAGACGGTCACCGCGGACGGTGGGCTCGAACGGCGGGCTGTCCCAGTCGGCCGGGTCGTTCTCAGGCTGGACATCGTGGTGCGCGTAAAGCAGGACGACCGGAGCGCCGTCGGGACCCTTCCGCTCGCCGATCACGGCCGGCGGCGCGCCGTCGTGGGCGCGGACGATCTCGGCGTCGACGCCCTCGGCGATCAGCAACTGCGCCGTCTTCTGCGCGGATTTGTCCACCTCGGCCAGGCGCTGCGGGTCGGCGCTGACGGACTGGATTCTGACGAGAGCCTCAAGGTCGCCGATCAGGCTGGGGAGGATCTCGTGGACACGGTTCTTTAGCTCAGTCACAGGGGCAACTCTACGATCATGCGCTCAGGAACGAACATCGAGCCGATGGGTTGACGCCGCGCCGCCGCACCGTCCCGACCGCGTTCCGGTCCTCGACCCGGAGGAAGGCGTGTCACGCGGTCGGCGGCTGCTGGCCGTATCCCGCCATCTTCATGGCGACCGCGTCGAGCTCCGCGGGCGGTAGCAGCCGTGGTGAGCCAGCCGACGAGGCGCGCAAGTACACGTCGCACAGCCATTCCAGGTACACGCTCTTGTCATGCGCGGTCGCCAGGTCAGGCCCCACGGTGACCGCGCCGTGATTGCCCATGAGGCAGCCAGTGCGCGAGTGCAGCGCGTCCACCACATTCCGCGCCAGCTGGTCCGTGCCGTACGTGGCATACGGGGCGACCAGCACCGGTCCCCCGAACATCGCCAGGTAGTAATGCACCGACGGAATCTCGTCCACCAGCGTGGACAGCGCCGTCGCGGCCGGCGAGTGCGTGTGCACGACCGCCCCCACCTCGGGTCGGGCCGCGTAGATGGCCAGATGCAGGGGAAGCTCGCTGGTCGGCGCGAGCGGCGCCTCGACCGCGGTGCCGTCGAGCCGGTGCACGCCCACCAGTTCCGGAGTCAGCTCGGTGTAGCGCAGCCCGCTCGGCGTGACCACCACCAGGTCGCCCGAGCGGACGCTCACGTTCCCCGCAGTGCCGACCACGAGACCGGCCCGGGACAGTTCCTGGCAGGCGGTCACGATTGCCGAGCGGGCGGCGGGGAGCAGCATGACGACCTCCAGGTGTAGCGTCGTCACCGTGAGCAACGGCAACAGCGTGTTGGACGACGTTATCGGCTGG
>Ga0208480_1001042_pt1 | contig 10174 bp, 9 predicted proteins | sample NGESurshal092012_4_FD_184485 | JGI IMG/M metagenome (GOLD analysis project Ga0208480, IMG submission 184485) | Arctic peat soil microbial communities from Barrow, Alaska - NGEE Surface sample F53-1 shallow-092012 (SPAdes) | ecosystem: Environmental > Terrestrial > Soil > Wetlands > Peat ... | reverse complement strand
ACCTCGGCGCGCGAGGGAACGTCGCGCAACAACTGGGCGACCGGGACGAGGTACGGCGAGGCCACGCTCTAGAACGCGTCCTGGTCGAAGAACGACGTCGTGTCCTCCATGCCCGATGGTTCTTTGTAGTCGGGGGCGGCGCTCAAGGCCTGCTCGTCGATCGGCGCCTCTTCGATCAGCGACGTCGGCAGTCCTTGGGCGCTCAGTCGTTCGCGTCCCGAGTGCGTGGTCTTCAAGAGTCGTTCGAGGACGATCTCGAAACTGCCGAGCTTGCCGTCGATGAAGTCCTCGGACTGGTTGATCATCTGACGCGACTGGGCGTGCGCCTCGGCGATGATCTGTTGGGCCATCAGGCGGCTCTGGCGCACGATCTCGGTCTTGTCGACCATGCGCGCCGCCTCGGCGCGCACCTGATCCATCAGTTGCTGGGCCTTTTGCAGTTCGGCCGCCATCAGTTCCTCGCGGTCGCGCAGCGCCCAACGCGCCTCGCGGATCTCGTCGGGCAGGCTGCGCAGGGCCTGTTCGAGGAGTCCCAAGACGTCGTCGCGCGGGATCAACGCGGAGTTCGACAGCGGCATCTGCTTGGCGTTGGCGACCAGTTCGATCAGGTCGCGCAGGTCCGATTCGATATCACGGCGCACGTGGCGGCCGCTCGGCTCCGCGAACTCCTCGGGGTCGTCGTAACCGTCAAAGGACGTCATTGCCCACCTCCTGGAAACTTGCCGATCAGGCGTTTGGCGACGGCGGCGGGCACGAAGGGTGAGACGTCGCCCCCGTAGCGCGCCACCTCGCGAAGCAGCCGCGAGGCGATAAAAGAGTGCGTCGAACTCGTCGGGAGGAACAGCGTCTCGACCCCCGAGAGCGAGCGGTTCATCTGGGCCATCTGCATCTCGCTCTCGAAGTCCGAGATGGCGCGAAGGCCCTTGACGATGGCGGTCGCGTTGACGTCCTTGGCCACGTTCACCAGCAGCGTCGAGATCGAGACGATCCGGACGTTCTTCACGTGGGCCAAGGATTCGGCGATCATGTCGCGTCGCTCGTCGAGGTCGAAGAGGGCCTCGGACTTCTGGGGATTGCGGATCGCGGCCACGACGATCTCGTCGAAGATGACCGAGGCGCGCTCGACGACCTCGAGGTGACCGTTGTGAAAAGGGTCAAAGGAGCCGGGGATGAGACCAACCGTCGTCATTGCCCACCTTCGTCCGGTTCCAACATCGTTACGAGCGTAGTGCCGTAGCGCTTGGTTTTGGCAACGATCCAACCCTCCGGCGGCTCCATGAGGCGATCGTTCTCGACGATGACGCGACGCGCGATGACCCCACGCAGCACGCTCGCGAGGTCGAGCGGTCCGTAGGGCGGATCGGCCAGCACGAGATCGAGGTCATCCGGCGGCGACCACACCGGCAACATCGCGCGCACGAAGACGGCCTCGGCGTCGAACTTCATCGGCTCGAGGTTCACCTTCACCGCGGCCAAACAGGCCGGATCGCTGTCGACGAAGTAGACCTTGGCGGCCCCGCGCGACATCGCCTCGATACCCATCGCGCCCGATCCGCAGTAAAGGTCGGCGACGACGAGGTCATAGAGTCCCCCGCGACTCTCGAGCATCGAGAAGATCGCCTCGCGCGCGTAGTCCGTCGTCGGGCGAACGGTGGAAGGCAGTTTCGCCTTTAGCGGACGTCCCCGAGCCGACCCACCAATTACTCGCATTCCACCAGGGTAGGTCCTTGGCTCGTCACGATTTGAACAAGTAGTCGGCTTCTTCGTCCTCGACGAAGAGCCGTAGTTCGTCCACCATCTCGGGCTCGGCGTCGAGGCCGTCACCCTCGACCATCGACGCCGCCACACGTCGCGAGGCGATCAATAACTCCTCGTCGCGACGGAGAGACGCCAGTCGCAGGTCGCTGCGACCGCGTTGACGTGAGCCGAGCAGGGTCCCTTCACCGCGCAGGTCCAGGTCGATCTCGGCCAGGGCGAAACCGTCGTTCGAATCGACCAAGGCCTGCAGGCGCTTCGCGCCGTCATCGTTCGGTGGCGTCCCGAGCAAGTAGCAGGCGCTCTGTACGTCGCTTCGCCCGACGCGACCGCGAAGTTGGTGTAGTTGCGCGAGTCCGAAACGCCAGGCGTCTTCGATGACGATGACGCTGGCCTCGGGCACGTCCACGCCGACCTCGATGACGACCGTCGCCACGAGAACGTCGAGTTCGCCGGCACGAAACTCGGCCATCACCTCTTCTTTCTCGGGTCCCTTCATTTGGCCGTGCAAGAGTCCGACCGCGAGTCCGCGCAGTTCTTCGAGCGCGAGGCGCGTTCGTTCTTCGACCGCGCTCGTCGCTTCCACCTTCTCAGAGCCCTCGACGAGGGGACAGATGACGTAGGCCCGTCGGCCCAGGGCGACCTCGTCGCGCACGCGCTGCCAACAGCTCGCGACCTCCAGGGGCTCTTTCGCCCAGTACGTCTCGATGGGCAGACGCCCCTTGGGCATCTCATCGAGCACCGAGAGGTCGAGGTCGCCGAAGATGACCATCGCCGCGGTTCGCGGGATCGGCGTGGCGGTCATGACCAGGAGGTCTGGATCGGCGGCCTCGTCGGAGCGTTCGCGGCCCTTGTCGCGTAGGGCCGCACGTTGCTCCACGCCGAAGCGATGTTGCTCGTCGATGATGACGACGCCTAAGGCCCGAAAACGAACGTCGTCGGTCAACAGTGCGTGTGTTCCGACCACGATGTCGACCGATCCGTTTCGTAGGCCGTCGAGCACGGCCTGGCGTTCCTTGGCTCGCAGTCGCCCGGTGAGCAGTTGAATCGAAAGTGGCCGCACGCCCCCCAAGACCGATTCGTCACTCTTCGTCAGTCCTTCGAGGTCCTTGCGCAGCGACGCGAGATGCTGCTCGGCGAGTACTTCGGTGGGTGCCATCAAGGCACCCTGTCGTCCACCATCGATCGACGCCAGTAACGCAGTCAGGGCGACGACGGTCTTGCCGGAGCCGACGTCGCCCTGCAAGAGGCGGTGCATCGGGAGCGGTGAGGCGAGGTCGGCGGCGATCTCGCCGAGCACGCGGCGCTGCGCCGAGGTCAGCGTGAAGTGATGGCCGACGAGGAATCGACGAACCAACGATGAGGTCTCGTCGGCCATGGCCCCCGGACCGACGTCGAGGTCCTCTTCGTTGATCGGATGTCGAATACCGGCCGAGGACTGTTCCATCCGTCGGCGTCGCAGGGCGAGGATGAGCTGCAGGCGAAGGAACTCATCGAAGATGAGGCGACGTCTCGCCGCGTCTTGGACGCCCCACTCTTCGGGGAGGTGGATCCCCTGGAAGGAGGCGGTGCGGTCGATGAGGTCGAGGTCACTGCGCGCCGATTCCGGGACCGGGTCGAGCATCGCTCCGGTTCGACGCAGGCTCTCGTCGATGAATCCACCGACCTCCCAACTGGTGAGACCGGCCTTACCCGAGGCGGGGTAGATCGGCACGACGCGGCCGATTCGTGAGGCGTCTCGCTCGTCACCCGATGCGCCGACGATCACGTCGACGACGGGGTTCGTCATCTGGCGCTGGCCCTTGTAATCGGTCACCTTGCCGAAGAACAGGGCTTGGACGCCCACGGGGAGTTGGTTCTCGCGCCAGGCCTGGTTGAAGAAGACGACTTTGAACGAACCGCTGTCGTCACTGACGTTCGCTTCGACCATCACCTTGCCGCTCTTTATTCGTCGTCCTTTGATCCTGGTGATCTCGCCGAAGACCGCGGCCTCCTCGCCCACCATGAGGTCCGAGAGGTCGACGCGCTTGGTGCGGTCGATGTAGCGACGCGGGTACCACGTCAGCAGATCGAAGATGTTCTCGATACCCATCGAACCCAGAGCGGCCGTGCGCTTCTCACCGATGTTGCGGAGTCGATCGACGGGGATCTCGACCAAGTCGCGCAGCCGGCGTGGTGCCGTCTCACTCATTCGATGCCGAAGTAATAGGGGTACAACGGCTGGCCCCCGTGATGGACTTCGACCGCGACGTGCGGAAACTCGTCGGCGAGGAACTCGGTGATTCGCCGTGTATTCGCGGGCGACGAACCCTCGCCCTCGATGATCGTCACCAACTCGTGCGTGGGCGCGATCAGTTCGTTGAGCAGATGGTTGCTCGCCCCGGCGATCGAGTGGTCGATCGAGCGCACGCCCTTGGTGGAGAGTCCGATCCAGTCACCCACGTGAACCTCGCCCACGTCGGTCGTCGTGTCGCGCACCGCTTGGGTCACTTCGGCGGCGACGACGTTACAGGCCGAGGCGCTCATCGCGGTCGCGTTCTCGGCGGCGGTGGCGTCGGGGTCGTACTCGAGCAACGCCGCGAATCCCTCGACGATCGAGTTCGTCGCCACGACGGTCACGGTTTGATCGACGAGCGCGTCCACCTGCTCGGCGACCGGTCGGATGTTCTTGTTGTTCGGCAAGAGGACCACCTGGGCCGAACCGGTCGCTTCGACCGCCGCCACGAGGTCGGCCGTCGATGGGTTCATGGACTGACCACCGGCCACGAGGACCCGCACGCCGAGCGATCGAAAGATTCGACCGACGCCGTCACCGACCACGACTGCGACGACCGACGTCGCCGGCGCCGGGTCGAGTTCGAGGTCGGGCTGTTCGGCACTCCCCTCGCGCACCCAGCGTTCTTCGATGACCTGCTCAGAGAGGTCGGTGACGCGGATGTCGCGAGGTCGCCCGGCATCCAGTGCCGCCTCGACGGCCGCGCCGATGTTGTCGGTGTGGATGTGGCAGTTGTAGAGGCCGTCACCGCCGACGATGACGATGGAGTCGCCAATGCCGGACCAGACCTCGCGAAAGGCGTGCATCCTGTCGTCCTCGGCGTCGAGGAAGTACATCACTTCGTAGCGCAAATCAGCGATCGTGGACTCGCGCGACTCGGTCTCTTCGTGCACGTGGACCGTTATCGAATCGGCCGAGGGCGCGATCGGCAACGGATCGTGAGCGACGACGCTGCACAGCGCGTCGTAGAGCAGTAACAGTCCCGTGCCGCCGGAATCGACGACGCCGGCCTGCTTCAACACCGGGAGTTGCTCGGGCGTGAAGGCCAGCGCGTCCTTGGCGCGGTCGCGCGCCGAGCGGACGAGTTCGATCAAGGTCTCGCAGTGGGCACGGGCCCCTTCGGCGGCCGCTCGAGCGATGGAGAGCATCGTCCCTTCGACGATGCGCACGACCGCCTGGCGCGCCAGGACGTCGGCGTTCTCGAAGGACTCGGCCAACAGATCGGCCGAGACGTCGCCGTTGATCGGGAATTTCGCCACGAGCCCGCGCAACATCTGGGAGAGGATCACCCCGGAGTTGCCCCGCGCGCCCATCAAGGACCCGTGGGCGATGGCCTTGCAGACCTCGGACATCTCGGCGTCGTCGGCCAGCGGGCCGAGTTCGGCGGCGACGGATTCGATCGTCAGCGTCATATTGGTTCCGGTATCGCCGTCGGGGACCGGATAGACATTCAGTCGGTTGATGACATCCTTATGGGAGCGCAGCAAATCGGAGTAGGTGGCAATCGTTGAACGCAGTTCGCGTGCGGACAGCGTCAACGGAGAGGTCATTGCTCGAAATGCTACAATTAACCTTCGGTTTAGTCCGGTGGCGCCCAGGCGCCCCAATCAAGGAGAACGTTCATCATGGCATCCGTCTGCGAAATCTGCGGCAAGAAGCCCTCGTTCGGCATGAACGTCTCCTTCTCCCACCGTCGCACCAAGCGTCGTTGGAACCCGAACATCCAACACGTGCGTGCCGTGGTCAACGGAACGCCCAAGCACTTGAACGTCTGCACGGGCTGCATTCGTTCAGGCAAGGTCACCAAGCGTTCGCGCCGCAAGGTCGTAGCCTAAGTCACAGCTGGTGTTGCCAGCCCCGTCGTGCGAACGCTTCACCCCGTAACGTCCTCATCGCCGGGTCCGCGACGACCGTGCCAATCGCCAACGGCGCACCCAGACCTCGGTCGTGAAAGACCAGTCGTAGTCGCGGTGCGTCATCGGTTGCGATCAAGAGCTCGTAGTCCTCGCCACCGCTGATCGATTCCTCATCGGTCGCGCCGTCGGCGACGGGCACGGCGGAGAGTTCGAATCCGACGCCCGAGGCGTCGGCGAAACGGTGAAGGTCCAAGCCCAGTCCGTCGCTCAGGTCCATCATCGCGTGAACGCCCGCCCCGCGTGCCGCCATCCCTTCGGCCAGTCGCGGCCACGGTCGTCGATGGGCGACGACGAGTTCGTCCGACAGCATCGCGCCCGCGAGTCGACGTCGCAGGCCCGCGGCCGAACGTCCGAGTGGACCGGTGACCAGGAGTTCGTCGCCGGGCTTGGCGCCGCTGCGATAGATCGCGCCACCACCGGGGCATTCGCCGAAGACCGTCACGGCAACCGTCACGTCGCGGCCTTGGGCGAGGTCCCCGCCGACGATCGGACAACCGGTCACGATCGACGCGTCGGCGATGCCGCGGTGTAACTCTTCTAGATCCGTGCCCTCCGGCGCCGTGACCGCGACGACCGCCGCGCGCACGCGCGCGCCCATCGCGGCCAGATCCGAGACCGCCGCGGCGACGGCCTTGAACCCGAGGTCCTCTAATGGGAAGTATCTCGAATCCAGATGGACACCGAGAACCGCGACATCAGTGCTGATCACGGCCTGTCCCACGAAGGGCGCGAGTACCGCGGCGTCGTCGCCGATGTGGCGTTCGCCCTCAGGGACACTGCGTTGCCCGACAATTTGGGCGATACGCTCAATGACGTCATCTTCAAGCCGGGAGTAACCCCCTCTGGGGACTGTTGGGTCAGTCGGCGTGGACATGGACCTGGTTCGCCAGGTAAGCGTCGCATCGTCGCGACGTCATGAGAGTGGAGGAACCCAACGTGAAGTACCCGACCCAACACAAGAAACTCATCGCGTGGGTGGAAGAAATAGCACGGCTCACAACCCCCGATCGTATCCACTGGTGCGACGGATCGGACCAGGAGTACGACGAACTGTGTCAGGTCCTCGTGGACGCCGGCACCTTCACTCGACTCTCCCCCACCAAGCGACCGAACAGTTACTACGCGACGTCGGATCCGAGTGACGTCGCGCGCGTCGAGGACCGTACGTTCATCTGCTCCAAGGAGGAGCGCGACGCCGGACCGACGAACAACTGGCGCGACCCGGGCGAGATGCGCGACGTCTTGAAGGACCTCTTCGAAGGATCGATGAAGGGCCGCACGATGTACGTCGTGCCGTTCTCGATGGGACCACTGGGATCGGACATCAGCCACATCGGCGTCGAGGTGACCGACTCGGCCTACGTGGCGGTCAACATGAAGATCATGACGCGCATGGGCACCGGCGCGTTGGAGTTCCTCGGTGACGACGGCGAGTTCGTGCCCTGCCTGCACTCGGTCGGGTTGCCGCTGGAACCGGGTCAGGCCGACGTCAAGTGGCCCTGCAACTCGAACGACAAGTACATCGTGCACTTCCCCGAGACCCGTGAGATCATCTCCTACGGCTCCGGGTACGGCGGTAACGCACTCTTGGGAAAGAAGTGCTTCGCACTGCGCATCGCCTCGGTGCTCGCACGCGACGACGGCTGGCTGGCCGAGCACATGCTCGTCTTGAAACTCACCAGCCCGGCCGGTGAGTCGCGCTACGTGACCGGCGCCTTCCCCTCCGCCTGCGGCAAGACGAACCTGGCGATGCTCGTGCCGACGCTGCCCGGCTGGAAGGTGGAGACCGTCGGTGATGACATCTGCTGGATGAAGCCCGATGCCGAAGGACGACTGCGCGCGATCAATCCCGAGGCCGGCTTCTTCGGTGTCGCCCCGGGCACGAACATGCAGACCAATCCCAACGCGATGCTTTCGGTGGAGGCCAACACCATCTTCACCAACACCGCGATCACACCCGACGGCGACATCTGGTGGGAGGGCATGGGCGAAGCGCCCGAAGGACTCATCGACTGGAAGGGACAGCTCTGGTCCAAGGACCTCGGTACACCCGCGGCCCATCCGAACTCACGCTTCACGGCTCCGGCCTCCCAAGACCCGGCGATCGCCGCGGAGTGGGAGGACCCGGCCGGCGTGCCGATCGACGCGATCCTCTTCGGTGGTCGACGCGCCAGCGTCATCCCGCTGATCTCCCAGTCACGCGATTGGGACCACGGCGTCTTCCTCGGTTCGATCCTCTCCTCGGAGACGACGGCCGCAGCGACCGGCGCCGTCGGCAAACTGCGACGTGATCCCTTCGCGATGCTCCCCTTCTGCGGCTACAACATGGCCGACTACTTCGGGCACTGGCTGACCTTCTCTGACCGTTTCGACGAGGCCAAGTTGCCGAAGATCTTCTACGTCAACTGGTTCCGCAAGGGCGAGGACGGTCGTTGGCTCTGGCCCGGCTACGGCGAGAACAGCCGCGTGCTGGAGTGGGTCTTCGAACGCAGCGCCGGTCGCGGCGACGCCGTCGAGACCCCGATCGGATTCGTGCCGACGCCCGCGGCGCTCAACATCGAGGGACTCGACGTCACCGATGACGACCTGGCCGAGCTGCTCACGGTGCACCACGACGAATGGCGCGACGAAGTACCGCGGATTCGAGAGCACTTCGCCACGTTCGGCGACGATCTGCCCAAGAAGCTCAACGACGAGATCGATCGGCTCGAGGCCAGACTCGTCGAGTAAGCCCGACCGCGCCGACGCAGGGGCGTGGTAAAAACGTCGTGCGCACGAGCGCAGTCTGAGGAGCCTTCGATAATCACTGACCTGTTTCGGATCGACGACCGCGTCGCGATCATCACCGGCTCCGGACGCGGCATCGGCGCGGCGAGTGCCCTCGCCCTCGCCCAGTGCGGCGCCCACGTCGTCATCGCGTCGCGCACCGCCTCGGACTTGGACGAGGTCGCCCACGCCGTCGAGGCACTCGATCGTCGTGCGGTGAGCGTGGCCTGCGATCTCAGTGACCTAACGGCCATCGCCGACCTCGCCGCTGTGGCGAAACGAGAGTTCGGGCGCGTCGACATCGTCGTCAACAATGTGGGCGGCGCGGTCCCGTTGCCGTTCCTCATGACGACGCCGGAGTACATGGAAGAGGCCTTCCACTTCAATGTCGCGACGGCCCACGCGCTGAACCTCGCCGCCGTGCCGATCATGCTCGAACGCGGTGGTGGATCGATCGTCAACATCTCGTCGGTGATGGGTCGGGTGGCCGGTCGCGGCTACGCCGCCTACGGCGCGGCGAAGGCCGCGATGGCGCACTACACGCGACTCAGTTCGAAGGACCTCGCGCCCAAGATCCGCGTCAACGCAATCGCCGCCGGCTCGATCGCCACGTCGGCGCTCGAGATCGTGATGACGACGCCGGAACTGAAGTCGATGATGGAAGAGATGACGTTGCTCGGTCGCATCGGCGACGTCGAGGAGATCGCCGCGGGCGTCGTCTACCTGGCCTCGCCGGCCGGTGCCTACATCACCGGCAAGATCTTGGAGATCGACGGCGGCATCGACATCCCGAACCTGGACTTCCAGCTCCCGGACCTGTAGCCGGACGTCGTCAGTCGACGGTTTCGGCGTCGGCGACGATGAGGCGTGGTCCCGACGGCCAGTCGAAGTAGCGCCAGGTCCAGTTGATCAGGACGCGTAGACGATTGCGGAATCCGACCAAGTACCACAGGTGTAGTCCGAGCCACGCCAGCCATCCCAACCGGCCCTTCACGACGACGCCGTGGGGCAACTCCGCGACCGCCGCGTTTCGACCGATCGTCGCCATTATTCCTTTGTCGTGATACGCGAAGGGCGTCGTCGCCTCGCCGTGGACGACGTGCAGGATCTGTTTCGCGCAGTGGCGACCACTCTGAATGGCGACCGGGGCGAGCTGCGCGCAGTACTGCGTCTTCGTCAGCGGCACGGCCGCGGCGTCACCGATGGCCCAGACGTTCGCACTATCGAGAATCCGAAGATCGGCGCTGACGCGCACGCGTCCCCCGGGACCGGGCAACGCGGACAGGTCCCGCGGCAGCGCATCGCCGGCGTTCACGCCGGCCGCCCAGATGACGGCCGCGCACTCGATTCGTTCGCCATCATCGAATTGAATGGCGTGCTCCTCGATTCCCACGACCGATCGTCCGAATTGGACCTCGACCCCGCTCGACTCGAGTCGACGTTTGGCGTAGGCACTGGCGCG
>Ga0208480_1001040_pt1 | contig 10189 bp, 8 predicted proteins | sample NGESurshal092012_4_FD_184485 | JGI IMG/M metagenome (GOLD analysis project Ga0208480, IMG submission 184485) | Arctic peat soil microbial communities from Barrow, Alaska - NGEE Surface sample F53-1 shallow-092012 (SPAdes) | ecosystem: Environmental > Terrestrial > Soil > Wetlands > Peat ... | reverse complement strand
CGGTACCCACGAAAGCCGCATCGCGGTTCAGCGCAGAGACGATGTCCACGCCATGGACTCCGAACACGGCGTAGGCGAGAAGCGCGCCGCCGGCCGCCGCCAGCACAGCCCCTATCAGCGGCGCGAGCCGGCGGCGGCTGAGCAAGATGAACGGCAGCGGCACAATGCCGGTGGCCTTGATCAGCGTCGCACCGATCACCGCGGCCCCGGCGTAGGTCTCGCGGCGCGAGCCTGCTTGAAATGCATACGCCACTTCGGCGCGCAAGCCGCCGGAGTCCGCCCCCCGTCCGCGCCCGACCCCTCCTCCTTGCCCGACCCCTCCTCCTTGCCCGACCCCTCCTCCTTGCCCGATTCCCTCCTCAGAGTCGCCCCCTGCTGCGGCGCCGCGCTGTTCGCTTGCGAACGTGAGAGCAACAGCGCCCATCAGGAGCAACGTCATGATCAGGTCGTTGTGGGCGCCGCCGAGCCCATAGATGACCCACAGCGGGTTGACGCCGACCACGATCAACGCGAACTTCGGATCGAGGCCGCGCACGCGCGCGCAGCGCCATGTCACGGCGAGCGTGCCGGCGCTCGCCGCCAATGCCTCGAGCTTCATCCCCCACAGAGCTCCGACGACCCCCAGCGGCGCCAATGGATATGAGAGCAGGGTGTAAAGCGGCCCGTAGGCGGTCGCCACCTTCAACCAGTCTTTGCCCACGTAGCGAAAGACGGGATCGGCCGCGATCGAGCTCGGGCCGTGCAGGTAGGGGTTTATGCCGTGCACGATGCCCATGCGCGCATAGGCGATGTAGCTGAAGACATCCGTCGAGATCAGAACCGGACCGACGAACACGATCAGCTGCAAGGCGACCGTCAAAGCGATCGCCCAGCGCGAGGAGATTCGTCGCGTCAGCAGCAGGATGCCGGCAAACGCGCCGCAGTAAGAGAGCAGCGCGATCAAGAAGACGCGATAGCCCAAGCGCTCCCCCACGCCGACGAGCCAAGAGGCGATGCCCGGCGACTTGGGGATCAGTGGCGAATGCCCTACTGCGCCGTCGAGGACGATCTCGAGCGTGGCGGCAAGCAGCACGAGCGTGAGCAGGCCGGCGAGAGCGGTTGCTCCCTGGCGCGTGTGCTCGCGCGCTCGCTCGTTGTTTACGAGCGAGCTTGACTCGGCTATCGAGCTCAAAGGGCCTTCACGACTCGAAGCGCAGAACGTCGAGCGCGCCGGTCATCTCGAATACCCGCTGGACTGGCTCGGGGCCTGCCAGCAGCACGAGTTCGTAGCTGTGCTCTCGCGCCTTGGCGTCGGCCAGCAGGAGCATGCGCAGACCGCTCGAGTCCATGAACGCAAGCCCGCTGAGGTCGACCACAACGCGCGCCGGCGCCTGCTCGTCGATCGCGGCGAAATGCTCTTCCATTTTGCTTGCGGAAGCCAGATCGAGCTCGCCTTGCAGGGAGACCCTGACGGCGCCGTCCACGAGCGCACTCGATATTTGAAGGCTCCCGGGCCTCAGAGGATGCCCGCTCATGATTCGGACTCTAATGCACGTCGTACACGGACCGCGCGCTCTCTGTTCTGTGTCCGGCCACGACCCATTGCGGCTTTGACGGCGGCTCAATCGACGGCGCTCGTCTGCCTGCGGCGGCTCAGCCCAACGCGGTCCACACCGTCTTTGTCTCCAGATAAGCGTCGAGCCCGTCGTGGCCGTGCTCGCGCCCCACTCCGGATGCCTTGAAGCCGCCGAATGGCGCGCACGCGTCCGAGCCGCCCCAATGGTTGATGTACACCGACCCAGCGCGCAGCAAAGCCGCCAGCCGATGGGCGCTGGCGACGTCGCGCGTCCATACGCCGGCCGCCAGGCCGTAGTCGGTGGCATTGGCACGCTCGGCCACCTCCTCGATGCTGTCGTACGGGGAGGCGACCAGCACCGGACCGAAGATCTCCTCCTCAGCGATGCTCGAGTCGTCCTTGCTGGTCGCGAACAGCGTCGGCTCGACGAACCAGCCACCGCTGTCGGCGAGCGCCGCTCCCCCACCGGCCAGCAGCTCGGCTCCCTGCTCCCTGCCGGCCTCGATGTAGGACATTACGCGGTCGCGCTGCTCGGCGGAGACGAGCGGGCCGAGCTGGGTCGCGGGATCGAGGCCCGCCCCCAGACGGGTTGCCTTTGCTTGCTCGGCCAGGGCGCCGACGATCTCATCGAAGCGCTCCGCCGGCGCATACAGGCGCGAGCCGGCGTTGCACGCCTGGCCAGAGTTGAAGTAGATCGCCTGGTAGGAGCCCTTGACGGCCGCCTCGATGTCGGCGTCGGGGAGGATCACGTTCGGGCTCTTTCCTCCGAGCTCGAGCGTCATGCGCTTCAGCGCTCGGCCGGCCTTGGCCCCGATCTCGCGGCCGACGGCCGTCGAGCCGGTGAAGGCGATCTTGTCGACGTCGGGGTGGTCGACGAGCGCGGCGCCGGTCTCGCCGTCTCCCGTGAGCACGTTGAGCACGCCCGGCGGGAACCCGGCCTCGAGCGCCAGCTCGCCGAGGCGCAGCGCGCTCAGCGGCGTCTGCTCGGCCGGCTTGAGCACGATCGTGCAACCTGCCGCCAGGGCGGGAGCGATCTTCCAGGCGGCCATCAACAACGGAAAGTTCCAGGGCACGATCTGCGCGCACACGCCAACCGCTTCGCGACGGGTGTAGCAGAGCATGTTCGGTGCGCTCACCGGCAGCACATTGCCCTCGATCTTCGTCGGCCAGCCGGCGTAGTAGCGCAGATGGGCGATCGTGCCGCGCACATCCACGTACTGGGCCAGCTTGACGGGCTTGCCGTTGTCCAGCGACTCGATCTGCGCGATTTCCTCTTCGTTGGCTTCGATCGCGTCGGCGAGCGCCATCATCAGCGCGCCGCGGGCCGAGGGCGCCATAGATGACCACGGGCCGTTCTCGAACGCCTCGCGCGCACTTGCTACAGCGCGCACAACGTCCTCGGCGCCCGCGTGGGCCACCGTGGCGATCTCGCGACCGTTCGCCGGGTCGAGCGTGGCAAATGTACGCCCGTCGGCTGCCTGCACGCTCTCGGCGCCGATCAGCAGGCCGTGCTCTTTGGCGATGAAATCGCGTGCGCTATCGCTGAGTGCGTCGGGGAGAGTTGGCTGGGCAACGGTGTTCATCGAAGCTCCTTCTCGGCCTTGGAGAATCCTGTCCGCCACGCGTGCGGGCGGCTAGGAGGATTGTGACAGCGAGAGGCCGCCCTTGGAGAGGCACCGGGGCCAAGGCGCCACTTTTCAAGGCTTCAGCACGATCTTCAGCGCCTCGCGGCGGTCATACAGAGCGTACGCCTCCGGTGCCTGCTCCAAGGCCATGTGGTGGGTGACCAATGGCGTCGGGTCGAGCAGGCCGGCGGACATCATCGCCAGCACCCGATCGACGTGTCCGATCACGTTCGCGTGGCCTGCGCAGACGTGCAGCGACTTGATCCACAACAGGCCCATGTGCACTTCTGCGCGCTCGGCGTAGACTCCGACGGCCTGTACGGTGCCGCACTTGCGCGTCAGCTTCAGCGCGAGGTCGAAAGCTTGCGGGTGGCCGACCGCGTCGATGCACACATCGACCCCGCGACCATCGGTTGTTTCGCGCACGGCCGCGCGCGGGTCCCCCTCGCTCAGATGAACCGGTTGCGCGCCAAAGCTCTCGGCCATTGCCAGGCGCTCCGGGACCGTGTCGATCGCGATCACGTGCGCGGCCCCGCAGGCCCGCGCCGCCTGCACAGCACACAAACCCACGGGGCCGAGGCCGAGCACAGCGGCCACATCGCCTGGACTCAGGCCACTGTCCACGACGGCATGAAAGCCCGTGCCCATCACGTCGCCGGCGAACAAGGCGGTCTCGTCGCTCATGCCGGCCGGGACCTTGCGCAGGACCAACTCGGCGCTTGGCACCAAAGCGCGCTCTGCCTGGGTGCCCTGAAGCGAGCCGAGCGCCGCGCCGTGGCCGAAGGTGCGCGAGGACTCACACTTGTGAAACCACCCGCGTCGGCAGAAATAGCAGTGCCCGCAGGCGGTCTGAAAGCAGCCGAGCACACGGTCGCCGACCTGCACGCTTTGCACAGCATCGCCGACGGCGAGCACCGTGCCGACATACTCGTGCCCGATCGTGAAGCCGGGCTCGATCTTGACGCGGCCGTGGTAGATGTGCAGGTCCGAGCCGCAAACGCCGGTCGCCTCGATCTGGACGATCGCGTCGCCCGGATCTGAGATCTCGGGCTCGGGGACGTCGGTGACTTGAACCTCACCGGGCGCTTGGAAGGTGACGGCACGCATTGCAGAGCGCAGCCTAGAGAACTGAAGTCCTTGATGTGTCGTTCGGGTGGGCGCATGCGCCCACCCGCGCAGGGCCGCATGCGGCCCTGCGTTCCGAGTCGTGCATGCACGACTCGGCGGGGCGGCGCATGCGCCGCCCCGGACCTTGGCGCATGCGCCAAGGTCAACAGATTCCCTATGCTGCGTCGAATGGTTGAGCCCCGATCCAAGGCGGTCCTGATCACCGGCTGCTCCTCAGGGATCGGCGAGGCGACCGCGAAGCGGCTGGCCGGCCACGGCTGGAGCGTGTACGCAAGCGCCAGGCGGCTGGAGTCGATCGAGCACCTGGAGGGGTTCGGCTGCAAGCTGCTGCGGCTGGACGTCTGCGACGAGGACTCGATGCACGCGGCGGTGCAGATCATCGAGCGCGAGCATGGCGCCGTCGGCGTGCTCGTCAACAACGCCGGCTACTCCCAGGGCGGACCGGTCGAGCAGGTGCCGATGGAGGCGGTACGCCGCCAATTCGAGACGAACGTCTTCGGCCTGATCGCGCTGACCCAGATGGTGCTTCCGGCGATGCGCGCCCAACATTGGGGCAAGCTCGTCAACGTCGGCTCGATGGGTGGCAAGCTGACGCTCCCCGGCGGCGGGCTCTACCACGCCACCAAGTATTCGCTGGAGGCCATCAGCGACGCGTTGCGCTTCGAGGTGCGAGGTTTCGGCGTGGACGTCGTTTTGATCGAGCCGGGCTTGATCGTGACCGAGTTCGGCAAGACGGCCGCCACCACCGTCGCTGAGGCCGGTGCGGGAGCGCAAACCGAGAACGGATCCGGCGACCCGTACAAGAAGTTCAACACGAAGCTCGCGGCCATGACCAAGGGTGTCTACGAGGGTCCGATGCGCCACCTCGGGGGTGGGCCTGACGTCGTCGCCAAGGCGATCGAGAAAGCGCTCACGCGACGGCGTCCGCCATCGCGCATGCTGCTAACCCCCTCCGCACGCCTTACGGTCTTGCAGCGCAAACTGCTGCCCGACCGCTTGTGGGACGCGGTGTTGCGCACGCAGATGCCGCAGCCCCGCTGAGAGCGCCTCGCAGAACCTGGGACGCCCGGAAAGCAAGCCGCGCGGGTTTGAGGAGCGCTCTAGACCGCGAACGCCTCGAACTGCCCGCACGGGCGTCCGACCTCGAAGCCTTGGGCATAGTCGACGCCGTACTCGCGCAGTAAACGCATCGTCGGCTCGTCGCCGACATACTCGGCGATCGTCTGCTTGCCCATGCCGCGTGCGACACCGACGAGCGCCTGCACGACCAGCTGATCCTTGTGCGAGGACGGCAACGTGCGAATGAAGTCCCCGTCGATCTTCAGGTAGCGAAACGGCAGCTGCTTGAGATACTGAAAAGAGCCAAAACCGGCGCCGAAGTCATCAAGCGCTACCGAGCTGCCGAGTGTGTGGACACCTTCACAGAAGCTCTGGGCGCGGCGCATGTCACCGATCGCCGCCGTCTCGGTGACCTCGACGACCAGCCGCCCCGGATCGACGCCGTGACGGTCGAGCTCACGCTCGATGTGGGCCAGCATGCCCTGGTCGGTGATCGACAGCGCCGACAAGTTGACAGCCACCCGCGCGTCTGGACCGGCAAGCTCGCCGCCCATCAGGGCGGTCACCTTGCCGACCACCATGCGGTCGATCTCTTGGATCAGCCCGTAGCGCTCGGCCGCGGGCAGGAAGCTGCACGGAGGCGTGAGCGGACCTTCAGGGTCGTCCGCAAGTCGAATCAGCGCCTCGTAGTGGGAGACCGCTCCCCCTTGCAGCGAGACGATCGGCTGGTAGTGGAGCACGAACAGATCCTCGCGCAGCGCGTGATGCAAGCGCCCGAGCCACGGACGTGGGTGTAGCCCAGCAGGCGAGGAGAAGTTCGCCGCTCGGCCTGGGTAGCGCCGGCGCCGGTCTATCGAAGTCCCACCCGCCCGCATATCGCGCGCTCGGATGACGAAACTGGAGCTGGCGTCGGTCGTGGAAGTTGGCATCGTGGCAAATATTCGTCGAACGCCACCCGAATACTCATGGGCGTCCGGGTATGTGGAGGTTTTCGACCGAAAGCCGCAGCGAACCTGCTCAAAAGTGCACAATCGTGCCCAGATCAGCCTCGGGAGCGTCCACTGCGCACCCCCAAGTTCGATCAAAGGCTGCCCGGCAGGCTATGGCATATGCTCAGCGCGAGGACGAGTACGGCCTGCGTGCCCGGTCTGAGACGACCAGCAACAGCGCCAGCAGCACGAAGTTCATGACCACCGAGGAGCCGCCGTAGGCGACGAGCGGCAGGGTCACCCCGGTGAGTGGGATCACGCGTGTCACGCCTCCCACGATCACGAACACCTGCATGGCGATGATGAACGACAGGCCGACGGCCAACAGCTTGGAGAACGAGTCGCGAGCGAGCATCGCCGTCTTCAGCCCTCGCGCAATGAACAGCAGATAGGTGAGCAGCAAGGCTCCCGCACCAAGAAGTCCCAGCTCGTTGACGATGACCGCATAGATCATGTCGCTTTCCGGGACCGGCAAGATCGCCTCGCGCGTATGCGGACTGACCAGCAGCGACTGGTCAAAGCCGGTGCCGAGCAAGCCGCCGTCAGCCTGAGCGAACAGCGACTGGCCCAGCTGGTAGCTGACACCGCTGTGGAAGAGCTTCGGTTCCAGTGGATTTTCCCAGGCCAACACGCGCGCACGGACGTGCCCGACGTGTCCGACCACAAACCAGGCGCCGAGGCCGAACAATACGAGCCCGATCAGCGGGAACGAGAAGCGCCCGGTCGCGACATATAGCAGCGCAAGGAACGCCCCATAGAACATCAGCGAGGTCCCCAGCTCGCCGGTGAGCAGCAGCGTCCCCATCGCGGCCCCCCAGACGACCAGCATCGGGCCGAACTGCTTCATCGGCGGCACAGTCAATCCAAGCACGCGCCGCCCTGCCGTCACGAGTATCTGGCGGTTGTCGCGCAGATAGCTGGCCAGGAAGATCACGATCGCGACCTTCGCGAGCTCGGCAGGCTGAAAGGAGACCGAGCCGAAGTGGATGTCCAAATAGGCGCCGTTGACCTGCTCGCCGATCACGGGAAAGCGCGGCAAGACCGCCATCAGGATCCCTACGGCGGCGATCGTGTAGCGGTAGCGCTCCAGCACCCCGATGCCCGTACGCCGCAGCCACAGGATCGTCAAGGCGAAGAGGATCAACCCGAGCACCATCCACTGCGCCTGCTGGCGTGCCAGCGATGGGTTGATGCGGTAGACCATCACGATCCCTACGCTCGCGAGCACGGCCGCCAAAGGGAACAGGTACGGGTCGGCATAGGGCAGCGCGAAGCGGATCACCAGGTGCGCCGCGAGGCAGAGACCCAGGAACAGCAGCCCGTAGGTGAGCGAAAGGCTCGAGACCCGGTTGAGCGTGAGGTTGGTGGATGCCTCCAGTGAGCTGTTTTCCTGCTGGATGAAGATCGCCGTGAAACCGGCGGTGACCAGCAGCGCCGAAGGGATCAGGCCGAGCAGCTCACGATTGCGGGGCTTGAGCAAGATGCGAGCGTATCGGGATGCCCGGCGCGCGACGGCCGACACGCCCGCTAGGCTAAAGCTCTGAGCCAGCCCAGGTTGGGTGGTGGCTGCCCGCTGAAATGAGCGTCCCTCCGGTGACACCTCTCGATGACGAGCGTCCGCCCTCGCTGGCTGGGCACATGTGGCGACGCTTTGCCGTGGCGGGTGTGCTGATCCTGCTGTTGAGCGGCGCCGCGACGGCGACGTTCGCGCTTACCAAGCTCAACCACATCGCGAGCGAGGTCTTCCCACGCACCAGCCAGCTGCACGTGGCCAAAGGCGTGATCCAGGCCTCCTACAGAGGCGAACCGCAGACCTTTCTGATCATCGGCTCGGACAGGCGCGTGGGGTCCAAGGACGCTTACGACCGCAACAACGCGGCACACAGCGACACGCTGTTGCTCGTACGTCTGGATCCTTCGGCCGGACAGACCTCCGTGCTGTCGGTCCCTCGCGATCTACTCACGACGATCACCACCCGCTCGGGTCACGTCTACTACCCGCGCAAGGTCAACGCCGCCTACACGATCGGCAGCCTCGAAGGCGGCAGCGACCGTGCCGCCGAACTGGCGACCGAAACGATCGAGCATCTGCTTCATATCAAGGTCAATGGAGTGATCGACGTCACCTTCAAGGGCTTCATCGACATCGTCGACACGCTTGGCTGCGTGTACGTGAACGTCGACCATCGCTACTTCAACGAACCGAACGGGAGCGTCGAAACCAACTACTCCGCGATCAACCTGCAACCCGGCTATCAGAAGCTCTGCTACGAAAAAGCGCTCAGCTATGTGCGCTATCGCCACGACGACTCCGACTTCGTGCGTGTCGCCCGCCAGCAGGACTTCATCCGCGACCTGCGCGAGCAGGTGCCGGCAAGCTCGCTGGTCGGTGAGATCGACAAGGTCTCCAAAGCAGTCGGCAAAGCCGTCATCAGCACGTTTCATTCCTCGGCCGGCCAGTTGATCGAACTCGCCGAACTTGCCGCCTTCTCCCAGCAGAAGCCCCTGCGCCAAGTCAAATTCCAGGCTGAAAACGTAGACGCGATGATCGGCGGGGAAAGCTACGTGACAACCTCTCCCGCCCTGATCAAAGCGACCGTCGATGACTTCCTGCACGGCCACGAACAGCTCCAGCTTCCCGCCGGGTCAGCTTCGACATCCCACCACGATCACCGCCATCAGAGCTCTCATGGCCCTTCTGCCGCACAGCTCGACCTTTACCCGGTCTCTTCCTCTGGTCAGGCGATGGCGCTCACGGCGGCCCCGAGCGTGCCCTTCCCGCTCTACTACCCGTCTCTCCAAACCGGGCCGGCCGTGCCGCAGGAGGTCCATGCTTACACGCTCGAAGATCCACAGAAACACCTCCACCATGCCTATGTGGCCGTTTGGCAACAGAACTCACTCGGAGGCTATTACGACGTGGAGGGCATGGACTGGGTCAACATCCCTCTGTTCGCCCACGCCCGCGTACAGCAGATCGACGGGCGCAGCTATCTGATCGTGGACGACGGCGAACACATCCACGACATAGGCTGGCGCGTGGGCAAGGTCATCTATTTTGTGACCAACACGCTGCTCGAGGATCTATCCAACGCACAGATGATCGCGATCGCGCACGCGACGCGAGCGCTGCGCTGAGCACGCTGCCATCGTCGAGCGCCGGCGCGGCGAACCCACTTCTCGAGGATCGGCGCGGACAGCAAGATCACGATCAGCCTTGACCACGCGCAACGCGCGAGGCGCTGTCGATCAGGCAGTGGTCAGGGTCCGTCCAGCGGGGGTGAAGCGAGCTGTGGTCCGGCCCCGTCCAGCGGGGTCGATCAAGCAGTGGCGCGAGCGCCATCCAGCGCGGCGTTGACAAGCGCATCCGCGTGGGCATTCTGGGCGCGCGGCACTGAGCGAATCTTCCAGTTCTCAAACGCGCGCAGTGCCGCCATCGCCTCGCTGTAAAGCGGGCGCATCGCAGCGTGCTTGACCTTGTAGAGACCCTGAACCTGCTTGGCGATCAGCTCAGAGTCGTTGACGACTTCTATCTCGCTCGCTCCAAGCGCGCGCGCGCGTGTCAGACCGAGCAGCAATGCCCGGTACTCGGCCACGTTGTTGGTGGCCGTCCCCAGCAGCTCGGATGCCTCGTCCAGGACCTCTCCGGTGGGCGTGGAGACGACGCTTGCCGCCGCTGCGGGGCCGGGATTGCCACGCGAGCCCCCATCGACATGCACGACTGCCTTCATCTCCGCAGTCTAGGAGCCGTCGACGAGCGGCGGCAAATCTCCTGGCACGCGGGCGCGGCGACGATCGCGGATGACGCGACGCTGCATCTCCTCCTCCGATGG
>Ga0208480_1001039_pt1 | contig 10190 bp, 7 predicted proteins | sample NGESurshal092012_4_FD_184485 | JGI IMG/M metagenome (GOLD analysis project Ga0208480, IMG submission 184485) | Arctic peat soil microbial communities from Barrow, Alaska - NGEE Surface sample F53-1 shallow-092012 (SPAdes) | ecosystem: Environmental > Terrestrial > Soil > Wetlands > Peat ... | reverse complement strand
GGCCCTCGACCGGCGTCGACGCGCTCGAAGCGGCAAACGCGATCCTATCCGCTCTTTACGAATGGCGGGTCGGCCTTGAGGCGCGAACCTCTGCGATGCCCGGGATAGGCTCGCCGCAGATGACGGTCGGTCTCATCGCGGGCGGGATCAACACCAATGTCGTGCCGGATCGTGTGACTTTCCGCTTGGACCGCCGCATTGTGCCGGAGGAAAGTCCGGCCGAGGTCGAAGCGGAATTGCGCGAGGTCATCGCCCTGTCAGCGGCGCTCCATCCCGCCGCCAAGGTCGAGGTCAAGCGCATCCTGCTCGCCGAGCCGCTGACCCCGACCCCGGCCGGAGCGAAGCTCACGGAGGTTTTGTGCCGGCAGGCGAGCCGGGTGATGGGCGAAAACATCGCCGCCTCGGGCGTGCCCCTCTACACCGATGCGCGTCACTACGCCAAAGCCGGCGTTCCGATCGTGCTCTATGGCGCTGGTCCCCGCACGATCGAGGAAGCCAACGCCCATCGCGCCGATGAGCGCTTGCCGCTCTCGGACCTGTACAAGGCGACGGAAGTGATCGCGCTGACGCTCGCGGAGCTCTTGGCCGGGTGAGCCCCGGCAATCGGGTGAACGATATGTCTGACTCCGCCTTGCAGTCTTGGCCGCGTCTCAGAGATTTCAGAACCTTAGGCGCCAAAAACTGTCCATGTGTCCGTTTTTTGGTATCTGCGTGAGTCTGGCTGTTCTCGCACCTGGCATCCGGGCAATAGCTGGGCGTTTGTGAATCCTTTTCACATAGCGGCTCAATACCCGACCGTGAACCGCTCGCGGATGTGGGCGGGCTTCCCGAGTTTATCGACGGCCCCCCGCTGCGACCTATCGGGACAGGTTCCATAATAACTCTTATGCGAATCGCGCCCCCAAACCTTCAACAGCAAGGATGAGCTTCCTGACGGCGGCGGAGACGATCGGCCCGCCCTATTTCATGAGCGCGCGGACCGAAGGCGAAGCACGCTCCCGAGCCCGATAATCGCAGTCGCAAGCTTCTACTCGGATTTATATGAGCCGAATTGATTGTTGTGGCGCCCAAAATGCGGCTCACAAGCGTTAGCCTTTGCTTTCGGAGACCGATCCCCGGATGAGAAGCGAAAAAACTGGGACAGATCTCGCCCAAACAGCTCGGGATTGGACACAATGACCGGCAATTCTGCGGTAAGGCGAAGCTTGACGCGCCACTAGGACGGACTTTAGCGGGTCTCGAGCGCGACGGATGAAAGGAAAGAGGGACATGCCCCGTTCAACGGCGTTGGGATCCGGCGCCGATCCGCTGATCTGGTTCGGCCTGGCCGCCGCAATCCTCTTCTTCATAGCGAGCGGCGCAGTCGCGTATTTCAATTTCCAGACCTTGAAAGCGGATAGCGCCATGGTCGTCCACACCGGCAATACGTTGACCGCCCTGGACGACGTCCTCTCCGCAGTGAAAGACGCAGAAACCGGCCAGCGCGGTTATTTGCTCACCAGCAATGAAGCCTACCTCGGTCCATACAACGCGGCGGCGCAGGAAATCGAGACGCGCCTCGATGCGCTACGGCGCCTGACCCTGGACAGTCCCGTGCAACAGGACCGCCTCGCGACCTTAAGACAGCGCGTCGACGCCAAGTTCGGTGAACTCAAACGAAGTATCGATCTGCGCCAAAACGAGGGACCAGCCGCCGCGCTGGCGGTCGTTCAGACTGACCGCGGCAAACAAGATATGGATGAGATCCGCGCCGACGTTTCGACGATGGAGCACGAGGAGCTTGGCCTGCGCGATGCGCGGCTGACCGAAATGGCCGAAGCCTACGGCAGGGCGATCGCTAGCGGCATCATTTCCAGCCTTCTCGGTCTCGGCCTGACCGGAGTCGTAGGGTTTCTGATCCTTCGCACGGAAGCAAACCGACGGCGAGAAGACTGGCTTCGAAACGGTCGCGTCGGGCTCTCGAAGGCGATGCTTGGCGACCAGCCGATCAACCAGCTCGGCGACAACATTCTAGGCTACCTATGCCGATATCTCGACGCTCACGCTGGCGCTGCTTTCTCGAGGGACAGAAATGGCCCGTATCGCCGGATGTCGACTTATGGCGTCCCTGCGGAAGCGAAGATTCTGGATCATTTCGCCAGCGGAGACGGTTTGCTTGGGCAGGCGGCGGTCGAGGGCCGATCCATTCTCGTCCGCGACGTTCCCGATGGTTATCTCGCCATCGGTTCGGCGTTCGGGGAAGGCAAGCCGCGGCGCCTGGTTATCGCCCCGGCAGTCGTAGACGGCTCGACGAACGCCGTGCTGGAGTTTGGCTTCATCCACCCGCTGAGAGAAGACGCGCTCTCCCTTCTCGAACAGATGTCGGAGGGAATCGGCATCGCCGTTCGCTCCGCCAATTATCGCGCGGAGCTGCAGAACTTTCTGGAAGAAACGCAACGTCAATCCGAAGAGCTTCAAGCCCAGGGCGAAGAGCTCAGGGTTTCGAATGAGGAGCTCGAGGAGCAGGGTCGAGCGCTGAGGGAGTCGCAATCGCGCCTCGAACTCCAGCAAGCCGAACTCGAGCAGACCAATTCGCAGCTCGAGGGGCAGGCGCAGCAGCTCGAGCACCAACGCGACGACCTCGAGCGTGCGAACGAGGTCGTGCGGCTCAGGGCTCGCGAACTCGAACAGGCAAGCCAGTACAAATCCGATTTCCTGGCGAACATGTCGCACGAACTCAGGACGCCCCTGAACTCGCTCTTGATCCTCGCAAAGCTCCTCGCCGACAATGACACCGGACGGCTGAGCGAGGAGCAGGTGCGTTACGCGCAGACGATCCAATCGTCCGGTAACGATTTGCTCACTCTTATCAACGACATCCTCGACCTCTCGAAGATCGAGGCGGGGCATATGGAGATCAAGCCTGAGGCGCTTCCTGTCGTACGCCTGACCAAAGACCTCACGAACCTCTTCAGGCCGGTTGCCGAGAAGAAAAACCTGGACTTTCGGGTCGAAGTCGCGCCGGAATCCCCAGCTTACATCGAGACCGACGGCCAAAGGCTCGAGCAGATCCTGCGGAACCTTTTGTCGAACGCATTCAAGTTCACTGAACAGGGCAAGGTCGAGTTGAGCATCCGGCGCGCCTCCGACGGCCAGATCGCGCTATCGGTCGCGGACACCGGCATTGGCATCTCCGAAGACAAACAGAACGCCGTGTTTGAACCTTTCAGGCAGGCGGACGGAACGATCAGCCGCAAGTACGGCGGCACCGGCCTTGGGCTGTCGATCTGTCGGGAGCTTGTCCGTCTGCTTGGTGGAACGCTCGCGCTCAGAAGCGTCGAAGGCCAAGGCAGCACGTTCACAGTCCTCGTTCCCGAAACCTTTAGCGCCGCGAACGTTCAGCCGCGAGCGGACGCGCCTCGAGCACCCCCTGCCCCGCTCGCGGTCGAGACGCCACAGCCAGTCCCGGCGCCAGCCGCGAGCCGAAATCCGGATCGAAGAGTCGAGGACGATCGGGAGCGGCTCACTGGGCAGAGACGCGTCCTTCTGGTTGTCGAGGACGACCAGAGTTTCGCTCGCATCGTCAAGGATCTCTCCCATGAGATGGAGTTTGAATGCCTGGTCGCCGGGAGCGCGACCGAGGCGCTCGCGCTCGCCACGGAACTCCTTCCAAGCGCCGTCGTGCTGGACGTGGGGCTGCCGGACCATTCCGGCCTTTGGGTGCTTGATCAGCTGAAGCGCGACGTTCGCACCCGTCATATTCCGGTTCATGTGGTGTCTGCCAGCGACAATACGCAAACGGCGCTCTCGCTCGGCGCAATCGGCTACGCCTTGAAGCCGGTGAAACATGAGGACCTGACGGAGGTTCTCAAGAAGCTCGAGACGAAGCTTGCGCAGCGAATGCACAGAGTTCTGATCGTTGAGGATGACGCGGTTCAGTGCGACGCGATGCAGAGACTCTTGGGCTCGCACGAGGTCGAGACCGTGGCGGCGGCCACGGCGGCGGAGTGCCTCCTTCTTCTCAAGAACCAGACTTTCGACTGCATGGTTCTCGACCTTTCTCTTCCGGACGCGTCCGGATATTCGCTCCTCGAAACCCTGAGCCAGGAAGGCGCCTATTCCTTTCCGCCCGTCATTGTCTACACGGGCCGCGATCTTTCTGGCGAGGAAGAGCAGAGACTGCGCCGTTACTCGAAGTCGATCATCATCAAGGGGGCGAAATCACCCGAGCGGCTTCTCGATGAGGTCAGCCTGTTCCTGCATCAGGTCATCTCCGACCTTCCGGACGAACAACAGAGAATGATCCGCCAGGCGCGCAACCGCGATGCCTTGCTCGAAGGCCGGCGAATCCTTGTGGTCGAGGATGATGTGCGGAACGTTTACTCGCTGACAAGCATTCTCGAACCGCGCGGCGCGTGCGTTCAGATTGCACGAAATGGCCGCGAGGCCATCGAGGCCATCGATAGAGGCTTCACGGAGGGTAGCGCGATCGACCTGGTCCTGATGGACGTCATGATGCCGGTGATGGACGGCCTGATGGCGACCGAGAAGATCCGCCAGAATCCCGACTGGAGAAAGCTGCCGATCATCATGTTGACAGCGAAAGCCATGCCCGACGATCAGGAACGATGCCTCTCAGCCGGCGCCAGCGATTATATGGCGAAGCCCCTCGACGTCGAGAAACTCCTGTCGCTCATCCGCGTGTGGATGCCTAACAGCTGATCGGACGGCGCGGTGGACAGGACCGAGGAAATAGAGATTCGGTTGTTGCTGGAGGCGCTGTTCCAGCAGTACCATTTTGACTTTCGCGGTTACGCCATGGCTTCGCTGAAGCGGCGTCTGAAGCGGGCTCGCGAGGACCTGGGTTTTGCGACCACCTCCGCCATGCAGGACAGGTTGCTGCGCGACTCTGCGATGTTGCCGAAGCTCGTTGGCTATCTGACGGTCCAGGTCAGCGAGATGTTTCGCGATCCCGCCTATTTCCGGGCGATTAGGGAGAGGGTCGTTCCCCATCTGCGCACCTACCCTTCGCTGAAGGTCTGGATCGCCGGTTGCAGTGCGGGCGAAGAGCTCTATTCGTTCGTAATCCTGTTCCGCGAAGAGGGCCTGGAAGACCGGACATTGTTCTATGCGACCGACGTCAATCAAGATGCCCTGACAAGAGCCGAGACCGGTATCTACGAACTCGATCGCATCAAAATGTTCACGGAGAACCATCGCCAGTCAGGCGGAAAGTCGTCTCTATCAGACTATTATACGGCCGCGTATGGGCGCGCTTCCTTCAGCAGGGGCCTTCGCCAGCGCGTAGTCTTTTCCGATCACAGTTTGGTGACCGATGCTTCATTCGGCGAAATGCATCTCATATCGTGCAGAAACGTGCTGATCTATTTCGATAAGGCGTTGCAAAACCGGGCGGTTGGCCTGTTTAAGGATTCGCTGGCGCGCAGAGCGTTTCTCGGAATTGGCGCAAAGGAGAGCCTTCGTTTCACGGACTATGCGAACGCGTTTGCCGAGTTCGCGAAAGATGAGCGAATTTACCAGAAGCGAAGCGGCCCGTGAGCGCACTTGCTCCGGAGGCGATCGTGATCGGCGCGTCGGCGGGGGCGCTGGACGTGCTGTCGAACCTCCTGCCCGCCCTGCCCTCGGACTATCGCTTGCCAATTCTGATCGTCGTTCACCTCCCGCCTGACAAGACCAGCATGTTCGCCGAGCTTATGCGCGCGCGCTGCGGAATTCGAGTGCGCGAAGCAGAGGACAAGGAGCCTATCGAACCCGGAGTCGCCTACTTCGCCCCGCCCGACTATCATCTGCTGGTCGAACAGGATAAGCGCCTGTCTTTGTCGGGCGACGAGCCAGTCCTGTTCTCGCGTCCCTCGATCGACGTTCTGTTTGAAAGCGCGGCTGACGCCTACGGCGGCGGCCTGATCGGCGTGGTGCTTACGGGAGCCAACAGCGATGGCGCAGACGGCCTTAGAGCTGTGGTCGAAGCAGGAGGCGTAGCGATCGTACAGAAGCCGGGAGGCGCCTACGCGGCCGCGATGCCGCAGGCCGCGATCGCGGCCTGCCCCGACGCTCGCGTTCTGTCTGTGAGCGAGATCACTGCGTATCTGCGGGAGGTTGGAGCCCGATGACGTCCGAGATCGGACCCGTATATTTCTTGCTCGTTGACGACCTTGAGGAAAACCTGCTGTCGCTGGAAGGCCTCCTGCGGCGCGACGGGCTTGTGCTGCTCAAGGCGCGCTCAGGACCCGAAGCGCTGGAGCTGCTCCTGCAATACGACGTCGCGCTCGCCATTCTCGATGTGCAGATGCCCGAGATGGACGGCTACGAGCTCGCCGAACTCATGCGGGGAACCGAACGAACGCGCCGGACCCCAATCATGTTTCTCACTGCGGGAGCCGCCGATCGTCAACGCAGATTTCGGGGATACGAAGCTGGCGCAGTGGACTTCCTGAACAAGCCGATCGAGCCTGACATTCTGCGCAGCAAAGCCAGTGTGTTCTTTGAGCTTTACCAGCAGCGTCACCAGATCGCCGCCCAACGCGACGAGCTCAAGTCCTATGCCGCGGCCCTCATGGAGGCGGACAGGCGCAAGGATGAATTTCTCGCCACGCTCGCCCATGAGTTACGCAATCCGCTCGCCCCGATACGCAATGGGCTGGACATCCTGCGGACGTCGCCAACAGCATCGAACGCCGCAGAGATCCGCGACATAATGGACCGACAGCTTTCGCATCTCGTGCGGTTGGTCGACGATCTCCTCGATGTGTCGAGAGTGAGTCAGGGCAAGATCGAGCTTCGCAAGGCGCGTATCGCGTTGAGCGAGGTCGTCAAGACAGCCGTTGACTCAAGCAATCCGCTGATCATTGCGGGTCGTCATGAACTTAAGCTCGATATGCCGGATGCTCCAGTCTGGCTGGACGCCGACCTGATGCGACTGTCTCAGGTGGTCAGCAATCTTCTCAACAACTCGGCGAAATATACCCCTGAGGGCGGCACGATCCTGCTTTCAACGCGACTGGAAGGCAACGAGGCCGTTGTGACCGTCTCCGACAATGGCGTCGGCATTCCTTCCGACATGGTTCCTCGGGTTTTTGATCTCTTCACTCAGGTTCGCGATAACCTGGATCGCTCACGCGGCGGACTCGGAATCGGCCTTGCCCTCGTGAAGCAGCTTGTGGAGATGCATGACGGATCCATCACGGCCGAAAGCGCCGGCCCCGGCAAGGGCAGCGCCTTCCGCCTGCGCCTGCCCGTGATGGAGTTTGCGCCAGCGGCGCCGGATGTGACTGAGCCCGATTCACGTCAGTCGCCACGTAAAGCTGCGCTGAAGGTCCTGATTGTGGACGACAATGTCGACGTCGCGCAGACCATCGGCTGGATGATGGAGACGATCGGTCACGACTATCGGATGGTCCATGAAGGTAAGCTCGCCGTTCAGACGGCGCACGAATACCGGCCCGACGCAATCCTGCTCGATATTGGGATGCCTGGCATGGATGGCTACGCCGTCTGTCGCGCTCTTCGCGAGCAGCCGCTCTTCGACGATACGGTGATCATTGCGCAGACCGGATGGGGCCAAATCCAAGCTTCCGCGGCTCCCGGCGAATCAGGATTCAATCACCATCTGGTAAAGCCCGTTGCGATGGACCGGCTCGAAGAATTGCTTGCCGATATCGCCTCGGCGCGGGGGAAGAGCCGCGCCGCTAACTGAAGTTGAGACCCTTTGGCCTTCAACGAGTTGAAATGGTCGGAGTGGCGGGATTCGAACCCACGACCCCTAGTCCCCCAGACTAGTGCGCTAACCGGGCTGCGCTACACTCCGACGGCGCTCCTTATAGGGGCCGTCGCGACGCCGCGCAATGTGGCGCTTCGACGTATTGCGTCACGACGCCGCGCTCGCTTGCGCGAGGATTCGTCGTGCCTCCATAATTTCGGCCAGCGCTTCGCGCAGCGCCGCAAGGTGATCGTCCGCGATCCTGGAGCGGGTTTCTGGCGCGCCGGGACCTTTGTCAGCCCACCCGGGAGGCTCGTCGACGCTCGCCGCGCCCGTGGACGGTCCAACGGGCGACAGAGCGACGGCAGATAGCGCCTGAACGCCCTGCTCCTTGAACAACTTCTGGACGCCCTTGATCGTGTAGCCTTCGTCGTACAGCAGACGCTTGATGATCCTGAGCCGCTCGACGTCGTCGGGGCGATAATAACGCCGGCCTCCTGCCCGCTTGAGCGGCCGGATTTGGGGAAAGCGGGTCTCCCAGAAGCGCAGCACATGCTGTGGTAAATCCAGCGAGTCCGCGACTTCGCGGATCGTCCGATAGGCTTCCGGACTCTTCTCCATTGGCGCACTCGCTGGCGCCCGCGACGTGAGAATCAGGCGCCTCCGTTTAACGATAATGGACTATTGGCCGATTGGGGCCGAAACGCCAGGGCAGGAGCAGGAGCGCCTACTCCTTTTCTGCTTCGTCGCGTCCGTTGATCTTCGCCTTCAGCACATTCGACGGCTTGAACACCATTACCCTGCGCGGAAGGATGGGCACCTCGACCCCGGTCTTGGGATTGCGCCCCACGCGCTCGCCCTTGGAGCGGACGACAAATGAGCCGAAGCCGGACAGCTTGACCGTTTCGCCGCGTGCGGCCGCATCGCAAATCTCGTCGAGAACCGATTGGACCAGTTCCGCCGACTCCGTGCGCGACAATCCGATCTTCTGATAAACGACTTCCGACAAATCGGCGCGAGTCACGGTCTTCCCGGATTCACGGTCGCCCCTAGCGTTCGCCATATCGAGCCCCACTCAATTCCCCCTCCCGCGCGATGTCAGCCTTGACCGCACAGGCCCCCCAAAAGGCGCGCCGGCCCCTGTGTCCGATCCGTATCGGACTCTCTTTTCAGTCCCGGCAGCCCCTGAGAGGGTCGAGCCTAGTATCGGCGGAATAGAAAATCCACGCTTGTCGCGCCTCCGCGACCGGTGCGGATGCGACCCGGCCCCCTTCGTCTTGCTTCCTCCCGCAACCATGCCCCATAGGCAAGCCTAGCAAATGATGCAAGGAGTGTCGATTGAGTGCGTCGAACCAAGAGAAGCCGCCTCGGATCGCGTTGGTGACTGGGGCCTCTCGAGGCATTGGCCGCGCGGCGGCGCTCGCCTTGGCCAAGTCGGGTGCGCATGTCGTGGCGCTGGCCCGAACCCAGGGCGGCCTTGAGGAACTGGACGACGAAATCCGAGCGCTCCGGCCCGAAGAGCCTGAGGCGACGACCTTGGTTCCAATGGATTTGCGCGACTTCGCCGCCATCGATCGGCTGGGCGAAGCTCTCAATCGGCGCTGGGGCCGGCTCGACGCCTTTGTCGGCAATGCCGGCGTTCTTGGTCTGTTGACCCCCTTGCATCAACTTGATCCAAAAACTTGGGACGACGTGATGGCGGTCAACGTAACCGCCAACTGGCGCCTTATCCGATCGCTCGATCCGCTGCTTCGTTTGTCGGACGCAGGACGCGTCACGTTCATAACTTCTGGCGCGGCGAGCCGGGCCGACCTGCGCGCCTATTGGGGCCCCTACGCCGTCTCGAAGGCCGCGCTCGACGCTCTCGCCCGCACCTACGCCGCCGAAACCGTCAATACGTCAAACATTCGTGTCATGCTGATTAATCCGGGACCGCTGCGCACGCGCATGCGCGCGACTGCGATGCCGGGTGAAAATCCGCGTACATTGCGCGAGCCGGGAGACCTCGCTCCGAAGATTGTCGAGATGTGCTCGCCGGAATGGACCGAGACGGGCAAGCTTTACGATTTCCCCTCGGACCGCGTTCTTAGCTTCAAAGCTCCCGACTGAGGCGAGACGATCGCAGCGAATTGGCTGCCTCGTCAACTCGCGCATCGGGCGTTCTTGGGCCTCGTTGCGGACTTACCGACGCGTTATCTCTCCGCTGCTGCGCGTGTCCATCCGCAGCGCGTCTATCGTGAATTGTGTACGCCGTTCCGTTTGGAACTCTGCGTATGGGAGCGAGTTTTCCCTGCGAGTCTCTAATGGCGGTCGCTCGTCGCACGAGACGCCAAGAAATCGGCAGGAGGAACCTGCAAATCCAAAAGCGAAAGGAAGCGCCAAGTCGTTGCTAGGCGGTTTCCTTAAGCAGATGTGGGGAATGATCCATGACCAACGGAATTGGTGGCCAGTCGGCCGCGAACGTCACGCATCACCTGAGTGGAGCTCATTTCCC
>Ga0208480_1001035_pt1 | contig 10221 bp, 2 predicted proteins | sample NGESurshal092012_4_FD_184485 | JGI IMG/M metagenome (GOLD analysis project Ga0208480, IMG submission 184485) | Arctic peat soil microbial communities from Barrow, Alaska - NGEE Surface sample F53-1 shallow-092012 (SPAdes) | ecosystem: Environmental > Terrestrial > Soil > Wetlands > Peat ... | reverse complement strand
ATCGAGCATCGGGGAGCGCGTGGTTTTCCGTCCTTACATTTGTTGAAGGTACTAGGCCTGCTGATTTCAATGATGTTGTCGAGTATTGGCAGGCAGCCCAGTGGGCGCACGCGGATGGCTTGAAGACTCAAGGACGCACGCGGCCTGCTGCAGCCATCCTTCGCGACAATTTACCGGTTCGCGGCGCGGCGTCGGACCCGCACCGATTGGCGCGCGGCTTGAGCGAAACTTATCGCGTCGAGTTTCTCTCCGCGGATCAATTAGCGGACCAGGGTCAACTCAATCGCAAACATTTCGATTTGCTGGTGCTTCCTTATGGAGAAAGTTTTCCCTTACCTGCCCTGCCGGCCGTCGAATCTTTTCTGGCTGAGGGAGGTGATCTCTTCACCATGGGCGGCTACGCGTTTCAGTCGCCACTCGTGACCACCGCGAACGGATGGGAATTCTACGACGATCAGGTGAAGCGCGAGAGCGGTCCGAACCTGCTACCCGACTTCCCTCCTGCGGTGACCGGGTGGAAATCCTCCGATGAGAAATTTGCAACTATCGAAAGCGTTCAGTTGCCCCCGCAGTCCGGGTCACAAGCGGCGGCACATGTTCATATTCCTCCGAACAGGTGGGGTCGAACGGCGGAGTGGACTTTTGACCTGGCAGCAACCGGTGATCGCAAACAGTTTTTCTTCGAAGCATGGATTCGCGCCGTGGACATCCAGCCAGCTCCTAATGGATATGCCTGCATTGGCATTGAACAACTCGACAAGACAGGAGAGCCCGCATACGCCGCGAAAGTAACGTTTGAGGAGCTGCGCAGCTCCGCGGAATGGCACAAAGTCGAGCGGCTTTTTTATCTGATTCCAACCTGCGTAAAACTTCGAGTACGTGTTGGCTTGATGAACGCCACCGGCAATGTGTGGGCAACGGGTTTTCGACTGGAGAGTCGATCGCCGCAGATCCGGATCAACACGGCTCTGGGTTTTCCGCAGGATGATTTAGAGGTCTCGCCGACGCAGATTGGAATGTTCGACGCCGATTTCCGTTTGAAGCGAGCCACCGCGATCCAGGTTGCGCCCGGGCAGTCGGTACTAGCTTCCAAAGAGAAAATGCTTGGCGAGTTCGATGGGTATGCTGCGAGCGCTGTTCTCGGAATGAACCACGCTCGCTGGATTCCATTGCTGCGCGCTGTCGACACCGTTGGAAAGAATCGCGGTGCGGCTGGAGCCATAGTGCACAACACGCGCGGGGCTTACGCGCGAAGTACATGGGCTTTTTTCGGGGTAGACAATCAAGACATTTTCGCAGAACCGTCTGCGCTCGGCAGCGACATTCTGAAAGCGGTCTCTCGCTCCCTAGCAACAAAATGCAACTTACACGCCTGCGAAACCAACTATGCCTCGTATAAGCATGGCGAAGCTGTCGCGATGCGTGTGCTGGTGAGTAACTATGGGAGAAGGGATGCATCTCTCACATTGCGCTGGGCTGTACTACCGGCAAAAAGTGACGTGGCAGCATTCCAAGCGAACCGAGATGTTCGGTTAGTTCCCGGACAAACCGAGCCCGTCGAAATATCGTGGGAGCCCGCTGAGTTTTCTGATGATTTATACCGAGTCACCGTAAGGCTGCTTCTCGATGGAATCGAGATTGATCAGATAGAGACTGGATTCAATATCTGGAAGTTAGAAACTCTCGCCAAAGGGCTGCCCTTCCATTTCCAGGAAAACTATTTTCAGGTTCATGGCAGAAGTTTGTTCCTGCAGGGCACGGACGATTATCTGCATACTTTTCTCGACCAGAGCGAGAACACGTTGACATGGCACGAAGATGTGCGGGGCTGCCGCGACTCCTGTATTGACGTGTATGAAAATTTAATGGGGCTCCGCGGCCCGCAGCAGCGCCCCACCGAGACATGGTGGAGATGGATTGATGCGATGCTGCTGAATACGCAGCGCACTGGCAGAGCATTCTTCCCCGGCTTGCTGATCTTCAGCAACACTGCGGTCAACAATAGAGACCTTGCCGACCAACAGGCATACGTCGAGAAATTTGCGGCGCGTTACAAGTACGCTGCCGGCATTATGTACTACCTGAACGGCGACCTTGAGTTACACGATCCGAACCTTCCCGATCTGCAGCTTCTCTATAACCAGTTTCTAAAGGATAAGTATGGTACCGATCAGGCACTCCGAAATGCCTGGAAACTATCTCCGCCCGAGGCTCCCATCGGAAGGGTGACGATACGTCGCGGAACTGATGACTGGCGGGACGTGCGGACACTCGACGATTTCCGATTTCGCTCCATGCTTGTAGAGCGTTGGTTGAACGCACTCTACGATTCCATTCGCAAGGTCGACAAGAACCACCCAGTCACTGCGGAGTTTTATCAGACTCCTTCAGATGGGATTGACCTTGTGGGAGCGCTTGGGAAATTAGAGTTGGCGAACTTTGGATATTTTGCAGACAAGGATGAGGATTACTATCGGTTTCCCCAGGTTTGTCGATTCCTTGATCAAAGCGTGCGCGGCAAAGGAATTAACGTTGGCGAGTTTGGAGTCAAGACGCACCCGGCATGGAACGCTACTGGTGAATACATTGAAGCTCGAACTGAAGAGTATGAGCAAGCCTACTTCCTCGCCGTCTCGCATTATGCCTTCGCATTGGGTGCGTCAAAGATACAAAACTGGTGCTGGAAATATCCTGTCGACCTCCCCTTTGAATGGGGCATCAATTATCCGAATGAACTGGTTGGTCGCGATGTGCTCGCCTTCTATCGCAACAGCGGGTTGTTGTTCCGTCGGTTGCGCCCAAGATATGAAGCCAGCGAAGTTCTTGTCTTACTCGCAAGCGACAACCGCATGGGTGGCCAGGGCGATCGGGTGATTGAAGGCCAACTAAACAGTATTCGCCTTCTGATGGATGAGCGGGTTCGCTTTGCGACTCTTTCCGATCAATATATGGATGCGATTCCGGAAGGAGTCACTACCATCTTCTATCCGCTGCCCTATTGCCCTAGCGACACCATAGTGCAGCGGCTTTCCAGTTTCGTGGAACAAGGGGGACAGTTATACATTTCCGGAGATCTCAGCTATGACACCGCGCGTCAACGCACGCGCACTGGCAGGTTGAAGAACCTTTGCGGCGTGGAATTTGTCTCCGAGCGTTTTCCTAACATCGCGTATGAAAATGGAGCGCAAGAGACTACTCCAGACAACTCTGGATGGCCGAAATATATCGCCGCCCCTGGCATCGTTACTCGTCTTGCCGGCGCCCAGTTACTGCTGGCCGGGAGAAATGGCACTCCCATCGTTACGGAATTCAAACTCGGTCAAGGTCGAGTGATCTTCAGCAGCGATCCGATTGAGCTTCATGGCGATCCGCGCTACCAAAGCTACGCGCACGCTTTCTATCGCCAGTTAGTTACTCACCTCAATCTCAACACAGAACCCATCGATCCCAAGGATGCTCCGGTCCACGTTTTCCAGGTTCCGTCGCAGGACTCTCGCGAAATTGTCGTGCTGGTGAACTACGATCATCGCAATACAGCGCAGGATCTCGTCATTCCCGTCGCCGACCGGAACGTGAAACTCACATTGCGCCCGTGGATGACGGGAGTAGTAGTCGGCGATTCGAAGACCGGGATTCAAGCCGTCGAATCCTCCGCAGACGTATTTGAAAATGACGAGTTATTGATCGGAAGCAACATGCACTTCATGGCAATTTCGTTCGGCGTGGAAGCGCTGCGAAGCACACACCGCATGCTGATTCTGCCTATGGGGGAAGGTGAGATTCGCGTGCCGAATGCGGGCAAGTGGCACCGCTCGGCTGTGCTTAGCGGTTGCGTGACCGGCGGCCGCTGGAAACAGGATGAACAATTCATTCCACCCGAAACGGCCGGCGTGCTCTCTCTCAACATCAACGCAAGCCGTTCGCTCAACATGCTAATCCTCTGCGAAGCCGGAATGGAGGCGGACGCAATTCGTCAGATGGAAACATGGGTGAACGCTCCTTGGGAACTGGACTAACACCTCGTAAATTCATCGCCCGATAACTTCCCATCTAGTCCGCTCATTTGAAGATATGGTTTCACATGCGCATCGTTTGGGCCATGATCTATAACTCGTCTACAACCTTGGATTGATGACGATTCGCGCAAGACGAACGCCTAGGCGAATAGCTGGCGCGAAAAATTTTGGAGGAACAGTTCCCGCGTTACTTTTTTCTTCGAAAAGAATTCCTGCTAGGTGCTCAAGCCAGCCACATTGCCTCGCAAAACGGTGACAGAAGCCTTAGGGAGCGTGAACACGGTTTGCGCAGAGGCGTCGACAGACGAAACGACCGGCGGCAATTCCGGATCGGCGTGCGCTGATGCGTCCGCACCGTGCCAAACGTATTGTTTGCTGCCGAATGTAACCACTCGAGTTGCACCCGAAAAATTCCCCGTCGCGCCGCCGCTCGCAAATGCAACGCGAACCGCATGGGTGTTTTCTCTGTCTTTGTTGATCAGCAGCAACGCCCAATTGCCGTCCGGACGTCGAACCGCATAGCTAGTGACGAGATCGTTTCCGGCAGCATCCTGGATTCCGACGTCAACGTTATAGAGATGATGCATGCCGGTGCGATGCGTCACCCATTCTTCATTGATCATGCGGCCGGCGTGATAAAAGGCCATGTAGTTGATGATTTTTCCTGCGCGATCCGTCAGAACATTTCCCCAGATTGCGTAGCCCTGGCAGCCGTGCTCGATGGTGCTGGGTTCAATCGGGGAGTGTATATACAGCGCGCCACCCTGCGCGAAAAAACTGCCGACATTATCGGCGAGCCACAAGGCTGAAAAAATATCGGACATATAAACGGAAAGCGAGCCTGAAAGATTGCTCTCCGTATTCATCAGCGGAATTGAGGCTGGCAGGCCGTCATCGCGGAAAGATTGCAGCGTCGTGCGCGTCAGCTCGCGGTTCCGATATAGATCGTCCCACTTCATAGTGCAGGCGTCGAACGGATAAATTTCAAATGACGCAAACGTCAGGTCCCCTTCGCGATTTCTCGCTTTCAAATAATCGTAAAAGCGGCGGAACCAGGATTTGTCTCCGCGCGCATTGGGCCAGACCGAGACATCCTGATTGATGCCTTGATACACCGGCCCTCCCAATTTGAGAGTGGGATCGACCTTGTGGATTGCGTCTGCGAACTGAATGTAGAGCGAGGCGTAGTCCTCCGGCATGTAGTACTGGCCATCAGCTTCCTCATCCATTTCAACCCAGCTGATGGGATAGCCGCGTTTTTTCAGATACGCGACCATAGCGGCGGCGTCTTCGGGAACGCTGTAAATCAGCGGAACGGTGATCAGTGCCGGCAAATTATTGGTGATGCCGCTGGTGTAAAAGATGTCCCAGCCGGTCTGATCTCCGTGCGGATTCAGATCGTGGACAGTGTGCCAAGGGTCTGTGGAAGAGCAATAGGTGGCGGTTTGCAAGCGACCGTCCGCCGCGTGGTTTGCAAAGTCCGCGAACTTTCCATCAGCCTCCAACCTGCCCAGGTAGACTTCGTAAATTGCATATCCCACGCGGTGACGCAGGTCGTCGGTCCCGTGCGGCCCTGGCTGATTCGAAGACCGCGTCATCACAACACGTACCCAGCGGGCTGAAATTAGATTGTCGGAAAGCTTGTGCGTGATGCTGCCGCCTTTGCCATCGCGAACGACGCCGTTGGTGAAGCGTATCCAGTCGCCCATCGCTTGATTGGAGACAGGAAGATACTCGCCGCCCTGGCCGGTGGAATCCATTGCCGGCTCTTCCCAATTCATCGGATCTGCCCCGATCCAATATTCCACGTGATAGTCGCGGGCGCATGGTTCGCACCAGTCGATCCGGATCGCATTCACGTCGTAGTATTCGCCCAGGTCCACGATGATCCATTGCGGATGAAGTGAGTCATCGTCGTGGGTGAACGACTGGGTCAGGAAAGGATTGCTCTTCCAGAAAGTTTTGGGATCGCCGTCGGTGAGGCGAGAGTAGCCGCGATCGGTACCGCCATTGTGAGTACAGCCGCGATGCGGAAGACTGAAGCCAAATGAATCGCGAATCGGCTCCCCTAATTCTGCACTGCCCACAAAGTATCCGCGCTGGTTGGCTTCGTCCGTCCATTGACCCTTGGGATTCCAATGCCAATAATCAATCGTCTCCGGAGTATGCAAGCGATAGCTGATCGGTCCCCAGCCCGCGGATAGACAGAGTTTCACGGTCTCCGGCGTGTAGATCCGGTCAATTGCCTGGCGTGATTGAATGTCCATCGAACTCGCAAGGGCTTTGTCGGGATCGAAGGAGTTGACGATTTGGTCGGGCGCGGCATGCACGCGGAGCACGGCCGGAGCCGCTATAGACGGAGTTGCAATATGATCCGCTAGAACCGCTGCATCCGCAAGGGGTCGAACCATCGTCAGCGCGGCGGCGCCGATCGTCGTCCCCAGAAATTTACGTCGCGAAGTCGTCATAGGATCTCTCTATTGCCAGGATGTCGAACCACACATGACAGGGCTTGGCTCGAAGAGCTATGAAGATTGAACGAACCTCGGGCCGGCCGTGAAGGAAATACAAGGCGCTGGAACTACAGAAATAAAATTAGCACGATCACATGACGATACGATGCTGTTGAATTGTATGCGCTACGCCCGACCAAAATCGATAAAAGCCATTTGCGGATTTGTATGCAGCAGCTTCACATCTACGGTGTCACCCACATCCAGCCCCTTCTCGCCTTTGATCACACGACCCTCCACTGGCGGATCAAACACGCGCACGTACGTGCCCTTCTCGCTAGCTCCCGTAACCACGCCACGGAATTTTCGCCCAATCTGATCGGCCAGCACAACCGCTGCGACTCTTTTCTGCATGGTGCGCTCAACCTTGTGCCCAGCCTTCTCTTGCAGGTTGCACTGCACCGCAATCGAACGCAGTTCCGCATCGGAATACGGAGCAGGCAGCCCATCGATCATCGCCTCGATCAGTCTTTGCGTCACCAGATCCGCAAAGCGTCGGTTGGGCGCGGTCGAGTGCGTGTAGTCGCGTGCCGCCAGCCCAAAGTGCCCCAGCGGCTCCTTGTCTCCGCCCTCGATCACGACATACTCCCCCGGTCCCATCAGCTTGATGACGGCCAGCGAAAGATCGGGATAATGCACGGGGTCGTTCTTTCGCTGCGCCTGCAAAAACAAGTTCAGCGCACCTGAATCCGCCTCGGACGGCAAGTTCGTTCCATATCGCGACGCCAACTCCACAATTCTGTCCCATCGTTCCGGGGACCGAACGATCCGCCGAATACAACTCCGCCCGGCATTGCGCAGCGTTTCAGCCATCGTCTCGTTCGCACCGATCATAAATTCTTCGATCAACTCCGTCGCCAGATTTGGCATAGCCTCATAGATCGCTTTGATCTGGCCATCGACCACCAGCGGGTCCGCCTCGATCCGGCGAAATTCGAGTGCGCCATTGGCCACTCGATGCTCTCGCATCGCCTGCGCCGCCTCGTTTTGCAGCCGCAGTTGCGCCTGCAACTCCACAGACCCAGCGATCTTCACGTCCAGCGGATTTTTGCCCTCGAGCCATGGCCCCACTCGGCTGTATGCCAGTTGCGCCCGATTATGCACCATCGCCCTGTAGATACTGTGCCCGCTCAACCCGCCCTGCGCATCGACGATATACTCTGTCACCACCGCTGCTCGATCTTCATTCTGATTCAACGAAGTCAGATCAGTCGAAAGCTGGTTGGGCAGCATGGGGAAATTCCGCGTAGCCGTATACACCGTCTTCGTTTGGTCCGACGCATGGCGGTCGATTGGTGACCCTATTCCCACCGCGGCTGCGACGTTCGCAACCGCGACTCGCACACGAATCCCACCGTCTCCGGAACTGGAATCTGAGGCGCCACCCATGAACCGCTCCGCCCACTCCGCCTGATCGAGATCACGCGAAGTATCGTTGTCGATCGAAGACCAATATAGCTCTCGCAGATCGCGCACTTTTGCATCGAGTGGTTCATTTGACTCGACGCGCGCATCCGCGGCAGCGCGAATCGCAGCCACCTGGGCATCCGTACCCGCTGGAAAGTCGGGATGGAATCCATTCTTAATCATCTCGGCATAGGCCGAGGCACCGAGGTCAAACGTAGGCATAGACATGCAAAGGAAGCCTATCATGTGGACGCGACTCCCGAGGAGAGTGGGAGCCGCGTTGCGTGGAATCGGAATCTACAACAATCGCACCCTTACGTCGGGAGCACTGGTGACTTTGCGAAACTCTCGGGGGTTACCAAATTCCTTGTCAAGCGATACAGGCAGTCACTATGATTCGACTTTCTCACTTTTGAGCTGTGCCATGAGAGATTATGCCAATCCAAAATCTGCCGCGATCTTCTACTCTTTTCATCGTTGTTTTATGTGTTCTTGGACTCCTCATCGCTGGTTGCGGCGGCGGGAATTTGACTCAAACGACAAAGTCGGCACCGGCCACCATCACTTCAATCTCGCCGACTACAGTTCCTGAAGGTTCGGCAGCGTTCACACTGCAGGTGACGGGAACAGGTTTCGTTTCCGGCAGCACTGTCACGCTCAATGGAATCAACCTGCCGACAACATTTGTGAGTTCCACTCAGTTGAGCGCAACTGTCGCGCCGTCTCTGATTGCGACGGGGGGAAGCTTTGCAGTGGCAGTTGTGGATCCGGATGGTCAGAGCGCCAGCAGTCCCAATGGGGCGACCGCGACCCAACTTACCGTGGACAATGGTCAACCTACGATCACGCAACTGATGCCGAGCACGGCCATCATCGGATCAGCTGCAACAAATGTCGTGATTACCGGAACAAACTTTGTGCAGAGCTCGGTAGCCTCGTTCGGCGGCGCATCGCGCACGACAACGTATCAGAGCGCGACGCAACTGACGATGGCTCTGACCGCTACCGATCTTGAAGTTTTGGGGACGACCAACATCACTGTCACCAATCCGGCGCCCGGAGGCGGGACGTCGAACACCAGCACTTTTTCGGTGGTATATCCTCCGGCCCCGGTGTTGACATCTGTGACGCCAGCCTCTGCGATCGTGGGCTCGTCTGATACCGCGATCACAATTATCGGTACCGGGTTTACCTCGAACTCCTTTGTGTCGATCAACGGATACACGTCTGTGGGCAACTTCGTATCAGCGACTAAACTTACGGCGACGATACCCGCACAATTGCTTACGACAGCCACTACACTCTTGATTTACGTGCAAAATTCCAACGGGATATCGAGCCCGATTTCCTTTGCAGTCGTGAACCCTGTTCCCGTGATTTCGGGCCTTTCTCCAGCAACAGTTACAGCTGGCGCTCCAGACTTTACACTTTCTATTTCCGGATCTGGATTCATCAACAGCTCTCAGGTAATGATTAACGGAGTGCTGCGATCAACCGGCGGCTCCAATGGAGTTATCACGGCACGAATCAATGCGTCTGATGTAGCGGCAGTAGGTACCGTAGACGTTTCCGTCGTCAATCCTGGGCCCGGCGGCGGTACGTCTTCCGTGTTGAAACTCAAATGCATCGCAGGGGACAATCGCGTGCGGACAGTTAGCTTGCCCTCCAATTCGCTTGTCTGGGATCCGAAACAGCAACGCATTTATGCCACGATTCAGGCCTCGGCCAGCTCAAATGCGAGTAGTGTGGTTGCCATCGATCCGTCTTCCGGTTCCGTCGTCGCCAGCCAGATAATGCCCAGCGAACCTGACTTACTCGCGATCAGCGGCGACCAACAGTATCTGTATGTCTCGCTGCCCGCGATCAGTAGCGTAGCAAGATTAAAGCTGCCATCGCTGGCTCCGGATATCCAATTCAATGCTTATGGTTCGACTCCCAGAGGACAGAAATCCATCAGCGACCTGCAGATTGCGCCGGGGCTGCCGCATACGATTGCGGTAGCGCAGTACGGTAACACAGGCAGCAGAGCGGTCGCCGTCTATGACGACGGTGTGGCGCGCGCGAACTACGCCGTCACCACCGTCTTGAGCCAGGAAAGCATCGACAAAATTCAGTGGGGCGCCGACGCGACAACAATCTATGGGACCACAACCATCATTTCCGGCGGTCCGGAATTTCACATCTCCGTCAACGCCTCCGGCGCGACCCTGGCCAGCACAGAGGAAGGAGTTTTTGGTGACTTTTCCTCGGAGCTCTTATACGACGCCACCTCTACCCATCTATAC
>Ga0208480_1001034_pt1 | contig 10227 bp, 9 predicted proteins | sample NGESurshal092012_4_FD_184485 | JGI IMG/M metagenome (GOLD analysis project Ga0208480, IMG submission 184485) | Arctic peat soil microbial communities from Barrow, Alaska - NGEE Surface sample F53-1 shallow-092012 (SPAdes) | ecosystem: Environmental > Terrestrial > Soil > Wetlands > Peat ... | reverse complement strand
GTGGTGGTCACCCGCTATTAGCGCGTGACTCTAGCGTGGCTTAAGAGAAGGGACTATCCCAAGGTTCGCTGCTAAAATTTTAAAACAGCGTGCCGCTAACCCATGTTAATCAGGCGCGGCCTGGACCTGATTTCCTACATGAACTCAAGTGATCGGCGGCTGATTTAATGCTGCTGCATCGTTAGCCTGTGCACACGCTCAACGGATGACCGGTCGTGAGCCAACGAAGCACATTCCCAATTCATTGATAGAGGACAATTTATGCCCAACACCAAGCGGACCGGCAGCAGCAGCCAGGCTCAGGATGCCATTGCGATGCTGACGGCGGATCATAAAAAGGTAAAAAAACTGTTTGCCGATTTTGACAAGCTCAAGGAAAAAGGCAGCGATGCGGACAAGTCGGCCATCGTCGATCAAATTTGCAACGAACTCAAAATTCATACCGAGTTGGAGGAAGAGATTTTCTATCCAGCCGTGCGTAAAGCAATCGACGATTCAGGCCTGATGGACGAGGCTCTAGTCGAACATGCGGGAGCCAAAGAGCTGATAGCTCAGCTCGAGGATGCGAGCCCCGATGATGATCTGTATGACGCCAAAGTGACCGTGCTGGGCGAACAGATCAACCATCACGTCAAGGAAGAGGAGGGCGAGATGTTTCCCAAGGCCAAGAAGGCGAAGGTCGATACGGAAGCTTTGGGAGCAACGATGCTGAAACGCAAAATCGCGTTGATGGGCAAAATGGGCATCAGCGCCGAGGAAGACGAAAGTGATGAGGGTGCTAGGCCAGCTCGCGCCGCAAGACGCTGAGAAATGGTCCGGCCCCACGGGGCCCGGACTTGCGCGGTTGCCTGCCCCTAATTACTGCACCGTCCAACCGCCGTCGACTGGGATGGCGGTGCCCGTGATGTTGTGCGCCTCGGGGGCGCACAGCCAAACCGCCAGGCGCGCAATTTCCGCAGGCGAGGAGAGCCGGTGCGAGGGCTGTTTTTCAGCCAGCATGGAGTCGATCGCCGCCGCTGCGGAAACCCCCAGCTCTTGACGTCGCTCGGCAATTTGCGGCACCAGCAGTGCCGTATCCACCCAACCGGGACAGATGCAATTGATGGTGACGCCGCCGCTTTCGGCGCTGCCGATGTCCGCGTACTCGAGAGCCGCGACTTTTGACAGGCCGACCAGTCCGAACTTGGCCGAGACATACGGCGCCTTATTTGCCGAGGCTACGAGACCATGCACGGAGGCTATGTTGATCACGCGTCCGTAGTTTGCTTCGGCCATCCGCGGCAAGGCGTGACGCATGGTATGAAACGCCGCCGATAGATTGACCGCTAGAACGTCGTTCCACACCTCGGTGGTAATCGCGGTGATCGGCGCAGCGTGCTGAATACCGGCGTTGTTCACGAGAATATCGAGGTGGCCCCATTTAAATACCTGTGCCATCAAGGCATCGATCTGCTTCACATCGCGCAAATCGCCGCCATAGTATTGGCCGTCGGGACTCCCGGCCGCCTGCAATTCCGCAATCAATCGCTGCGCCTCATCGGGCTCGATGAGTCCATGCGCCGCGATACGCGCGCCGGCCTTGGCGAAGGCGAGAGCTAGACTCTTGCCGATGCCACGGTCAGCGCCGGTGATCAGCGCCGATTTTCCCAGCAGTTCCGTCATCGCAGTTCCGTCATCACGCGTGAACGCCCGGCACGGCCTAGCCCAGTACGCTGAGGGCCGGCGGCATGTCCAGCCACAACTTGCGCAGCTCGCCGTGAGGATCGCGCTCCATCCGGGTGTTGCGGTCGAATACCAGCATCGATCGCTGCGATGCATCGAAGCGCGACCACTGTGGAATGTGCGGGTTGTTCGGATCGCCGCGCTTGGCGAAGGCGAGAAACGCCGATGCCAGGTCGTCGCACATGCGATGCGCATCGGCCGAGCCGCCGCCCAAAATGACATCGCGTTCGTTGTGCATCGACGCAGCGACATCCATGCCATGTACGGCGCCGAATTTTCCATCGGAGGCAGGACAGGTCCATTCCCACAGATACATGTAGACAGCGCCGCGCTGACGCGCCGCCTTTGAATCGGCCTGTGCATGCGCGAAACGCCGGAAACCGGCGTCGGTAATGATCTGTGCGTGCAAGAGATAGGGCGCCTTGCGCGGGAAGTGCTCGCGATAGGCCTTGAACAGGAAACTCGCCCGCGCGCCGTAGCTCGCGGACAGGGCAGCGTTGAGTTCCTGTTCCGTCATGGCGAATCGATTAAAGAACAATCCGGCGTCATCCAACGTGGTGGAGATGATCAGCGGCACCTCGTCCGACAACGGTGCAATTCGCGCGTCCTGCGGCTGTGCGGGAATGTGCGTGCCGTCGACTACCGGGGCAAATGCATGCGCGCCGACCGCGGTTTGCGCGGCGAGAAGCTGCGTCCACGGCAAGTCTTTTATTCGATCGAGCGTCGTGGGCGTCAGGCCAAGCCGTGCGATGAAAGCCTGCGAAATCTGCAGCGCTGCTTCCCGGGGCATATGCGAAACGAGTGAGCCGCTCTGAATCGCCGCGCGGCGGAATAATTTCTGAGCCGCCGGCATCCCCAACAGCGTGCTCACTTTCCAGCCTCCGCCGGACTGTCCAAAGATCGTGACGCAGTCAGGATCGCCGCCGAACTGTTCGATGTTGTCGCGCACCCATTCAAGGGCCGCCACGAGATCCAACATGCCCGCGGCGCCGGCATCGGCCCACGGGCCGGAAGGGTCGAGGTCCTCAAGATTCAAATAGCCAAAGCTCGACAATCGGTGCGTCACGGTGACGACAACGACATCGCCCCATTGCGCCAGCTTGGTGCCGTCGTACATCGGGTGGTTGCCGGAGCAGGTCGCGAAGCCGCCGCCGTGAATGCAAAACAGCACCGCGCGCTTTTCCTCTCGGCCGGCTCCGGGCGTCCAGATGTTGAGATGAAGGCAGTCCTCGCTTATTCCGCCGAAGGCGACATTCAAATCGAACTGGATCAGGCGCGCGTACTCATGGCCGACCTCGTAGGGAACCTGCGGCGACACCGCGCCATAGCCGAGGCAATCGCGCAGCCCCGTCCAAGCCTTCGCGGGTTTTGGCCGCTGAAAGCGATTCGCGCGGCAGGTCGATGCGCCGTAGGGGACGCCTTTGAACTGCCGGATGCCCGAACTGATCAGTCCGTGGACGCGGCCGCTCGCGGTCTCGGCGCTGCAAAACTCCATACGATCAATTGTATTTGTAATTGATCGACAGACCTACCGTTCGCGGCTGTGCCAGATACACCGGGACAGGCGCGGCGGGGTTGTATTCGTTGGCTGCGATATTCGCAGAGACCTCGCCTGCCTTGTCGAACACGTTACGCAGGAACAGACCGTATTCCAGGTGATGGGGCGCATGCACCGTCAGATTCAGGTCCGTGATGTTGTATGAGGCCAAGGTGTACTGCTGACTGATCGCCGTTCCAAAACCCGCGTTGCGCTCGCCGATCCAACGGTCGGTGACGTTGATCGATCCCAAGTAGCCACCGGGCAAGTCGACGTCATAAGTGCCGAGCAACGCGAAGTTGAATCGCGGCGATAAGGGCAAACGAACACCGGAGGTGGTGACGTCGATCACGGCCGGAGTCGAGGTGAGGCGGGCATTGGTGAAGGCAGCCGATCCACCGAGCGTGAGCGCCGGCAAGACGCGATAGTTGAATGCCATTTCGGCGCCGGAGACGCGTGCCGTGCCGGCATTCTCGAGCTGATTGACGCCGCCGACGTTGACCGTGACCTGGATGTCTTTCCATAGAATGTCGTAGACATCGAAATTCAGCGTCGCGCGCTTGTCGAGGAAAGTCGCTTTTTCACCCAGCTCGTAGCTCCACAGCCGGTCAGGAGCGTAGGTGGGATTGCCGAGGCCGGGCGACAGCACGAAGTTGGGGCCGCCGGGACGAAAGCCGCTGGCTGCCCGGGCATACACCATCACATCGTCGGTGATGTGAAATTTAGGATTGATCAAGTAGGTCATCACGCTTTGGTCCGATGTCGCCACCGGCGGCGTCAAGGAAGCGGCTGAGCCGGTCGCGAGCAAGCCGCTCACAGTTTCTTCGTAGGCCTGCTTTTGGCGGCTATAGCGCACGCCCAATTCCAATTCCAATTGCTTGGTGAAAAAGATCGTGCCGTCGGCATAGGCCGCGTACTCGCGGTAGGTGCTCGGCAGAAAACTCGTGAAGGGCGAGATGCCGAAGAACGTCCCGCCCGGATTGGCGTTGTCAAACAGATCGACAACCTCGCTGGTTTTCTCGTTGCTCAAGAAAGCGCCCGCGAGCCATTGGAATACGGTGTTTTCGTGCGAGGCGACGCGAAATTCCTGGGTGAATTTCTTGGTCGTGGTGTTGACGTACAGGCTCCATGGATCACCGGCCGCGCCGAAAGCGGCCAGCGCCGCATCATAGGTCAAGCTCTGATCCGTATAACTCGTGCCGTTGTTGGTTTGCAGGCCGGTAATGGAACTGAATTTAGCCCATGGCGTGTCGTAGTTAATCGCGGCCGAGTACAGAGTCAAGCTGTAGTCAGAAGGCTGGAACGTTGGATAGGCTTGATCATAGGTGCCGTAAGTAGGCTCGTGAGTCTTGGGATCGCGAAACCCGACATCCGCGCTTTCACTGGGAATGTGCTGAGTCGAGGCGCGCAGTTGGATATCGAGGTCATCCGCGGGCTGCAGCAGCAACGCAACCCGACCGCCCTCCGACCGGGCCCACCCCTGATTGTCTCGTCCGTAAATCGGGTCCTTGGCATAGCCTGAGTCATACACCTGGTAGCCGTCGATGCGAACCGCGGCGACATTGGCGATCGGCAGATTGACCATGCCGGTATAGGCGTGATTGATGTGGCCATGCTCGGTCGAGGACACTTCCACGCCGGCGTCCATGTCGAAGGACTTCACATCCGGCGCATTGGGAATGTATCTGATTGTGCCGCCCAATGATGTCGCGCCGTACAGCGTGCCCTGCGGACCGTTCAGCACTTCGATTCGGTTCAGGTCGAACGCGTTGATATTCAAACTCTGATAGCCCACGCCGTTCGAGGTGCTGGCGCCCAAGGGAATATCATCCAAGTACACACCGGTCGCGCTGCTCAGCTGCGAACCGGTGGTAATGCCACGAATCACCAGCAAGTTGGTGCTGGGGCCGGTCGAGGCAAAGCTCAAACCGGGCACAAAGCCCGCGAAGTCGTTCAAATCGCGCGCCTGGATCTGTTCCAAGGTGCCGGAAGTCAATGCCGTGACACTGCTTGCCACATTCTGAAGTGACTCGGAGCGGCGCGTCGCCGTGACTATGACTTCAGCAAGCTCTGTGCTGGAACCGCTCGTTACGGGCGCGGCGGTTTGTGCTGTCGCCAAGGATGCGCAGAGCGCGGCCGCGGTGCTCGTGAGCGCCGCCAGTATTGAGCGAAATGAAGTCATATAACCCCCTGATGTGGATCTGTTAGGCAGGGGCTGTAGAATCAGCCCTCTTATAAATTTCAGCGAACGTTGAAATTAAGCCAGAGCCCGGGGCCTTGTCAAGAAATCCACGATATCCGGCGGCGCCGATGTTTCGTGGTGAGCGCATCGTCAGTGCAGCGCTTTTTGTGAAATATCAGCGGAAATTATCGCCAATACCGCGAACCAGGCGTGAGCGCGCTTGCGTCAGGCAGTCGCTGCCGCCCGTGGCTCCCGCTGTTCGCAACGGTCGGCAGGGAGCTATTATTCAGCGATTGTTAAATTAACTACCGTAGTATGGCCTCGCTACGCGCATGGAGTGTCACAATGCAGGAGCGAGGCGCTAGTCGATGGCGAGCACTCGGCAGGGAGATTGCGAATAAACAATAGAGCGAGCCGTGACCAAACTCGACCATAAGGCGCACGCGAAAAGCCGCAAAAAATCCGGACGCGGCCGTCCGAGGCGGTCCGACGACGGGGTGAAGGCCCGCGGACGGCTACTCGACGCCGCCGAATCGTTATTTGCCGAACGAGGGTTTTACGGGGTGACGACCCGGCAGGTTGCGGACGCCGCCAATGTCGACGTGGCGCTCATCTATTATCACTTCAAGAACAAATCGAGCTTATTCGACGGCGTGTTCGAGCGCCGCGCGCGGCCGCTGGTGTTGGCGCGTCGCGATTCGCTGCATGCCTATGTGGCCAAAGGCGGTACGGTCACCGTGGAGGGTGCGGTGGCCGCATTCATCAACCCGATGATCGACCTGTCGCTGCATGGCGATGCCGGATGGAAGAGCTATTTTGCCTTGGTCGCGCAGATCGACAATACGCCTTGGGGCGGGGAGATTATTCATCGCTACTTCGATGACAATGTGCACGAACTGATCGATGTGTTGCAGAGGGCGCTTCCAGGCAGCCCCAAGAGGGAACTGTACTGGGCTTATAATTTTCTCGCCGGATCCATGATGTTGGCACTCTCCGGCACTGAGCGGGTCGATCGATTATCCGAAGGCCTGTGCCACGCAAAGGACTTGGAAGCGGCGCGTCTGCGGTTGCTCAATTATTGCGCGGGCGGCTTCTTGGCAATGATCACTGCCGAACGTCTGAGCGGCCGCGCCTGACGCTGCGCTACTTGTTGACTATCGGCAGCCACACGGCCGAGGCCTGCCGTTTGGTGCGCAAGATCGATATCGTCGCAGGCCGGTAGTCCGCCGCCTTGGCATAAAAGATGTTCGGCACAAAGGTCTGCGGATTGCGGTCATAGAGCGGAAACAGCGTCGACTGGATTTGAACCATGATTCGATGTCCCGGTAGGAACACATGGTTCACTTCCGGAAGCGCAAAGTGATAGCGCTGCGGCACATTGGACGGTATCGCCGTTGGGTGCTCGAAGCTGTCGCGGTAACGGCCACGGAAAATATCCAGAGAGATCGGCAGCTCGTAGCCGCCGAGTGCATGGTCCGACGGGTATTGGGCGGGAAAGACGTCGATGAGTTTCATCACGAAGTCAGCGTCGCTGCCGCTGATTGCCGCACGAATATCGGCAATCGGGATGCCGCGCACACGCACCGGCGGTTCATCCGATAATCCTGAAGATTTCCGCTTCTTGCGTGCATACTCGCCGCTGCACAACGTGCGGCCGGGAACCCAGTATCCGGCGACGCTGGTGACGACGGGCGACCACGACGATCGCGTCCTGCCCGCGCACAGCTTCAAGTTTGCCGCCGCCTTGCAGCACGCTCAGTCGGGAGCCGCCCCGGTGCTCATCCGAATTGAAACGCGCACTGGGCACGGACAAGGCAGACCAACATCGAAGCAGATCGAACAGGCTACCGATTCATTGGCCTTCATCGCCAAGGCGCTGAAAATGGGCGACTGAACGCCGATTCTAGGTGCAATGCCCATCCTCGAGGGAAACCGTTGGGGCGTATGCGTAGTGATCGTTGGTCTCACGCCGCAGCTCCTGGAGCCTTGCCGCCAGCTTTGCCGTTAGGGCGGCATATTTCAGGTCGCCGTGCAAGTTGCGCATCTCGCCGGGGTCGGTCTGAAGGTCATAGAGCTCGAACTCCTGCGGCTCGGTAAAGTAATGAATGTACTTGTAGCGTTCCGTTCGCACACCCCGGCAAGGTTTCACGTTCTCGTCGCCTGGATATTCGTAGTATTCATACAACCAGTCCTCGCGCCAGGCGGGGTGTTGCTGCGAGGCGAGCGGCATGAGGCTCTTGCCTTGGAAATGGCTGGGAATGGGCACACCGGCGATCTCGAGGAGCGTGGGCGCGAGATCGAGGTTTAGAACCATCTTCTCCGAGACGGTACCTGTTTTGATTCGCTGCGGATAGCGCAGCATCAAGGGAATGCGAATCGACGGCTCATACATGAGCCGCTTGTCGTAGAAGCGATGTTCGCCGAGAAAGAAGCCATGATCGGAACTCCATAGCACGGCGGTCTGCTCCAGGAGATTCTGCTTCTCCAGCACACCGAGGACTTGACCGATGTCCTCATCGTTGGACTCGATTCCGCAATAGTGATCCTTGACGAGTTCCTCGAGCGAGCGGGGCGCATCGCGCTGCAGGAACTGCGCACCGATCTTGTTGCACGCATCGATCACTCCCCGCGGCTTGCCGGCATAGCCACCCAAGTACTCATCGAAGCCGACGGGTTTCGAGATTGGGACGCCGTTGAAATCATCCACCATTCGCAACGGGCGATCGAACGGAGCATGCGGCGCATAAAACCACAGGAACAGACAGAAGGGCCGCGCGTGCGGCTCGTTTAAGAATTGCACGGCTTTCCGGGTGAGCAGGTCATCAACATACTCGTGGTACGTGCGCGGCTGCGAGAACTTCCCCTTGACGCCCTCGACGATCACGGGATTGAGGTAATCGGCCTGGCCTCGAAATCCGAAGTAATAGTCCCAGTAGCGGTCCATTAGCGCGCCCTCGACATGGGACTTGCCGATGAACGCGATCTCATACCCGCCGTTGCGAATGAGGTCGGTGACGATGGGAAACTTCTTCGGCACTTTGCTGTGCTGGTTGTCAACGGCTCCGGATGTATGCGAATACAGACCGCTTAAGATCGTGGCGCGCGCCGGCAGGCACAGAGAGTTGATGCAAAATGCGTTACTAAAGAGTGCCCCTTCGCGGCCGAGGCGGTCGATGTGAGGCGTCTTGAGCAAGGGGTTTCCGGCAAGCGAGGACTCGTCCCAGCGGGCGCCCTCTCCGAGGAAAAACACGATGTTGGGCCGCGCCTCGGGCGTACTCGAAGCTAATGTCTTCCCGAGCAGCGCAGATCCGATTACAACCGCACCGGTCGCCGCGGCGCCGCGGAGGAATTCCCTGCGCGTATGAGGCGGCGGAGCGTGAAGCGAATCGGTGGCGACGGTCTCTTGGTCTTGCTTTGCTGCCGCGGCGAGGCGAGCGGACTTGTTGCGCATTAGTAGAATCTTAGTCGCACCACCCGGCTCGCGTCGACTGTTACTTCATAGCGCAGTCGTCTAAGACTTCGCCGAGTCAGCCGCCACAATCCGCCCGAATTCCTCCACGGGGCCGCCCGATTGAGCTCTCACACTCGGTCTTAGCAATCAGGAGGGCGGCATGGGTAGCGGAGATCTCGAGATCTGGTTGAATCATTTTGAACATCATGCCCAGCATCAGCGCTGTGGTGCAGAGGGCCTTTGCGATGCTCTGAGGCGCGATGAATGGGATCTCATTGCAAGCTCCATCGCCACGTTTCAGCTCGGCGAACATTCTGAAGGGCAGACACTGCTGCGAGCAGCGGAACGTCTCGCGCGGGAGAAGCAGTTACCTCATTTGCTTGGGATTATTGAATTGCTTGTCCGAGAGGAGCAGCGTCATGCATCGCTGCTGCGGATTTTCATGCAGGATCACAGGATGCCGCTGAAGAGAACCGACTGGACGGATCGAGTTTTTCGTTTGCTACGGCGGCTGGACGGACTGCAGCTCCATATGAGCGTGCTCGTCTGCGCTGAGCTGATTGGAAACGTATATTATCGCGCGCTCGAGTCAGCTACGGATTGCGAGCGTCTAAAAGTTCTCTGTCGAGGCATCGTTTCCGACGAGCTCGCCCATGTCGGATTCGAGTCTCAGCTGCTATTCACGCTGCGAGCCGGGCGGTCCGCTGTGTTGTGCGCGGCGACGCGGCTTGCTCATCGGGTTTTCTTCGCAACTACCGCGGTGGTGGTGTGGTTGACGCACCGCGCCGTATTGCGCAGAGCCGGGCACAGCGGACGGAGTTTCCTGCTTTCCTGCCAGGCTCAATATGAATTCTACTTGGGACCTACCAGCGTGCTCGCCAGCTCGCAAGAATTCGCAAGCCCCTCTGGGTCTTAGCTCAGCCGCAATTATTGCAGCGTGACTTTGAAGAACGTGCCGTCTCCGCTGGTGCCGCCGGCGGCGGTCGAGCCATAGAGATTGCCATCGCTGCCCTGAAGCAGATTTGCCCCGGGATTTGCGCCGTCGCTGGCGCCGGCGAAGGAGTGCAAAATAGTCTCGGTCCCGCTAGCCGTGAGCTTGAAGACGGTGCCGAGGCCGCTGGCGCCGCCTTGCAGGGTGTTTCCATAGAAATTGCCGTCGCTGCCCTGGATCACGCCGGCCTCGGGAGTTGCGCCGTCGCTAGTGCCGCCGACGAAGGAGTACAGCACGGTCTCGGCCCCGCTCGGTGTGAGTTTGAAGACCGTGCCGTAGCCGCCGGTGCCGCCTTGGTAGGTCGTTCCATAGAAATTGCCGTCGCTGCCCTGGATCAGGCCGGC
>Ga0208480_1001033_pt1 | contig 10229 bp, 17 predicted proteins | sample NGESurshal092012_4_FD_184485 | JGI IMG/M metagenome (GOLD analysis project Ga0208480, IMG submission 184485) | Arctic peat soil microbial communities from Barrow, Alaska - NGEE Surface sample F53-1 shallow-092012 (SPAdes) | ecosystem: Environmental > Terrestrial > Soil > Wetlands > Peat ... | reverse complement strand
TGTAGCCAGCAACGAGCGCCATCTCGAGACCCCAAACCCGAAGCGCCCCGCACGCATCGCAGTTGTAGTTCCGTGCGTCGGGCTCGACCCCGCCACAGGTGACCTCCCCGCAGCTCAGGCAGATCCCGTCGTAGTTGTGCGCGGCCTGGCGATACGTCTCCTCGGTCATCTTCCATGGCTTCATTGGATTCTCCTCTGTTGGATGCGTCCGTCTCGCAATCCCTCTGCAATCCCTGCGACGTGGTCCGCGAACCAGACAGCCAGGCCGTCGAGGCTCCCTGCGTGTTCTGTGAACCACAAGTCACAGAGCGAGTTGGCCAGCGCGTTCTCTTGGACAACCGGACTGTGGCCGCGCACCAGCTGTGCTACCTGCTCCTCCAGCACGTCGACGTGATGACGCAGCTCCTGCATCTCTCGGTCGGTCATCGGATCTCAAAGCCTCCGCAGGTATCCAGGAACACGATGAAGCGGCGCACTTCCTCAGTCGTCGTGTGGTGGTGCGTGTCATCCGGCCTGTGGTGGCCTCGCCCTTGGCAGACGTTGCACTCGCGCTCCCCCTCCGGCCACTGTCGCCTGCCGGTCTTCTGGCAGTAGGTGCAGTCGTCGTCCACGAGCTGGGACTGGCGCCGGAGCTCGGTCTCGATGATCCGGGCAACGTCCCCGCTTGCCAGTGCGGTCAGTAACCGATTGGCCAGGCGGATGCTGTCTGCCTCGTTGAGCCCGTCGCCGACGTTCGAGTGACCGTGCGTTACCTGGTCAGTCAACTCGGGCGAGACCAAGCAGCAGACGTCCCAGAGCGGGTGCCAGGTCCAGACCGACGCGCGGAAGTAGGCCTCCGGATTCTTCTTGCCGTAAACGTCCATTCCCATGACTACTTGACCTCCTTCAGCATCTCCGCCAGCCGCTCGAGATACTGCTTATGGAGCGTCTCCTGGAGATCTCGCCCCGCCCCCTGGAGCCGGTCGATGTCCTCCCAGCGCTTGGCCATCCGCTTCGCCCTCATCCGCTCCTCGACAGGTTGGACTTTCTCCGTCGCCAGCATCGTCATCGCTTCGTCCATGAGGCTCATCGGGGGTTTCCTTTCAGTGGCGCTCGGCGGGGTATTCCGTCGAGCTTGATTGAACTGTAAACCATAACCGGCCGGAAGTAAACCCCCCTCCGCGATTTTCCTTGTGCGCCGGTATCTGGCTACTATATCAAGGAGAATATGACACCCTCCGACCGCCAGCTCTCGAAGCGCCTGGACGCCTACCTCAAGAAATCCTGGTGGACCGCCCGGCGCGCGGCCGAGCACCTGGGGGTCTCCCCTACCCTCCTTAGCTTCGTCCGTAACGGGAAGCGCCCCGCCAGCGCCGCGCTGCGCAAGCGGATCGAGAAATTGATCGCGGCGTAGTCACTTTTTGACCCCGGTCGCTGCTCTTTCGGTTAGAGTACATTTCATCCCTTTCAATGCCGACCGCAAACGGCTCCCCTGAACCCGTTGAACCTATCCCGGCTCCGAGCCGGCATGGTTCCACCCGTGCACCCACGTTTTGCGGCGTGGGCTGCACGGTCTTTTCCCGAGGGGCAGGTGCGGGTGGCCTATCTTCAAATCGACTGGGGGTGCTTCCGAGGATCGAGGCGGCAGCACATCTTCTCTCTCTTGATCCTGACAAGGTATTGGGAGCGCTGACCAGGCTCTGGAAATTCTACTGGTCAACGCGGAGCCCATTCCTCTCCCCTGAGCAGTTCAGAACCGTCACCCGTGTAGACCACGGCGACCTCGCTCGCGCGCTGGAGACCTTCGGGTTCCTCGACCTCTCCGACCCGGACAGGATCAAGATCAAGATCAAGATCAAGGATCGTAACTGGATCAAGGTTCGTAACTGATGGACTGGCAAGACGAGCGGTACGTCCGCCTCTTCACCCGCGATACCCCCGAGTGGTGCTCTTGGCCCTGGGAGGCGCGCGCCCTCTTTCCGTTGCTGATGCGCAAGGTAGACCGTGGCGGTGAACTTGGACTTGGGAGGCTCGGCGCTCGGGGGGTCTCCTCATGCGTCGCCCTACCCGAAGAGGTCTGCCGGGTCGGTCTGGAGGCCCTCGTCGATACCGGCACAATCGAGATGCGCGGGCAGGTTCTTTGGATCCGAAACTTCCAGCCAGCTCAGGAAGCTACGATGTCTAACGCAGCCAAGGTTCGCGACCACCGGGAGAGGAAACGCGCTAAGTGGCTTAAATCACTAGATGTCGATGTAACCGGATGTAACTCGATGAAACCGGATGTAACCGGATGTAACTCGATGAAACCGGATGTAACGCCTAGCCTAGCCGAGCCTAGCCTAGCCTCTAAAGAAGCTCTCTTGTCGTCTGGCGACGACCAGCAGGTTCGCGACCATCGGGAGATGAAACACGCTAAGTGGCTTAAATCACTAGATGTCGATGTAACCGGATGTAACTCGATGAAACCGGATGTAACACCTAGCCTAGCCGAGCCTAGCCTAGCCTCTAAAGAAGCTCTCTTGTCGTCTGGCGACGACCAGCCCGCGCTTCTCGACGAGTTGGCTCCGACTGAGCAACCGACCAGACCGGAGCGTGAGCGACTGGTCGAGCTCTGGAATCAGACCGCAGCGCCGGAGCTACCACGGCTTCGAGGCTTGACCGGGGATCGAGCGAAGAAAGCCGACCGGTTGCTCAAAGTCGTCCCGCTCGACGACTGGCCCAAACTCATCGCCAACGCGAACGCCTCAGACTTCTGCCGAGGCATGACCGACGGCGGATGGAAGCTCTCGCTCGCGGCGATGCTCAAGACCCCGGAGCTCGCGCTGAAAGTCCTCGAGGGCAACTATGCGAACGGGAAGGGCCGGCTGAAGGCTGGCTACCAGGATGTGCCCGAGGCCGGGACCCACGTCCAGGCGTCGGGCTGGGAAGAGCTCGACAGGAAGATGGCCGAAAAACAACAACGCAGCGGAGGTAGCGAATGACGCCCGAAGAGCAGAAATCGATGGACATGAAATACGCGAAGCTGGCAGGCGAGACGCACTGGGAGAAGCAGCTCGAGCTCCGTGAAGCCAACCTAATTGCGAAGAGCATACCGAAGGCGACCGTGCGGCTGCTTCTGTCGCCCGCCTTCGAGCGCCGCCCCATCGTGGTCAAAGCTGAGCGCTGGCTTCAGGACCAGCGGCGGTTTCTGCTGATCATGGGCGACAGCTACCGCGGCAAGAGCGTTGCGGCTGACAGCGTGTTTCTCGAGCACACGTTCCGATACTCGTGGTTCGTCGCGCCAGATACGCCCGTCGTCGAGAATCGATCCTGGGCTTACGGCAAGCACGTGACCGCGGCGGCTTACTGTTCGGCCTCGAAGAGCTGGACCGAGAAGACCTGGATGGACGAAATCAAGCGCACGCACCTGCTCGTGGTGGACGACTTGGGCACGGAGTTGCAGGACATGAAAGCCGCGTTCACGGACCTGATCAGCTACCGCACGGGCGCGTGGACCCCGGAATCAAAAATGTACCCGACGGCTCCGCTGCGAACGATCATGACCACGAACCTGCCCATCGACGCATTCGCGAAGCTCTACGGCGAGCGCGTGCTAAACCGCCTGCGTGCCGAGGGCGACATCGAATCGGTTTGACGCGCGAGACGCGGAGGCTGTAAACTTGAGATCAACCGAGGGAGGTAGGAACATGGCGAAGCGACAGCAGGTGCTGAAGGGAATGGAGCAGCTGACGATCCCGGAGATCGACGCGGCGGCCGAGAACTACCGCGAGCAGCGCGACAAGCGCATGCGGCTGACGGCGAAGGAAGTCGACGCCAAGAACGCGTTGATCGAGGCGATGCGCAAGCACAAGCAGGACGTCTACCGCGACAACAACGCGGCCCCGCCGCTCACGGTGACGCTCGTCGAAGGCAAGGTGGGCGTGAAGGTCGATGAGGCTACGCCCGAAGTCGAAGACGACGACGAGTCCGGAAAGACCGGCACGGACGACGAGTGACCTTTGGCTTTTCGATCCCCGGCTTGCGCCTCGGCCGGGGCTTGAATTCCCGCGAGCATCACCTGGCGCGTGCGCGGCGCGTGGAGCGCGAGCGCAAGTTAACCAGGGTCTTCATGCGCGGGGTCTACCGGCCGGGAAACAAGATCCAGCTCCCGGCGGTGATCTTCATCACGAGCTCCCGGCGCGGGGTAATCGACGACGACAACCTGGCCGGCGCCTGCAAGGCGATCCGGGACGAGATCGCGACACAGCTCGGGCTCGACGACGGGGACGCGCGCCTCCACTGGCGCTATAAGCAAGAAAAGGGCCAGCGCTGGGGAGTGCGGGTCGAGCTCTTCGAGGGCCAAAAGCCGGTCGAGATACTCGTCCAGGTTCGCGCGGAAGCCACCCAATCTCCTCGCCCTGCGATTTTGGAGGCACAGGATGGGGACTAGCAAGGCGAAACGCTCCCAGGCGAAATTAGGAGGCCAGGTCGGAAAAGATTTCCGTGTCGTCCAGATGCCTGTGGGTCAACTTAGACCCCACCCGAGGAACTACCGGGAGCACCCGGACGACCAGCTGGCTCACATCGAGGCCAGTCTCCGAGCCCACGGATTCTACCGGAACGTGGTCGCCGCGAATGACGGGACGGTTCTCGCCGGCCACGGAGTACTGAAGGCGGCGAAGAAGCTGGGGTTGGCCGAGCTACCGGTGGTGACGCTTCCAATTGGACCGGATGACCCCGTCGCTATCCAGGTCATGGTCGGCGACAACGAGATCGGCGCGCTCGCCGAGGTCAATGACCGGGTGCTGACGGACCTACTCAAGGAATTCCGCGACCGCCAGGAGAACCTTCTCGGCACGGGCTTCAACGATGAGCAGTTGGCCGCGCTCGCGCTCGTGACCCGTAACCGCGACGAGCTGGCCGACTTCAGCGCCGCCGCGGCGTGGGTAGGGCTCCCGGGCTACGAGACCGGCTCCGATGACGCCCTCCAGCTGGTGGTCTCGTTCAAGACCGAGGACGACCGCGCGCGCTTCGTCGAGCAGCACAAGCTTCGCATCGACATCCGCGCCGTGAAGCGCCGCACTTGGTCGACCCGTTGGCCGTGGACCGACCGAGAGGATAAGGCCGCCTTCGCGTTCCAGGAGGAGCCGGCGAGGGGCGAGGAAACGTGAAGCAGCACCAGCGCTACCCGGTCTTCGTCATCTCGAAGGGCCGGGCCGACAAGTGCCTGACCGCGAAGTTCCTGGTTCGAGACGGCATCCCATTTCGCCTCGTGGTCGAGCCCCAGGAGGCAGACGCTTACGCCAAGGAGTTCGGTCACGAGCGACTGCTGGTCACCCCGTTCTCGAACCTCGGCCTCGGCTCCATCCCGGCGCGTAACTTCGTGTGGGAGACGGCGAAGGTGGAGAAGGCCGAGAGGCACTGGACCCTCGACGACAACATCCGCGGGGTCTGGCGCCGCTACAAGACCAAGAAGATCCGTAGCCACAGCCGTCCGGCCTTCCGAGTGCTCGAAGACCTCGTCGACCGCTACGAGAACGTCGGGTTAGCCGGGCTGAACTACTACATGTTCGCGCCCGAGCGGATGAAGGTGGCGCCGTTCACCCTCAACGTCCACGTCTATTCGTTCATCCTGGTGCGCACCGACCTACCATTCCGTTGGCGTGGCCGCTACAACGAGGACACCGACCTTTGTCTCCAGGTTCTCTCGGCCGGCTGGTGCACGATCTTGCTCAACGCCTTCTTGGCCTGGAAGACGACCACGATGACGATGAAGGGTGGTAACACCGACCAGCTCTACCAGGCCGACGGTCGCCTGAAGATGGCTCGTTCGCTCCAGCGGATGTGGCCCCGCGTCGTCACCACGAAGCGCCGTTTCGGTCGCCCACAGCACGTCATCCGCGATTCCTGGCGCGGGTTCGACACCCCGCTCAAGCTCAAGAAGGGCGTCGACCTCTCGAAGCTGCCGACGGTCGACGAGTACGGGCTGAAGCTGACCAGGGTGAAGCCTTGATCGAGAGCAGGCTCCTGGAGGCCGTCAACGAGACGCTCGCGGTCATCCTGCCGCACCCCTCTGGCCGGAATCTCCTGTGGAACGATCCGTCGGCGATCCAGCGAGCGAGAGCGCTTCTAGATCCCCTGCTCAAGTCAGCCCGTGCTGCGCACTCTAGGGGCATGGCGGAAATGTCGTGAAGCGACTGCGAGTGAAATCAGTCAAGACGGGAAAGGTAGGCAGGGCAAGCCTTTACAGCGATTCGCTCGCCGAGAAGCTCGCCGCGTTTTACTCCACGGGTGTAGGTCTTCGCGACACTTGCGCTGCTGCCGGCATCGGGCTCAGCACGGTCAAGGACTGGCTGGCCGAGAGCGAGGCGAAACCGTCCGGCCCCAAGGGCAAATTCCGGCCCATGATGGACGAGGCCCTCGCAAAGAGCATCGTCGCGGCTGCCCAGCGGAGCAACAAGATGGACCCCAAGTGGTGGCTGAGCAAGATGCGCAAGGCACGCTGGGGCGACAAGCCGATGAAGGTCGAGGTCGACAGCGACCTGACCGTGACCTTCCGACACTCGCAGTTCGAAGGGCAGCTCCGGCGCATCGCGGGGCTGAAACCGAGGGAGCTCCCGAGCCATGAAGATCCGGACCGAGAGCCGGACGCATGAGGGGGTGCCCCAACAACTGCGGCGAGTTTGTGCTCTGCCGCGTCTGCGTCGACCTACCGAGCGAGCCGGCGCCCACCAGCTCCGCCCCACGGGATGACCGGGCGAGCGGGGACAGAGACAGTCTCGACGTCGAGCATCAGGTAGCTGATCGCCCAGACGAGAGCGTCCACACGGTCCGGGCTTCGTTCACCCTTCGTGAGGGCGGCCCACGTGCACATCTGGTCCTCGAGCTTCGGGAGGACACCGACATGGTGGACGCGCGTCTGTTCGTAAAGCGCGCTGACGGGCTCAGCACGCGTGCGCTTCCCATCACTGGCCTTCACCTCGAACGGGTAGATCGTCGGGTCGATGCTCTCGATGTTCGAGATTACAAGGTCACCGCCGTTGTTGGTCTCAGCGATGATGCGATGCGCCTTCCATTGGCGATAAAGGCCAACGGCCCTCGTTCCCCACTCAAACGGGGTGAAGCGCCCGCTGCCGTCGTAGAGCACGAAGCCGTGCTTCTCGAGCCGGCCCTGACGGCAGCCGCACATCCCGATTCCGGCGACGATCATCCCGGTCTCTGCGCTGGTATCCTTGGTGCTGACGGCCGGGTCGATGGCGACCACGATCCGAAGTAGCTCGGGGAATTCCTTCACCCGGCACGCCTCGATGGTGTCGCGCTTCCAGAGAGCGCCGGGCGTGTCGTCCAGGACGATGGCGTAGATCTCCTGCTGCCCAAGCCGCGTGTCCTCGTACCGGCTGATGATGTCGTGCAGGAACGTCTCGGGAAGGTTGTCCTCGTTGTCGTAGGTCGAGCCCGTGCTGATGACGGTGAGCGCCGGCCGGCCAGGCTTCGGCTTCGCATCCTCGACGAGCTTGCGAATCTCCGTCGTCGGGCGCGGCGTGGTAGTGACGATGCCACGCGGGTTGTTCCCGAGCCGCATGCCGAACAGCAGCATGTCCCACGTCTCGGGGTACTGCCACGACGCCATCTCGTCCGCCCAGTAGAAGTGGTGCTGCGGTCCGCGCAGCTTCCGGGGCGTCTCGGCCGAGTACGTGAAGATCTGGCAGCCGTTCGGGAAGATGAGCGTGCGCTCGTACGTCTCCGGCATGAACCACGGTGGCGCTCGCGCAATGATCCCGCTCTCTCCGTGCACCATCACGTCCCAGACGTCCTGGCCGGTCTGTCCCACCAGCGCGCCGCGCCCGTTCGGAAACGAGTAGGCCTCGTGCAGCGAGTACTCGGCGCCGGTGCGCGTCTTACCCCAGCCACGACCGGCGAGACACAGCCAGGTGTGCCACGCGCCCGGAGGGATCAGCTGCTCGGGCCTGCCGTGGACGGTCCAGTCGTAGTCGAAGTGGAGCTGCTCGTCCGGCGAAAGGCCGTAGTACCAGGCCTTCGTCGCATCGAGGTCGTTCTCGGCCGCTAGGCGGAAGAGGCTCTTGCCCATGGTTTACGGCGCCGGGTCATCGCTGGCGCTACTGGCCGTTCGGCCCACGCCCGAAGTTGCCCGGCTCCAACCACGCGATCCATCCGGTCGGCGACGTATGGCTCCCCGGCGGATTCGGAGCGGTACTTTCGGCCGCGTGGGGCCGCCTCTGAAGGTTACGTTCCAAACTTCTGCCAGATCCAATCTTTAAAGTCACTCCAGCCGCTCTCGACGGTGGCCACGAGCTGCTGGCCTGCCTCCGCCTCGCGGAACCTCGGGCCCATCCAGCAGGCCCACATCGCGAGCAGGTGCCAGTCGGTCAGTCGCGCCGTCGCCAGCCTGCCATCGAGCCTCGGGATCATCGGTCGGAACTTGATCGCCACCTGCGCCCACATTGGCGCGAAGCGCGACACCTGGCCGTAGTGGCGGTTGTTCACGTTGAAACCGTTGGACCACGGGCTCTCCGCCGCCAGGTACTCCTCGACGCGGGTGAGGTTCAGCGCCACGGGAAATCCTCTGGGGTGATGCCGACGTGTATCGGATTCACCTGGGCGCGGCCCGCTTTCTTGTCGTCCCACCAGGACGCGAATCTCATCTGCAGGAGGAGCCGTCGGTCGACGGTGAGCGGCACCAGCAGCCATCGCCGCTCATCCTCTCCGAGGTTGTTGTTCACGAAGTCGCGCCACAGCTCCGACAGCTCCTCGTCGTTCTTGCGCCTCAGCTCGGCTGCAGCCTCGTACAGGATCGAGAAATCAGCCACGCTCTACCTCCTTCGGTGGGTTCTGCTGGTGCGCCTCCTGGTAGTGGCGGACGAACCGCTGCTTCGCGGCCCGTCGACCACCGCAATCCTCACAGGCACCGAAGAGGATCGTCCGGCCCTTCTTTCCGCATGGCCCGCAGCGCCACACCCAGGTGTCGTGCTGGTAGACACGCTGGCAGTGACCGCACCCGAGCGACTGGAAGCGGTGCTCGTGGATCTCCTCGTCCGACGGTGTCTTCGCGAGCGGGTGCTCCGGCTTGTACTGGAGGACCGTCACCTTGCCGGTGCGCCTGAAGCTTCCGAAGTCCACTCAGTCCTCTTCGTGGCGGTAGCGTAGCGAATCGAGGAAGTCCGAGAGGCCGACGTCCAGGCTGGAGATGAAGATTACCTTGCGGCTCTTCGGCGCCGTGCCGGTCCGGTGGATCTTCACGTTGTTCCCGCGCAGGAGCTTCTCGGTCCGGTAGGGAGAAAGGCCAGCGGCCGCCGATAGCTCAGCGAGCGTCCAGATCACCGGCCGACGCGAGGAGCGGCCCCTCATCCTCGCCTCCATCGCAGGTCGAAGTCGTGCACCGCCCGGTCTAACTCCCGCGTGGCGTCCGCTCGGATGCGCAGCCACAGCCGCCTGTGCTCGGGGTCCTGCTCCTTGCCCTTGTGCGGGGCGATCCGCTCGATCCAATCCGCGAGCGACTTCCTGCTGCGCGACCGGTGGTGTGCTTCGATGGCGGCGGGCTGGATGAGCATGACGCCGAGCTCACGGTGATGGGCGAAGGCGTGCAGTACGAGGGCTCGTCTTTCTTCCATCGAACGAAGCGCACGGTCGCAGCGCTTGTACCGCCCAGCACTCGCAAGTAGCCGACCATCGAGATCCCCGCTCGTCTGCTGGCTAGCGTAGATGCCGCCAATGCGCCTGGCGATGCTCTCGAAGTTGGACTTGAGCCCAAGATCCCCACTTGCTTCCAGGAAGAACCACCGAAGCTCCGATAAGATCGCTTGGATGAACGCTAAGTTACAGCCTGGATCTGACGCTCGTCAAGAAACGAGTTAGAGCGAGCGGATCGAAGGACTGTCAAAAATCGCGCCACGCTGCCGGATAGAAGTAGGGGCTTTCGACGACGAGCCCCAAGCCACCACTTCCCAACCGGAGAATCCATTGCGAAAACTCACTCTCGCGTTCGCCGCTCTCGCCATCCTCTGCGCCGTGCCAGTGCTGCGCTCGGCGCGCGCACAGCAGGTTGCCTCGCAGTTCACCTGCCAGGTGCTGCTCGACGGCGGGGCATCAGAGGTCTGCGGGACCATCCCCACCAACTTCCAGCCGACCACAGTCACCTGCGAGGTATCGGTACCCGCTGCCAGCTCGGCCGGCACGACCGTCACGCTGCTGACCTCGGGCGACGGCGTGCACTACGGGACCTGGGCCGACGCCGGCCAGGGTGTCGTGACAGT
>Ga0208480_1001031_pt1 | contig 10230 bp, 11 predicted proteins | sample NGESurshal092012_4_FD_184485 | JGI IMG/M metagenome (GOLD analysis project Ga0208480, IMG submission 184485) | Arctic peat soil microbial communities from Barrow, Alaska - NGEE Surface sample F53-1 shallow-092012 (SPAdes) | ecosystem: Environmental > Terrestrial > Soil > Wetlands > Peat ... | reverse complement strand
GTGGCGCCGCCGGATCGCCGGTGAGACCAAAAGTCGCCTTCTCGACGCCCAGAAGAGCATCAGCTCGCACGGCCGCTTCGATCGACTTCGCGCCGTCCTTGTCGACCACGACAGTCGGAATCGCGCCATCGATCTTCGACACCTGATCGCGGGTCAGATTCTTGCCGGTTGCGTCCCACATCACCCCAGCGATGGTCGCCCTGCCGTCAGGCGTGACGTAAAGCACCTGAAACTCGGGACCATTGCGCAGATAAAGACCGCGCAACCCATGCGTCTCGCCGAGCTCCTTCACCTGGCCAGAGGCCAAGGTCATCAGCTCGTCGACCGGCAGATCGAGCTGCGGGCCCCCGACCACAGCCTGGCCGTCAGGCGAGATCTGCAGGATCATGAATTGCTGACCGCTTCGGGCGCTGACGCTGTGGAGCCCATGCGCTGCGCCCAGATCCAACAGCTGCGCGCCTGTCGAAGCAATGTGCTTGAGAACCGGCACAGCGTCGACGTCGGTTGGCGCTGCGAGCGCAAGCGGCTGGCCGTCGCTCGAGGTCGCGACGCCGGTGCTCGGAGCCGTTGAGATCGAAGGCTCAGACTTTAGCCCGCCCTCACTCGCGGTGGGGCTAAACGCGCTCCCCTCGTTCGTCGTGTTGTCAGCGCCGGCGAACGCCAGCGTGGAAAATGCGATCAGGCTGACGCCGGCCGCAACAGAAGACAATCTTAGCATGCGCTTCACTCTCCATGTCATCGATGAACGACGCTATGGAGAACCGGCGCGAACGAGAAACAGTCTCGATCAGCCAGCCTTTCGCGGTGCCCTTGCAAAGCCCTCGTCGCTCAGCCGCGCGGCCGCGAGCGCGTCGAAGTCGCGCAGATAAGACATCTGCAGCGCGCCCCACAGCTCGGTTTCCTCGGCAAAAAGCCAGAGCTCGTGGAAGATTTCGCCTTTGGCCCTCAGACCGACGGGGGTCACAGCCTGGTGACGGGCGATCGCCCAAACCCCGTCTTGCAACTCCCTCCACCAGGACTCCGGAAGGGCCGTTCCGTCAGTCGGCGCCACAGCTAAGCTCTCGCGAACCCGTTCACAGGCGTTCCACAAGCCCGGCTCGAGCGCCTTAAGACCTCGCTCAGTCTCGCCTTCAACGACGAGCGCCCGATCGCAATCCTCGACACACTGGGAGGTCAGCGCCAGCCGCAATTCCCCATCCGCAAGGAACGAAGTGAGTAACCTCGTTTTGAAGACGGCGTCGCGAATCTTGGTCGCCGGCGCATCGACAATGTCTCGCACCAGAGCCAACCGCCGCTGCCACAGCTCGTCGAACTCGTGCGGACGCGTTTCGACAGCGCCATGTTCCGCTCCGATCTGATCGAGGCGCGTGCAAATTAACGTAAGTTCGCGATACCTGTCGAAGATCAGGCCACACGGAGCATTGTCACCCGACATCGGGTCGTCGTCAGCATTTTCAAAAGAGCGATTCAGGTCCAGCATGTCCACCCCGTTTGACGCTGTGTTACCCTTATCCGTTGCTGACCTCTGAAGGTTTACCCAGCACGGGTTTCACGCCGAGACCGACCCTATCGCCCCGCCCGATCGCTCATCTCTGAACGAAGACGACGCAATACTAGCGCGGTCTCATTCATCCAGGTAACAACTTTCCAACACTATTGGATGCTGCGGATGCGGGGCATCTCTCTGCGACAAAACATACAGATATCGACGACGCGTCTGGGCGCCAATTGCGACCCCGATCACGCTTATAGGGTTCATCGCCACCGGCGGAGGCCGCCTCGACGCGGTCCGCGAAGGCATCGTCGCCCGCGACATCCACGACCGTAAAGGACGACTCGAAATGCAGCCGGCGATGCGCGCGAGTCAACACGGCCATCTCAGCGCTTTCGCCGGTATCACTCCAGTTGCGATGGCAACGGCGACCGCGTGCGTCAAGTTGATGCAGCTCAATTTGTGGCGCGCGGTATCCAGATAGGTCTTCACGCTGGCGAACGACAGATTCAGAAGCCCGGCGATGTCGTGATATGTCTTGCCTCGCGCCGCCCAGATCAGACATTCCTCCTCTCTTTTCGACAGTTCCACCGGCTCCGGCGTCAGTTTGAAATTGATGCCCGCGGCGGAGTCGATCAAGACAGCCATTGGCTGTAGCTTTGCCATATTCCGCGATTTATACTTAGCCCAATCGTCCTTCGAATGATTGCTCGTGAAGGAAACCAAAGAACGGACACCCTTGCGGTTTCGGACGGGGATCGACAGCCCATTGTGGCCTACATCGTGGTCAGCCGCGTCATCAAAAAATGCTTGAGTCGCTGGGTCATCCTTGGGCAGTTCATCCCAGTCGAAGGGCAGAACCGCCTCGCTTCCACGAGCGATGACCGGATCGATTTTGGCGTATTGCTTCTTGAAATAGCGCACTTGCCAATCGGCCGAATACGTGCAGATCGCCCTGAACAGGTTTGCGTCCTCACTTTTCTGCGAACACAACGGAGCATACGCAATATGCAGCACCCCGATGTTGAGGGCGATCGCCTTCAGCGTCTCTTCGAGATCCGGCGCCTCCTCGTCAAGGATCGTCTCCGTCAGCCGGATTGCTGCCGCGTCAATGGTTATTCTCTGCATCTCCGCTTCCCCTGATTTTGGTCGTGCCGATCCCATCGCGCACGAGCCTTGTCGGCCCCACTTTTGTGGGAGGTGATGGCGAGTGAGTTTGCTAGGCGGCTCAAATCTCCGCCACAAATCACAACATCCGGGTAATCATGGCGGCGATATGCAGCAACCGACACATTTGTCGGGGTTAGTGCAACCCTACCGAGTTGCGAAGAGAGAGGTCGTGCGGCCCGAACACCCCGACGCGTTCGTTCGCCAACCCGATACGAACGCCGTTAACTTGTCGACCGAACCATCAACTTGTGGGCCGCTGGTATTGGGTTTCCGCAGGAAAATTGTCATCGCGCTGGTTCGGCGCCGCGCACTTCCGATTGGTGCGAGCGCTTGATCAAGCGCCGACGGGGCGCTTCGAGAATCGTCGAAGACCTCGAGCGCGATTCACGGTCCCGGCATGGGCAGAGTCCCATGTCGACCATCAAAAAGACGTGATCAGCCTCGTCTTCAGCCAGCGCCTCAGGCGACACGCTAAGCAGAAGAAATCGATCCTGCCCAGATCCGGGAGGGCAGGTCCGGACCGGGGCTTTCGCGGCAATGAGCTGCAAGTCGGACAGTGCCGCGATAATGAACCGGTACGACTGAAAATTCGCGAATCGATGATAGCCGGACGAACATAAAAGGCTGCCTTGGGACCCCTCGCCCAGCGCGCCTTCCGCGGACTGCATACCCCCAATCGTGCGGAACCAGACGGCGCAGTGCCAACGCTCCGCTTTCTGCGCGTTGCAACGCAAGCGCCTTATCATCGCGGTCGCATGGGGTTGTCGGGATCCATTACGGCGTGAGAATTTGTCGATCCTAACCCAGGGTCAAATCTCGGCGGAAATCGACACCTTCCAGCGTCTTCCACTTTTCCGAGAACACGAACCACGCGACCTTTTGACGTGACGAAAGTTCCGCTCGCTAATCGTCTAGACCTCGTCTTGCAATGAATGGGAGTTCGACTAGGTTCGCGCCTGTTCAGGAGGAGCGCATCATGGCGATCGGCACAGTGAAGTGGTTCAATGCAACGAAGGGTTTTGGATTTATCCAGCCTGACGCCGGCGGCGCCGACGTATTTGTGCATATCAGCGCAGTCGAACGGGCGGGCATGCGTGATCTGAATGAAGGGCAGAAGATTGAGTACGAGGTTGTTGCCGACAGACGCACCGGCAAATCCTCAGCGGACAATTTGAAGTCTGCCTGACGTTGCCAGTGACGTATCACGTCGTTGTCGCATTCGATTGGGATGCGGAAGGCGACTTGAAGCCAGGTGAAGCGCGTGAGGTCTTAAGTCCAATCATAGCCGAACGTCGGGCTCGCGCGCTTGCGGAGGGACACGCGGGTGCGCTGGCATTTTCCCGCACCGGCGATCCTGCGACGGGCGAGTTTCAGGACGCGGTGGTCCTGGCGCAGTTTGGCGAGGTTGATCTCGATTCGCTCAGCGAATGACAGGGCGGCATCCACGAGCAGCGGAATTGCGGCAGCCAATCATTGACCGTGCTTACGCGGCAATGCCGCTCGTTTCAGGCCGCCCATCACGTTGCTGATTGATAAGGTTTAGAAGCTGCGCAGCTGCTCTCGCGTCGCAGAGAGCGCGATGATGGTCTTTTAAGTCAATGTTGTATGTCTCGCAAAGATTGCCAAGGCTGTAGGATTTATGGCCGGGAAAACGTCGCCGCATTCCCGCGCAGGTGCAAAGCTTCGGGAAGCGGAAGCGCCGTTCGAGACGCTCGTATTCGTAAGAGATGAATCCGTAATCGAAATTGACGCTATGCGCGACAAATATCCCGCCGCTCATGAATTGCATGAAGCTCTCAGCTGCCTCCGCAAACACCGGCGCGCCCTGCACCATGTCAGAATTGATTCCCGTCAACCGGGTGATGTTGGCGGGTATCGAGCGTTGGGGGTTGATGAGCGAATGCCATTCCCCAACGACTTCGTGATTGCGGACTTTTACGGCGCCGATCTCCGTAATACGGTCGCCGTTCGACCAGATGCCGGTTGTCTCGATATCGACGACAACGTAATCCTGCTCCGGATCGAACCGGAAGTCGACGCGGGAAATTTCGGCTTTAATTCCTGCGTTATTAAGCTGGCGCAAACGCGTTAGCTGGTTACGGCGGATAACATCCCCTTCCGCTTTGACCTCGACGAAAGAGACGGCCTCGCCCTTCTCCTTCATCAGATCAGGAAAGCCATCGCGCATCGCCTGGTAGTCTTCGCCCATGAGGCGAAGCATCGCAGCTACCCCGCACGGGCATGCATGTAAAAGCGCGCGCAGCGCATCCATGTCCACATGATCCCAGGCAAATATCCCGTTGGGCTTCGCCCAGTGCGCGGCGACGCTGCGCAGGATAGGCGGGAGCGCCGTTCGGCTCTGCACTGCTGCGAGTTTACTCTCAATCTGCTGACCGAAAGCCCTCATAAACGTTTTATTTTTGAGGCATTGCGGCATCCAGTCAAAGCCGCTGTGGAGTTGGCCGGTTTCGAAGAGCTCGTCCCAGAACAGCAGACCGAACAAACAATGCCAGAGCGTGTTCTCGGCGTAGTAGACCGTGTGCCCTTGCCGCCGCAGCACGGCGGCGACGCCCGCTTCCGGATTGCCCCGCCAGGCGTCGTCAACTGTGATGGTTGACCCTGCGCGCAAAAGCGCCGTGCAGATGCCGGTGCGCTGACCGCCAAACTTGCGTGCGTAGAAGTCGCTCGCGAACATGAACTCATCGTCGCTTGCAGGATCGTCGATCATCCGGCGGAGGAGATCTTCAGCGCCGATCTTATCGCCGCTGGCATAAAGAAGCCGCGAAAGGAGCTCATTGCACTCGGCGGAGGAGCCGGCGCGATAGAGCTGGATTGCGAGTGCGCTCTCGTGTTGCTTTTCGAAATAAAGACCGACTCTGTGAGCGGCCTTGTTGCGCAAGTCGCTCGCGTAGTCCGTTGTGCATTGCGGCCCGCCGAGCATCGCAGTTACGGCGCTGCGGGGCACTTCTTCGGAATTTGTTTCAAGCCGATCAAGCAGACGGCTGTAATGGAAGCAGGCGCGCGCTTCGGCCTCGTCGGTGAAGCGCGCGCTCAGGTTTGCGTTCTTGTTGGTGCGGATGAGGCCGAGATCTCGCAACGCGAAGTTTTTGAGATCGTCCTCCGTCTTCCCGAAATAAAGGTACAGCATGAACTCGACAGGCTCTGTATCGCCCAGCGCAATGAACTCACCCCCGCCACAATGGTCGTGTGCTGTTTTGAAGGTGACGTTTGCGAGAAAATATTTGATCAGCTTCGCTTTGGACCAAGAGGTCCGAATATCGATAAGTCCTGCGTCTTTCCCGCCTTTGATTAGGGCCTCTTTTGCGTGGCAGAGAATGAAGTCGGCGTAATCGCCTTCGACCAGAGCACGCACCAGGTTACAGTTTCGTAGTTCTTCTAGCGCACTCAGGGCGGCCGCGATCTTGGCATAACGGAATGCGCGTTGACGGAAGATGCGTCCGCGCCGGTTGATCATCCGGATCAGCAGGCACTGCGCATCCTTTGAGAGCGTCTTGAATGTCTCGACGAACGCGCGATGGCGCTGGGTGAGTACAGGCCCGTAGGTATCGCTGACGAAAAACAGCATCTCGGTGAAATGGTCGTGGTAGTAATAGACCGGAAGGACTGGCAGCTTCATCCGTACCGGCATTCCAGTCTCTTTTTTGCGGCAGCGTAGACTTTGTTGGCAATGGATAGGCAGCTTTGTCGGACTGGAGATATCACGGCGCCGTTCTCGCAGGCATCAGCATGCCAGGATTGTCTCGCAGCGACGGAGAAATGAATGAATTGATTCGCAGCCCTGCATGTTCTATTTTTGTTCTCATGTTGCGGATTGTCAAGCGACTGAGCAAAGATCGCCGTCAATAGACGGTCCTCAAGCCGTGCCTCTCGCCGATGCCTTAGGGTCCATTTCTGCGGAGGATGAGCCCTACCCTGATGGCTCTCCAGAACGGAGCTCATGGCACATTGCCTCGCGGAGAGGGGTGACTCGAAGGCGCTTGCTTCGCGCGCGGGCAGAAGCAGAGCCGGCTGATAGCGGCGCCCATAACGCAGGTCTCAAAAGACGTCGGTATGTAGCACCTCCCGGGGCCTGGTCTTAGAGAATTGGCGCACTCCTGCTGAGCTTGAGGCGCATTTCAAACTGCCGTACATGAAGCACGTCGTGTCGGTGCTGCGTGAAGCGCTCGACGGTAGACATTCACCCGTGGCGCTTCTCCGTGAGACGCCCTTCGTCGCCCCGAAACTCTGTCGTCGCGCGGAACGCACCCGCACTGCCGACGCAATCTTTTCAAGGAGATCAAACGTGAAAAAACGCATTCTTGGTCAGGCACGTCTCGAAGTTTCGGCGCTTGGCCTCGGATGCATGGGCATGAGTTGGGCTTACGGCCAAGCCGGAGACCGCGGCCAAATGATTAAAGCTCCTCCGTGGCGCCGTGGAGCTGGGCGTAACTTTCTTCGATACTGCTGAGGTCTATGGTCCCCACACCAACGAGGAATTGGTCGGCGAGGCGCTTGAGCCTCTGCGTGATCAAGTCGTGATCGCCACCAAGTTCGGATTCAAATTGGACTTGAACGGCGGCGCCTGGCCCATCGGCGTAGATAGCCGCCCCGAGCAGATCAAGAAGATTGCTGACGCCTCTCTCAAGCGACTGCGCACCAGCCACATCGACCTCTTCTATCAGCATCGGGTCGACCCGATGGTTCCGATTGAGGATGTCGCAGGTGCGGTCGGCGAACTGATCAGAGCGGGAAAGGTCAAGCATTTCGGCTTGTCCGAGGCGAGCGCCGCAACCATCCGCAGGGCTCACGGCGTCCAACCCGTGACCGCGGTCCAGACCGAGTATTCGTTGTGGTCGCGCGAACCGGAGACCGACATCCTGCCCACACTTGAAGAGCTGGGTATCGGCTTCGTGCCGTATAGTCCTCTTGGCCGAGGCTTCTTAGCCGGTGCTTTCACGGCCGACACGCAATTCGCAGCCGACGACTTCCGAGCCGGCAATCCTCGCTTCCGGGCCGAAGCTTTAGAGAAAAATAGCAATCTGATCGAGGCGTTGAAGACGATCGCCCAGGGCAAGGGCGCTACGCCCGGCCAGCTCGCGCTCGCATGGCTTCTCGCTCAGAAACCTTCGATCGTACCCATTCCGGGCACGCGTAAGCTCTCCCGGCTCGAAGAGAACATAGGGGCCGCTTCGCTCAACCTTGATTCAGATGATCTTGCGGCGATCGAGACGGCGGTGAAGGCGAATGCCATCACGGGCAAACGATACGACGAGCGCGGTCTCACCATGGTGAACCTCTGACAGTTCACCAACGCAAAACATGTCTTGCAAACCACGTGAACCAAGGGACGCCGTTTGTGCTGGCGCCGCTTCCCGCCTAGCAATTGCTCAACTGGATTGGCCACCCCGTAAACGGATGCGGATGTGCTTTGATTCACGGAACGCCATAAGGCCTTCGACTCCGAGTTCGCGGCCTATGCCCGAAAGCTTCCAACCGCCAAAAGGCGCTTGGAGCTCGCTCGTGTCGTTGACGTTGACGCCAACCGAGCCGCTTTCAAGCTTCTCCGCGAACCCCCACGCTCGCTCAAGGTCCTGACTATAAACGTAGGCGGCGAGACCGAATGGCAGGGCGTTCGAGAGTGCAAGCGCTTCGCTCTCGTCGCGAACCTTTCGAACGGCGGCAATCGGGCCGTAAGACTCTTCGGTCATGACGAGTGCGCTGTCGTCCGCGCCGTCGATAACAGTCGGATTGAAGAAAAACCCGCGGTCGAAAGCTGCGCCGGCTGGTTGAGAGCCGCCAACGATCAGCCTCCCGCCATGGACGAGAGCGTCATCGATATGCCGCCGAGTTCGGGACCGCACAGTTTCGTTGAGGACCGGTCCATAGGCGACGCCGCTTTCGACGCCGTGGCCCAGTCTCATCTTACGCGTCTCTTCAGCGAGCGCCTCGAGGAAGGCGTCATGAACGGATTTCACGACAATGATGCGGTTCACCGCGATGCAAATCTGGCCCATGTTGGAGAAGGACCGACGCGCCGCCGCCGCCGCTGCTTCTTCGACGTTGGCGTCACCTAGGACGACGAAAGGACATTGTCCGCCGAGTTCGAGAGACAGGCGCTTCAGCGTGTCGGAAGCCGCGCGCATAATCGATTTTCCAGCGGCGGTCGAAGCGGTCGCCGTGATCATGCGCACGTCCGGATGCGCGGCCAATGCAGCGCCCGCCTCCGGACCTGACCCCGGAAGGTCGTTCAACACCCCATCGGGAAGACCTGCGTCGGCGAAACACTGCACGACAAGCGAGATCGCGAGCGGCGTCTCCGGCGGCGGCTTGACGACCAGAGTGCAGCCAGCGGCCAGCGCCGGTCCGACCTTCCACGCATAGATGTCGACTGGGTAGTTCCAGGGCGTGATCGCGCCAACCACGCCGACGGGTGATGTGACAACGAGGCTGCGCACGTCAGAACGCACGGAAGCGCGGATGGAACCGCCGATCCTTCGCCCTTCTTCGGCGTAGTAGCGGATAACATCGACGCCAAAGCGAATCTCCTTGACCGCGTCCGGGATCGGTTTTCCTTGCTCGCGAGTGAGTAAGTCCGCAATGACGTCAAGACGTTCAGCGATGAGGTCGGCGGCTCGGTGGAGAATGCGCGCGCGCTCGTCGGCATGCGTTCCCGCCCAAAGCGGCAGAGCGCGTTTGGCGGCGGCGACAGCGTCGTTGATATCTTGAGCGTCCGCGATCGCGGTCGAGCCAACAGGCTCCCCCGTCGCAGGGTCGGCGATCGTGGAGCGACCACCCTGGCGCGCCGCCCGCCAGCGGCCCTCAATGAAGAGTTCGCGGTCCTGCATCGGGTCTCCTCTCAGCGAGCCTTCAGTCGCCGCCACAATTCTTCATAGTTGCGATCGTTCACGACATTCGCCGCTTCTTTGGCGGCTGTGTTGGGGTTGACCATCACGAACGGCTGCAAGCCGCGCTGCACCAGTTTCTCGGCCGTGAGTGAGACAATGGCATGGGCGATCGCGATGGTGATGCTGGTCGAGTTCGCACCCACCGGCGCCTGGAGCCCTTCTATGCGGATAGAGGCGTCGGCGAGGCTCGCATGGGTGTCGATGACGATATCGGCGACTTCGTAGAGCTTTTGGCCCGAGGAGTGACGAGAAGGGCTGGCGGAAGAATGCTGGACGGAGGTGACCCCAATCACCTTCATTCCGGTTTCTTTGGCGGTAAGGGCGATGTCGAGAATGACGGCGTTTACCCCGGAATGCGAAAAGAGCACCATCGTGTCTGCCGGGTCCAGCTGATGAGATCTGAGGATCGCCTTGCCGTAGCCTTCGACGGCATGGATGAATCGGTATTGGCGCGCGCCCATGTCGCCCCACACATGGTGAAACGAGATCATCGTGCTCTCGACGATCGGGCGAAAGCCGACGATCGTGCCGGTGCGCGGAAACATTTCCAGCGCCGGAAGCGACCCGTGTCCTGTGCCAAAGCTGAAAACGAGCTTGTCGGCCGCAATCGACTCTGCGCAGACCTCTGCAGCTCGATCGATTGCGGGTCCTTCGGTGGCGCGA
>Ga0208480_1001030_pt1 | contig 10238 bp, 5 predicted proteins | sample NGESurshal092012_4_FD_184485 | JGI IMG/M metagenome (GOLD analysis project Ga0208480, IMG submission 184485) | Arctic peat soil microbial communities from Barrow, Alaska - NGEE Surface sample F53-1 shallow-092012 (SPAdes) | ecosystem: Environmental > Terrestrial > Soil > Wetlands > Peat ... | reverse complement strand
AAGGCCAGCGCCGTCAGAAAGCCTCCCCAGCTCCCGCCCCAGATGCCGATGTGTGCAGGCTCGACGTCGCAACGGCTTCGCAGATACAGAGCTGCCCCTTTCAGATCGTGAATCTCGCTGGCCCCAGTGGCGCCGTAGTTGAGCGCTTCGCGAAAATCGAGTCCATAACCGATGCCACTGCGATAGTTGATGGAAAGAACAACATATCCCTGGCTGGCGAGGTATTGATTCATCGCATAGGCATTGGAGTAATAGCCCATGTCATGCCAGCCCAGCATCATCTGGCGTTGTGATCCGCCATGCACGAAAACCACGGCAGGATGACGAACGCAATCGGCAACGCCATCCGGAAGGAACAGCTGCCCGTGAATTTGCAATCCATCCGTTGCCTTGAAGATGACTTGCTTGGGAGTCACCATGCTCGCCGCTGGAAAACTTGCGGGAATCGTCTGCGGCGCAAGGTCACGAATCTGCCCGGCGTGCGCAACCAACGCCGGACGCATGGGAATCCTCGCATCGGAACGCAGCACCGCAAAAGTGACATTGTCGCTTGCAACCACTGGCGCAGTTTCGATGCCGGTACCGTGAGTCAATTCCTCCGGAGCACCACCTGCATCCGAAAGCTTCCACACATGACGGCGGTCGATGTCATTTTGATTGGAGGAGTAGACGATGGTTTTGCGGTCCGGGCTCATGGAAACGTATTCGACAATAAAATCCCCGGGCGTCAATAATTTCGCCTCGCCTCCCTGCGTCGGAATTGCGTAGAGATGTGTCCAGCCATCGCGCTCCCAGGGAAAAATCAAATGGTCGTCCGCCGTCCAGAAAACTTGTTGGGTGCCGACAATCTCGCGGAAAAAGCTACCCGGGCCCGGATCCGCTTTCCAAACTTGGTGACCTTGGCCGCTGGCGACATCGGCAACATGTATCGACCACGGCAGTCCGGCGCGATGTGGCTCGTCAAAGTTTTCCTGCTTGTAATACGGAACGCGAATGAAGGCGATCTGACGGCTATCAGGCGACCACATGGGATAGCGATCATGATCTGAGCCCGGATCCAGGTACTCCAGCGTATTCGTAGCGAACGAATAGACGCCGATAAAACTATGACTGGTGCGATCGCTGACGAAAGCGAGCGCCGATCCATCCGGCGACCAGCGAAGCGTCCCACAGGTGCCGAGCGTGTGCAGCAGTTGCGCAGGCTTGGCCTCGGGATTGTTTAGATAGAGAAACCATATCTGCCCATCCAGCACCCAGGCCACAGCGTCTCCGCGGGTAGAGAAAGCTGGAGAATTTCCAGGTCCAAGTTTGCGTGGAGCGCTGCCATCGAGTGAAGCCAGCCAAACGTCCTGCTCGACTCCCTGAGGCAGCAGGGCAGGATTGGCCGACATTTTTTGCGCATTATCCGGATCGCTGCCTCGAACGTACACGATGGAATCCGCATCTGGCGACCACTGCAGCCCCGATATGTCCTGGCCATTATCGTGTGAGTAATTTGTTATCGCACGAGATGCGTAGCCGTCACCGGAAGGCTCGGCTACCCAGATATTCCGCTTCCCTTCTACATTCGAAATCCATGCGAACCGACCTTTCGCCGGCGCCGCAATCAGCTCAGAATTGAAGGGCGCGCTCATCACCTGCTGCAGTGTGAATTGTTTCGGCTGAGCGAAAAGAGCAATCGAAGACGCCAACGGCAGCGCGGCCGCAACACAAATGACGCGGGCAAAACGTGGCATAGCAACAGGACCTCGCGAGAAATGGCAATCGAAGTGAACCAGTGATTTCCAGCCCACGGCTTGCAAACTCCTATGCTGAAAGTAGCCCGAGTCCAGGCCGATTGGGAAGAATCAGTTGGCCATCTTTCACGGTGACGCCTCGATAGGGATCGTTCGCAACCAGCAGATTGCCGTCGAGGTCCGCATAATCGACCAGCGGAGAAAGATGGGCAGCTGCCGTGATGCTGCACGAGCTGGACACCATGCATCCCAGCATGGTTTTGAATCCCAGTGAGCGCGCCATTTGAATCATCATGTACGTCTGGGTCATGCCACCCGTTTTATCCAGCTTGAAATTCAGCGCATCGAATACGCCCACCAGTTTGGGAATGTCGGCTGGGTGTCGACACGATTCATCGCCCATCAGCGGCAGGCTGGCGCGTTGATGCAGCCAACGCAAGTCATCAATTCGATCTGCGGGCATCGGCTGCTCCACAAACTGAACGTTTTGCTTGGAGAGCCAGTCAATTTTTCGCGCCGCCACTTCGCGGTCAGTCCAACCTTCATTGGCATCCACGCGCAGTGGTTTGTCGGTCACACTGCGCACCGCCGCAATCGTCTGTTCATCCGTGTCCAGCCCCACTTTGATTTTTAAAATCGGGAATGCCGCCGCTTCCTTCACTTTCTCGCGCGTAATCGCCGGGGTATCGATTCCGATGGAAAAATCTGTCACCGGCGCATCTTTCGGATCCAGCCCAAAATACTCATACAGTGGGACACCGAGTTTCTTTCCCATCCAGTCCATCAACGCAATGTCGATGGCGGCCTTCCCTGCCCACTGTCCGGTAACGCGAGCGAACACTTCGGAGATCACCTTTTCAAATTGTGTCGGGTCGGAGGAATCGAGCAGAGGCAGCACGGAATTGACTGCGGCCTGTGCGCCCTTGGCATCTTCTTTGTAGCGCACGATGGGCGCGCCTTCACCCACTCCGCTGATGCCATCGTCGCTGTAGTGGACATACAGCACATCACGATAAGTGCTGGAAGACATGGTGGTCGTCCACGTATGCCGCAGCTTCAGGCGATAGATTTCTGTCTTGACTGAGGTCGCGCGTGCAGGCTTTTTCTTTTCGTCCGCAAAAGCGAGAGCCTCGGCGGGCAGACATGCGAGCAGCCCACTCAAACCAGCGGCCTGAACAAAATTGCGGCGATTCATGGTTTCACTCTCCGTTCGACAACCAGCAAATTACGCCAATATGTATCCAGCTTGCTGATCTGGATCACTGGATGCTCATGCGTCGTTGCCTGAATAAATTTTCCGTGGCCGATGAACATTCCGGTATGTGTGATTTTGCCGTTACCGCCAAAGAACAACACATCGCTTGCGCGCAGCTTTGAAACCTTGACTGGTTCGAATCCGCTCCACGCAGCCTGAACATCGGCATCGCGCGGGATCAGGTAGCCGCGCTGGCGCATCAACATCTGCACAAAGCCGGAGCAGTCGTATCCGAAGCTGGAGGTGCCGCCCCAGGTATACGGCAGGCCTAGAAATCTGTGACTGAACTTCACCATCTGCGGAATTTTCATGTGCGGCGCGAGATCCGCGCCACCATTCATGCTCAATACGACATCGCCCTGCTGCACCCATGCCATGCGTTGGTCGGGAAGTTCCACCTTCAGCCAGCGGCCACCCGGCTTTTCCTGGACAACTTGCAGGCGCGCTTCAAACGGCAGCGTCATCAAGGGTGCTTGCGTCGTTACGTCTGGCTCGCGATAGAGATGCGAACGAAGCTCTTCGACTTCAGCGATTTCGCCGGTTGTCGCATATCCCACGTTCTCGTGAAGCTCGACCAGGTCGGCGCGAGAAACCCAGCCCGTATATCCATCCTGCGGCGTCTTAATTTTTATCCAGCCGGCTTGTTCCGCAACTTCGTCGACATTCATGGAGAAAATAGCTTGTGAAACCACGTCGACATCCGCGGAAGGCTTCGAGAACAGGTTGGCCACGGGGACAGAAACAACAAAACGTGTTCCCTGCGCCTGAACGGCAAAGCAGGCCAACAGAAATATAGGAAGCACAAGGCAACAGCGCCGAACGCGCGAGGAAAATGTTTTCATCGTTTCCTTGGGTTTCTGGATTGCACCTGCAATCCATTTTTTTTCTGAAATGCAGCAGACGATTCCCTAAAGGAGGTCGAGCGAGTCATCCACTGAGAAAAAACCAGAGTAGCACCTGAGTCGCGTATTCGACCATTCACTATCGAAGGATTTGCTGTTCGAAACAAATGAAACCATCCGTCCAATATATTGTTAGAAATATTTGTAGAGCGATTGGAGCCGTCATGAATTTCCCCTTGTACCTGCGACGTTCGACGCGGCAGATGGCGGCAACCATTGCCGTCGCGTGCTCTTTCTTGTGCGCAGGTTCTCTTCGCCTGCAGGCACAGACCTCGGCTCCGCAAGTGAAAATCGACACGGGTACCCTCCAAGGTGCGTGGGGCTCCGGCGACTCCCATGTGGCGGCATTTCTCGGTGTTCCCTATGCCGCGCAACCGATCGGCGATTTGCGCTGGAAGGCGCCGCAGCCTCCTCCGAGTTGGACAGGAATTCGTGAAGCGATAAAGTATGGCCCCGCATGTCCACAAACTCCCAGCCCCTGGCTACCCGAGATGCTGGGCATTCAAAAGATGGAGACGAACGAAGCCTGCCTCTACCTGAATGTGTGGACACCGAACTTGCGCCTCGCCGCGAAGCTGCCCGTCATGGTCTGGATACACGGTGGCGGAAACGTTGAAGGGGCTGCGAATTGGCCGCCATTGGGTTCGACTCTCGCTCACGAAGGTGTAGTTGTCGTCAGCCTGAACTATCGTCTAGGAGTTTTTGGATTCTTCGCCTACCCAGCGCTGGCTTCGGAATCGCCACATCATGTTTCTGGAAATTACGGTCACCTGGATCAGGTGGAAGCGCTGCGATGGGTCCAGCAAAATATCATCCGTTTTGGCGGCGATCCCAACAACGTCACCGTATTCGGCGCGTCCTCCGGCGCGTTGGATATTTGCAACCTGATGGCCTCGCCCATTGCCGCTGGTTTGTTTCAACGAGCCATCATGCAAAGTGGTGTTTGCGTCGATTCGGTGTATCCGACAATGCGGCAGGAGCAAACCAATGGAGAATTGCTCGCGAAGGATTTTGGAATCGAGACCGGGTCAGAATCTCTGGCCGAGTTGCGCGCACTGCCGGCGGGGAAGCTCCTGCTGACGGCCGCCAAGGATGACCAGATCGATCTGGAGCCAGTTGTCGATGGCTGGTTCTTTCCAGAGCAACCTGCGACAGCATTCGCGAATGGAAAGCAGGCAAGAATTCCTGTAATCGTCGGCAGCAACAATAATGAGGTTTCGATCTTCGCCAGCCCGCTCGTCGGCGGCAAATCCAATCGTCCCAAAACGGTTGACGAATATCGGCAATGGCTTCGTCGCGAATTCGGTCCGATGGCGGACAAGGTGTTCGCACAATATCCAGCAAAGTCGGACAAAGATGTCCCCGGCATGTTCCGCACCATGGATACGGATTTCGATTTTGGATTCGGCGCGCGCCTGCTTGCGATCGAGATGGCTCGAATTCACCAGCCCGCCTACCTGTATCACTTCGCCTATGTCGGAGCGGGAGAATTTGCCGCGCTCGGTGCATTCCACAGTGAAGAAAGCATGTTCCTCAGCAAGAAATATTGGACCACCTGGATCCACCGTCCATACGATAAGACACTTTCAAACACCATCATTGGATACTGGGTGCGGTTCGCAAAAACAGGCGACCCAAATAATTCCGCGCTGCCGATGTGGCCGGCCTATCAAGTGAGCACAGATTTGTGTCAAGAGCTAGGCCAACGGATTGGAGCGGAGCGTGTGCCGCGCGCCGAGCGGTTCGAAGTCTTTCAGCAGTTCGTCGACTCCAGGCTTACAAAACCGGCGCAGTAATTTTGCCTGTCGAGAGCATTCGTCCTACGCCACAGATTCCTGCTCTGATCCGGGCTGCTGTCCCCAGCGTGTCCGCGAAAACAGCACGCTGAACAAATATCCGACGCAAAAGGTGATCGCTGTTCCAATCACCACATACCAGGTCCACGCAATCACGGGTAGAACGCTGTGGAATCCTGCAAACTGAAATGCGATGGCCCTAGGCTGACGCCATAGGAAAATATTCACTCCCAGGCCGACGATCATGCCAATAATGGTTCCCGCTTCGTTCGCGCGGCGGGTGAGCGTGCCCAGCAGGAACACTCCCAACAGAGAACCGTAGGCGACCGACGCAATGGAGAGCCCGACTTCCACCACATGCTTGCTTCCGCGCGAGATGAAAGCGAGACCGCACAATGCGACCGCCCAGAACAAGGTGGAAATATGAGAAACACTGGAGCGCTCCCGAGCCGCGGCGTTCGGCCGAAATTTCATATAGAAATCGACCATAGTAGTGGAAGAAAGCGAATTGAGTGCGGCGCTTAAATTGGACATCGCTGCTGCCATGACTGCTGCGATGATCAGTCCCGAAATTCCTACAGGCATGTGGTCGACGATGAACGTCGGGAAGATTCTGTCCGGACTGGAGAACGTTGTACCCGGCGCGACGCGCGTGTAATACACATAAAGTCCCGCTCCTACGCAAAGAAAAAGTAGGAATTGCAGTGCGACGATCACCCAGCTCGACAAAAGCGCAAGCCGTGATTCGCGCAGATTCCTTGCTGCCAGTAGACGCTGGACCATCAGCTGGTCCGTACCATGACTCGCCATGGTGAGGAAGCAGCCGCCGATCAATCCTGTCCAAAATGTGTAGGTCGTGGTCAGGTTCAACGCAAAATGAAACACGGTAAACTTCCCTGCCGCCCGCCCAACCTGGTGGATCATGCTCCAACCGCCGGGAACCTGACGCCCCAGCGCCCACAAGGCAGCAACGCTACCTCCGATATAAATAAACATCTGCGTCACGTCGGTCCAGATGACAGCCGCCATCCCGCCTTTAATCGTGTAGAGCAGCGTCAACACAGTAATAATGACAATCGAGGCGATGTCGCTGGTGCCGATCGCGATGCCGATCAAAATTGAAATTGCGAAGAGGCGCACGCCTTCCGCAGCCGCACGCGTCAGAAGAAATATAGTCGCGGTCACCTTGTGCAGCCTCGCACCGAACCGCCGATCGATCAGTTGATAGGCAGTCAGCAGTTCTCCGTGGAAATATGCAGGCAGAAACACCAGGCACAGCACAACACGGGCAACCAGGTAGCCCATCACCAACTGTAAAAATCCAAAATCCCCGGTGAAGGCCAGCCCCGGAATACTGATGATGGTCAGCGTGCTGGTTTCAGCCGCGACAATGGAAAGCGCGATGGCCCACCAGGGGATGGTCCGCTCCGCCAGAAAATAGCTACGGAGTGACTCCCCTTTGCCGCGAAAGTGCAGCCCGAATAATGTGATGCCCGCCAAATAGAGGACAACGATCAACAGATCGATGCCACGGATATGGTTCAGGCCGGCAATGGCAAGATAAGCGATAGGCTGCATCCTTCAGAAAATCCTACGATACGCTGGCTACAAAGACGCAGTGAAATTCCAGGCACTTTTTGTGTATCGGTCCACTTTCAAGCTCGCCATTTCCATGCGGATATGCCCGCAGCGAATAGATGCCGCACGCCAACTGCAATTGACACACTAACTCCACCAACAATTACACTCGATGCCATGATGCGTTCCGCTTGCCTTGTCCTCGTTTCTTCTGCCGCCTTCACCTGCTGCGCACTGGCGCAATCCAAACCGCAATCGCAGCCGCAGCCCGTGCCGATGCCGCCGCCAATCGTCGCGCCCATCGACAAGCCCTATGTCGGCCCGATTGATTTGACGGTGGACCTGACCAACATCGTGGACCGCGTCGAAAAAGTGCACGAGGACATTCCCGTCGAGGCCGGTTCCAATGAAATGGTGCTGCTCTATCCGCAGTGGCTTCCGGGCGACCATGAACCCTCCGGCCCCATCGAGAGCCTGGGCGGCATCGTGACCACGGTAGATGGCAAGCGCGTGCAATGGGTGCGCGACCGGGTGAATGTATACGCGTTCCACGTGCCGCTTAGCGCAGGCGCAAAGACTGTGGGACTCGACTTCGACTACCTGTCTCCGATTAAACCGAGCGCAGGCCGTATCGAAATTTCAGATGCCATCGCAGACCTGGAATGGAATGAAGTGGTGATGTACCCTGCTGGATATTTTTCCCGCGATATTCCCGTCGATACCACATTGAAATTGCCAAGCGGATGGAAATACGCTACGGCCCTCGAGACTGGATCTAACCAAGGCGACACCATCAAGTTTCAACAGACCACGCTCAACACCCTGGTCGATTCACCTTTGTACGCAGGCCTCTACTTCAAGCGCGTCGATCTTTCGCCGACGTCGACCGACATCGTACATCTGGACCTGTTTGCCGATGAAGCAGACGACTTGAAGATGACCCCCGAGGAACTTGAGGAGCATAAAAAGCTGGTGTCGGAGGCCGACAAACTCTATGGCTCGCACCATTACAAGCACTACGATTTCCTGTTGCTGATGAGCAACAAGGTAGGCGGCGTCGGGCTGGAGCACCATCAGTCAAGCGAGGACGGACAGCCTGCGAATTACCTGACGGATTGGCCGAATGGCGTTCTCGATCGCGATCTGCTTGGGCATGAATACACGCATTCCTGGAATGGAAAATTTCGCCGGCCCGCAGATTTGTGGACACCGAATTTCAACGTGCCCATGCGCGACGACCTGTTGTGGGTCTATGAAGGGATGACGGAATACTGGGGCAACGTACTGACTGCGCGCGCCGGCATGCGCACAGCGGAGCAGACGCGTGACATTTTTGCGCGCATCGCCGCGAACTACGCCATCAGTCCCGGTCGCGACTGGCGTCCGCTTGTTGACACCACGGATCAGCCAATCATCTCGCAGCGTCGTCCAGTTAGCTGGGTCAGCTACCAGCGTCCCGAGGATTACTACATGGAAGGAGCGCTGATCTGGCTGGATGCCGACACAAAGATTCGCGAGTTAACCGACGGCAAGAAATCCCTCGATGACTTCTGCAAAAAGTTTCTCGGCGTCTACAACGGCAGCATGATCACCTACCAGTACACGCTCAACGATGTGGTGAAAGACCTGAACGAAGTTGCACCCTACGACTGGAAATCCTTCTTTAAGGAACGTGTCTACGATCTGCATCCTCCGGTCCCGATGAACGGATTTACGCAGGGTGGCTACAAGCTTGTCTATACCGATACGCCCACCGAATGGCTGTCGAAAGAGTTAGAGAAGTTAGGCTATGCGGATTTCTCTACTTCCATCGGCATCTCCATGGGCTCTCGCCGCGGACATGGGCCGGCTGGCATGATCTCCAATGTATGGTGGGGCAGTCCGGCCTTCAAAGCCGGCATCACGCCGAACATGGAACTCATCTCCGTGAATAGTACTGCCTATACTCCGAAGGTGCTGAAGGATGCGATTCTGGCTGCGGAAACGGATAAGAAACCGCTGCAGTTACAATTTCGCGACGGCAAGCAATATAAGACCATCCCTCTGCCCTATTACGATGGCATGCGCTATCCATCGCTGCAGCGCGTAGATGGAACACCGGACCGGCTCGACGATATATTTGCGCCCAGCAAAAATCCGCTACCAGCAATGTAGCGAATCCGCTCGGCGAGTTCAGGTATGCTTCTGAGGGGCGTATTCCGGGCCTTTCGATGGGCTCGAAAATACGATCGCCGATACGGAATCGGACGTCGATTATGTCGCCGAAACCATTGGTCGCTCTTGATCGCCACCTCGTAGTTCTCAACAAAACGTACGACCCTTGTGAAGGTTCGATGGATCGCAATAGGGCGGAGGCCATTTTTGTCATCTCCAGAATCAACCGTTTCTAAACCGGCGACCAGCGGCTTCGTCACCATGGTCTCGTGGATTTCCGCGCTCGCCGGCCTGTTGTTCGGCTACGACACGGGCGTCATCTCCGGAGCCATTCTTTTCGTGCAGCAGGACTTCTTACTCACCAGAGTCCAGGAAGAAGTCGTCGTCGCCGCTGTCCTGCTTGGTGCGGTAATCGGTGCGTCCTTTGGCGGCAAGCTGGCGGATCGATTCGGACGCCGCAAGATTCTCATCCAGGTCGGCATTCTGTTCATCATTGGCGCAATCGGCACTGCTCTCGCGCCCACGCCCGCCTGGCTTGCGGTCGGACGCGTGATCGTTGGGGTTGCCATTGGCATCGCATCGTTCACAGCGCCTCTCTACATTTCAGAAGTGTCGCCGGCCAGCATTCGCGGCAAATTAGTTTCGCTGAACCAGTTGATGATCACCATCGGCATCGTGGTTTCCTATCTCGCCGACTACGGACTGGCCGATGCGCGCGCATGGCGCTGGATGTTCGGCCTGGCTGCGATTCCCGCGCTGGTGCTTGTCATCGGCCTCATCTTTGTTCCGGAAAGTCCGCGCTGGCTGATGAGCCAGT
>Ga0208480_1001029_pt1 | contig 10239 bp, 9 predicted proteins | sample NGESurshal092012_4_FD_184485 | JGI IMG/M metagenome (GOLD analysis project Ga0208480, IMG submission 184485) | Arctic peat soil microbial communities from Barrow, Alaska - NGEE Surface sample F53-1 shallow-092012 (SPAdes) | ecosystem: Environmental > Terrestrial > Soil > Wetlands > Peat ... | reverse complement strand
CGCCGGTGTGGACCGTCCGGCCTTCGAGGACGGCGGCGGCGGCCCGCAGGTCCTCGATGCGCGAATTGGTGCACGAACCCAGGAACACCGTGTCCACGCTGATCTCCCGCATGGGTGTGTTGGCCGCCAGGCCCATATAGGCCAGGGCGCGCTCGGCCGAGTCGCGCTCGCCGGCATCGTCCATGGTCTCGGGATCGGGCACGTTGCCACTGATCGGGATGACCTGGGCCGGGTTGGTGCCCCACGTCACGTGCGGCGTGATCGACGCGGCGTCGAGGGTCACTTCCTTGTCGAACACCGCCCCCTCGTCGGTGACCAGGGTGCGCCAGTAGGCCACGGCGGCGCCCCAGTCGTCGCCGCGCGGTGCATGGTCGCGGCCCTTGATGTAGTCGAACGTGGTCTCGTCGGGAGCGACCAATCCGGCCCGGGCCCCGCCCTCGATGCTCATGTTGCAGAGCGTGAGGCGGCCTTCCATCGACAACGAGCGAATGGCCGAACCTCGATACTCGATGACGTGCCCGATGCCACCCCCGGTCCCGATGGCACCGATGATGGCCAGCGCCACGTCCTTGGCGGTCACGCCGGCGCTCAACTCGCCCTCCACGGTGACGGCCATGGTGGCCGGCCTCACCTGCCCCAAGGTCTGAGTGGCCAGAACGTGTTCGACCTCGCTGGTGCCGATGCCGAAGGCCAGCGCCCCGAAGGCACCGTGGGTGGAGGTGTGGCTGTCGCCGCACACGATCGTCATGCCGGGCTGGGTCCAGCCCTGCTCGGGCCCGATCACATGGACGATGCCCTGGTTGGGATCGCCCATGGGGTAGCAGGTGATGCCGAACTCTTCACAGTTGTCGCTCAGCACCTTGAGTTGCTGGGCCGAGATCGGGTCGGCCACCGGCCGGTCGATGTCGAGGGTCGGCACGTTGTGGTCGGCGGTGGCCACCGTGAGGTCGGGCCGCCGCACCGTGCGGCCGGCCAGCCGCAACCCATCGAAGGCCTGGGGCGAGGTCACCTCGTGCACCAGGTGCAGGTCGATGAACAGGAGGTCGGGCTCGCCGGCCGTGGCGTTCACCACATGGGCATCCCAGATCTTCTCGCTCAAGGTAAGGGGCACCGCGGCCATCAGCGGTCCACCGCCACGATCTCGACCCGGAGCATGCCTCCCGGTGCGGTGTACTCGACCGTGTCGCCCGCCTTCTTCCCCATCAGGACCTGACCGAGCGGCGCGCTGGGTGACAGAACGGGCAGGCTGCCCTGGCGCTCTTCAATCGAGCCCACGAAGAACTGTTGCGTGTCGTCCTCGTCGTCCCCCTCGTAGCGCAGCGTCACCGTGGTACCGGTGCTCACGCTGCCGTCACCCGCGTCGGACTCGTCGACCAGTTGGACCTCCTTGAGCAGGGCCTGGAGTTGACGAATGCGGGCCTCCATCTTCCCCTGGGAGTCCTTGGCCGCGTGGTAGTCACCGTTCTCCTTGAGGTCGCCCAGGGCGCGGGCGGTCTCGATCTGCTCGGCGATCTCGACCCGGCCACGGGTGGTCAGGTCCTTCAGCTCGGCGGTCAGGCGCTCGAAGGTGCCCTGGGTGAGCTTGGTCGCTTGGGTGTCGTTGGATGATGCGTTGGTCACTACGTGCCCTTCGGGTGGAGGGTGCCGGGGGTCCGGGGGGACACCTCGACGGCGGCAACCAGGCTAATCGCCCGGAAGGGGCTGACGCCCCCGTTGTTGACGAAGGCCTCCCGCTGCGAGAGACTGACACCCGTATGTACCGTCTTGAGCACGTTGTAGGCATTATTCATTAGGCGCGCCACATCCCCGCGCGCCGTCGAACCGTCCACTGGGTGGGCGGTTTTTCAATTCCCGGCACACTCGATCATGGGAGCAACACCAGTGAGCAACAGCACGACAGGTTGGCGTATCGCCGTCATCGGCGGGGACGGCATCGGGCCCGAGGTCTGCGCCGAGGCCCTCAAGGTGGTGGCCGCCGCCGGTGTCAACGTGACGACCACCGACTTCGACCTGGGGGCGGCCCGCTACCTCCGTGACGGCACCGTGCTCCCGGACGAAACTCTCGAGGAGCTCCGGGGCTACGACGCCATCCTCCTGGGCGCCATCGGCCCACCTGTGGGCGACACCTCGGTGCCGCCGGGCACTCTCGAGCGTGGCCTCCTGCTCCGCCTCCGCTTTTCGCTCGATCTGTACGTGAACCTCCGTCCCTTCACCGGCACGCCCGGTTCGATCGCCCAGGGCGCCGACTTCGTCGTCATCCGGGAGAACACCGAAGGCACCTACGCCGGCGAGGGCGGGTTCCTGCGCCACGGGACCCCTCACGAAGTGGCCACCCAGGGGTCGGTGAACACCCGCTTCGGCGTCGAACGCTGTGTGCGCTTCGCCTTCGAGCTGGCCAACGATCGACCCGGGCACAAGCTGACCCTGGTGCACAAGACCAACGTGCTCACCTTCGCCGGCAACCTCTGGCAGCGCACCGTCACCGAGGTCGCCCCCGAGTACCCCGACGTCTCCTGGGACTACAACCACGTCGACGCCGCCTGCATCTACCTGGTGGAGCAGCCCGGCCGATACGACGTCATCGTGACCGACAACCTCTTCGGTGACATCCTCACCGACCTGGCCGGCGCGGTCAGCGGTGGCATCGGCTTCGCCGCCTCGGCCAACCTGAACCCGGACCGCACCGGGCCGTCCGTGTTCGAACCGGTCCACGGTGCCGCCCACGACATCGCCGGCCAGGGCATCGCCAACCCGCTGGCCGCCATCCACTCGGCCGCGCTGATGCTGGCCCACTTGGGCGAGCACGATGCCGCCCAGCGTGTCCTCAAGGCGCTGTCCGAACAGTCCAATGCCATGTCGACCACGACACTGTCCACGACCGCCGTGGGCGATGCCATCGCAGAGAGGCTCTGAGCATGCCCATCACCCCGACCGAGAAGATCTGGATGGACGGCGAGTTCGTCGACTGGGCCGACGCCACCGTGCACGTGCTCACCCACACCATGCACTACGGCTCCGGCGTGTTCGAGGGCATCCGGGCCTACCCGACCTCACGCGGTGTGGCCGTCTTCCGCCTGGGCGACCACATCCGCCGGCTCTTCGCCTCGGCCAAGATCTTCATGATCGACGTTCCGTTCACCGTGGATCAGATCATCGATGCCACCCGTGACCTGGTGCGGGTCAACGGGCTCAACGACGGCTGCTACCTGCGCCCGCTGATCTACCTGGGCTACGGCGAGATGGGCTTGAACCCGCTGCCCTGCCCGATCAACGTCTCCATCGCGGCCTGGCCCTGGGGCACCTACCTGGGCGACGACGGCGTGGCCAACGGCGTGTCGTGCAAGATCAGTTCCTGGCAGCGTCACGATCCGAACGCCGTGCCCACCGCGGCCAAGGGCACCGGCATGTACATCAACTCGTCGCTGGCCAAGGTGGAGGCGATCAAGGCCGGCTACGACGAGGCCATCCTGCTCGCCCCCAACGGCACGGTGAGCGAGTGCACGGGCGAGAACATCTTCGTCGTGCACGACGGCGTCATCATCACCCCGCACACCTCGGACTCGGGGGCCCTGGCCGGCATCACCCAGCAATCCATTGAGACCATTGCCGGCGACCTCGGGATCGAGGTGCGCCACGAGCCCATCATCCGCACCGACCTCTACCTGGCCGAGGAAGCCTTCCTCTCGGGCACGGCGGCCGAAGTGGTCCCGATCCGTGCCGTCGATGACCGCCAGGTCGGCACCGGGCGGCCGGGTCCCATCACCAAGAGGATCCAGGAGACCTACTTCGCCACCGTGCGGGGCCAGGTCGACCAGTACAAGGACTGGCTCGATCATGTCGACTGACCGTCACACCCATGCCGACGGCCGCACCCACCGCGCCCATGACTACGAGATCCCCGAGCTTCCCGAGTCGGTCGACATCTTCGACACCATCTTGCGCGACGGCAGCCAGCAGGAAGGGCTCTCGCTCTCTGTCGACGACAAGCTGCGGGTGGCCGAGCAACTCGATCACCTCGGGGTCACCTTCATCGAGGGTGGGTGGCCGGGCGCCAACCCCAAGGACGTGGAGTTCTTCGACCGGGCGGCCAGAGAGCTGCACCTCGACCGGGCCACCCTGGTGGCATTCGGCTCGACCCGCCGCGCCGGCGTCGGACCCGAAGATGACGCCGTTCTGGCCAACCTCATCGGCGCGGGCGCCCCGGTGGCCTGCATCGTGGCCAAGACCTGGGACCGTCACGTGGACGAAGCTCTCCGCACAACGCTCGACGAGGCCGTGGCCATGGTGCGCGACTCGGTCGAGTACCTGACCGCCCATGACCTCCGTGTCTTCCTCGACGCCGAGCACTTCTTCGACGGCTACCGTCGCAATCCCGACTTCGCGCTGTCGGTCCTGGCTGCCGCCGAGGAGGCCGGGGCCGAGGCGCTCGTGCTCTGCGATACCAACGGGGGCTCACTGCCCGACGAGGTGGGTCAGGCCGTCGCCGAGGTGCGGGAGCGCACCAGTGCACAGCTCGGCATCCACTGCCACAACGACGCCGGGTGCGCCGTGGCCAACTCAATGGTCGCCGTCCAGGCCGGGGCCACCCAGGTCCAGGGGTGCATCAACGGGTACGGGGAGCGGGCCGGCAACACCGACCTGTCCGCCGCCATCCCCAATCTTTCGTTGAAGCTCAACATCCGCACCATCCCGAGCGAACGCCTGGAATTGCTCACCCCGGTGGCCCATCACATCGCCGAGCTGGTCAACATCCCCCCGAACCCACAGCAGTCCTATGTGGGGAACTCGGTCTTCGCCCACAAGGGCGGCCTCCATGCCAGCGCGGTGGCCCGGAGCGCCGACCTCTACGAGCACATCGAGCCCAACCTGGTCGGCAACGGCACCCGGGTCGTGGTCTCGGAGATGGCCGGTCGCTCCACCCTGGCCATGAAGGCGGCCGAGCTCGGGCTCGATCTCGACGGCGAGGTCCTCGGCCGCGTCCTCGATGAGCTCAAGCGCCTGGAGCACGAGGGCTACCACTTCGAGGTGGCCGACGGCTCGCTCGAGCTCTTGCTCAAACGAGCCACCGGCTGGACACCCGACTACTTCAGCGTCGAGTCCTTCCGTGTCATCACCGACCACACCGACTCCCCGGACTCGACTCCCCAGGTCGGCAGGGCGTTCGGCGTGACGACCGAGGCCACGGTCAAGGTGCACGTCGGGGCCGAGCGCATCGTGGCGACCGCCGAAGGGAACGGCCCGGTCAACGCCCTTGACGCCGCCCTGCGGGCCGCCATCGGACCGAAGTTCCCCGTGCTCGCATCGATCCATCTGACCGACTACCGGGTGCGCGTCCTGAGCTCGGGTCAGGGCACCGGCGCGGTCACCCGAGTCCTGGTCGACACCACGGACGGATCGGTCACCTGGACCACCATCGGGGTCTCGGAGAACATCATCGAGGCCAGTTGGCAGGCCCTGTACGACTCTGTCGTCGTCGGTCTGCTGCACGGGGCCTGACCGGGGCCTGACCATTGCCATGACGCTGCTGAGTCGCATGGCCGGCGCCTTGGCTCACCTGCCTCCGGCCGATACGAGGCGGGTGACGGTCGAACGTGACCTGGCCACCCCCATGCCCGACGGGACCGTCCTGCTGGCCGACCGCTGGTATCCCGCCACGTTGCGGGTGGGCACGGCGCCCACCGTCCTGCTCCGCTCCCCCTACGGGCGGCGGCAGCTCGGCATCGTCGGTCGCCTCTTTGCCGAGCGCGGCTACCAGGTCCTCATCCAGAGCTGCCGGGGCACCTTCGGTTCGGGTGGGGACTGGGTGCCGATGCGAAACGAGCAGGCGGACGGCCAAGCCACCCTGGCCTGGGTCGCCGGCCAGACCTGGTTCGACGGCCAGCTCTTCACCTTCGGCCCCAGCTACCTCGGACTCACGCAATGGGCCGTCGCCGAGGACGCGCCGGACTTCGTCCGGGCCATGGCGCTCACGGTCACGTCGTCCCGGTTCCGTGATGCCGTGGTCTACCCGGGCGGCGTGTTCGCCCTCGAGACAGCCATCGCCTGGCTCCAACAACTCGAGCACCAAGAGGGTGGCCCCCTGGCCGTGCTGCGGGCGCAACGGGCCGCGGCCGGGATCATCCGGAAATCCTGCGACGTGCTGCCCCTGCGCGACGGCGATCGTGCAGCCGTCGGGCACCCCTCCGCCTTCTTCCAGGACTGGCTGACCTACGACGCGCCCGGCGACACCTGGTGGGATCCGGTCGACTTCGGCCGCCGACTGGCCGACGTCCCCCCGTCCACGCTGGTCGGGGGGTGGTACGACGTGTTCCTCCCCGCGCAGATCGCCGACTACGAGGCGCTCGGGGCGGCGGGCCGGGACGTGAGGTTGACCATCGGCCCGTGGACCCATGCCAGCCCGCGCGGGATGGGTGAGGCAGTGCGCGACGGTCTTGAGTGGTTCGATCAACATGTCGGTGTCGCTCGTTCGGGTTCGCGCCGCGCCGCCGTCCGCCTCTTTGTGATGGGCGACGGCCGCTGGGAGGACTTCGAGGCGTGGCCGCCGCCGGCCGATCTCCAGACCTGGCACCTCGGGAGCGGTGGCACGCTCAGCTCCGAACCGGACCGGTACGGTCCGCCCGATCGGTACCACTACGACCCGGCCGATCCGACTCCGGCGGTCGGCGGACCGGCGCTGAATATGAAGAGCGCCGGGCCCAAGGATCAGCAACCGAGGGAGGATCGAGCCGACGTGGTGACGTACAGCACCCCCGTCCTGGCCGCGGACCTCACCGTCATCGGCCCGATCTCGGTGCAGCTGTACCTTCGGTCGACCCTCGACGACACCGATGTCTTCGTCCGTCTCTGCGACGTGTCGCCCAAGGGGCGGTCGATCAACGTCAGTGACGGCATCATCCGGCTGAGCCCGGCGAATGTGACCAAGGACGACGACTGGGTCTTCGTCTCCACCATTGCCATGTGGCCGACGGCGAATACCTTCAAGGCCGGCCATCGGATCCGGCTGCAGGTCTCCAGCGGTGCCCACCCCCTGTTCGCCCGCAACACCGGAAGTGGCGAGGCGCTGGCCACGGCCACGAAGCTCTGCGCGGCCGACCAGGAGATCTGGCACGACGCCGCCCACCCGTCCACCTTGGTGCTGCCGGTCGTCACCACGAGGGGTCCCAGGTCGCTGCGGTAGTCTGCCGGCGTGACGCAGCCGACGTTTGTCCCCATCACCGACGCGGACCAGGTGCGGCCGGCTCGCCACCTCCATGTCCCGACGGCCTGGATCACCGATCGACCGGCCGAGCTCGGCGTCCCGACGGCACTCAAGGGCCCGAGCGTCGGCACACCCGGCCCCGACGCCGGGTTCGCCCTGCGCCTGGCCCACCGTTACCAGGACGAACTGCGCCTGGGCGAAGGTGAGACCGTCCACGATTCGCTGCTGGGCTGCGCGCTGATCGCCGCCCGCCGGGCTGCCCTGCTGGGGCGGGCACCCTGCATCTATGACATCCAAGTGGCCCTCGCCCTGTGGGGCTTCCTCATCGATGCCCCGCAGGAGCTGCGCCACGCTCGTCGCCAAGCCTTCTCATCCGTCTCCCACGACTACGTCGCTCAGCGCGCCCTGGTCGACGCCGTGAGCGAGGAGACATTGCGCCTCACCCCGGCCGAGGCCCACGCCCGGGTCGGCGATCCCATTTCCTAGGGCGACACGCGTCACCACAGGAGCCGGACCGATGAGCACGGCCGAGTGATCGATCAGCACGACGTCGCGGCGAACGGCCTCACGTTCTCGGTTCGGAGGGCCGGACCCGCCGACGGCCGGCCGGTCCTCCTCCTCCATGGCTTCCCGCAGAACTCGTGGTGCTGGCGATCGCAGCTCGACGTGCTCGGCGACGCCGGATACCGCGCCGTGGCGCCGGATCAGCGCGGGTACTCCGCCGGCGCCCGCCCGGTGGAGGTCGCCGACTACGCCGCCGCACATCTCGTGGCCGACGTGGTGGCGTTGGCCGACGCCCTGGAGATGGAGACGTTCGATCTCGTCGGCCACGACTGGGGTGGCATGGTGTCCTGGCTCACCGCCGCCCGTCACCCGGACCGGGTCCGCTCACTCTCGGTGGTCTCGACGCCCCACCCGCTGGCCCTCCGCCTCGCCTTGTTCAGCGAGGATCCCGAGCAGGCCAACCGCACGGGTTTCACGGACGCCTACCGCCAGCTGGAGGTGCCCGAGACACTGCTGCTCGGTCCCGACGGTTCGGGTACGGGACTGCGCACGCTCCTGGCATCGAGTGGTCTGGCGGCCGAGGCGGTCGAGGCCTACGTGAACCCTCTCACGCAACCGGGTGCCCTCACGGCGGCCTTGAACTGGTTCAGAGCCATGACGGGCGATGAGGTGGCCCACCTTCCGGCCGTGACGGTTCCCACCCTCTACGTGTGGTCGACCGGCGACGCTGCCCTGGGTCGTACCGCGGCCGAGGCCACCGCGGTCTATGTGAGCGGACCGTATACCTACGTCGTGCTCGAGGGTGTCTCGCACTGGATTCCCGAATCGGCACCGGACCAGCTGTCCGACGCGCTCATGGCGCATCTGTCGTCAACCTGAAGCACACCGCCGCGTCATCGGATGGCCAGGTACGCCGCGTAGCCGGCCAAGCAGAGCAGGACGACGGCGGTCACCTTGCGGATGGTGGGCACGTTGACGAAGCGAAGGAGCGTCTGGCCACTGACCACCGCAATGCCGGCAACCGCCCACAGGGCCAACGTGGCACCGACCGCCACGGAGAGCGCGTTGTGGTAGTGGGCGGCCAGGTTGACGGTCAAGATCTGGGTCAGGTCACCCCATTCGGCCACGAAGATCACGATGAACGCGGTCAGCATGGCCCCGTGCTTGGAGGCTTCCCTTTTGGACAAATCCTCTTCGTCCTTCAGTCCCTCTCTCCAGGCGTAGATGGCGCCGAGGAGGAACATGCCGGCCACAATTCCCTCGACCACGCGGTGCGGCAGCAGCTTGAAGATCGCCACGCCGATGGTGGTGGCGATGATGACATGGAGCACGAAGGCGCCTGCCGCTCCGAGCCAGACTTGAAAGGGAGCGCCCCGGGTCGCCAAGATCAAGCTGGCGAACATGGTCTTGTCGGGTAGCTCCCCGAGGAAGATGATCGGGAAGACAGCCAACGCGATCAGGGGATCCACGACACTCATTCTCGCCGGGACCGGGGGTCTTGCCCATTCACGCACATGAACGGTCACCGGCGCAGCACACTTCGAGCGCCCGCAGACGGTGGCGGTGGGACCCCGAGCGGTCATCTCGGATAGGGCGAATACCCTCACCTACGTCGGCCGAGGTCGTGCGGTCGACCGGATGGCTCCTCCAACCCTGAACCCCACACCTTCTCTGCGTACGTGTCGCAAGGATTCCCAGGCCATAGCGCCTCGCACGCTAATACTGCCCAGGTTGTTCCCAGCGGTGCCACAGTCCTGTCCCCGGATCGAGAGCGAGCCCCCGTGAAATCGAGATTGCTTCGGCCCATGGTGCGCATCGCCACCGCGGCCATCTCGGTGGTAGGGGTCTGCGGCGTCGCCCTGACCGTGATGGGTTCACCGGCCTCGGCCATCACCCCCGCTCCGGTGTGCGTGGCAACAACCTGTTCCGTCACGTTTTCAACGGCCGGTACGGGCCAGACCTGGGTGGTGCCGGCCGGAGTCACATCCGAGTCCATCACCCTCTACGGGGCCATCGGGGGAAGCACGAATATCGTCCTGGGCGGTGACGGCGCCAAGGTGACCGGCACGCTCGCCCTCTCGCCGGGCACGTCGGTCACGGTCGACGTGGGTGGTGCGGGAACTAACGGGGCATCTGCGGGAATCAACGGCGGAGGGGCGAGCGAACTCGGCACCGGTGGTGGCGGGAGCGACGTGAAAGTCGCCGGCGTCGACCAGCTGGCGGCGGGCGGCGGCGGGGGCGCCGGCAACCCAGAGGGAGAGAATGGCGGGACCATCTGCCCAGTTTCTGGGACCGCGCTCGGCGGAGCAGGGGGCAACGCCGACACGGCTGGAGTTGCCGGCACGGCCATCGTCGTCACCATCAGTGAATCAGCGGTCACGCTCAATCCCGGAGACGGGGGCGGCGCCGGGACCACTTCTGGTGGTGCGGGAGGTGCTGGCGGGACGGCCAGCGCCGCGGCCGACTGCAACGGAGCCACAGTCAACGGTTCGGTGGGCGGCACGGGCTCGAGCAACCAGGGCGGCGCCGGTGGCATC